>SKEH01000225.1_pt1 | contig 39032 bp, 34 predicted proteins | sample 4826571 | NCBI WGS metagenome assembly SKEH01 (sample SAMN11008814, study PRJNA524170) | human gut metagenome | biome: Human fecal sample; material: Feces; isolation source: fecal sample from pouch patient p29 | host: Homo sapiens | place: Israel: Tel-Aviv | collected 2016-09-14 | reverse complement strand
AAACAATATTATTATACCGATAATCTATTTAAAAATCTACATTCATTTTAGCATGGATACAAATTTTTAAAAAGAGCTGAAGTCCTTTCATATCGATCGACTTCAGCTCTTTCGTCATTTTTTATTCAATCATTCGCGAAAAGTAGAAAGATTACTCTTCATGATACCAAGAATAGTGGAAGATCCCTTCTTTATCCACACGTTCATACGTATGAGCACCAAAATAATCACGTTGTGCTTGGATGATGTTTGCTGGCAAGCGTTCTGCTCTATAAGAATCAAAATAGGCAATTGCAGAAGAAAATGTTGGGACAGGTACACCAGCTTGGACAGCTAATGCAACGACATCTCTGACAGCCTGTTGATATTTTTTAGTGATATCCACAAAATAGTCATCTAACAAAAGATTTTCGATATCAGGTTCTTTATCATAAGCGTCTGTGATCTTTTGTAAGAAACGTGCACGAATGATACAACCAGCACGCCAGATTTTAGCGATCTCACCAAATGGTAGATCCCATCCGTATTCTTTAGAAGCTACCCGTAATTGCGCAAATCCTTGAGCGTAACTCATGATTTTGCTGAAGTAAAGAGCTTCACGGATTTTCTCAACAAGTTCTTTTTTATCTCCTGTAAATTCAAAGTCGTTTGTACGAGTTAGAATTTTACTTGCTTGCACACGTTCTTCTTTGTAGGCTGAAATGTAACGTGCAAAAACTGATTCTGTAATCAAAGGTAATGGAACACCTAGATCTAGCGCACTTTGACTTGTCCATTTACCTGTGCCCTTGTTTCCTGCTGCGTCTAAAATGACATCAACGATCGGTTTACCCGTACCTTCATCGTCTTTTCTCGTTAGAATATCCGCAGTGATCTCGATCAAGTAGCTATCTAATTCCCCTTGATTCCATTCCTTGAAGATATCTGCCATCTCATCTACTGAAAGGCCTAAGATATTTTTCATCAAGTCATATGATTCAGCAATCAATTGCATATCGCCATATTCGATACCATTGTGTACCATTTTTACATAATGACCAGCACCATTAGGGCCGATGTAAGTAACACAAGGTGCGCCATCTTCTGCTTTAGCAGAGATCTGTTCTAAGATCGGTGCAACTAATTCATACGCTTCTTTTTGTCCGCCGGGCATGATTGAAGGGCCTTTTAACGCGCCTTCTTCTCCGCCGGAAACACCGGTACCGATAAAGTTGATCCCTGAATTTGCAAGTTCTTCATTACGGCGAATCGTATCTTTGAAGAATGTATTTCCGCCGTCAATCAAAACGTCTCCTTTATCCAAATGAGGAAGCAATTCTTGGATCGTTGCATCCGTTGCTGGACCAGCTTTGACCATTAAAAGAATTCGGCGAGGTTTTTCGATTGAATCTACAAATTCTTCGATTGTGTAAGTCGCTTTGAAGTTTTTATCTGGATGTTCCTCCACCACGGCAGTTGTCTTTGAACCCGTACGATTGAATAAGGCAACTGAATAGCCACGGCTTTCAATATTAAGGGCTAAGTTTTTACCCATTACGGCCATACCGACAACGCCGATTTGTTGTTTTGACATATGAACTCCTCCTACATGTGGGATGTTCTCCCTAATCTCTCTCATTATAGCTTAACATTGCCTCATTGCAAACCAAAGAAGCACATATTTTTATGTTGCAACTCTTTTCGTCATAGAAAACTTAAATTTCCTCGATTTTTGAATAAGGAACAAAAAATAAACCTCAAGGCTCCATGGTTAGCCTTGAGGTTTTTACATTTTCTAATTAAAATGTATTAAGCTTCTTTAGACATTACGTCCTTACCATCATAGTAACCACAATTTGCACATACGTGATGGCTTTTTTTCATTTCACCACAGTTAGGACATTCGTTTAAACCTTTGATTGTCAATTTGTAGTGTGTACGACGTTTTGCTTTTTTAGCTTTTGATGTTCTTCTAGCTGGTACTGCCATTTTGCTACACCTCCTTGTAAAGTCTTGCATCATAAATGATACAATATATTCCAATCTTACGCTTTATCGTCCTCATTTGACGTTGCATCAAAAAGTTCAGATAATTTTGCAAGACGAGGATCTACTTTTGTTTCGGCTTCTTCCAGTTTTCTGCGTTCGTATTCCTCTTCAGAAACAACTTCCCAATCTGTTCCTTTAGGAAAATCGGTCGTCTTTTCTTCTTCTTCAGTCAATACACGCATTGGAATTGCCAATAAAATGTTGTCTTCGATCGATTCTGTCAAATCAAGTTTTGCATCTTCTATCAACAAAATCTCTTCTGCAGACAATTGATCGTCTCTGAGTTGGTACTGTTCCTTTGTCATAAACAGTTCATCTACTGTAAAATCCATGGGTAATGCAACTGGTTCTAACGAACGAGTTGACGGTACGGTCAGAGTCGTCTGCACAGTGTAATGGACAAGATAGCCTTGATTATCAACTGAAACGAGCCCATCGACTGTAACAGGCGCAACATCTAATATCAAATTGTCTCGCTTCATAAGATCCGCTTTAAGATCAAGGGTCTCATGAAAAGTTAACGGTGTCTCTTGGTATTTTCTCAATTCCAGTAAAGACCATTTCATTCTCTCATCACTCCTAAGCAACAAAAGCAATTATACAGGGCAAAAACGTCGTTGTCAATGAAATTTTCTTGACACCTTACACTTCATAAAAAAACACAAAGTAAATCGAGAATATCTATCTATCTTGATTGCCTAATATGGAATAAACGTTTGATTCTCTTTGTTTTCAACTGTACTCATTTCGTTCCCACTACTACAGGAACAACAACAAATAAAATGGTGCTTATTAAGTATACAGCATTAATATTTGAGCCTACTACATATTTTGCATCAGGTGATTCATTTCCTTTTATCTGTAAAATGGTACACATCAACAATCAACCGAGAGGCGAAAATTTGTCTCTATAACGAGTATTGTTTTAAAGAAATCCCCGCGGATACTGATAAAAAATAAATTGCTGTGCTAAAAATAATCAAAGAATAATACATACGACATTTCCAACTGACTGAATGCAAAGGATTTGCTACGTGTTCGATACTTCATTTGTTTAACTGATCCGTGCAGTCGTTTCTGTTTGATATAGACAACGATATGGATTACAATAAACATTATTTATATGAAGGTGCAGGGGGTATTTATGAATACAAGAGATATTGAATATTATGTCCAGATCGTGAAACAAAAAAACTTTACCAAAGTCGCAAAATATTTTCAGGTTAGTCAGCCAACTATTACATATGCGTTGCAACGCCTAGAAAAAGAGTTAGGGGCAGCACTTATCACCAGAGATCGTTCCCACCATGAATTGATTATTACTCCAGCAGGCAAACAATTATTTCTCCATGCTCAATCGATTTTACAAGAAATCAAGATGGCAAAAGCAGAGATCACACAATTACAGAAAAAGAAACTTCGATTTGGGATGCCCCCTATCATCGGTAATGAGTACTTTCCAAAACTATCTAGCTATTTTATCAAGCATCAGCTGATGGAACAAATTGAGATTACAGATGGCGGCTCTAGAGACCTTTACGGAATGATCCACGAGGGGAGAATCGATTTGGCGGTCTTAGGATCAACGCAACCAATCGTTGACCAAAAACTTGAAGTAGAGTTGCTTCTGGATAAACGCTTCATGATTGTTGTTTCTAAAACACATCCACTGGCAAAACATGAAGTCTTATCTTTCAAAGACTTAGTAGATGAACAGTTTGTTTTGTTGAATGAACATTACGTCCATCCAGCAGCTTTCACCAAATTGTCTAAACAAGCCCATGTTGAACCAAAAATCGTCTACCAAAGTAACGATTTGACTATTTTAAAAAGCATGATACGTGAAAATATCGGGATCGGCTTTCTGACAGAGATTGCGATCCATCCTGAAGATAATCTTGTTTCTATCCCACTCTCAGAGGAGATCCAACCGCGTTTTCTAATCTCATTAGCAAAAAGAGCCCAACAAATCACTACCCCACTGCAAGAAAAAGTTATTGAAGTGATCCATGAATTTATGAAGACCCAAAAAAAGCCATAAAGAATTCATTCAACTACACAGAACATGAAAAATATATTTAATGTCTGCTTGTTTTGAAAAAACGAGCTTAGAATAGCCAAAAAAAAAGAAGAGCGTGGGACAAAACTAAAAATCAGTTTTGCCACAGACTCTCGAATAAACGGTGGGAGCAGAAGCAACTCCTTCTTAAATAAGCCGAAATTCACAAAAATTTGAAAAGCAATTTTCGTTCATTTCTTCTTATTTCTCGGAGTTAAACACTTCTGTCCCAACCTCTTCTTTTAAATTAGCGAGCTAAATGGATTAGATAGCTGTTGTTTCGCCACGGTAAACAATACCACGACGTGAGTCAACAGTGATCAATTCGCCATCAACGATTGTTGAAGTTGCTTCTTTCGCACCAACGATTACAGGAATATCTTGAGCAATTCCTACAACTGCTGCGTGTGAAGTCAATCCGCCTTCTTCAACGATAACTGCTGCTGCTTTTTCGATTGCTGGCATATATTCTTTGTCAGTTGTTGGTACAACTAGAACCATACCATCTTTTGCTTTTTTGATTGCTTCTTCAGCTGATGAAGCAACGACTGCATTTGCAACGACTGATTTTTGACCAACGCCTTGAGCTTCTAATAATTTAGAACCAATCATTTGAATTTTCATAACGTTAGTTGTTCCACGTTCACCAACTGGAACACCAGCAGTGATCAAGATCAAGTCGCCTTCTGATGCAAAACCTAAATCAACAGCTTTTTGAGCAGCTAATTCAAACATTTCATCAGTTGTTGATGGTTTTTCAGCAACTGTTGGGTAAACACCCCAGTTAAGCATCAAACCACGTTTTGTGCGTTCGTCAAAAGTAACAGCCAAGATGTCAGCATCTGGACGGTATTTTGAAATCATTTTAGCTGTGTAACCAGATTCAGTTGCAGCAACGATTGTTTTAACACCTAAGTTTTTAGCAGCACGAGCTACTGATAAACCGATTGTTTCAGTTACATCTGTTTTGTCGAATTCGTTCAATTGGAAAGTACCTAATTCAGCTAAAGCATTTTCAGCTTCTTGATCGATACGAGCCATTGTTGAAACAGCTTCAACTGGGTAGTCACCATTTGCAGATTCACCTGATAACATTGTTGCATCAGTTCCGTCAAATACAGCGTTAGCAACGTCAGAAGCTTCGGCACGTGTTGGACGTGGGTTTTCTTGCATTGATTCTAACATTTGAGTAGCTGTGATAACAGGGATTCCTGCAGCGTTACATTTTTTGATGATACGTTTTTGAACCATTGGTACAAGTTCAGCTGGGATTTCAACACCCATATCTCCACGAGCGATCATAACGCCGTCAGAAACTTTGATGATATCATCGATGTTGTCGATACCTTCTTGAGATTCGATTTTAGGGAAGATTTGAACATGTGTCATGTCTTTTTCTTCTAAAATTTCACGAATGTCTAATACGTCTTGTGCTTTACGAACAAAACTTGCAGCGATAAAGTCGATGTCGTTGTCTAAACCAAAACGGATATCATCTGCATCTTTAGGTGTGATCCCTGGTAAGCTGATTGAAACGCCTGGTGCATTTACACCTTTACGTGATCCAAGCATACCTGCATTTTTAACTTCAACAACTAATTCACGAGTTGCTTCATCTTTTTCAAGGATTTCCATATCGATCAAGCCATCATCGAATAATACATGTCCACCTACGTGTACATCATCGAATAAGCCTGGGTAAGTTACAGCAATTTTTTCTTTTGAGCCTACGTGTTCAGGGTCCATTGAGATACGAGTTTTATCTCCTACTTCAAATTTGATGTATCCTGCACGACCAAAATCAGCTTCTGTTGTGCCTTGAACAGTTGTACGAATTTCAGCACCTTTTGTATCTAAAAGAATACCTACATCTTTACCTGTTTTTTTAACAGCTTCACGAACCATTTCCATACGTGATAATTGTTCTTCATGGTCTCCATGTGAAAAGTTAAAGCGGAAGACATTTGCCCCAGATTCGATCAATTTAGAAATAATTTCTACTGAGTTACTAGCTGGTCCTAATGTACTAACGATTTTGGTTTTTTTCATTTTACAAAACTCTCCCATTCAATTTTGTTTATTTAAAGCCGATTAAAGCCTAAATATCTTCAGATAACGAGCCTAGGAGCAGAAGCAACTCCTACGGAAAATAAGCCGAAATTCACAAAAATTTGAAAAGCAATTTTCGTTGATTTCTTCTTATTTCTCGAAGTTAAACACTTCTGTCCCAGTCTCATAGTTCAAATAACTTTTTCACTCTTAGAATGAAAGTGAATTATTCAAATCATATAATGATAGATCTGGTTTATGCTTGTTGTTTTCTAATGTATCGATGATGTCAGAAGCAACCATATCATTGTTATGGATACCGACACATAGTCCACCTTTACCTGCTTGTAGCAATTCAACAGCATATGCGCCAAATTTGCTTGCTAACACACGGTCACGCGCGCTTGGAGATCCACCACGAACAACGTGTCCTAAGATAGATACACGTGTATGGTAGTCACCATATTCAGAAAGTTTATCAGCGAATTCATTTCCGCCCATAACGCCTTCTGCTAAGATGATCAAGCAATGTTTTTTCCCACGATCGCGGCCTTCTTGGATTTTTTTAGCAACAACTGCCATATCAAAATCATGTTCAGGGATGATGATTTCATCTGCGCCACCGGCAACACCTGACCACAAAGCGATATCTCCAGCATTACGTCCCATTACTTCAATAACGAATGTACGTACGTGTGAAGTAGCAGTATCACGGATACGGTCAATTGATTCTAATACTGTATTGATTGCTGTATCAAAACCGATTGTGAAATCTGTTCCTGGAATATCATTATCGATCGTTCCTGGAACACCCACTGCTGGGAATCCACGTTTTGTCAATGCCATAGCACCATGATATGATCCGTCACCACCGATAACAACTAAACCTTCAATACCGAATTTTTTCAATTGTTCGATTCCTTTTAATTGTCCTTCTTCTGTCGCAAATTCTGGGTAACGTGCAGAGTACAAGAATGTACCACCACGTTGAATCTTATCGCCCACATCAGCTACATCTAAGCGACGAATATCTCCTGCCACTAAACCAGCAAATCCATAATTGATCCCGTATACTTCTAAACCTTCATAAATTCCTTTACGAACAACGGCACGAACAGCTGCGTTCATTCCAGGTGCATCTCCGCCACTGGTCAAAATTCCAATGCGTTTCATAATAAACATTCACCTCATTAAATTACTTTATCCTAAGCAGTGCTCAGGTTTATAACCTTCTTGCGTTAACCACGACTAACATTCTAACATTATTTTTGCTACTTGTCTTGATTTACAGATAAAAAAATGAAAAAAAATGAAAGCAAGTAGTATTTTTTACCGTAAGTTATTTGAAAACAACATTTTCTTCTTGTAATAAGTAAGCTAATTGCTTCTTTAAATTAACACTTGCATCCACCCAATAAGCCTCTGCTAGTACTACTTTTCGCTGATCCTTTTCATGATACATCACTACAGGAACATAGCCTGGATGTTTTTGAAAAATCCCTTGCAATTGTTTCATCATTTGAGGATCATCTACTTCTTCTTTGATCCTTAAAAAACAAGTTTGATCTGGATACTGTTTCTCCAAAGTCTCAGGGTCAGAAAATACTTCACCAATCAGTTGTAACTCTTGATTGTAATTGCTGATTTCCGTTCTCCCTTGGACAAAGATCACTTTGTTTATCTCAAATAATTTACGAAACTGTCGGTACGTTTTCGGGAAAACGGTGATAGCTATTTCACCGCTGATATCTGTTCCCTCAACAAATGCCATCAATTCCCCTTTTTTCGTTCTGATTTCTCGAATCTCTTTGATCATGACCAGCAGACATGTTGCTTGTTTGGCAACGATATCGGTGACTAAACGGATATTTTTAGCCATTTTCAATCGTTCATACCCTTCTGTAGGGTGTCCAGAAAGGTAGACGCCTAGATATTCTTCTTCGAGTTTCAGTTTTTCTTCAAGCGGATAGTCAGCTACTTCTTCTTCTTTTAATGCCATGATCCCCAGCAGATCGATACTTCCACCACTGTACACAACATTTTGGATCTTGCCTTCTAGATCAAGCATCAATTGTTTTCTATTGGGCGAAAGTTCATCAAATACGCCCACCGCTACTAAGGATTGAAGTAAGTCTAATTTTAGCCAGCGTTTGTCTAGACGGATCAAAAATTGATCCACTGATTGATAGGCACCATTTTCTTTTCTATCCTTCAGTATATCTTCAATGAAATCTCTTCTGACCCCTTTGATCGCAGTTAGTCCAAAACGAATTTCTTCTTTATTGACTAGCTCGAATCCGTAATAGCTCTGATTGATAGAAGGTGCAATTAATTTTAGTTTCTTTTTGCGCGCTTCTGCAATATATTCCTTTAACTTCGTTGTATTGTGACGAACAGAGTTCATTAAACTAACAAAGAATGCGCCACGATGATGTGCTTTGAGATAAGCCATTTGAAAACCTACAAAAGAGTAAGCAAACGCATGGGAACGATTGAAGCCATAGTTTGCAAACCGCTCGATATAATCATATACTTCAACCGCTTTTTCTCTCGAATATCCTTGCTGAAGCGCACCATTCACAAAATGCTCTCGTTCTTTATCGATCACTTCTTTTTTCTTTTTACTGATCGCTCTTCTAAGAATATCTGATTGTCCAAGTGAGAACCCAGCCATTTTAGTCGCAATTTGCATGATCTGTTCTTGATAAACGATTACGCCGTAAGTATTTTTCAGAATCGGCATCAGTGAATCATCAGGATAATTGATTGCCTCTTTGCCTTTTTTCCGTGCGATAAATGTATCGATATTTTGCATTGGACCTGGTCGATAAAGCGCATTGACCGCTGCGATATCTTCAATGTTTTCCGGCCCTAGCCTTCTTAAGACATTACGGATACCAGCTGATTCAAATTGAAAGACACCTGTCGTATCCCCTTGTTGAAACAACAAAAGTGTTTGGGGATCATTCAATGGGATCTGTTTGAGCGGCAACTCTTTTTTCTCTACTTTTTTGATGGCCTTCAGCGTATAGTCGATGATTGAAAGATTTCTTAAACCTAAGAAGTCCATTTTCAGTAATCCGATTGCTTCGACGTCATTCATCGTATATTGAGTTAGAAATGCTTCGTCCGAGCCTTTTTGTAAGGGAACTAACTCTAAAAGATTTTTATCACTGATAACTACACCAGCTGCATGGGTGGAAACATGTCTAGGAAGCCCTTCTAAAATGATGGCTGTTTTGAATAACAACTGATTTTTTTCATTTGCATTCACTAATTCCACCAAATTTTTAGATGCTTGATATGCTTCTTTCAATGTGATTTTCAATTGATTAGGAATTGCTTTAGACCAGCGATTTGCTTCACTTTGAGAAAGCCCAAACACTCGGGCAACATCTCGTAGCACCATTTTCGCTGCCATTGTACCAAAGGTTGCGATTTGGGACATATGGTATTGTCCGTATTTTTCTCTTACATAATTTAATACGTCTTCTCTACGATTGTCTGGTATATCAAGGTCGATATCCGGCATCGTATATCGTTCTGGGTTTAAAAAACGTTCAAATAACAGATCATACTTCAAAGGGTCCACATCTGTAATTTCTAATATATACGCTACTAACGAGCCGGCAGCAGACCCGCGACCTGCTCCAGTAACGATGTTGTTTTGATGTGTGAATGCCATGACATCCCAGACGATCAGAAAATAATCATCAAATCCCATTTGATGGATCACGGATAATTCATAAGTCAGCCGTTCTTGATATTCTGGTGTGATCTGTGTCAGACGCTTGCTTAATTGTATCTGACACAATTCATCAAGATATTCTCCTGCTGTTTTATTTTCTGGTACGGGATAATGGGGAAGAAGTTTTTGATGAAATTGGAACTCAAAGGAAATTGAATTAGCTAACCGTTGCGCACCTTCCACCGCTTTAGCCAAATCTGCCTCTTGGAAACGGGTCATCACTTCTTTCTCAGAAAGAAGAAAGCCTTGTCTAGCTCTATTTTGTTGTTGTGTAAGCTCTTCTAAAGGGAGTTGACTTCCCTCTTTGATATGTTTCATCGTCTCTAAAGCAAATAGTTCCTCTTCTCGAAGACTAGCAATCGGATGCAACGCACAAAGTGACTCATTGTTTTTTACTAAAAAATCGAGCCACTTTTGTTCACTATCTGTATCAGACACCCCCACGTAGAAATCCTGTGGGGCAACTTTTGATTTCACTGATTGCCAATGGGTCTCAAAATTTTTTGCAACCTCAAAATCATTTTTGACGGAATGCTGTGTCGGGATAACAAAGATCAAATGATCTGTTTCATTGAAATCATCTAACAACAAATTTTCTTGGATCATTTTTTTACTTGAAAGCTGCATCAACTGTTGGTAACCGATAGTATCTTTCGCGTAAACTAATAGATCATATAGTCGTTCTTCATAACTATACGAAATAACTGCGCCTATGATTGGTTTGATACCTTCCCTGATGCAGGTCTGATAGAACTCAGGAACGCCATAGAGAACATTTTGATCGGTGATTGCCAGTACAGAATAGCCTGATTTCTTTGCTTCTTGGATATAATCCGTCACACGGATCGTACTTTGTAGTAGGGAATAGGACGTTTTAGTATAAAGCTGTGGGAAAAACATATTCATTCCACCTTTTATATAATTAGACAGCAGTTTATAGTTAAGTTTGATTCTAACTTTTACTGTGAATTGATCACGCTCTAACGAACGCTCTGTTTTGTATGTATTCTTCTTATTCTATCATACGGGATAATAAAATCATAAAACTTGCTTTTTTACAACCGGGTTTCTTTACATTCATGAAAAATCTGGTAAACTAATCTTAGAAAAGAGGTGTTCTTTATGCGATATATCGTAACATTATTTTGGTCATTTGTGTTAGGTCAAGTCGTAGGTTACATTGGCGGTGCTCTAACAAAGGGTGCATATGATTTCACTTTAACAACGATCATTTCTTTGATTGCAGGCGTTATTGTCATTTTACTTGGTGCAGTTGCTGTCCCTAGAAAAGAAGCCTCATCACATTCATAAAAATAAAGTGAGGGTGAGACTTTGTCTCACCCTTTTTTCAATTTCCAATCAAATTGATAGCTCTAAAATTCCCATCAAACTATCCTCACAATTTTTGATGAAGGACCTTCCTGAAGTTAAATAATGACAAAAAGATATTTGATAGAACAAACAGGCTTGTCACAATAAATACTGCACTGTAATTGAAGGCATGTGCAACAGTGGAGCCTAACATCGGACCTAAGACTTGTCCAAAGTTACTAAACATTTGGTTATAACTATACACTCGACTGACTCCCTCAGTTGGTGTGATTTTACTAATAAGCGTATTGATAGATGGCATCAACGCACCTGTCGAAAATCCTAGGATAAACCGCAGTATTCCAAGTTGCAAGGGAGTAGTCACAAATGCCATAGGTAGGTAACAACAAGCGGACATTACCAAGCCAGCTAATAGAACTTTTTGATTCCCGATCTTATCACCGAGTTTCCCTAATTTTGGCGATGAGAACACAGCAGAAACCCCGGCAACCGAAACGATCAATCCGCTGACAAACAGGATATTTTCTGAATTGCCACTCAATTGACGGATATATAAGGTCAATATCGGGCTGATCGTCGTGATCCCGATTTGCAGGATCAACGTTGTCACAAAAAGACCAACCAAAATAGAGAAATGATCCATTTTTGAGAATAACTCTTTCGTACTGATCAAATCTTTCTTTTCAATTGGATGGAAATCTTCTTTCACTAGGAAAATCGTCAACATCGTTGTTATTAACAGCAGTCCCCCAGTGATCAGAAAAACATTCTCCATCCCAAACCACTGTGCTAATGCACCACCCATCGAAGGGCCAATCAAATTTCCCGCAATTGCCCCAGTTGATAACGTCCCTAGCGCCCAACCGCTTTTTTCTTTTGGCGCTTGCGATGCAATCATTGCAGTAGCATTCGGAATATAACCAGACAAGATCCCATTTAAAAAGCGCATGATCAACAACCAATAGACATTCGGTACAAAGGCAAGAGAACCCATTGTAAATGTCATGCCGGCAGCTGCTCGGATCATCATGATTTTACGCCCTTTCCGGTCAGCCAAATTACCCCAAATCGGCGCCACGATTGCAGAAGCAAACGCGGTCACTGAAATGGCTAAACCAGAAAACAGTTCAATCTGGTCTTTGGGTGTTCCTAATTGTTCAACATAAACTGGTATAAATGGCATAACTAAACTAATACTTGAGCCTGTAAAGAAACAACCGATCCAAGTAATGATCAAATTTTTCCTCCATTGATTCTTCATCTATCATCCCTCTTTCATCTCTTTCATAATACCTTATTTTTTTGCCCCTATGCAATCGATGTATCGAGATAATTGAAAAATATTCTGAATATTCCAATATATTTTTTCATTTACCTATTTCTATTACTTATATTTTATCAGTGAAGGCTATTTGTGACAAAAAAACGCCCTCAACTAACTGAGAACAGTTAGCGAGAGCGAGTTCAATTTTTTTACAACTAATTTTCAATAAACAATTAGATCGTTGCTAGGATGATAAAGTTAATGATGAATAAAATATCTACGACCCATAAAGCAATTGAGACGTCTTTGGCTTTTCCGTTCACTACTTTGACAATCGTGTAGAAAATGAATCCTGCAGCAATCCCATAAGAGATACTGTAGCATAAGCCCATAAAGATCGATGCGAAGAATGCTGGTAACGCTTCTTCCATATCAAGCCATTTGATGTCAGCAAATGATGCCATCATCATTACCCCTACTAGAATCAATGCAGGAGCTGTTGCTTGTGTTGGAACGATCGCAATTAGAGGAGAAAGGAAACTACTTAAGGCAAACAAGACCGCGACTACCACAGAAGTTAATCCTGTACGACCTCCTGCTCCGATCCCTGCAGCAGACTCAACATAAGTAGTCGTATTTGATGTACCGAAAATTGCCCCAACTGATGTAGCAATAGCATCTGCAAACAATGCTTTATCCATCTTAGTTTTGAACCCTCTGCCATCTTCTAGTGCATCTTCATCCGCTTTAGAGAAGATTCCTGTGCGACGGCCAGTTCCGATGAATGTACCAATCGTATCAAAAGTATCAGATAAGCTAAACGCAATGATCGTCATCAACACTTGAGGGATCTTTGAAGAATCACTGAATAATGATTGCATCCCTTCTTTGCCAAAAGCGGCTCCGAAAGTCGTACCTAATTCGTTGATCGAACTTCCTAGAGAGTTCGCTTTCCAATCGATTGTACCTAAATCAACTACACCCATTAAGATACCTAAAACTGTTGTCACCACAATCCCGATCAAAATAGCCCCACGGATATTCTTTACAACTAAAATTGCTGTAAATACTAAACCAATAACTGCTAATAAAATTGGTGCATTATTGAAATTTGCTAAAGCGGGAACGATACCGCCGTTGATCGTCACATTTGTCGCTTTACCACCTTCAACAACAGAACTAGTGATCGCTGATTGATCTGCTGAAAAAGATAAGAAACCTGCATTTTTGATACCCACGTAAGCAACAAAGATTCCAATTCCTCCGCCAATCGCATTTTGCAGACTTTCTGGAATAGCATGGATGATCATTTTACGAATTTTTGTTACCGTAATAAAAATATTGATCAACCCACAAATAAAGACCATTGCTAACGCTTGTTGCCAAGAATACCCTAATCCAAAAACAACAGTAAATGTAAAGAAGGCATTAAGTCCCATCCCCGGAGCCTGTGCATAAGGAACGTTGGCGAACAACCCCATCACTAATGTCCCAATAACTGAAGCAATGATCGTTGCTAAAAAGACCGCCTGAAATGGCATTCCTGATGCAGATAAAATGGTTGGATTCACAAACAAGATATAACTCATTGCAAAGAAAGTCGTGATCCCCGCCATCATTTCTGTTGATACATTCGTGTTATTCTTCTTTAACTGGAAAAACTTTTCCATAAAATTTCCACTCCCTGACTTTTTTCTAACGGAAAGCTTAATAATTTATATACCAATAAGACAAAAAACGCATTCCATCGAACAATTTCAAATTATAAGGTTGCTTCATTCGTTTTTCAACTAAAAAATGAAAAAAAAGCAAAAAAAAACGAATAATGTTCGTGTTTTACTTTATATGTACTTTCAATCTAGGAACATTAAGTTATTTTTTTCGTATACGCTTTTATCTGACCTAAGTTGTACCTTGTTTATTCACTAAAATATGCTAGACTTAAACAAACATCGCTTTGAAGGGAATGACATTTTTGAATAAAAAACTCATTGCAATTGATTTAGATGGAACTACTTTGAATCAAGACTCACTGATCACTTCTAAAACCGAAAATACGTTAAAGAAAGCCGTGGCAGCTGGTCACCATGTCAGCATTGCTACTGGGCGGCCTTTTAGAATGAGTTACCAATATTATCAACAATTAGGATTAACCACGCCTATGGTCAATTTTAACGGCGCTCTAGTCCATATCCCTAACAAACATTGGGCACAAGAAAAAGAAACTTCAATCGATAAACAAATTGTTTTTGATATTTTGGCTCAAAAACGACAGTTGAACTTAGAGTTTATCGCTGCTGAAAATCGTGAAACTTTCTTTATTGACAGCTTTGATTTTTTTGATGCCAAAATCTTTGCTTCTGCAAAACCTAGCCCACAAAATCTACTATCACCACAGAACTTGACAACTAATCCGACTTCACTATTAGTAAGAACGGAAAAACGTTACGCGGAACAGGTTTCGTCAGAGTTGACCCGTCAATTTGGTCAATTTGTAGATGTTCGTACTTGGGGCGGACCAATGGCCATTTTGGAAATCGTCTCAAAAGGGATCGAAAAAGCCAAAGGTGTCCACCGTATCGCAAATTATCTTGACATTGACCAAAAGGATATTATCGCTTTTGGCGATGAACATAATGATCTTGAATTATTGGAATACGCCGGGTGGGGAGTTGCCATGAAAAATGGCACTGATCAATTGAAAGGCGTTGCAAATGATGTTACCGACCTATCCAATCAAGAAGATGGGTTAGCAACTTACCTTGAGGATCTACTTGCTCTATAAAACCTAAAAAACAATCCAGACTAAAACGTTGTTTGACGTTTCAGTCTGGATTGTTTTTTATACGCTTATTTTGTAGCAAACAAGTCATCTTATTCTCTGTTTTTTACCAAAACCTTTAACTGTAGCAACACTATCAATAAGATCGTCAAGAGAATGTATACGCCCGTCACCAAAAGATTGCTTTCTTTTTGCAATGGTAATAGAGCCGTCACACCATTCAGATAGATGAACCAAAAAACTGACATGATCCCTATAAACGCTCTTCCGTTTTTGAAGAGTGTCCCTAACACTTGTGCCAATAGTATCAAAGATAAACCAAAAAACAGTAATAAAATTATTTCACTGGGATTTTTTACCATGATCGGCACTAACAGACAACATACAAACAAAAATAAAACGATCAATTCACTATTTTGTTGATGCCTTTGTCCTTTAGTAACAGTTCTCAACCAACCATAAACCCCATTTGTTTGTGTTTGACTACCTAGCAATGAGATCGGACCGATTGCTAGGATGAATAAAATAGGCAAGACTACTTCATTCAAAACAGAACGTGACACGATCCATGCTGCTATCCACATCAATATGATCCCTACTAATTGCCAAAGAGGTATCACTTGAAAGATTCGAATCGCCTCTTGCTTGATCAATCGATCGTATTTAAAATTCGTTTCTTCTATTGGTTTCCACTTTAGATTATTGACTGGTTTCGAGTCAACAATTACCGGCGTTTGTATTTTTTTATACTTTTTACGGACGATGATCCGCTTGTTTAGCAAGAAAGCGGACAATAATACCAAAAATATACAGATGACTATTTGTATCCCAATAACTATCAAATCTGATGGCTTAAAATCGATAGCCGGGATAACTAGAGAAAGGGTGCCAGACTGTGGCCCTTTCCCACTACTTAAAACTTACAAGCCATTGATTGGTTTTCCAGCAACAATACCTGCTTGTTTTATTGCATCCAAAATATAATTCGTTCCTGATAGATTGAATAGATTTAGCCCTTCTTGCTTATTTCTCATTGCCTCAAGTACGTAGAGGATCAAAATAAAAAAAATCATCGCGATCGTTCCGAATGTTCCTCGTAAAAATGGTAAAGTATCCGCTAATAGAGCTAGTGCCGAAAGTAATAAAATACCAGGCAACAGTACTAAAAAAGGGCTTAAAAACTGGTACATAGAGAGCCATTGTCCTGGAAAGCGCAAAATCGACATAAAAAAAGTTCCGATAACTACTGTAAGCCATAGACTTACTAATAAAAGGCAATTTGCAGTGAATTTACCAAAAACATAGCGAAATCGATGGAACCTTGTTGTCATAAATAGATCGGCAACTCCTGTTTCACGATCAAGGGATAGTGAATTCCTTATGAACAAAAAGCCTATTATGGGCAGAATCAAGCCTAATATCAAAGCTGCACTTGACGGTAACCATGAAGGGTTATCTGCTTGACGATAAACAGATGGATCAATGGAAAGAACCTGAATCACTCCTTTTGCACGAGGTGTACTTATAACAGAAAGAAATAATAGCATAGCAACTGTAACAAAAAATGAAGGGATTCTGATCCGTTGAAAGAGGTCAGCTTTCATTATGCGAATCATTTTTGCTTCACCTGTCTTTCCAACAGTGCAATACTCGCATCTTCGAGCCTTGGCGCAACGACCTTGGCAGAAGACGTCGGAGCTGTTTCAGCAATCACCCGCACATGTATGCCATCTGACTCTTGGATCAGCGAACTGACCATGTTCGAAGAATCTGGAAAGATTCCACTCGGCAATACATACTCCCAAACCATACCATTCGCTTTTTTTACTAAGTCATTTGGTGACCCATGGAAAAGTAGTCGTCCAGCCTTCAAAAAGACTAAGTCACTAGCAACTGCTTCTATATCTGAAATAATATGAGTCGATAGTATGACGATCCGCTCAACTGCAAGCTCACTTAATATATTCCTAAACGTGGCTCGTTCCAACGGATCAAGTCCGGCCGTTGGTTCGTCAACTAAAATTACTTTTGGATCACCTAGAAGTGTCGCGGCCATCCCTACGCGTTGGATCATCCCTCCTGAAAAATCATTCAGACGTCGTTTTCCCACATCTTCCAAGTGGAATTGCTTTAGTAATTGAGAGATTTGCATTTTTCCATCTTGCGCAGCTATACCTTTTATGGCAGCAATATAATTTAAATATTCTGTAGCAGATAATTGTGGATAATAGGGCACATGCTGAGGCAAGTAGCCGAGAATATTGCGCATGATTTTGGGATGGTTTACTACATCCTGACTTTCCAGGAAAATCTCCCCTGAACTGGGCTTTAACATAGTAGAGAGGATTTTGAGCAAGGTTGATTTTCCTGCTCCATTAGGGCCAATCAATCCGATTAACCCACCCGATTTGAAGTTCAACGATACATCATCTAACGCAGTCTTGTTCGAATAGCTCATTGTCAAATTTTTAACTGAAAGTTCCATTTCATCAGGTCCTTTTCATTTCATAATAAATGGTTCTGTTATCTATCTTTAAAACATCCTATTTAGGAGTATTACACAAAAGGCGCGCATCTCATCAAAGGCTTCTGGCGAAGTTCAAAAAGCCATGCTGGACCAACGAAAAACTTAGCCTCAGTAACTATTGCCTTCAAATAAAATCAGAGGAACAACCATCAGTTTCTCCGCTTTTCACTCACGAAATCTCAGGTAATGAATAGCATCTTTCCTTGAGGCTGGGACAGAAGTGTTTAACTCCGAGAAATAAGAAGAAATTAACGAAAATTGCTTTTCAGATTTTTGTGGATTTCGGCTTATTCAAGAAGGAGTTGCTTCTGCTCCCTCCGTTTATTCGTTTTTAAAGAATGAGACAAAAGTGTTTCTTACTTTTGTCCCACGCTCTTAGATCAAACGCAAGTTATTCCTCGGTCGATTATTTTTTTGGATCAATAAAAAAATGGACCAATCAGCTCGATCAAAACGCTAGAATCAATTCGTTTGAGTCTGCGAGAAAGCGAGCTGTGGCCCAAATTCGTTTCGACGATTTTATCTAAGATATTCATCAAGAAAGGCATATCATATTTCATGATAGCTGACAAAATCTTGTAAGCATCCTACAGAAATATGTTGCATACTGTCATAAAATCGTTTTTTTATAGTAATATTGCCATTTAGGAAGAAGCGTTGTGTTCCATCCCAAATGGCAACTGATGAAATGACGTTTGATTTATTCCATTTCATATTTTGACCCTTTGATCTTGGATAAACCAATATATAAGAGGTTTGTTGTAGTTGAATAGCTACAGATTGAAGGTCAAAAAATCAAGGATTTTGTTTATTAGCCATAAACATATCATAGTAAGTATCCATGATTTCTTGAGCAATCGTCAAATTCATATGGTCTTTTTCATCCAATAGATTTGGTAAAACTACACTGATAGCTATCTCAGGATTATCGGTTGGACCATAGGCTACGATATTACTGTTAACTGTTGTGATATCAGGATGCCCTTCTGCCACTGTTTCAGCTGTACCAGTTTTGGCAGACAAATCCATTTTTGCGTTAGCCAGAGGTTTTGCTGTCGTATACCCATCCGTTCCGTGAACGACTTGATGGAATCCTTCACGAAGAATGGACATTTCTTCCGCAGTAATGTCTACATTATTCGCTACTTTTGTTTCGATTTCTTTTTTTACTTCTCCTAGATTGCCATCTGCATCATTGCCATAGATAGCTTTCACTAGACGAGGTTCGATTCTTTTTCCACCATTTGCCACCGTAGACGCATACTGTGCTAATTGGATCGGTGTGTACGTATCAAACTGACCGAACGCAAGATCGGTGAAGTTACCTGGTGAATACCATTGTGCGCCGTTGTCAGAATTGAATTTCTTCATAAAATCGACTGAACGGGAGATACCGGCAGATTCATTTGGCAAATCGATACCTGTTGTTGTGCCCAAGCCAAATTCTTTAAATGCTTTACGTAATTCCTCATAGGCTTTTGCTTCCTCATCAAGAGAAGGTAAGCCCATGTTAGGTGTATATTCCAAGCCAAGCATTTTTAATGCGACTTTGATCATGTACGTATTTGACGATAATTCAAGCGCCTTTACCGCATTGATAGGTATTTGTCCACTGCGGTTGAAGACCGAACTTTTCTCAGCAGAACCTTGCAGTTTGATTGGTTCATCCACCAACACTTGATTGCCAGCAATCGCCGCTGTTTGCCAACCAGCGGTCAAAGTTCCTGCTTTGACAACAGACCCCGGTGTAAATGCACTTGTGATCGTACCCAAAGCATTTTCTGTCAGTTCATTCGACCCTTCTTTATGACTGAATCCTGTCATTGCCAATACTTCCCCAGTTTGAGGATTCATCGCAACTGCGTAAGCACCCGGTGAATATTTTGCTTTTCCATTATTGACTAATGTCTGATAATTATTTTTTAAGATGTCCTCCACTTTTGATTGGAATTCTGAATTGATGGACAACATCAAATTAGACCCTTTTTCGCCAGCAAAGATTTCTTTTTTATTTGTGACATTTCCATCACTGTCTAAAGTTACTTCGTATTGTGTTTTTGTACCTTGTAAGACATCTTCATATTGTTTTTCAAGGTAACTTTGACCAACTCGATCATTACGAGAATATCCTTTGGCTAGATATTTATCCGCTTCATCCGCTGGCAGTCCTTGTTTTTCTGTAGTCACACTACCTAAAATACTTTTTAATGAGTCTGCTGCATTGTATTGACGTGTCCAGTCCGTTCCAGTTGAAACGCCTGGTAACTCTGAAGCGTGTTCCGCTACGACTGCAAGTTCTTGGTCAGTCACCCCAGAATTTTTGATAAATACTGTATTCAATTCGTAGGCACTATTCATGCGTTTAAAAATCGTTGCAATTTTTAATTCTTCTTCATTGAATTGGATTTCATCTTTTGTGACCTTGTCTACAGTTGCACTGTATTGCTCACTAGTTTCCAACTGCTTTTCTTTAGCGGAAAGTCGTTCCGTTGCTTCTTTCAAATGTTTAGGATCAGCCAACCAAAAATCTTTTTTATCCCGTTCGGTCAAATTCTCATCCGCTGGAACATCGATCAATTGATTGAGTTTCGTTGCTACCTCCAGCAAATCTTTTGACGTGACTTTTGTCCCTCTTGTAAAAGTAATCGCTTGGTTTGCTTGATTTGTCACTAACGCCTTTCCAGTTGAATCATAGATCATTCCTCGAGGAGAACTTGTTTGGATCGTCAAGGTAGATGAAGATTTGACTTTTGCTTCCATCTCTTCCCCATTGACGATTTGCAGATACCCCAGTCGAGCAATCAGCGCTACGAACAATGTAAATATAATGAAAAAAAGAAAATTTAAGCGAAAAGGCACGTGGGAACGGCGAAATGGTTTGTTTTTTGGTTCCTGTGCCCCTTTTTTTATTTTATCCATCCAAGAATTGTTCATAAATTTTTTCATAAAATCTTTCATCATTCCTATCTTTTACCTACTTACATTCACGATTCATTGTACCTAAATTTCTGAAATTAAAAAAGAAAAAAAGTTATGCTAAAAAAATTCTTTAACGAAATTCAAGATAAAAATCTTCTTTTGTTTCACAAAACTAAATTGCGTCACAAATACAAATAATTCAAATCGTTACAAAACAGAGCTTTTTTAATAATTTTCGTTCTGATTTCCGTGAAACACAACAGGCGCTATTTTTACTGTGGAAAACTACCTGTTTTTCTATTATTTTCGCACAATCATAGTTTCGACTCAAAATAGCCTTTGATTGCTTGTCTTGTTTTTCCCACTTTTTCGCTCAACTGTTCATTTTTTGCCATATACAAATAAAAAATAATATCGATTGTCACGAATTGAGCTAACAAGGAATTCGTTGCTGCACTTCGGTTAGTGATTTCTTTTGGTCTGGAGGTTTGGATGACGACATCTGCGATTCTGCTTAAATGGTTGGTTCCAAATTGTGTTAAAGCAATTACTGGAATACCCAGATCTTTAGCGATCTCCCCTACTGCAACCACGTCTGCAGTGTTGCCAGAATTGGATATCAGCCACAGCACTTTTTTCGTTTCATTACTTACCAACTGAGGGAGTAGCACATGGATATCTTTTTCAAAGATGATCGGTTTTCCGACTCGTGACCATTTCTGCACGATGTCTTCCACCACAAGAGAAGAAGCTCCTACACCATATAAAAAAACTGTTTCTGCACCTTCCAAACTTTGAACGACCTCTTGGATTTTTTCTTCTTTCAAGACGTCAACCGTCTCTCTGATCGCCACTTGCGCATTATTTCCTAATTTATTTTTGATCGAATAAAAGGATTCATTCGGTTGGATGTCGCTAAAGCCTTCGTCGATACCTGTTTGGAGTTCTGTCGAAATATTTATTTTAAAATCAGTCAAGCTTTGATAGCCGATTTTTTTAGAAAATCGAACGACTGTTGGCGCACTTAATCCAGCTGATTCAGCTAGTTCATTGGCCGTCATCGTTGGAATTTTTTCTACATTGTTGATAATATAATCTGCAAGTTTTTTTTCTGCAGAGGAATACTCTTCCATCATGCTTTTGATATGGCTAATAACGCCCATAGATCTCACATCCTTTTCATCTTACAGTCTATGTAAGTATACCATATCTAAGCCTTTTGAGCGGCACAGCAATGTATAAAATTTCTTTAGTTTTTGTCTAAATATTCCTTGTAGTCGCTAGTGGAAAAAAACAGCAGAGTAAGACAAATCGTCTTCTCTGCTGTTTTTTGTGTCTACTATTTGATTAGCCTTCACGACTATAGTTTTGTACTTCCGCAACAATTGCATCTACAAAGATGTTCAGATCTTCTACGGATGTTTCTTTACTACCGTATTTACGGATATTTACTGTTGCATCCTCTACTTCTTTATCTCCTACAACCAATTGGTAAGGGACTTTTTGTGTTTGAGAAGCACGAATCTTATACCCCATTTTTTCATTACGGTCGTCTACTTCTACTCGCAAGCCTTTCATTTGAAGGCGTTCTTTGATTTCATAAGCATAGTCGCTGTGTGCATCAACTGAAACAGGAATGATCGTTGCTTGGATCGGTGCCAACCAAGTTGGGAAAGCTCCTTTGTATACTTCTGTTAAATAAGCAACAAAACGTTCCATCGTTGAAACGATTCCTCGGTGGATAACCACTGGACGATGGGTATTTTCACCATCTTCTCCTACGTAAGTCAATTCAAAACGTTCAGGCAACAAGAAGTCTAATTGGATCGTTGATAATGTTTCTTCTGTACCTAGTGCTGTTTTGACTTGAACGTCTAGTTTTGGTCCGTAGAAAGCAGCTTCTCCTTCTGCTTCAAAATAATCAAGTTCTAATTCGTCCATTGCGGCTTTAAGCATTACTTGTGCTTTTTCCCACATTGCATCATCATCAAAATATTTGTGTGTATTATTTGGGTCACGGTAACTCAAACGGAAGCGGTAGTCTGTGATGTTGAAGTCTGCATAAACAGCAACCATCAATTCAAGCGTACGTTTGAATTCGTCTTTGATTTGATCTGGTCTTACAAATGTATGCCCATCATTCAATGTCATTTCACGGACACGTTGCAAGCCTGACAAAGCACCTGATTTTTCATAACGGTGCATCATTCCAAGTTCAGCGATACGAATTGGTAATTCACGATAGGAATGGATCGCGTTTTTGTAGACCATCATGTGGTGAGGGCAATTCATCGGGCGAAGAACGAGCATTTCACCGTCACCCATATCCATTGGTGGGAACATATCTTCTTGGTAATGATCCCAGTGTCCAGATGTCTTATACAGTTCTACATCCCCCATGATCGGTGTGTAGACGTGTTGATAGCCTAAGCTGACTTCTTTATCAACGATATAGCGTTCGATCGTACGGCGGATCGTTGCGCCTTTTGGCAACCAGAAAGGTAAACCTGATCCTACTTCTGGCGAAACCATGAATAAATCTAATTCTTTTCCTAGTTTACGGTGATCTCTTTCTTTTGCTTCTTCACGAAGGCGGATGAATTCTTTTAGTTCTTTTTTATCAAAGAATGCTGTTCCATACACACGTTGCATCATGTGATTATTTGAATTTCCGCGCCAATATGCACCAGCAACTGATAGCAATTTGAATACTTGGATACGTCCAGTTGAAGGAACATGTGGTCCACGGCATAGGTCGATGAATTCACCTTGTTGGTATGCAGTGATTACTTCATCTTCTGGTAATTCACTGATCAATTCAACTTTGTATGGGTCACTTGCAAAAATATCCAACGCTTCTTGTTTTGAAAGGACACGTCGTTCGATAGGTAGATTTTCTTTCACGATCTTCATCATTTCAGCTTCGATTGCTGGAAGATCTTCTACACTGACTTGGTTTTCTCCATTATCTGTGTCGTAATAAAAGCCTGAATCGATTGCAGGTCCTACACCAAAATGAATATTTGGGTATAAACGACGCATTGCTTGAGCCATCAAATGTGCTGCAGAGTGACGGACTAAAGATAGTGCATCTTCGTGGTCTGGTGTAACGATCTCGATTGTTGCGTCTTCTTCAATCCCGCGATTCAAGTCAACCAACTGTCCGTTGACTTTACCAGCTAAAGCTTTTTTAGCTAAACTTTTTGAAATACTTTCGGCGATTTCAGCAGTAGTACTGCCAGCCTCAAATTCTTTGACTGCGCCATCTGGAAAAGTGATCTTTATCATAATAAATAGCCTCCCTTAGATTTTTGATTGATCGAGAACTCCAACAAAAAAGTCCTAGCATCTCATAAACAAGATACTAGGACGAAAGATTCGTGGTTCCACCTAATTTCGAACGTCAATACGTTCCTTAAGCGTTATAACGGTACGACCGCCTTTGTTTCGACAAAGGTTTCGAAAGTGGTCATCCTTTGGTTTTCTTCTGGAAAAGTTTCAGCCTAGCTTTTCCTCTCTTATCGAAGACTCTCAAATTCAGTTGGCTTTCTCATCAATCAACTATGTGTTTATTTAACCACTAATAAAAAGAAAAATCAAGTAAGTACATGACTTATTTTTTCCATTCACCATTTACGCCATATGTTCCTTTTTTCATTTCATTGATGATGACATGGATGTGCTCTTTTGGCGCTTGCGTATTTTTGTGGACTGCTTCCGTGATATCTTTCATCATATTTTCAAGTTGTTCTGGACTACGTCCTTCTACTAATTCTACGTGTACGAATGGCATTGTATCGTCTCCCTTATGATTGGTCTTGAAACTGTATCATTTGTTTCAAACAGATTTTCTACCACTTGATAATACCGCAAAACAAAGGAAGTGAAAAGAATTTTCTATACTTTATCTATCACTTCATCTGTCACTTCTCGCTCTTAATGCACTAAGGATCGATACCGTATCGACCACTTCTTGGAGTACTGCACCAAATAAAGCTGGGATCACACCCATACTTGCAACGAGCATCAAAAAGACACAGATAAAGATACCGATCAATACCGATTGCTTGGCAACTTGCATCGTTCTTTTCGAAATCATTACTGCTGTCGTGACTTTCGTTAGATCATCTTTCAATATGACTGCGTCAGCACTTTCACTAGCAGCTGTCGATCCATGAGCACCCATTGCTATCCCAACATCTGCGATGGCTAGAGCAGGTGCATCATTGACGCCATCTCCCACCATCGTAACGGGCCGATCTTTTTCAGGGATTTGTTCCAAGATCTTCAGCTTGTCTTGTGGCAAACAACGTGCATGGATAGAAGTCAGACCTACTTCTGCTGCGATTGATTCGGCGATTGCCTGCCCATCTCCTGTGATCATCATGAGATCGGAAATACCAAGTTTCTTTAATTCTTGAATCGTTTCTTTTGCTTCTGGACGAAGGGTATCTGAAAAAAGGATCGTGCCTGCAAATTGACCGTTAATAGCAACATAGATCGCTGTTTTCATTGTCTGAATTTCATTGGTGCCAACAAATGAAGCTCTCCCGATTTTCACTTGATGATCGGCTACAAGCGCCTGTATCCCTTGGCCTGTGATTTCCTTCAAATCACTTACAGCTAACAATTGATTGTGAGGCACATTTTTTAGTAAGGAGCGCGCCAAAATATGCCCTGATTCCTGCTCGGCACTTGCAGCATAGATCAACAAATCATCTTCTGTAATGGCTGGCTCTGGGTGGATCTCAGCGACTTCAAGGAAGCCTTTTGTGATCGTCCCCGTTTTATCAAAAGCAACTGTTTTGGTACGTGCTAACTTTTCAATAGTCGTCCCAGTCTTCACAACGATCCCATTTTTACTAGAACGGCTCATTCCTGCGACTAGCGCAATTGGTGCTGCTAAGATTAATGGACAAGGGGAGGCTACCACTAACACCTCTGCAAAACGCAACGGATCTTTGCTTAACCACCATGATATCCCACCAATCAAATAGGCTATCAGTGTAAACGGAACTGCATAGCGGTCTGCCAATCGAACAAAGTGAGCCGGCTTTTCTTTTGATTCTTCCACTAATTTTATGATCAGTTGATACTGACTGTCAGCTGCTCTTTTTTCGATCTGCATCTGGATCGAGTCATTCCCATTGACTGATCCGGACATCAATTCATCGCCGACGACTTTAGTGATTGGTTTCGCCTCACCAGTCAGTGAGGATTCGTCAAATTGAGATTCTCCTTTTACTACTCTTCCGTCTGCCGGAACGATTTCTCCTGGCTTGACTACGATAATGTCATTGATTTCGATCGAATCAACAGCAATTTCTTTTAGTTTTCCATCCTCCAGTTTATGTGCCGTGCGAGGAGTACGATCTAATAAAGATTGTAGTTCTTTACTTGCCTTTTTATTGGCATAGTCTTCCAAGCTATCTCCACCAGTCAGCATGACTAAGATCATCAGACTTGCCCAATATTCCCTTACGATCAATGTGGCGACAATTGCTGTAATTGCTAAGATGTCGACACCGTATTTGCCAGAACGTAGGGTCTTTATCATTTCAAGAAACATAAAAAATGCTAAAAAGCCTCCAGTGACTGCAATGATAAGGTAGGCAATCTGCGGTTGTTTAAAAATAAATTCACTGATCAGCGCAATAATACCTATAGAAACAGTTAATAAAAATTTCTTAAAATGTGCCATGTTCTCACTCCTCTATAGAGTATAGAATACCGATTCCTCATAACTTTGTGAATTATTTACTCTTAAATGAAAATAACTATCACTCTCATCCTCTATTATCAAAAACAACTTCTGTTAATCAATGGACAAAGGTACCTTTTTTTCAGCTTTTGTGCTATACTTTTAATTCGTTATTTACGGCGGAAGGAGCACATAAAGAAATGAATGAAAGACAACTAGAACAACAGCATGTGGATGAAACGACTCACTTGATCCAACTTGAACAAAAGCTGCTGGACAATAAACAACAAACGCTCACACAGGAAATGAATGATTCCACGAAAGAGACTGCTACCCATAAGATCCGTGCCGGTTCAAATGAATCTTTTTATGAGTCAGCTGTTGAATACCGCCAACACGAGCAAGAACTGCTTTTAAAATACCATACACTCGAAGCACAGCAAAAACGTCTGCAAACCCTAGCGGTAATGAAAGAAAACCCTTATTTTGCACGTATTGACTTTAAAGAAGAAAGTGAAGCTGAAACACTTTATTTAGGGATTGCTTCATTACGAGACCTCGCAGAAGAAACGATCGTGATCGATTGGCGTGCGCCTATCGCAAACCTTTATTATGAAGGAGAAATCGGTCCTGCCTTTTATGAAACCGATACTGAGAAGATCAATGTTGATTTATTATTGAAACGCCAATTCAAGATCGTAGATGGGAAAATCGTTTCGATGGTCGATACATCAGAAGTGATCAATGATGATTTCTTACTAGAGATTTTAGATGATGCATCAAGCGCACATATGAAAAATATCGTTTCCACCATCCAAAAAGCACAAAATGCCATCATTCGTGATACACAGAGCAAAGTCATGTTGATCGAAGGTATCGCCGGTAGCGGAAAAACATCAGCTTTACTACAGCGCATTGCTTTTTTACTTTACCATAATCGAAAATGGCTTGAAGCTGAAAATGTGCTATTGTTTTCACCAAATCATCTTTTTTCAGATTATATCTCGACCGTCTTGCCTTCTTTAGGTGAAAGCGGCGTTCCTACGCAAACATTCAAAAGCTATTTGGAACAACTCGTTCCAGAATTCACGTTGCTGGAAGAAGACCAGCAGGAAGCTGGCTTTTTATCTGGTGACAAAGATCCAGTCAAAACGTTAAAAAGCGGTTTGACGTTGGTTGATCACATTGATGCGTATATCGAAACGATCACAAATTACGGTCCCCTGTTTCGTGACATGAAAATCAATGGACGTACTATTTTGTCAAAAGAATCGATCCGCACCTGGTACCAAGAAACCAATGAACTGTTGCCATTACATCAACGTATTTCGCTCTTACAAACAAAATTATTAAAAAAATTGGGTGGATTACAAAAAGACGAAACCCGTCAACAATGGGTCAAAGATCTGGCAGAAGAACAATTACAAGAGTTATATGCGACTGATCCTAATCTAGAATACACCGAGCAAAAAGAACGCTCTTTACGTAAAAAACTAGCAAATCAAATCGTCAAAAAACGATTCCGCCGTATCTATCGCGGAATCATGAATTATCAATTCGTCAATATTACGAAACAATACCTGCATTTTATCCAAACAATTCCAGAAATAGTTTTGGCAAAGAATCACATCAGTCCGCAAATGTGGCAAGAACATGCAATGCGACTAAAAGAAAATCTGCGTCAACGTTACTTGCAGCAAGAAGATGCTGTCTTATTCTTCTTGTTGATGCGCAAAGTGTATCCTGTCTCCGCCACACAAAAAGCACGCTATATCTTCATTGATGAAATGCAAGATTTCGCTCCTGCACAGGTGGCTCTTTTACAGGCGGTTTATCCAAAAGCGAATTTGACATTTTGTGGTGATTTGAATCAAAATGTTTTTGGGAATGAAACGATTACAGGTTCACTTGACCAATTATTCAAAGAGCAGGAAGTCACTCATTTCCAATTAACGACGAGTTACCGTTCGACAAAAGAAATCACTGATTTTGCTAATCACTTTTTGTCAAAAGAAGACCATGTGGAAACAACTGCTCGCAAAGGAGAGCTCCCAGTCATTGTGGAAGGCACTTCCTTAGAGGCTCGCTTAAATTGGCTGTCTGACTCACTTGAGCAAGCACAAGAAAAAACACGTTATTGGCGCACGGCGATCATTGGAAAAACGCAAGCTGAATGTGAACAGCTCTATGAGCAACTACCGAGTGTCCTAAAAGAAAAGATCCAATTGATCTCAAATGAAACAGACTTCATGAAACGACAAATCGTTTTATTGCCTGCTTTCTTAGCGAAAGGATTAGAATTCGATCGTGTATATCTCTGGAATATCGATCAAGAAAACTTTTTCTCAAGTCAAGATAAGTTAGTCCTTTATACGATATGTACCCGTGCAATGCATGAATTGAACGTGATGACATCTGAAACTAGCCCTCTGATCGAAACGATGCCCTCTGCGCTTTACACTAAAATAAACTTATAAGCAGAATAAATGGCGGTAACAGAAATATTCTTTTGAAAATAAATATTTCTGTTACCGCCTCTATTTGGTTTTTAGGAGCACAGAAATCAAACCACGAGTTCGGTGTCCGGATATTTTAATTTAACTAAAGAGATGATCATTCGCAACTCTTCCATGTTTTCAGGATATTCAGGATCAAACAGCTTACTATGACGACCGATTCCACCATTATCAATCAAGCGATAAATTCGATTCCATTCGATGAATTGCTCAAGCGTCTGAAAATTACTGAGGGGGTAACCGCCACTGTCAAGAATCTCCGATACTCTAAAAGCTAGATAGGCACTATCGATCACCTTTGCTTTTTTTAAATCATACTTTTCATTTTTTTCGATCAAGATTTTCCCCGGTTGATGTTTAAGGCTCCATTCCAATAACCGAAAAAAAGCTTCCATTCGATAATCCTCTTCAAATAATTGATAAGCAGAATCTGAACGTCGAAAAAGCAGAGGAATCAAATAATTTCTTTTGTATATCAACATGGGTGCACGATCCACCATACACTCTAGATAACGATTGAGATACCCAGTTCCGACATAGTTCCCTAAGCGGTAGCCTTCTACCCCATAACGTGCATATTTCTGTGCCAATTTCGAACAATCTGCTACATTCACAGCTAGTTCTTCGATTTTCTGGTAACCGCTTAAAATACGTTCAAAAGGCTCTAAACTAATTTTTGCTTCCATACTCTTCCCCGCCTACATCCACATTACTATGTATCATTTTTTCAAATAATACTTATAACATAATAATAACACAGGACTAAAAAGAATAGAAAATAAATCATACGAAATTACGACAGAAAGTTGCGTTGTGCTATATGTTCGCTCCTCCTTGAGCAAAAATATAAGACTTCTCTTTTATACTTACGTATTTCATTTTTTTAAACATCACATCTGCTCTTTTACATAAAAAAAGAATGTGGCCCAAATCTAAAAATCAGTTTTGGTACGGACGCTCGAATAAACGGCGCCCAAAAGTCAGGTTTTTCGGAAATGTCAAAAAAAAAAAACGAGCAATACAAAAAGCGTATTGTTCGTTTTTCTCTTCAATTTCTCAATCTAACCGACTTTCGTCTCGATCTCTTGGATGCTTAATCTTCTAAAGCTACATTATGGAAGACATGTTGCACATCTTCTAGATCTTCCAACGCATCGATCATTTTTTCAAATGTTTCTTGATCTTCTGGAGATAATGTTACTTCATTTTGGGGGATCATTTGGATTTCTGCAATTGAAAAATCAGAGATCCCTTTTTCTTTTAAGGCCTCTTGGATACCATGGAAATCTGCTACTTCACCGTAAACGATGATTTGACCATCTTCCTCCATCACATCACGTACATCAATGTCTTTATCCATTAGGTATTCAAGGATTTCATCCGCATCTTCACCCGCAAATCCAAAGATCGCTGTGTTGTCGAACATGTAGGAAACCGCCCCTGAAACACCCATGTTTCCGCCGTTTTTACCAAAAGCGGCACGTACGTCAGCTGCTGTACGGTTCACATTATTTGTCAATGTGTCGACAATGACCATTGAACCACTTGGGCCAAACCCTTCATAGCGTAGTTCAGAGTATGTTTCATCGCCTGCACCTTTGGCTTTTTCAATTGCACGATCGATGATATGTTTAGGTACGTTGTAAGTTTTAGCGCGTTCAATGACGAAACGTAGTTTTTGATTGGCATGAGGGTCAGGGTCACCTGATTTTGCTGCCGCATAGATTTCGATCCCAAATTTTGCATAAACTCGGCTGTTATTTGCATCTTTAGCTGTTTTTTTCGCTACGATGTTTGCCCATTTACGTCCCATATTCTCACTTCGCTTTCTAATTTAATCGTTCTTTTATCATTGTGTGTTACACAAAATGTCCTGTTCCATTATACTTGTGTTTTCTATTTCTGTGAAGTATTTTTTCTATTTCCTATTTTTTTATTCATAGATATAGGGTCTTCTACCAAAATTTTGTTCCTGAACACCTGGCGCCAACTGGTAAATTTGATCACTCCGTATTAAAAGATGTGCAACCTGTGCTTCCTGTTTGCCTATTTTTGCAAACAGCGGGAGCGTTCGTTTTTCTTTCAAAAATACTCGTCCTTTTTTTGTCGAACCCAATATATTTAGATACAGATGTGCTTGTTGCCTTTTTATTTCTTCCGTTTTGATATTTAGCAGTGTATAACAAGCTAAACGTTGCAACCTCGTCCACGTATAACGCTTCGTTTTGACTAAATCAATAAAATCAGCAAAAGTCGTCGCTTCTTTCGCCGCTTTTATCAGTCGCACTTCGATTCCCTCTGTCATTTGATAAATTGTTTGTAATTCTTCTGTTTCTGAAGACAATAATCGATAACGGAGTAGTGGCCAATAGGTTTCCCACGTCTGCATCGAGGCAGACTGAAAAATTTTGGCTGTTTCAGTTGGTACATAATGATCGATTGCTCTTTTTTCGCTCAATGCTTTTCGAATGGCCGTCGCACTAGCAATTTGCTGCTCTGGCAGTTCTTGATCATGATATCCCGCATTCTTTCGAGCAATCGGTACTAACTGCATGGGTCGATCATAACAGGCGTTTTCTTTCGCGTAACTCAAACCTAAAATATGATTGGGTGACGAAAAATCTAAATTCATTTCAGGGTAGAGTCGATTGAATACTTCTGTCATTTTTTGTGGATAGCTCATGGTTTGATCCACTAATTGCAAGAATGCTTGATCTATTCTCTTTTGGTTTTCCTGAACAAATGATCCGAATGCTTGATAATCAAACGATTGCTCTCCTTCTGTACCAAAGCATAAATAATCACAGCCAATCTTCTGTAATAAACGAACTGCCCCCCTGGCAAAGTAATCTGCTGATTGAACTGACCATTCTATCGGGAGTTCGATCACTAGATCAATGCCATTGGCAAGAGCTGCATTCGCTCTCGCCCATTTATCTAAAATGGCTGGCTCTCCTCGCTGTAAAAAATTACCGCTCATGACTGCGATAACAACATCAGCGCCTGTCTGTTTTCTCGCCATATCTGCATGATAGCGATGACCATTATGGAATGGATTGTACTCTACGATAATACCGCAAGCTTTCATCTTTCACCCACCTTGCTTAAAATAACTACAAATGATTAAAATCAAACCATTGTGTATCCGTATACTCCCAATCTACAAAAATCGAAAAGTAAGCCGAACCATCAGAAAACGATAAAGTCTTTCTGATTGTCCGACTCATTTAGTGAAGCTCGGGGCTTCTTCTATGACTTCTATTCTTTATATGCAACAAAAAATAGTCTTTTTGTCTCTTCAGATGGTTGGTCATCCGTAAAATCAGCATATGCTTCTACTTTGGAAAAACCGCTGTTTTCTAGCATTCTCAAGTAATTATCTAAAGAATATGTTTGCTCTTGGTGCAACTCATCCTCACGAATGAATGTGCCTGATCCTTGTGGGTCTTCTACAAAAAATGTCAAGAAATGTTCGATACTGTGTTTTTCTTTTCCTGGGTAACTATCCCATAAGAAAGCAAATCGATCATTTTGATAATGGTAGCTATATTCTGGGAAAACTGTATCCACTTGGTAAATGGAATGGACATCAAATAAAAATCTTCCTTCGTCTTCTAACGCTTGGTAGACTTCATCGAACACTTGTTGGACTTCCTGTTCATTCTTCATATAGCACAGAGAGTCTGAAAAACAAGTAATAGCCTGATACTGGCCCATCTCAGATAAATCAAGCATGTTCCCTTCCACAAACTGGATAGAAGCTTCTTCTTCATATGCGCGTTGACTAGCGATCATCAGCATTTCTTCCGATAGGTCCAAACCAGTCACATGGTAACCATCTTTGGCAAATGCCACAGCCAAAGCACCTGTTCCACAAGCTAACTCCAAAATATTTTGGGTGTCTTTGGGTAAATGGCGTTTCGAAAAATCTAGCCATTGCTGATACAGTGTTTCATCCATTACTTCGTCATAAACAAAAGCAAATGTTTCATAAGCCATATTAATCTAACCAATCAGTTAGGTCGACTAATGGTGCATCAGACCACAATTTTTCTAAATTATAAAAACTTCTTTCAGGTGCATGGAAAACATGGACAATGACGTCTCCAAGATCGATCAAGATCCATTTTCCGCCTTCTTTTCCTTCAACTCTTCTTACTTCGTAATTGCTTTCTTCTTCCTTATCAAGGATTTCTTCTGTAATGGCGTTGATTTGACGTTCGCTATTTGCAGAGCAGATCATGAAATAATCTGCTAATAGAGAAACTTCACGAACATCTAAGGCAATGATGTCTTCTGCTCGTTTTGAATCTGCTGCTTTGACAGCGATTTGTAATTGTTCTTTGCTATTGATAATAATTTCCTCCTAATAGAGCAGCTGTTATTTTTGAGCCACCCAACGATTATATGTTTCAATTGTTTTGGGATAAATTTGCTGTTCTTGTTCAATGAGATGAGCCAATGTATGCTTGGTTTCAAACGCTACCGCTTCATCAAGATCGATCAAAGCAAGTTCACGTGCTTCTTTTACGCCAGGAAATACACGACCGGGTTCAATGTAGTCCGCCACATAGATGATCTTATCCAACAGAGACATTTTTGCCGCCCCCGTAGTATGAACACGTATGGCATGAAGGATTTCTTCGTCTGTAATACCCAGTTCTCTTTCGACAAAAGAAGCTCCCACAACACCGTGCCAGATCGCATTGCCATAGTCCAGTAATGCTGTATCATAACCATCTCTTTTGATCACTAATATGAATTCATCATCTGGACGTTCTTTTGCGTAATCGTGGGTCAGTGCAGCGATACTCGCTTTTTCAGGAGAACAGCCGTATTTTTCTGCCAATGCGATTGCCATTTCTTCTACACCAAGGACATGTTTGAACCGACGTTCACTCATTCTCATCTGGATTTTTTGCATCAATATCTCTCTCGAATAACCCGTGTATTCTTCACTATAGTTCATCTTGATATAACCCTTCTTTCTGGATATAGTCAATCACTTTATCAGGAACGAGATAACGAACAGAACAACCTTGTTGGATCTTTTGTCGTATCTTCGTTGAACTAATATCGATTTCAGGTACATCTACCCAGATGACAGGATATGGTGTCTCAGTCGTATAACCGGTACGCTGAATCCCGACAAAGTTTACCATTGTGACTAATTCATCGATTTTATACCATTTAGGTAAGTATTCTACCATGTCGCCACCGATAATAAAATAATAATCCGTTTCTGGATTGTTTTGAGTCAATGCCTTCATGGTATCATACGTATAGCTCTTACCTTTTCGAGTCAATTCGATCGTTTCTATTTTTAAAAAGGGATTATCAGCTATCGCAAGTTCAAGCATCTTTAAGCGATGGGAAGCATCGATGGTCTTTTTTTCATCCACATGTGGTGGTTGATAAGACGGCATCAAATAAACTTCATCCAAACCTAGATTTTTACCTGCTTGATCCGCCATAACTAAATGAGCAAGATGGACAGGGTTGAACGTTCCCCCAAGAATGCCTACTTGCTTTCGTTTCTCGAAAATTTGTGGCATTGCTTGAGGAAACACTTGGGAACGGACAAAAGATTTCGCTTGCGATTTCATTATCGTCACTCCTTAAATTGCTCTAACTTCTTTCGATATACGTTGATATTTTTCCTTGGAAGAAGGTTTATATAAAACAAGGACCCGACCGATGATCTGAACAACTTCACATCTTACTTCTTCTTCTAAAATTTTTGCCACATCCTCAGCAATCTCATCCGTATTTTGCAATAAGGAAACTTTGATCAACTCTCTTTTTTCAAGTGCTTCGGCAATCTGCACCATCATTGCTGAATTGATTCCACCTTTTCCTATTTGAAAGATTGGTTGTAAATGATGGGCTTTACTACGTAAAAAACGTTTTTGTTTTCCTCTTAGACTCATATCGTTCCTTCTTCCTTAAATCAATGCTTTTCTTTTCATTACATTTACCCCTTTAGGCGCCCAACCCGCTACGACAGCAGGTTGCGTAACAGTGATCCAGCCTAAACCAGCAAACACGATATCCGTTTTCTCTTTGACAGAAAATTCAAAACGGACAAGTTCTGGAAACGCTGCTACTTCATCAGGACGAGGCGGCTGCAATAAACCACCTACGTGTTTTTCATAGAATTCATCCGCTTTTTCCAATTTTGTTCGATGTAGATTCACATCATTCGACACATAAGCAATAAAAGAGCCACGTTCGCCGCTGATAAAATCAAATCTCGCTAATCCGCCTAAGAAAAGGCTCTGTCCTTCATTCAGTTGGTAGCCTTTAGGTTTGATTTCCTTAGTTGGCGCAATGATCCTTAGATCTTTTTTTCCTAAATAATGAGCCATTTGATGGCGATGGATGATTCCTGGAGTATCAACCAAAAAGTGTCCATCATCCAAAGGAATCTCGATCTTATCTAATGTAGTTCCGGGGAACTGAGAAGTCGTGATGACATCTTGGACACCTGCTGTATTTTTGATGATCTGATTGATCAACGTTGATTTTCCAACATTTGTCACACCAACGATATAGACGTCTCGTCCTTCACGGTATTCTTCGATTTTTTCCAGCAACATTTCCATTTCATTCGCTTTTTTGGCACTAGTCAATAGGACCTCAACAGGACGTAAGCCAGCTTCAAATGCTCGTTCTTTCATCCATTGGATCATTTTTGGTTTTTTCAAAGATTTTGGTAAAATATCCACTTTGTTTCCAACTAATAATACTGGATTATTGCCCACAAAGCGATGCAGCCCTGGAATCAGTGAACCGTTAAAATCAAAAATATCGACTACATTGACGATCAATGCGTCTTTTTGTCCTAGTTCATTCAATAATCGCAAGAAATCATCATCTGTTAAGGATACATCTTGGATCTCATTATAATGTCTCAAGCGAAAGCATCGTTGACAATAGACCTCGCCAGATGCTAAGCCCTTTTCTAATGCCGCTTTTGGTGTATACCCTAACTCATTAGGATGTTCGGTTTGGATCACCGCTCCACAGCCGATACATTGTAGTTCTTCGTTCATTCAATTCCACCTCGCCAGCCCATATCAGGATTGTGTGCTAATAAATAGGCCATGATTTTACGTTCCCAAAAACGATTGAATCGTGTTTTCCAGCTATCCGTATCGATGATGGGCTTCACTAAAATACTACGGATTCCCGCTCGATTCGCCCCTCTGACATCTGTCATGATTTGGTCGCCGACCATCACTAATTCATCATCTGAAAGATTTAGTTTTTTCTTTGCATTGTTGATTCCTAGCGCGAGTGGTTTCATGGCTCTTGCCACATACATCAGTTCGAACTTATCAACAGCACGTGCAACACGCTCCGAGTTGTTATTTGAAACTACAACAACTGGGATACCAGCATTTCTCATCTCTAAAATCCAATCGAGCAATTCTTCTGTGCCATCTGGATTATTCCAAGCAATCAATGTATTATCCAAATCAGTTAAAACAGCTTTGATCCCCAGTTTTTTTAATTGTGCAGGGGTAATTTTGTAGATGGCATCCACCATCCATGTTGGTTTATAATTTGAAAACATGTTGTCTCCTCATCTGCAAAAAATGAAGGAGCACGAAACGTACTCCTCAACACTATATTATACTGCAAATGTTAAAAAAAAACTACCTCTATACCTGAATCGTTTTGGAATAAATGTACCTAAAAGAAAAAACTACGAACTGCTCTCCCTTTGACTAGAAGACCATTCGTAGCTATTTCTCTAGCTTTATAAGACTTTGGATAAAAAGTCCACTGTTCTAGGATTACTTGTATGTTCAAATACTTCAGTTGGTGTGCCTTCTTCTACTATGACACCGCCATCCATGAAAATGACCCGGTCTCCCACTTCTTTAGCAAAGCCCATTTCATGAGTAACGATCACCATAGTCATGCCTTCTTTTGCTAGTTGTTGCATCACTTCTAGTACTTCTCCGACCATTTCAGGATCAAGTGCAGAAGTCGGTTCATCAAAAAGCATCACATCTGGTTGCATGGCCAAAGCTCGTGCGATGGCGATCCTTTGTTGCTGCCCACCTGATAAAGATTGTGGGTATGCATCAGCCTTGTCAGAAAGCCCAACTTTTCCCAATAAGTCTTTGGCAATCTTTTCTGCTGCTTCTTTTGAGAGTTTCTTTACTTTTATTGGAGATAATGTAATATTCTGCAAGACTGTCATATTAGGGAAAAGATTGAATTGTTGAAAAACCATGCCCATTTTTTCTCTAGTCTTAAAAATATCATTTTTCTTATCGGTGATGTCTGCTCCTTCAAATTCGATCTTGCCTGTAGTTGGTACTTCTAATAGATTGACACATCTTAGCAATGTGCTTTTCCCTGAGCCAGACGGTCCTAAGATCACGACAACTTCACCTGGGACGATTTCGGCAGATATGTCCTTCAATACCTCATTATCCCCAAATTTTTTATTTAAATGACTGATTTTTATCAATGCTTCACTCATCGTGCTTTACTCCTATCTCTGGTAGCCTTTACCAAGTTTTTTCTCCCATAAATTCAATAAACGAGAAGTAACGAACGTCATGACGAAGTAAACGCCCGCTGCTACGAAATAAGGCTCTAAAGGGATATATGAGTTTGAAATGACGATCTGTGCTGCGCCCATCAATTCATTGATCCCAATCGCAGTTAGCAACGAGGAATCCTTGATCAATGTAATAAATTCATTCCCTAATGGCGGTAAGATGTTCCTCAATGCCTGTGGAAGAATCACATAACGCATCGTCTGTGCTGGACGTAGCCCTAAAGAATAAGATGCTTCTGTCTGTCCGTAATTGATAGCCATGATGCCTCCACGAATGATTTCAGCAACATATGCTCCAGAGTTCAAAGACAATACGATCATCCCCGGAAGCAATCTTCCTAGATCTACAGTCAACACGCCTAGTTCTACACTTTTTGAAGGAAAGAAACCTTGTAGTAACAGAAAACCGATCATGATTTGTAAAAGCATCGGTGTGCCCCGTAATACTTCAATGTAAATATTAGCTATCCAATTCAATGGTTTGTTTTTTGATAATTTCATCAAAGCCATGACTAAACCAATCAGTGTTCCTAAGACAACTGTGACAATCGAAATAATGATCGTGATTCCCGTACCAGAAACAAAGTACGGGAGATATTTATCTAAAAATGAAAAGTTCACGCTTTATACCCTCTATTCTGTAGCTGTTTTTTCAGCTAGTTCATTGTTCTTTTTAATAAATTCATCGACTTTTCCTTCATCGTTCAACTTTTTGATGATGGTATTCAATTCTTTTTGCAAGTCACTGCTACCTTTTGGTAATGCAATCGCGAATGCTTCATCAGCAGATGGTTTAAGCGTAATATCAGCAATTGTCAAATCAGGATTTTGAGCGATATATGATTCCGCAATCGTTTTTTCTACAACCATCGCATCTAATGATCCTTGATTCACTTCCACTACCATATTTGGCACTTTATCGATCGTTACTAGTTTAGAACCCTCAATCTGTGTTTTTACAACATCTTCTTGGATAGAACCTTTTTGGGCACCCACATTTTTGTCTTTCAATGCATCAGTACTTGTGTAAGCATCTTTATTCTTTTTGTTGATGACAACAACTTGTGGTGGATTGTAGTAATTATCCGTAAAGTCAAACTGTTCTTTTCTTTCATCAGTAGCAGAGATGGCAGAAATCGCAATATCCGATTTACCTTCTTTCAATGAAGCAAGTACAGTATTAAAACTCATATCAGAAACTTCAGCTTTGACCCCTAATTCCTTAGCAATCTCATTGACTAGATCGATATCAGAACCAACGATTTTATCTTTTCCATCCACCATTGTATGGAATTCAAATGGTGCGTAATCCGCAGATGTCGCAACTTTCAAGACACCGCTTTTTTTGATCGCTGCTAATTGATTGTCTGATTTATCTGAAGAGCTAGAAGAAGAACCCCCGCTACTTCCACATGCTCCTAAAGCAAATAAAGCTAAAGCTGTAACAATGATACCTGTGATTTTTTTCATTTTATTTCCTCCTAATACGAAACTTTCTATTCAGTGAAGTTATTATAGCATGAAAA
>SKEH01000223.1_pt1 | contig 39124 bp, 31 predicted proteins | sample 4826571 | NCBI WGS metagenome assembly SKEH01 (sample SAMN11008814, study PRJNA524170) | human gut metagenome | biome: Human fecal sample; material: Feces; isolation source: fecal sample from pouch patient p29 | host: Homo sapiens | place: Israel: Tel-Aviv | collected 2016-09-14 | reverse complement strand
GCAAGACAGAATCTTTTTTTATACTTAATAAATACTATATTATTCATATTACCATTTTACCATAGCTTGGCTTTTGTTTCTTACAATAACCTTAATTTTTAGATGATAATTTCTCATTTTTTACTTCACATTTATAAACTACACTATAGTTAACGCTTACGACTCTAATTGCAACAGAATTTTTTCTTAATTCATTACTAAAGCAACTATTATTCCTAAAATTGTTCCACCCATCACTTGAATTGGTGTATGCCCCAATAATTCTTTTAAATTTTTATCTACTTTGATTCCGGCATTTTCGACATTTTGTAACATCCAATTGATAATTCTGGCTTGATTTCCTGCTTGTCTTCTAATACCTTGGGCATCGTATAAAACGACGAAGGCTAAAACAGTTGCAATAGCAAAAAGCGATGAATCAAATCCTTGTCTCAATCCAGTAGCCGTTGCCAAAGCAACAACCAATGAACTATGAGAGCTGGGCATCCCACCTGTTGCAAAAATTAATTGCCAATTAATACGATGTGTCCGAATAAGTTCGATAATTATTTTAATTAACTGAGCTAGAGCCCAGCTCACAATGGCTGTCATTAAAATTTGATTATGAAAAATCTGATTAAAAAAGTTCATAATAGTCTCCTTTTACTAATAAAAACCTACTAACTATCAGTAACTCTATTATACATCATCTATCTTTTATTGATGTCTGATTTGCTGACAAATACAGAAAGTCTGTCAGTAAATACATTCCTTTTTAAATAGAAAAAAGAACAAGTTTAAACTTGTTCTCTAAGCTTTTCCAATTGTTCATTGAATATTTCAGGAGCATCAACTTGGAATTCCATAAATTCACCAGTTGTTGGATGGTCAAAACCTAATGTTTCAGCATGCAAAAATTGTCCTTTATTAGGTGTCAATGTTTTATTTGGCCCATAAAGTGGATCACCAGCCACAGGATGACCAATGTAATTCATATGTACACGAATCTGATGTGTACGCCCAGTTTCCAAGCGCAATGCAATCAAAGTATAGCCATAAAATCGTTCTAAAACCTCAAAATGAGTCACGGCTGGTTTTCCGCCAGAAACTACGGCTTGTTTTTTGCGATCTTTAAGATTACGACCAATTGGCGCTTCAATGGTTCCTTTATCATTAGCAATTTCACCGTGGACAATCGCTAAATAACGACGTTTGCTAGTCTTATCTTTTAATTGTGCTGCCAAACTTTCGTGTGCTTTATCATTTTTGGCAATCATCAAAAGACCACTCGTATCCTTATCAATACGATGCACAATTCCTGGACGAATTACACCATTAATGCTTGAAAGATCTTTGATATGATACATGATTGCATTAACCAATGTCCCTGAAGCATGACCGGCTGCAGGATGAACTACCATTCCTTGAGGTTTATTTACTACTGCAACATCTGAATCTTCATAAATGATTTCTAGTGGCAAATCTTCAGCAACAATATCAAGAACTTCCGCTTCCGGAACTTCAAATTCAATCCTGTCCCCTACTTTTACTTTATACTTTGCTTTTTTGGCTTCACTGTTAACAAACACTTTATCATTTTTGATAAGTTCTGTCAGTAAACTTCGTGAATATTCTGTTTGATTGGCAAGCGCCTTGTCAAGACGTAAGCCTTTGTTTTCTTCGTTAATTTTTATGATAGGCAAGTGTGTTTTCCTTTTTATAAATGTTAAATAAAACTTTCTGTCAGTGATTTTTTAATCAATTTATTTTGTTTCTTTGTCTGTCAAAATTGCAATGAAAAGAAGAACAAAACCAACAGATAATAAGATATCCGCAATATTAAAAATTGGAAAATTAATAAATTCAGTTTGGAACATATCAACAACAAATCCTTGACGAATTCGGTCAATAAAATTCCCCAAAGCACCCGCAATAATTAAAGTTAATCCAATAAAATACCAGTTTTGTGCCATTTTTTTCCATAAAAACCAAAGGGCAACAACTAAGACGATCGGTGTTAAGACAAGGAAAAACCATTGTTGACCTGAAAATGAAGACCAAGCTGCTCCATCATTTTTGATATAAGTTAAACTAAGAACATTAGGCCAAATTTTTTCTGTATCTCCAAGCTGAATATTAGCAACAATCCAATTTTTAAAAATTTGGTCAGCAACAATTCCGACAACGATAATAACAAGTGACAGTAGTTTTTTCATGCTTTAATTATAGCATATTTCGCAATCTGATAGCTCGCTAGAACAGTTTTTATCCTATTTCAAAATAAAAAGCGCATTTAAATAAATGCACTTATAGATAAATTAGCCAATCTTTCTCATTAAATCAACCATTTCAATTGCTCCAACCGCTACTTCAAAACCTTTATTTCCAGCTTTTGTGCCTGCACGCTCAATGGCTTGTTCTATATTTTCAGTTGTTAGCACACCAAACATGACCGGAATATTAGAGTTTAAGGAAACATGAGCAATCCCCTTAGAAACTTCATTACAAACAAAATCATAATGAGAAGTCGAGCCTCTGATGACAGTCCCTAAACATATAATTGCTTCATATTTATTGGAAGTCGCCATTTTTTGGGCAACAAGGGGAATTTCAAAAGCCCCAGGAACCCATGCTATATCAATTTCTTCTTCCTGGACTCCATGTCTTTTGAGTGCATCTAATGCTCCTGACAAAAGTTTTGCATTGATAAATTCATTAAATCGAGCAACTACAATCCCATATTTTGCATTCTCTATTCTTAAATTTCCTTCAATAATTGTCATATTTCTATCCTTACTTTCTATTTTACTTTAGTCAAACAAATGCCCCATTTTATTTTGTTTTACTTTTAAATAATCACGGTCAAAAGGGTTATCTTTGATTTTGAGAGCTACTCTTTCTTCAACTACTAGACCATATTTTTGAAAATCATTAATCTTTTGCGGATTATTAGTCATTAATTTCAATGATTTCACCCCAATTATTTTTAGAATTTGTGCTCCAATGGAATATTCTCGCTCATCTTCTTCAAATCCCAAAGCTAAATTAGCTTCAACTGTATCAAGTCCTTCATCTTGAAGTGAGTAGGCACGAAGTTTATTAATCAAACCAATTCCACGTCCTTCTTGTCGAAGATATAAAAGCACGCCACGCCCCTCATCATTTATTTTTTTTAATGCCTCTTCTAATTGTTCACCACAGTCACATTTCAAGGAACCAAAAGCATCACCAGTTAAGCATTCTGAGTGAACGCGGCAAAGAATAGCTTGACCGTCACCAATATCTCCTTTAACTAAAGCAACATGGTGCTCACCATTTATTTTATTGACAAATCCTAAAATATCAAACATACCATATTTCGTTGGTAGCTTAGCTCTAGTCACCTGTTCTACTTGCAGTTCATTTTGCTTAAGATACTCTTGAATAGCTTTAATTGTGATATATTTCAAGCCCCACTCTTGTGCTTTTTCCTTCAGTTTTTCCTTACGCATCATTGTTCCATCTTCGTCCATTATTTCAACGCAGACACCTACTTCTTTTAAACCAGCCAGACGCAACAAGTCAACCGTAGCCTCAGTATGACCATTTCGCTCTAAAAGGCCATTTTTCTTGGCAATAAGTGGAAATACATGACCTGGTCTACGAAAATCACTTGGTAAACTCTCGGCATCAACAAGTTTTTTTATGGTTAAGGCCCGTTCAAAAGCCGAAATTCCTGTGCTAGTTTCAATATGATCAACCGAAACTGTAAAAGCTGTTCCATGATTATCTGTATTTTTCTCTACCATTGCCTCTAATTGTAAATTCTTAGCATAAGTTTCACTGAGTGGTGCGCAGATCAAACCTTTGGCCTCACTTGCCATAAAATTAATTATTTCTGGGCTGATAAATTCGGCCGCACAGATAAGGTCGCCCTCATTTTCTCTATTTTCATCGTCACTAACAATAATCATTTCCCCTGCTTTAAGTGCAGCAAGTGCTTCTTCTACTTTATTATATTGGAACATTTTATCTCCTATAAAAATCCGTTGTTAAATAGTTTTTCTTTAGTTACTGAAGATTCTTTCATTGAAGAACTACTATCGCCCCATAATTTTTCTATATATTTCCCCAAAATATCATTTTCTAAATTAACAGTATCACCCACTTTTTTATCTGCCATTATCGTCTCTTTGAGCGTATGTGGAATAATGGAAACACTAAAAGATTTCGACTTAACCTGAGCAACTGTAAGACTAATCCCATCAATCGTAATTGAGCCTTTTTCGACGATGTATCTCATTAAATTTAAGCTCGTTTTGATTTCAAACCAGATGGCATTTTCTTCTTTTTTTACTTCTAAAATCTGGCCAACTCCATCAATATGCCCTGACACAATATGCCCGCCAAATCGGCCATTTAAAGGCATCGCTCGTTCTAAGTTAACTTTGGCACCCACATTTAAGGTCCTAAGATTTGAGCGATTTAGACTTTCAGGCATAATATCAGCCGTAAATTCTTTTTGATTAAATGCAGAAACGGTCAGGCATAAACCATTTGTTGAAATAGAATCTCCAAGTTTCATATCCTCTAAAATCAAGGAAGCACGGATACTAATTTTGAAGGATTTTTCTCTTTTTTGCAGGCAACTCACTTCCCCTATTTCTTCAATTATTCCTGTAAACATTAAAGAAGCTCACTTTCTAATAAAATATCTTCTCCTAGATAGGTTATTTGAGGCCCTTCTAGGAGATAGGCTTGATTGGGTTGCTCGATTCCATGCCCTTCAACTGGACTTGGTGCTTCTTTTCCACCAAATATTTTAGGGGCAATATAAGTTTGAACTTTTTGAACTATCCCTGCTTTTAATGCCGAAGCATTTAATGTTCCTCCACCTTCCAAGATGATACTGTCAATCCCTTTTTCTCCTAACTTTTTGGTCAATTCTTTCAAATTCAATCTTCCTTCTAGGTAAGAAACTAAGATAATTTCACAACCCGCTTTAAGAAAGGGAGCTTGTTTTTCGGGGTCAGACTCAGCTGTAGCAATAATCGTTGAAATTTCACTAGCTGTGGAAACAATCTTGGAAGCTAAAGGGCTTCTTAAGTGAGTATCACAAATGATTCTTATCGGATTTTTCCCATTTTCCAACCTGACAGAGAGTTGTGGATCATCTAAAATAAGCGTTTCAACACCAATCATAATTGCCATAAAACGTGAACGGTCTTGATGTACTTTCTGTCTTGCAATTTCACCTGTAATCCATTTTGATTGACCTGCTGATGTCGCAATTTTTCCGTCTAAAGTCATTGCATACTTCATCATGACATAGGGAAGCCCTTGACTAACATAATAAAAGAAAATTTTATTTAACTCTTCACATTCTTTTTCTAAGACATTGATAGAAACTTCAATTCCAGCTTCTTTCATTGCTTTAATTCCTTTTCCTGAAACCAAGGGATTGGGGTCTAAATGCCCGATAACAACACGCTTAATTCTATTTTTTATAATCGCTTCAAAACAAGGGGGTTGTTTTCCCTGATGCGCACAAGGCTCTAAGGTCACATAAAGCGTGGCTCCTTCGGGAGATTCGTTACAATCCTTAAAAGCATTGATTTCCGCATGAGCTTCCCCATATTTTTCATGATAGCCTTGACCAATAATTCTCCCTTCTTTGACAATAAGGGCTCCTACTTGAGGGTTAGGGTTGACATTACCACCTCCTTTGTTTGCAAGTACAATTGCTAAATCCATGTAGTATTCGTCTTTTTTCATCTATTCATCCTTTCTAATAAAAAATAAGACCCTAAAATAAAATTTCAGGGTCTTTTGATAAATTTTCTATTTTTTTTTGAGCAAAAAAGCAGCTCAAAAAACCAAAAATGGAGTGAATTGTATCAATTCACTCCAGAGTTTTAGGCTAAATAGACATATACTGACTAGAGTATTATGGTTTTATTATCTTCTTTCATCCAGACTATACTGTCGGCCTCGGAGTTTCACCGAATCATGCTGCAAGCAGCTCGCGGGCTATACCGCCGGTAGGGAATTACACCCTGCCCTGAAGATTTATTCAATTGTAGCTAAAGTATAGCATTTAAATTTAAAGATTGTCAAGAAATAAAAACGTATTCTTTAAGTTAACAAATTAAAATCAAACATTAAAAGTTCACAGACAGATAGTACAAGCGAACATCACCCTACTTTATTAAAGTCCACTATAGTTAAATATTATTTAATTTTATAATCAAAGCCCCCAAGAATTTTTCCTGTCTTGTCCTTTAAAACAAATCTCATTTTAAAATTCATCTCTTTAACCCATGATGTTCTGATTTTGTAAGTTTTATTCCTTCTGCACTCTCCATTCCCTCTATTATCCATTTTTTTATCATAGGCATATCATTTTTGACATAAGAAACATAATCATTTTCGACTATCAAAGTTACAACAATGGTATCTGTGCAACTTTCACTTGCTTTAATATCTATATAAAATGGATTTGAACCTTGAGAAGTTACAAGTTGCTTTTTCCCATTATTTATCGTGTGAGTTACCTCGTCTAGTAACTCTTGTTTTTCTACCTGATGATAAATTTTCGCTACTTTGGAAACACTAAAAAGGGTAATCACAAGAGATAAAAATATCATCCCCACAATCAAAGGAATTAACCATGGCAAAATTCTTTTCTTTTTCGGAGTAGTATCTGTTTTCTGTGTATTTTTGTTCATCATTTTCATCCTTTGTTCTCATGAATTAAATCTCTTATAATTCAGCCAGTTATAAAGCATTTGAAGATTTATCAACGGAACTTGGCTTTTTTGAATAATTGAACCATATAATTTTTGTTGAAGTTTGGATATCGTTGCTAAATTATTTTTATACTCCGTGACACTAAATCCTTTTTCGGTGTTATTTTCAATAATGAATATTTTTTCAAATCTCCCTTGATTACTATAATAGACCTTATATTCTTTTATTAATTTATTTTTTGTGATATTGAAATTTAAAACGTATCCAATTTTCTTTCTTGTATACATATTTATACCTGAGATAAATTTATCCTGATTCAAAGGAGATATCCCCTCTAAATCCTCAAAAGTTTTTCCTATCAGAATACTATTGTTCACAAAATCATATTCAATCACACCTGTCCTATCACTTACAGTGTTCACTACATCTCTCCAATTATCATAACGACTTTTTTCATTAAGATTAGGAATATAAATACTATTCAGATTATCTATTACGGCGCACATAACAGGGGCTGTCCCTGATTTATGAGGAATATTCTGCGCATAATAAATTGAATAGACCCTAAAATTATGGTGCCCGTATCCAATAATGATTAATACAGAAACAATAAATATTAGGATAGGCAAAAATACTTTTCTAAACTTACCTCTTCTTTTTTTCACCATACTCATGAATTAAACCTCTTATAATTTAACCGATTATAGAGCCACTGAAGATTGATTATTGGCTTTTTTCTCTTTTGAACGATATCACCGTAAAGTTTATTTTTCCAATAGGATAAAATCTCTTTATCCTTATTTGTAGGAATCGTTCGACTCTTATCTCCTATATCAATTGATAACAATCTACCCGAACGATTAAATTCATAGGCCCTGTAAATATTATCGTTTTTATCAGAAATGACTAAATTATATGTATTTTCAAAAAAATACCAACTGAAACTCACAAAATCTTGATTTGCCCTGTGATATTCTATATCAAATTGAGAAAAATTGTATGTGAAATACCTATTATATGACTGAACCCAATGTTGATTATCTTTGAATCTGTCTATTTCTGTGCTCCAATCCGCATGTGGAAGATAGACGCTTGATAAATTAAAGATAACTGCACACATAACAGGGTCTGTTCCTGACTTATGAGGAATATTTTGTGCATAATATATTGAATAAACCCTTAAATTTCGGTATCCATATCCACTAATTAATAATACAAAAACAATAAAAATGATGATAGACAAAAATACTTTTAAAAACCTCCCTTTTCTTTTTTTCACCATAGATTTTTAAACCAATTACCAACTGATTTAGCAACTTTTTTTACTGTATTCATGAATTAAACCTCTTATAATTCAACCAGTTATAAAGAAATTGAAGCTTTATCGACGGAACTTTCCTTTTTTTAACGATAATTGAATAAGCATCCCTTTTCCAATTTTCTATATTTTTTAAACTCAAATCTGTTGTTTTTTGCCTTAAAGTATAAAATCCTTTGTTATCTAAGTTTGATATGTACATCAATCTCCCAGAAAAGTCAAAAGATAGACATTGACTTTCAGAGTGTTCAAAGTTATAAAAACTTGTTCCAGCCTTTCCAGTAGAGTAAATTATTTGGTACTTTACCTTAGGTCCAATAGGATTATACTGAGGGAAGCCGACAGAAAGTTGAGCAGTTTTGGATAACTCAACATTTATTACAGTTTGTATAAAATCATATGTAATATCGCCCTTTTTATTACTTACAAAATTTAATACATCTCTCCACCTCTCCACATGGCATTTTTCATTTAGTTCCGGAATATAAATATTATCCAAGTTATCTATGACCGCACACATAACAGGGTCAGTACCAGTTCTATGTGGAACATGTTGAGCATAATAAATAGAGTAAGCGTGGAGATTCTTCTCTATTGAAAGAAAGGTCCATAATAATAAAATAAGTAAAACAAGTGGGAAAACCAAAAATAATACAATCTTTCTACGTCTTACCATAGACTCTTAAACCAATTACCGACTGATTTAGCAACTTTTTTTACTGTATTGACAACTTTTGAAGCAACAGATTTGACCGTATTTACCACCGAATGAACGACATTTGAAACAAGCTTTACAGCAGAATTAACAAAATTACTAACCGTTTTGGTGACCGTCTTGACGACTGGCGTAACATAATTATTATAGACATTACCTACAAAGCTAGAAACTCCATTATAGACGGATTTTAGACCGTTCCAAACTGTATTTCCAACATTTCGGATATTTTGTCCCACCCAATTTGCTGTTTGTCTAGCAAGCTCTGCGGCTCTTTGTACTGCTTCTTTAGCGACTCGAATAGCAGTATTGAGTGACTGTTGAGCCATTTTCACACTTTGATTAAAAAAAGATCTGGCATTCTGCCCAGCAGCTTTTGCTGTATTTACAAAGCTAGTGAAAACTTTTGAAACTGACTTCACGCCTTGGTTAAATACTTTAGAAGCTTGAGTTTTTAGGGAAGACAAGCTATTGGTAATGCTTTTGATAGGTTTTGTTGCTGAAGCATTTTTTACTGTGACCGTATCCGCCTTAGCAGAATTTCCAGTAAAAAAGGTTTTTACTTTATTTAATAGATTGCCTGTAACTTTTTTAGTTTGAACCAATATTTTTTTAGCCCCTGATAGAATTGTATCCCCTAAATCTTTAACATTTCCTATAAACCATTTACCCAAAAGAGAAAAGTAAGATTTCAATTGTCTACGACTTCTATACATTCCTAACAATGCTAACGCTGCTCCAGCGGGAGTCAATAAGGTAGCCAAGGAAGCCATACTATTTATTCCCTTCACTTTTTCATGCTCTATTCTTCTTGTTTTTTCAAGCTGTTTTGGTGACTGAGTGTACATATCAATAATTTGTTTAGTTCGTAATTTATTAGAAAAAGCGGGACTTGATTTAAATATTTCTGCATCTAAATCAGCCAAGGAATCAGGCTTATTAAGACCACCACTTAACACATCTCCTGTATAGCCATCTTGTTGTAAGATAATGTACTGCAACATATTTTTTGGCACAAATACCGGTATTCTCCCAAAAATCATCACTCCTCCAATCCTCTGAATTAGCGATTGAGCATTCCCACTATTCTCTGAAGCCGCCAAATCAGTAGCTAAGTGCGGAAAGTCAACATATTTATTATTTGAACCATGATTAGTATTTAAAGCATTTTTCAAGTCATCAGAGGCGAAAGGAACTTCCCCAAATTCATTGTAAAAAGGTTGAAAATTATCCCAATATTTTTGATTAGGAAACCAAATATGATACGACTGATATGCTAAAGCATTATCAACTGCATGATTCACATCTTGATGATTTCTTCTTGCTTCGATTGCCGCTTCATTCATGTAATCAATAACTGCGATAGATTCATTTCTGTTAAATCCTAAATTTTTTTCAAAATTTGAGAGCTGAGTTTCACTAAGACCTGTATCATTTGTATTATCTTTTTGGGACGTATCATAAGAGATAGTTTTAAAGTTCGGTGTAATAATATCCACCTGTGCTGGTTTCCATGTCAGAGGAATAACGATTGGCCCTGCTGTTTGCGAGTTTTGTGGCATGTAAGTTACCGTAGAGTTCGCATAACCTTCATTTTGATAGTTGAATGTGATATTAGGTCGGTAGTTTATGCCAGCATAAGAAACATCATTATTATTTTTGGGATTATAAACGTATGGCTTGGGTTGATAAATAAGATTGATAACAGGATAGTTCGGCATATTATCATTTTCCATCATACTAACAAAACTATAGTTAGGATAAGTGGGGATAGGGAGATTATAGTCTTGATTAGTGAAACCAAGATAATAATCTGTTGGTGCAATAGTGTGTCCGAACTCGTCCAGATAATTAACAGTGATATCTTGCCGAATTTGAGTATTCATGTGGGCTTGCAGCGCTGAACCAAAAAGGTCATAGCGCACCCCCTGTGCAAAGAAATAAGAATCTTCTGCTCGTTCTGGTGCGGGGGCATAGTAGTTATAGTAAAACTCTGAAACAAAACCAGCGCCGAGATAACCACCATAAGGAAGACTAGCTACACCATCTAACCCTGGATAATTCGGCGAAGCGTCGTAGATAGTATCGCCATCTTGTTTGAGATTGGTCGTTTGAGGTAAAATGGTCACGAGATTCGCTAGGTCTGTTTGGACGCCTTGTGCAATGTCAATATCTGTCGTGATAAATGAAGCAACAACTGGAACTTCTGTCGTCGTATCGTGTTTGACAATCTGGTAAATCAAACTGAGCGCATTTGCTCCATTGTATAGACAAACAATAGAATTTCCGCCTGACTCCGCGATATTTTGTTCGCCAGTAAAAGCAAGTCCTTACGGAATTCCATCTGCTCCTTCATTGGCTTGCCAACTGTCTTTGTCACTTGATGCTACTGTATAAATCATATCAAGGTCAAGACCAGAGAGCGTTTTTCCGACATAGGTAATACGCCCACTATCTCCGTCATTCATGGTATAGGTGGTAGCGGGAATGATTGGACCATCTTGTACTCCAAAATTTTCTTGATTGAGTTGTCCAGTAGCTGTGCCTTTTATGCCAATGACTTGGGTTCGATCTGACCAATGTAGCCCACTAGGATCAAGAAGATTATCATCGGTAATGTCTTTTCCCTGAAGCGTGATATTAACACCATCAAAAACAGCAGGGCCTGTGGCATTGTTATCTACTGCTCCTATAACTTGAATGTTTGTAATTTCTGGACTTTTTGATTGTGAGGGATTTGTTGGTTTTCCCTGACTTTCTGATGATAAGCTCGTTGTTGGATCACTAGTTTGAGCTTGTGTCGCTGTGGTTTGAGTAATGACATCTGCTGTTGTAGTAGTTTCATTTGCAATCGTTGACGCAGGTTCATTTATCGAACTTTCACTACTTGCTTTTGTTAATGATATAGCGATTGAGCTTTGGTTCGATTGAGTAGGCAAATATGTATCAACGGTTGAACTTTCAGTAGTTAAAATATTTGTGGAACTTGAAGCTTGAGCTGTATTTTCCATATTTGATACTACTGCTGGTTCTTCAGTTGTCGAGTCAGAAGCGGCAAGAGAAGAATTCACAGTTGGACTTACAGGACTGCTTTGAGTCGTCACATCGCTACTTTGTGTCATTGTTTCTGTATTAGAAGGGACTTCGTCTGCTTGAGCAGTCAATCCTATACTTCCAATAACAAAAATTAAAAGTATTCCGCTACTAAAAAGCCAGATTTTACCTGACTTCCACGTACGGAAATGATGTTTTTGTTTTTCCAATGCTAAAATCTCCCATTTTTAATTATGTTACTATTCTGACTATTCAAACAGTATATCATAAAAAAAACAAATTGTAAAATTAGGAAACTTTTTTGTAATTTAACGAAATCATGCGCAGATTATAGAAGTTATTAATCAAATTTTTTTTATTTATTTGCTCAAAAATTACAATTTTGCTAAAATGGCTCTATTAGAACATAGGATATCTTATCATGCAAGAAATAAAAATAAACCCTCAACTCACTTGGCTTTCTTTTAATGTCGAAGACCTTAGAAATACTTCTGAACTTGCTACTTATGGTATTGACTTAGAAACGCTTCAATATGCCGAAGATAAAAATGAACGCCCTCACACGGAGTTCATTCCTGATAGTCAAGACTTTGTACTGATTTTCAATAGTCTGGATTTACTCAATTCAGAAGTTCATTATAAGACGGTTCCCATTACTTTTGTAGCACAAAAAAATCGATTAATTACTCTTTATCATCCAGAAAATGAATATTTAATTAATCAAATTAAAAAATATTGTTTTCAAAATGAACCAGAAACGGTTTATCATCTTCTTTTCATCAGTTTATTTTTGATTTCAGAGGCTTTCTTTCCTTACTTAGAAAAAATTGATAAATCAAAAGAAGAAATTAATCAAAAGTTGCGTGAAAAAACAACAAAGAAAAATTTGTTGGCCCTTTCTGATATTGAAACGGGAATGCTGTATATTGTATCTAGTGCCAACCAAAATACTCTACTACTTGAACAACTTAAAACAAAAAGTATTTACAGACAGTTCAATGAAACTGAAAAAGAGCAGCTTGAAGATGCAATTATCGAAGCACAACAGCTTGCCAGTATGACACACCTTAATGCTCAAATTCTTGAACAATTAGCAGGAACTTATAATAATGTCCTTAATAATAATTTGAATGATAATATGACAACTTTGACAATTGTTTCTGTACTTTTGGCAGGATTAGCAGTCATCACTGGTTTTTTTGGAATGAATGTACCACTTCCACTTACTAACCAAAAAGATGCTTGGGTTTGGATTATTGGTGCTTGTATTATTCTTTGGCTACTTTACGCGGCACTCTTTCGTTATATTATTGGTCGAAGACAATAAAAAAATCAGCCAAAGCTGATTTTTTTTATTTTATTTTTACGCTTGCAATTTTTTCAAGATCATCAGCAATTGGATGTCCATTGCTTGTTCGATCTGATAATGATAAATCGCACAAATTGATATCGTATTTCTTGCCAGTCTCACTGATAACTTCTAATACTTGTTCATCAGTTTCTTTTGTCGCTGGTGCTTTAGCTTGACTGAACAAATCTAATTCTTCGGTCAATGCTGATAAATCAGCAGTTGAATTGATTAAGCCGGCTGCAAAGACGGTATGATTATTTGTCTTCAATGTTCGTAGTACTTGAAGGCCACGGTTAGCACGTGAGGTGGCCGGAATATCATCCGTCTTAACACGTTTGATAAATGCCCGTTGAGTCAAAAGGTACCAACTATTTGAGTTAACAAAGAAGGCGGACTTAATTTTATCGCCATTTTTGAGATTCATGGCCTTGACTCCTGCAGCTCTAGCACCCAAAACTGGAACGTCATCAAGATTAAAGCGAAGGGCATAACCATTTTCAGAAATAAGCATGAGGTCTGCAAATTGAACTGGAGTGATTAGAACAATTTCATCATCTTCTCCTTTAAGTTTAGCATATGGAGTAGATTTTGAACGATAGGTCCGCCAAGGGGAGAAACTTTCACGTTCAATTTGTTTTATTTGTCCATTTCTTGTGACAACAACTAGATTTTCACCAGCAAATTCATCCACAATCTGAACAAAAATTACTTTCTCATCAGCTGAGAAATTAGAGAGACTTTGAGATAGATGCTCACCAATATCTTTCCAACGGATATCAGAAAGTTCATGGATTGGGCGATAAATGACATTGCCAAGATTTGTGAAAAGTAAGAGATGTTGAGTTGTTTTAGCATTGGCATAATAAAGGAGCTCGTCATCATCACGTTTACCAATTTCTTCAAGTGCTGAGGAAGCAAATGAACGTGGTGAAGTGCGTTTGATATAACCTGAACGAGTTACTGAAACTACAGTATCCTCTGCCACAATCAATTCGCTCGCTTCAATTTCAATGGTTTGAACTTCATCTTGTAATTCGCTACGGCGTGGTTTGGCAAATTTTTTCTTAACTTCACGAAGTTCGCGTTTCATTAAATTAAACAAGGTACGTTCATCATTAATAATCGCTTTAAGTTCGAGAATTTTTTGTTCTAATTCAGTTTGTTCATTTTGTAGAGTGACAATATCGGTGTTGGTCAAACGATAAAGTTGTAAAGTAACAATGGCTTCGGCTTGCTCTTCGGTAAATCCAAATGAAACTTTGATATTTTCTTTGGCATCTGCTTTATTTTCTGAAGCACGAATCGTTGCGACCACTTCATCTAAAATAGAAACCATGCGAATCAGACCTTCAACAATATGAAGTCTTTTTTCTGCTTTATTTAAATCAAACTGCGAACGTTTAACGATGACATCTTCACGGTGTTTGACATAAGAACGGAGCATTTGTAAGACACCGGTTTGAACAGGAGTCATATTATCAATTGCGACCATGTTGAAGTTATAATTCACTTGTAGATCAGTATTTTTAAACAAGTAATTCAAAACAAGCTGGCTATCAGCTTCTTTCTTTAATTCAATTGCAATCCGAAGCCCTTCACGGTCTGACTCATCTCTGACTTCTGCAATTCCGGGCACTTTAGCATTGACACGAACATCATCAATTTTCTTGACTAAGTTTGCTTTGTTGAGCTCAAAAGGAATTTCAGTAACAATAAGTTGCTCACGACCGCCTTTCATTGGTTCAATATCGACTTTTGAACGAACAACGATGCGCCCTTTTCCTTTTTCGTAAGCTTTTCTGATTTCGCCTTTTCCTTGAATAATCCCACCAGTAGGAAAATCTGGTCCTGGTAAGAATTCCATGATTTTTTCTACATCAGCTTTAGGATGGTCAATCATATGAATGGTTGCATCAATGACTTCCCCCAAATTGTGAGGTGGAATATCTGTCGCATAACCGGCTGAAATTCCGGTTGAGCCATTGACTAAAAGATTTGGGAAAGCTGCTGGTAAAACCGTTGGTTCTTTCTCAGTATCATCAAAGTTCCAAGCTTGACTTACTGTATCTTTCTCAATATCTGCTAAAAGATAGCCTGAAATTTCTGAAAGACGGGCTTCAGTATAACGCATAGCGGCTGGTGGGTCACCGTCCATTGAACCATTATTACCATGCATTTCGATTAAAGGTTCGCCCATTTTCCAGTCTTGACTCATCCGAATCATCGCTTCATAGATTGAGCTATCTCCATGTGGGTGGAAATTACCCATGACATTTCCGACTGATTTCGCTGATTTACGATAAGACTTATCAAATGTGTTTCCGTCTTTATTCATTGAATAAAGAATACGGCGTTGTACCGGTTTTAAACCATCACGGATATCGGGAAGGGCCCGCTCCTGAATGATATATTTTGAATATCGACCAAATCGGTCACCCATTATATCTTCTAATGGTAAGGTTTGAATGTTTGACATATTTTAACTTTCTTTTTAGAAAATTTGTTTACTTTTTTAATTAATTATTTGCTAATTTATAAATAAATCTTTGATTTTTACTGACAGTTCTCTGCTTTTGGCATTCTACAATATAAAATCACTTTTTCTATTCTACCACAAAATCAAAACGAAAAAAACTTACAAATTATTTATTGGTCAAAATTGATAAGATTGTTTATCTCTTTAAAATCTACTGACAGCTTAATTTGAAGTGAAAAAATTACTGACAAAGCTGTCAGTAAATTATTTCATCTTAGAATTTCAAAATCATATTGACATGTTTAATATCATCTTCGTAAAAGGGTTCAGAATTTTCAACAAAACCAAATGAAGCATAAAAATCACGCAAATAATATTGTGCTTCAATTGTTACTGCTTCTTCCCCATCTTCTTTAAGGACTTCTAAGGCTTTTTCAATGAGTCCTCTTCCCAAATTTTGTCCACGAAATTCAGGATTGACAAGGACACGCCCAATTGAAGCCTCTGCAAATGAAATCCCTTTGGGAAGTAGGCGACAAAGGGCCATCAGTTGACCATTTTCATTTTCTAACCAGAGATGTTTGGCTACTTGGTCTTTGCCATCAAGCTCTTGATAAGGGCAGTTTTGCTCCACAACAAAGACAGCAGTACGCAAGCTTAAAAGTTGATACATTTCATCTAATGTAAGTTGATTAAAACTTTTTTCTTTCCAAATTGCTGTCATTTTTCTTCCTCCATAATTGTCACAAAATTGGATTTTTGCATTTCTTTTAGAAAATCAGAATGAATTTTCACTTTCTCTGAATTATGTAAACGAATATTTAAACTCGAACCTACGGAGTACTCTCGTTCAATCGAAATTCCAAGAACTTCAAATCGTTCCCATTTTAGCTCAAGATTTTGCTGATAATAGACTAAAGCTTTGGTGATTGGTAAATTTAACTTTCTGCGAAGGCTGTCAGTAATTTCATCAGAGCTGTCACCAAATAAATCAAGTTGAACTTCTTCGTCAGTAACTTCTGATTCTACTGACAGCTCAACTTCTTCAATTTTCTGTAAATATTGATAAAGTTTTGCCGTGATTAAGCAGTCGTTGAGCGCGTCATGCGAACGTAAATCATTCATTTCTAGTAGGTCTTTAAAATTTTCTAGAGCATAAGAAGACATGGTTAATAACTTTTTACTTTCTGCCAAAGTATCATAGACACGAAAAGCCTCAACATCAGTAATGGCACAATCAATAATGGCCTGGTAAAGAAAAGAAATATCAAAAGGGGCATTATGAGCCACTAATAAATGACCTTTGATGAAGTCTAAAAATTCAGGTAAAATTTCTTCAATCGTTGGTTGATTTAACAAATCAGCTGGTTTTATGCCAGTCAATTGTGTGATTTCAGTTGAGACATAAGAGCGTTGATTTTTTACTAACTGATTAAATCTAGCTTGCTCTTGATTATTCTCATCATATTTTACCGCTCCAATTTGAATAATTTCATTTTTTTGTGCAGAAAATCCTGTAGTTTCAAAGTCAAATACGACATATTTCTCAGACATTTTTATTCAGTTCCTCGATAATTTCTCTTGTTTTAATTAATTTCCCAAATTTTGGTATTTCGTCAGTTTTTGTTTTCTGGAAGTTTTTTAACTTTCTGTCAGCACAGGCGTCTTCAATTATCATCGCTTCAAATCCCAAGTCCGCCCCATCTCTGGCTGTTTTTAATACTCCATTACTCATAGACACACCAGAAACATAAATTTTACTGACAGAATTATTTTTCAACTCGTCGGCTAAGCCATAATCAGATTGTTTAAATGCTGACGGCCCATATTTTACTAATTGATGTAATCTTGGATTTTTATCCAATTCATCTTGCAAAATCATCCGAGAAAAAGCTTTTTTAGCTGATTGCCAAAGTATTTTTGGTTCAACAGTCACAAGATAAACTGGCTGATTTTTTTGGTCAAATGCAGCAATTAAAGCTCGATTATTTTCAATAATTTTATCCCAACCATAAGGGACAGCATTTTTTGCTAATTTTTTAATGAATGCTTGCAAATCAATAATAATTAAAGCTGATTTTTGCATTTTTTCTCTTTTCGTTTTTTATCTTCTTTTAGAATTTCTTCCATTATATCATAGCTAATAAAATGAAACAAAGTTTCTCTTGCTAGCTTTACTGGCTTACGAATAGGCTTGTTGTTACACCTAGAGTGAGCAATAGTGATATTTACATCATAAATTAAAGTAAAAAACCTCGAAAAATCGAGGTTAATTATTAAAGAAAGTAACTTAGAATACTGTTTCTTCTTCCATTGTAAATTTCACATTATTTTCAATCCATTTACGACGAGGTTCAACTTTATCACCCATCAGTACTGAAACACGTTTCTCTGCTTGAGCCGCATCATCAATGGTCACTTGAATCAATGTCCGAGTTTCTGGGTCCATTGTTGTTTCCCAAAGTTGTTCAGCATTCATTTCTCCAAGTCCTTTATAACGTTGCAAATTAGCATTTTTACCAAATTGCTTGCGAAGTTCTGCTAACTCACCATCTGTCCAAGCATACTCAATTTTTTCTTTTTTGCCTTTTCCTTCACTCATTTTATAAAGTGGTGGAAGGGCAATATAGACATGACCCGCTTCAACCAATGGTTTCATATAGCGATAGAAGAAAGTCAATAAAAGCGTTTGAATGTGAGCTCCATCAGTATCGGCATCGGTCATAATAATGATTTTGTCATAATTACGGTCAGCCAAGGTAAAATCTGCCCCAACACCAGCACCAATGGTATAAATCATTGTATTGATTTCCTCATTTTTGAGAATATCTTGCATCTTAGCTTTTTCGGTGTTAATGACTTTACCACGCAAAGGCAAAATGGCTTGGAATTTACGATCTCGTCCTTGTTTAGCGGACCCTCCGGCAGAATCTCCTTCGACCAAATAAAGTTCATTTTTATTTGGATTTTTTGTTTGAGCAGGGGTTAATTTACCAGACAAAAGTCCTTTGTCTTTTTTAGATTTCTTTCCATTTCGTGAATCTTCACGCGCTTTACGAGCCGCTTCACGAGCCTCACGGGCTTTGATTGCTTTACGAATCAAATTTTGCGCTAATTCGCCATTTTCCATCAAATAGAAACTTAGTTTATCAGAAACCAAAGAATCAACAACTGGACGAGCTAAAGGAGAACCCAATTTATCTTTGGTTTGTCCTTCAAATTGAAGATGTTCCTCAGGAATTAAAACTGACAAGACGGCTGTCAAACCTTCACGATAATCCGAACCTTCGAGATTTTTATCTTTCTCTTTGAGTAAATTGACTTTACGAGCATATTCATTCATTGCTTTCGTAATTGCCGTCTTCAAACCTGCTTCGTGCGTTCCGCCATCTTTTGTTCGGACATTATTGACGAATGAAAGAATATTTTCTGAATAGCCATCATTATATTGAAGGGCAACTTCAACTTCAAAACCGTCTTGTTTTCCTTCAAAATAAAGAACTGGAGTCAAACTGTCCTTATCTTCATTAAGATAAGAAACGAAATCTTGAACCCCATTTTCATAATGAAATTCTTCTTTTTCATCTGTTCGTTTATCTTCAAGACTAATCGTTACTTCTTTTAAAAGAAAAGCAGACTCATTTAGTCGTTCTGAAATGATATTATATTTAAATTCAGTTGTCGAAAAAATGCTAGAATCCGGCATGAAGGTAACTTTAGTCCCTGTTTTAGACTTTGGTGCTTTTCCTATTTTTTCTAAAGTTGTCGCTGGATGTCCACCATTTTCAAAACGTTGACGATAAACAGTTCCGTCACGAGTAATTTCAACTTCTAACCAAGACGAAAGGGCATTTACGACTGAAGAACCAACACCATGGAGTCCACCAGAAGTTTTATAACCCCCTTGACCAAATTTACCACCTGCGTGCAAAATAGTAAAAATTACTTCAACAGTTGGAATACCCATGGCGTGTTTCCCAACTGGCATTCCCCGTCCTTCATCTTCTACTGATAAAGAACCATCAGCATTAATGGTCACCGAAATTCTGTTACCAAAGCCAGATAAAGCTTCATCAACCGCATTATCTACAATTTCCCAAACCAAATGGTGCAAACCAGTTCCGTCAGTTGATCCAATATACATTCCTGGACGTTTTCTAACGGCATCCAATCCTTCAAGAACCTGAATCGCACTGTCATCATAGTTATTAATATCTATTACCATTTATTTCCCTCTCATCGAAAGCTTATATCTTCTATCTAAATCACTATTTTTTTATCCACAATGAGCTAATAAAAAATATTCATCTTGATTATTGTACCTTGTTCAGAAAGCTTTGTCAAAGGACTGCTGACAATTTTTTTTATCTAATAGTAAGAATTTTTCCAAAAGTAAGTGAAGATGTTTCAATATTGTCAGTAATCTTTATTAAAAATATGATATAATTGTACAGTTAAAAGAGATTATCGATTTTAAACGAAATAAACTTCGGAGAACTTATGCTTACTATTATTCTTCTCATTGCCAGCTATCTTTTAGGGGCAATTCCATTCGGCTTATGGATTGGCAAGATTTTTTTCAAAAAAAATCTCCATGACTATGGCTCAGGAAATACTGGAACAACCAATACTTTTAGAATTCTAGGTGTAAAGGCAGGAATTTCAGTTTTTGCTTTTGACTTACTAAAGGGGACACTTGCTACTCTTTTACCCCTTTTCTTCCATATCAATGGTGTTTCACCTCTAATTTTCGGTCTTCTTGCTGTCATTGGACATACTTTTTCAATATTCGACCGCTTTAAAGGTGGAAAAGCTGTAGCAACTTCTGCTGGTGTGATTCTTGGATTTAGTCCTTTCTTTCTTATTTATCTCCTCGTTATTTTTATTCTTGTCCTCTGGCTTTTTAGTATGATTAGCCTCTCTAGCGTTGTGGCTGCTCTGTTCGCTTTGTTGGGAATTCTTATTTTCCCTAGCATCGGATTTATTCTTACTTCCTACGACCTTTTATTCTCAATTATTATTTTTGTTTTAGCAATTATTATTATTTTAAGACATAGAACAAATCTCAAAAGAATCAAAAATCATTGCGAATCCCTTGTCCCATTTGGTTTAAACTTATCAAAACAAAAAGAAAAATAGCACAATATGTTGTGTTATTTTTATATTTTTACATAATTCAACACAATATCTAGTATCTTTAATTTGACTAGATATTTTTTTTACGATAAAATAAGACTATAAAAAGTTGAGAAAAAGTCAAAGACTTTTTACTCTCACTAATAAAATACGTTTGTCCTCAAAGGAGATTTAAAATGGTTACAGTCTATTCTAAAAACAATTGTATGCAATGCAAAATGGTCAAAAAATGGCTCTCAGAACATGAAATTGCCTTCGATGAAATCAATATCGATGAACAACCTGAATTTGTTGAAAAAGTGATTGAAATGGGATTTCGTGCTGCACCTGTCATTACTAAAGATGACTTTGCCTTCTCTGGTTTCCGTCCTAGCGAATTAGCAAAGTTGGCTTAATATGAAACTTGCTTATTTCAGTGTGACTGGGCAAACACGTCGCTTTGTTTCCAAAACAAACTTACCAAATGTAGAAATTAGTCCTGACGATGATATAGAAATGAATGAACCTTTTCTTTTGATAACGCCAAGTTATGCCGAAGAATCTCCAACTGTTTCTAAATCAATAGACGTTATGGACCCTGTTTTTGACTTTATGGCTTATAATGATAATTATAAACATTGTCTAGGAATTATTGGTACAGGAAATCGTAATTTTGCAGGTATTTATATTTTTACTGCTAAAGAACTTTCTGCAAAATACCAAATTCCGCTTTTATATGATTTTGAGTTTAATGGTACACCAGCCGATGTTGCTGCTGTCGAAAAACTCGCTACACAGCTTGACAAAGGAGCGAAAGTCACCTTCAAAAATCCGCTGTGATTTTATGGCTTCACCCTAATGAGTGAAGCCTCTTTATTTTTAACTTTTTATTTCTATTAATTAGTTTGAACTTATTATAATATTCGGGTTCATCCCTCTGTTTTTTATGGTTGAACGCTTTAAGAAAGGTCACTTATGTCTCTAAAACAACTTAAAGATGTAACTTATTTCAAGCTCAATAACGAGATTAACATTCCCGTTAATGGTAGCATTCCTCTTGCTAAAGATAAAGAAGCAATTACTGCTTTTTTTAAAGAAAATGTCGAACCTAATCGTTATGAAGCCGATACATATATCGATAAACTCAATTGGCTCGTTAAAGAAGAATATCTAGAAGCTGAGTTTCTTGAAAAATATAAACCAGAATTCATTACCAATCTTCGTAAAGAATTGAGTAAATTTGAATTTCATTTTGATTCATTTATGGCTGCTTACAAATTTTATAATCAATATGCCATGAAAAACAATGACGGTTCTCTCTATCTTGAAGATTTTGAAGACCGTGTGTTAATGAATGCTTTATACATGGCTGACGGCGATGAAAAATTAGCTAATAATCTTGCTTTTGCAATGATTAATCGTCGTTATCAACCTGCGACTCCGACTTTTCTAAATGCTGGACGTAAGCGTCGTGGTGAATTTGTTTCTTGTTTCCTTCTACAATTAACTGATGATATGAATTCAATTGGACGAACAATTAACTCTGCCTTGCAACTTTCTAAAAATGGTGGTGGTGTTGGTCTAAACTTGACTAATTTGCGTGCTGCTGGTGCACCTATCAAAGGTTATGATGGAGTGGCAGCTGGTGTCGTTCCTGTCATGAAACTTTTTGAAGACGCCTTTTCTTATGCCAATCAATTGGGGCAACGTCAAGGTGCTGGTGTTGTTTATTTGTCACTATTCCATCCAGATATTATGGAATTCTTGTCCACTAAAAAAGAAAATGCGGATGAAAAAATTCGTGTTAAAACACTCTCTCTTGGGGTTACTGTTCCTGATAAATTCTATGAATTGGTTAAAAAGGGAGAAACAATGTATCTCTTTGAGCCATATTTTGTTGAAAAATATTATGGTAAACCTTTTGCCGAAGTCGATATTACAGCTGAATATGACAAAATGGTAGCCAATCCAGAAATTCGTAAAACACCGATTAATGCCCGTGAACTTGAACAAGAACTTTCAAAACTTCAACAAGAATCTGGTTATCCTTACATCGTAAATGTTGACACAGTCAATCAAGCTAACCCTGTTGATGGTGTCATTTCAATGTCTAACCTTTGTTCTGAAATTTTGCAAGTCCAAACGCCTTCTGTTTTGAACGATGACCAAACTTACAAGGTTGTTGGAACTGACGTCGCTTGTAACTTGGGTTCAACTAATGTTTTGAATATGATGACTTCTAGCAATGAATTTGGAACTTCTATTGAAGCAATGGTTCGCGCTTTAACTTTCATCTCTGAAACTTCAAACCTCGATACTGTTCCAACTGTTCGTAAAGGTAATGATGAAATGCATGCGATTGGGCTTGGAGCAATGGGCTTACATTCTTTCTTGGCACAAAATCAAATTCATTATGACAGCAAAGAAGCCGTTGAATTTACTAGTGTTTATTTCATGTTGTTGAACTATTATACTTTAGTGGCTTCAAATAAATTAGCTGTTGAAAAAGGGTCTAGCTTCAAGAATTTTGAAAAATCTGCCTATGCTGATGGTTCTTATTTTGATAAATATTTAACACATGATTATTTTGCAGCTGTTTCTCCTAAAGTTCAAGAACTTTTCAAAGGAATTGCTGTTCCAACAATTGAGGATTGGACTGCTTTACGTGACACAGTAAAAACTTCTGGACTCTATAATTCATATCGTATGGCAGTGGCTCCAAATGGTTCTATTTCTTATATCAATGACTGTTCTTCTTCTATTCACCCAATTGTCAATCGGATCGAAGAACGTCAAGAAAAGAAAGTTGGGAAAATTTATTATCCAGCTGCTGGACTTGCCACTGAAACAATTCCTTATTACAAATCAGCTTATGATACAGATATGCGCGCAGTAATTGACGTTTATGCAGCTGCTACAGAACATGTTGACCAAGGTTTGTCACTCACTTTATTTATGCGTTCAACTTTACCTGAAGGTCTCTATGAATGGAAAGTGGCAAATAATAAAATGACAACTCGTGACTTGTCTATTTTGCGTAACTATGCTTACAAAAAAGGAATCAAAACAATTTACTACATTCGTACATTCACTGACGACCAAGAAGAAGTCGGTGCTAACCAATGTGAAAGTTGCGTTATTTAATACAACAGAAGCATTAGTGCTAAAGCATCTATTGCTTCTACGGAAGCCGCTAAGACGGACTTTCTATTTTCTTACTTGTTTTCATTCTTTAAAGTATCGTCAATGAATGAAAATGGGGTAAGCATTTGCGAAATGTTTTAAAACGATTATTGACATTAACTTTTGATAAATTATCGAAAGTTTTTGGTCTAATGAGTCCCTATTTTTACTGACAGCTTCGTTGGTAAGTGAAAATTTACTGACAGAATTTATGACTAAGCTAAAAATACTGACAATATTTTCTGTCAGTAAATAAATGAGAGAAAGGAATTGAGTTTGCCCTTTTTAAAGCAGGCTCATATCTTAAAATATGTCTGAAACTGAAAATCTTACTGTCCCCACTTATTACAGTGCCATTGACTGGAATTCTATTGAGGATTCTATTGACAAATAAACTTGGGAAAAATTAACAAGTCAATTTTGGTTGGATACTCGTGTTCCTGTATCTAACGATTTAGATGACTGGCGCAAACTTCCTCAATTGGAACGTGATACCTTTGCTAAGGCCTTTGCTGGTTTGACATTGCTTGATACTTTACAATCTGTTGATGGTGCTGAAGTGCTCAAACATGATGCAAGAACACCTCAAGAAATTGCCTGTTTCAACAATATCCAATTTATGGAATCTGTTCATGCTAAGTCTTATTCAACAATTTTTTCAACTCTAAACACAAAAAAAGAAATTGAAGAACTTTTTAATTGGGTAGATACCAATGTTTATATGCAAACAAAAGCCGAAATCATCAATAAAATTTATGAATCTGGTACTCCTTTGCAAAAGAAAGTGGCTTCTGTTTTCCTTGAAACTTGCCTCTTCTACTCTGGTTTCTATACCCCTTTGCGCTATCTTGGAAATAACAAAATGATTAACTCAGCGGAAATTATTAAATTAATTATTCGTGATGAGTCAGTTCACGGTACTTATATTGGTTACAAATTCCAACTTGGTTTTAATGAGTTATCTGAAGATGAGCAAGGTGAATTCCGTGATTGGATGTATGAATTGCTTTATCAACTTTATGAAAATGAAGAAAAATATTCTCATTTACTTTATGACAAAGTCGGTTGGACTGATGAAGTTTTAACTTTCTTGCGTTATAATGCCAATAAAGCTTTGATGAATCTTGGACAAGATCCACTTTTCCCTGATACCGCAGCAGACGTTAACCCAGTGGTTATGAATGGAATTTCAACTTCGTCATCAAACCACGACTTCTTCTCACAAGTTGGTAATTCATACCTTCTTGGTGAAGTGGAAGCCATGTCTGATGAAGATTATGATATCTAATTAAACAAATTTAAGAGTCTGTCAGTAAATAAGTGAAAGCTTAATTACTGATAGACTTTTTTTAAACACTTTTTTGTAATTTATAGAAATGTATTGACATATAACTTAAAACTGATATACTTTATTTGATATATATCAGTATTATTTAAGATTAGCTTCAGTTCTTTTTTATGACTGAATTATTTCAAATCTTCCTTTTAAGGAGTTTCTATGAAAAATTCTCGTTTTAATCCCCAAATTACCTTAATGTCTGTTGCTTTTTTGAGTACAATAAGCGTTGGAACTTATTTTATTCATAAAAATTTACTTCCTATTGAACAGACCGTAAAAGCTGATACGGTCAATTCAACCACACCATCTTATACTATCAATGGTACTGTTGGACCTTTTACAATATTGAAAAGTGCTACAATAGTCGGCACTGGAACCAGTACAAGTGGATTTTATGCAAATGCCAAGGAGAACGATTCTTCAGCGCCAACAATTGTGACTGGTCCTGGTAGTGTTTCGGTTGCTGGAACTTATTCTGGTTCTTCAATGTCAATTTCTTCTGGTGCAAACAAAGGAACTTATGCAGCTAACTGGGGCTCAGCCTCTTCTTTAGTGACTACTGGAGGATACGTAGTAACTGGACTTAATGTCGGTTCCTCGTTTAATAAAACTTGGTCAAATATCGGAACTCTCAACGGTAAGAGCTTAAATGTAACAATGACCTTTACAGTAACTGCTTTGCAGAATCCTTCTGGAACTAATAATTATATTGCTGTTTCTAATAATTTAAATACTTTTGTCACTTCTAATAATATCAACGGTAAATTTCAAGCAAAATATACTTATGCTGATGGAACACCACTTTCACTTTCTGATATGAATCAGTTGGCATTTTTAGGCGGTTCTTTAACTCCGACAACAGAATACATGACGACATCTGATGCTTCAGATGTTTTGCTTTCATCAAATTCTTCTGTGCCTACTGCAGTTAAAGGAGCAACAAATGCAAATGCCAGTTCTTTGGGACTGGATTCTGGTTTGACAACTGTGTTTTACTCACCAAGCAACTCTTATACGGTGAGCGATACGGATTTTAACTCTTATGGTTATGCTTATGGTGCTTCTTTCTTAAATTTTTCAACTGCGACTCCAACAATTTATTTCGGAAATTGGACCGCTTCAACAGGTAAAATTTCGGTACAAGGGGCTAATCATCTTTTATTTGCAACGGAAACTTCTCCTATTTCTGTCAGTAAATTACTTACAGCTAGTGGAGCAAGTGATTACACTCTGGTCACTCCTATAGAAAATGCTGTTTTAAAAAATACAATCAGTCCATCTGTGCTTAATGACGATTCGACAGCGACAATTACTAAGGCAGTCTCAAGTGTCGTCACTGGACCTGATGGAAAAACTTATCCTGCAAGCAATGTAACGGTTGATACCTCTGGTAATGTTTCTATTGATAAATCTATTTTCACAAAAGCAGGAAATTATACTTTGACTGTCACCTATACTGATAGTACTGGTGCAATTGTCACTGCTTATGATAATATTTCAGTTGCAGTTGCGACAAATGGAATGACTGCTATTGCAACTCCTGTCACTGTGAAAAATACTAACGTTCCTAGTGGAACGCCAACAATCAATGTAACTGGGCCTGACGGAAATAAAGTAGATTCTTCTTCTGTGAAGCTTGCGACACAAGGTTCAGATGGTTTAGTGACTTTAGCGGGACAAAATACTCCAGGTATTTATACGATTACCTTGACCTATCCTTCTGGCTTAGTTATTGAAAATTATATTTCAGTCGCACAAGGCGATAATACAACCGTTGGTATTAACCAAACAGCAACGGTTCAAAATACTGTTGATAAAATTATTAGTCAAAACACAACTGATCATGGCAATACGATTACTAATCCTGTACTAGATTTATCTAGTGGCGTCGTGGGCACAATTACAGCTCCAGCTGGTATCACGGTTAATCCGAGTGATGTTACCATAAATTCAGATGGAACAGTCTCACTTAAAGGTCAAAATACAGCTGGTGTTTATACGATTCCTGTGACTTATACCGAAACTTATGCTGATGGAACCGGTCAAAAAGTTACAATGACGGTGACAGTTAATGATGTTGTGACGATGGTTGAAAATCAAATTCCGGGCTTTGAAATATCAACAGTTGAAGGAAATTCAATCACAGGTTCTAATGATTTATCAACGGTTGATACTGGTCCACTAGGACTATGGGGCGCCTATAAATCAAGTATTAATATTATTTCGGCGACCGCTCACGATAGCGCCCAAACTCCAATAACGACTGGTTTAAATGGGAAGTTAATTACTAGCTCTGATTTCAAAGTGGGTCAAAATTTATTGGAAATTTTGTCTGGAGGCTATACAGGCGATATCACAGCAAGTGATAATTTACCTGCTGGAGATTATGTTATAAAAGCGACTTATATTGGTCAAGACGGAATTCAATCTTCGGTCAATGATATTTTTCATGTTTATGCTAAACCTATGATTTCAAGTACTGATAAAACAGTTATGGTAGGGGATAATTTTACTGATGGTGATACTTTTACTGGTGGAACAGATAGTATGGGGAATCCAATAAATTATTATTCTGCTATCAAAGATGGAAGTTTAGTAGTTACTGACAACGTTGATTTAACAAGTTCTGGGGATTACACAATCACTTATACTTACACCGACCCAACAACTAAAGCTGTGACTACAACTACTTCAACCCTTCATGTACTTGATGTTCCAACCATTACAGCACCTACGATTTCTGATACAAGTGTTGGTTTGACGGTTTCTACTGCTGGTGCAAAAATTACTGATAAAAATAATCTCGGAAATGGTCAAGTTACTTCTCTGACAGTTACTGCACCTGATGGCAGCACAATTTCCACTGATACTGATGGAAATTTCGATCCTAAAATAGCTGGAAATTATAAAGTAATTTATTCTTATGATTACACTAATCCTGATGGAACAAAACAAACGATAAAGGCAATAACAACGGTGTCAGTTGGCGATGAAACATTCATTAGCTCAACTCCTTCAAATACGATTCCAACAGGTCTTTATAATCCAACTCGTGATTATGTGTCATCAAAGAATGCTTCCGGAACGGATGGAAATTTTACAAATACAAATAATGCAAAAGTCGTCGTTGTCATTACTGACAGCACTGGAAATGTTATGACACCAAATGCTGACGGAACTTATTTGCTCAATGATGGTTCTTACACAGAAACTTATAGTGTGACTGATAGCAAAGGAAATGTTCACAGTTCAACAACTTTACTGACGAGCCAAGATTTAACTGCGATTTCGTCAAAAACCAGTGATACTTTGGCAACACCTGCTCCAGGTTTGACACAGGTAACTTATAATCCAATAGATGATTATATAAACTCAGTCAATGCAGATGGTTCAGATGGAAATTTTGATAATACAAACAAGGCAAAGGTAACTGTTGTCATTACTGACGGCGGTGATGAAAATGGTCTTGGTGCGGGCAATATCATCAAGTCTAATTCTGATGGAACTTATGTTTTAACTGCTAATCATCGTTATACTGAAGTTTATAGTGTGACAAATTCCAATGAGCAAACTGTTAGCTCAACCACTCAAATTGCAGTTCCAAATGCCGTTGCTGATTCAAGTATTTTGACTTCAAAATCTATGGATACTCTACCTGCAGGTTCTTATAAGCCCCAAACTGATTTGACTGCTGTAACCAATGCAGATGGTTCAAACGGACTTTCTTCATTGACATTAAACAACAGTTCGATTCATGCAATTATTAAAGACCCATCTGGAAAAAATGTTTTTGATAGTGATCTAAGTACTGACAGCTCTGTCAATTTACCGACAGGTTCTTATAATGTAACTTTTACTGGTAAAGATGCTTCCGGAAATACAATTGTTACAACTACCACAATTTCAGTAACTGACAACACTGCGATTTCTTCAAAAAATACTGACAAAGTTTCTGTAGGAACTTATAATCCAACAAATGATTATATAGCTTCAACAAATACTGATGCTTCAAATGCTTCATTGTCCAATACTAATGGGAATCCTGTTCAAATCACTATCACTGATAGCAGCAAAAATCCAATCACACCATCAGCTGACGGAACTTATAATTTAACTGGCGGAGATTATACAGTTACTTACACTGTTAAAAATTCTGACGGAAATTCTGTCAACGCAACCACTCAATTGACCGTGACTGATAATACTAATCTGACTTCCAAAGATGGAAATACAACAGTTGGCAAATCATTCATACCAAGTGACAATCTGACTGGAATGACAAATGCTGACGGAACTTCTGGAACACCAGATTTAACAAATGGAAAAATCGTCACAGTAGAAATTACTGACAAAAATAATCAAGTAATTTATAGTGGTCCTACCAATCAGCCTGTTCCCGACGGAACTTTAAGTGGTGGAGATTACACAATTACTTATAATGTGACGGATTCAAATGGGAAAATAGTCAGCTCAACAAGTAAATTGACCGTAAGTGATAAAACGGCTATTTCTTCAAAGACTACTGACAACTTAGCTTTGGGTTCTGATTACAAACCAAGTACTGATTTTATTGGTTCAATAAATGCTGACGGAACGGATGGCTCTATAGAGAATACCAACAATGCAACAGTTCAAGTCAAGATTACTGACAAAAATGGTCTAATCATTTGGTCTGGAAATGCTGATGATACTGTTTCGTCAACTAAATTACCTCAAGGTCAGTACAATGTGACTTATAGTGTTTTAGATAGTAATAAAGTCGCCCATTCAACCACTACTAAGCTCAATATCACAGCGAGTGCGACCATTTCTTCTAAAGATTCTACAATTAATGTTGGTGCAACTTGGAACGGAAATGATAATTTCTCAGCTGGATTTGATAGTCTTGGAAATCCAATTGCATTTTCTGATGTGACTGTTTCTGGAAATGTAAATACAAAAAAAGCTGGAGCATACACTGTCACTTATACTTTTACTGACCAAAATACTGGTCAAAAGGTGACGACAAGTGCGACTGTAAATGTCATTGACAATACAGCAATTTCTTCTAAAACCTCTGATTCTATCTTAGTTGGAAATGATTTCAGTCCAAAGACTGATTATATTTCTTCAACAAATGCTGATAAAACTTCTGGTTCTCTAACCAGTACAAACTCTGCTAAAATCAGTTTAAAAATTACTGATAGCAATGGCAAAACGGTTTGGATTGGAACTGCTGACGAAAATGTGCCAGCAAGTAAATTAACAACTGGAAATTATAATGTAACTTATCAAGTGACGGATACAAATGGCAAAATCATTTCGTCTACCACAGCACTCAAAGTCATTAACATTGACCAAACAGACTTTGTCAGCAAAACCGCAGATAGTAGCCCAGCAGGGACTTATAATCCTAGCACAAGTTATATTTCATCAAGCAATGCTGATGGCTCTAGCGCTAGTTTAGCAAATACAAATGGAAATTCCGTTCAAGTAACAATCACCGACAAAACAGGAAAAACCATTTACCAAGGACCTGCTGACCACGTGCTTTCTTTAGTTGGCGGCACTTATACGCTCCTATATTCTGTCGAAAATGCAGACGGAAACAAGATACTCAGCACCACACAATTAAATGTGACTGACCAGACGGCAATTTCTTCAAAATCCACTGACAAGATTTCTTCAGGAAATTACAATCCTAACACAGATTACATAAGTTCAAAAAATGCTGATGGTACGGACGGAACACTCAGCTCGACCAATGACAAAGGTGTCCTGATTACACTTTCTGACAAAAATGGACAAATCATTCCTGCAAATGCTGATGGAACTTATTCTTTGAAATCTGGTGCTTATACAGAAATATACACAGTTACTGACAGCAACGGACATTCAGTAAGTTCAAGCACACTTTTGAACAGTCAAGATTTGACCAGTATCAATTCAAAAGCAAATGTTACAACAGATGCACCAAAAGCAGGGCAATTAACTGTCCCATTTGATCCAGCAAGTGCTTTTGATTCAGCAACGAATACTGATGGTTCAGCAGGAAAACTAACCAATACTAACGGCGCAAAAATAACTGTAACAGTACTAGGAAAAAATGGACAAGTCATTCCACAAAATCCTGATTATACTTATTCACTCACACCAAATGAAAATTATACGGTCACTTACACAGCTAAAAACGCAAGTGGTACAAATGTCAGTACAACAACTGAAGTCAATGTTCCAAATGCCATCATTGATAACACAAATCTCAAATCAACAACTATTGTCAGCACAAACATTAGCACTTACAATCCTGTCAGTGATTTGACCAATGTCAAAAATGCTGACGGAACTGATGGTTCCAGCTCATTACTTTTGAACAACAACCCAATCCATGTCACAATTACTGACGAAAATGGCAAAATACTTTTGGATAATCAGCTCACAACTGACAGCCCCGTCAGACTTACCGGTGGAACTTATACAGTCACCTACACAGGTAAAGATTTGCTTGGAAATATCGTGACAACCACAACAATAGTCAATGTATCTGATCAAACATCATTGGTTTCTAATTCAGTTAATAATAATCTCAAAGCAAACCAAATTTACCAACCAGCAACAGAGATTATTAAGGACAAAAATGCTGACGGAACTGATGGTTCTACTGACAAGACAAATAACCAACCAGTCAAAATTATAATTACTGACGAAAATGGCAAAATAATCGTAGCAAACGCTGACGGTACTTACAAACTTCCTGCTGGTTCATACCTCGTCACTTACCAAACAACTGACAGTAATGGTCAAAATATAATTACCACAACAAAAGTGAACATTGCCGATTTTACGAGTATCGTTACCAAAGGAACTGAACAAATTACTGGTGGAGAAGATTTTAACCCACTTATCGATTTGACCTCTATCACAAATGCTGACGGAACGACTGCATCCGCCACTAATACAAATGGAAAATCTGTTAAAGTTACAATCACTGATAAAAATGGCAAAGTTATCTATGCAGGCGATATTGATGCCAAAATTCCTGCTAAAAAACTACCAGTTGGAGAATATACTGTCACTTATCTTGTTAATAATTCAAATGGAAATATAGTCGAAAATACCACAACTTTAACAGTCCAAGAAAAATCTATCCAAACACCTCCAAATACAACCGACAAAACTTCGCTGACAAGCAAAAAACAAGATGAAATCGCTGACGGAGCAACATATAAACCGAGTGATGACCTTCTCAGCGCTACAGATCAAGTGGGAAACAAACTTTCTAGTTCTGATATTTCAGTCGAAATCACTAACAGTCTAGGTAGGATTATTTGGCTAGATATGACGAATAAAGTTATTCCTAGCAATATTCTTTCACCTGGAGATTATCAAGTGACATATAAATACCATGATAAAACTTCAATTACTTTATTAAAGGTATTGAAAAAAGCCCCAGTATCTATTCAACAATCAATTGATAATAATCCAGAAAATCCAACCAATCCAAAAACACATATTGAAAAGACCGAAAAGAAAAATAATACAAACTTACCTCAAACTGGTGAGCAAGCAAACTCAGTAATTTCTCTTATTGGTATTTTAATAACAATTGAAGCATTACTACTTAGAATTTTCAAAAAGCAACAAAATAATGAATGAAATATAAAAAAACGAGAGATATAATATCTCCCGTTTTTAATTATGTTATTACATAAAACTATGACCTTTGATTAAATTTTAAGGAAACGACGCATTGATAAGAGGGCTCCAAATGAACCAATCAAAATACCAATCACGGCCATCAATCCAATAATTGCAGGAATGAATTGATTTGTCGCATACATTTCAAGTTTTTGTGATTGAAGACTTGGTGTCAAGCTAACAAAAGCAAGACGATAAGCCCAAGCAACGATTAGACTTGGAATAATTGAACCTAAAAGTCCAACCCAAGCCCCTTCCAAGAAGAACGGCCAACGAATGTAACCATTTTTAGCTCCAACCAAACGCATAATCTGAATTTCACGTTGTCTTGATAAGATGGTAATTCGGATGGTGTTAGAAATCAAGAAGATAGCAACGAAAATCAATAAAGCAGCGGCAGCAGTTCCCCAAGTTCGAATTCCTTGAGCAATTTGGAACAGTTTTGCAGTATTGGCGCCACCATAAGTAGCTTTTTCAATTCCTGAAAGTTTTGAAATTTTTGAAGTGACTGATTTTACATTTGCTGGTTTATCAGCCTCAACAATATAAGCGTCATAAAGCGGATTGGCATCACCCTTAAAGAGATTCCAGTTATTACCTAACGCTTTTGTCAATTCTTGTAATTGAGCTTCTTTACTTGAAAAAGTAACAGTTTTTACATTAGGAATTTTTTTAATTGAATCGTAAATCTTCAGGTGATCAGGATTATTGATTGTTTTTTTATTATCTTTTGGATCTTGAATTTTTGTCTCTTGATCATGCACATCTAATTTCATGTAGGCAACAATCCGAACATTGTTTTCAATCCCATTAGATATTTTTGAAGTATTCAAGATAACTGATAGGAAAAGTCCAACTAACACTAAAGTAATTGTTACTGATGAAACAGCCGCAACTGTCATCCAACCATTACGTTTTAAGTTTTTGAGCGATTCCAAAAGGTGTTTGAAGAAATTTCTAATCATCGTAGCCGTAAACTCCTTCCTCTTGGTCGCGGACAATTCGTCCGTTTTCAATTGCGATAACACGGTGTTTTAAAGTGTTAACGATTTGGCTATTATGGGTTGCCATCAAAATGGTTGTCCCTTGAAGATTAATTTTTTCAAGCAGATTCATGATTTCCCAAGAGTTTTCAGGGTCTAAGTTCCCTGTAGGCTCATCAGCAATCAATACTTTTGGTGCATTGGCAATTGAACGAGCAATCGCTACACGCTGTTGTTCCCCACCTGAGAGTTCATTCGGAAATGAACGAATTTTGTGTTTCAGACCAACAAGGTCAAGCACTTCATTCACTCGTTTTTTAATTTCACGAGGACTTTTACCAATAACTTCCATGGCGTAAGAGATATTTTCAAAAACAGTTTTCTTTGGCAAAAGTTTATAGTCTTGGAAAACAACTCCAACAGAGCGACGAAGCATTGGCACATCACGACGTTTTAATTTAGATAAATCATATTGCGCAACTGTTCCAGAACCACGGTCAATCTTTAATTCACGATAAAGTAGTTTGATAAAGGTCGATTTCCCGGCTCCTGATGGACCAACGATATAGGCAAATTCTCCCGGCTCAATTTCAAGCGAGATATTACGCAAAGCCGTTGTTCCATTAGAATATTTCTTGGAAACGTTGCTTAATTTTATAATACTCATAGTACCTTTCCTATGCTAGATTTTTCTTCCAAGTCCTAACAAACGTTAGGCCTCGTTCGTAAAATCCATTTTTTTAATCACTATGGATGTTTTTATATCCTGCTTTCAAAAAACAAGAAAACGGGCACACATGTACCTTTTCTTTTTTTCTAAAATAACAGAACTTTTAGCCCTACTGACAGCTTCATAGAATGAATCCATCAATTGAACTCTTATAATTATATCAAAATAAAAGTGCTTTAGGTGGCACTTTTATTTTATAACCTTTTCATTAATAACTTTAATGTTTCGTAAACGTTTCAAACACACGAAACTTTAATTTATAATCTACAAGTTCCAACGGAGATAGGCATTTATAAACCCGTCCAATTCTCCGTCCATCACATTTGAAATTTGTCCAGTTTCATAGCCAGTACGCGTATCTTTAACTAATTGATAAGGCATGAATACGTATGAACGAATTTGACTTCCCCAAGAAATTTCTGATTGATCGCCACGAAGTTCATCAACTTCAGCTTGCTTTTTATCCATTTCTAATTGATAGAGTTTCGATTTCAGCATAGCCATCGCTTTATCCCGGTTACCATATTGCGTTCTATCCATTGTAGATTGCACAACAATTCCCGTTGGGATGTGAGTCAAACGCACACCAGTAGAGACTTTATTGACATTTTGTCCACCAGCTCCGCCTGAACGGAAAGTATCCATTTTAACATCGGCATCACGAACATCTACTTCAATAGAATCGTCCAACTCAGGCATCACATCAACTGAGGTAAATGAAGTATGACGACGATTGGCTGAATCAAAAGGTGAAATACGTACTAAACGATGTACTCCTTTTTCTCCTCGCAAAAAGCCATAAGCATTTCGTCCAACAAATCGAAGGGCAACTGATTTCAATCCGGCAACATCTCCGTCTTGATAGTCGAGAATTTCAACCTTAAATCCATGTGCTTCGCCCCAACGAGTGTACATCCGCATCAACATTGAGCCCCAGTCCTGCGACTCTGTTCCCCCAGAACCTGGGTGAATTTCAAGAACAGCATTCATGTGGTCATAAGGTTGATTGAGCATAATTTCAAGCTCATAAGATTCAATTTTTTGACCAAGCGCGATTGTCATTTCCTCTAACTCAGCTTGCATCTCTTCGTCAGCTTCTTCTTGAAGCATCTCAAGCATCGTTTGCGCTTCCTCAAGCATATTATTCATCGCTTGATAATTGTCATACTTGGCTTTCAAAGCATTTGATTCATCAATCACTTTTTGAGCCGCTGCTTGATCATTCCAAAATTCAGGTTGTGCCATATCGTTTTCTAAAAGAGCTATTTCTTCTTCCAAACGCTCAAGATCTAATGATTCCCGAAAGCCATTAATCTTCTCAGCATATCCTTCAAGTAAATTTCTAATTTCTGATAATTCCATAGTAGCATTATACCATATTCACCACTTATAAGCCTAAAGTAAGCTATTCAATAGATAAGGATTCATCAAAAATTTATTTATTAGATAGAACTTCTATCACATGCTATAATTTCATTATGACTAAAAAAAGACGCTTGGCTTTGATTTCTGATTTTCATATGGATTCTAATCATTTTTCTCAAGAAGAAATTGATATTTTTCTGTCTCTTTTAAAGGATTTAAAGATTACAGATTTACATTTTGCTGGTGATATTTCAAATGATTTTCATGGAATTTCCGAACCATTTTTCAAGCAAATAGAATTACTGACAGAGCTGTCAGTCACTTACAATCTTGGAAATCACGATATGGTTGGTCTTTCTGAAGAAGAAATTTCTGTCAGTAATTTTCAAGTAAAAACTTTTGCTTCTACTGCCTTTGTCAGTTTCCACGGTTGGTATGATTATTCTTTCATGACTGGAAAAATTGATAAAAAAAAAATCATAGCTTTTAAAAATTCATTTTATTTTGATAGAAAAATTCATCGTCAATTTGATGATATCAAGATAACAAATCTTGAATTACAGAAATTAGAAAAGTTACTGACAGAACTATCAGCAAATCCTAAGATTGATAGAATTATTGTCAGTACTCATTTCGTTCCTCATCAGCAATTTATCATTAATACTCGTTATGAAAAATTTGCCCGATTTAATGCCTACTTAGGTTCGCAACATTTTCATGAAACCTTTAAGAAATTTCCCAAAATCAGTGATGTTGTTTTTGGTCATCTTCATCAAAGACGCCTGCCATTAACTTTTGATAAAGTCCTCTATCACGCTCATCCACTAGGCTATCCTTATGAGTGGCAGATGATTAATCACTTTTTAGAAGAATATCCGCAGTTTCAAATTGCCGAAAACTGGCATTTACGCAAAAGATACAATGCGGTTCGCAAAAGTTCCGATTGGTTAAAATTTCGTAAAGCCCATTTGCGGGAAGAATTTCAGTCTGCCTTGACAATTTTTGACTTGGATGACTAATATTTCTTGATAGTATAAAAACACAGTTCTACTACATAAAAATAAAAAAATCCGAACAATTATTAGTAATTTATTGCTTAAACTAAACATTTTTACTGTAAATTTCATTTAAAAAATGGTATATTAATAGATGAGAACTTTGAATTGAGAAAGAGAGAATAGCCTTGAAAATTCCGAAAGAAGGCGACTTCATCACGATTCAAAGCTATAAACATGATGGGAATCTTCATCGCACTTGGCGCGATACGATGGTTCTAAAAACAAATGAAAATTCAATTATTGGAGTAAACGATCACACATTAGTGACAGAATCTGACGATCGTCGTTGGGTGACACGCGAACCTGCTATTGTTTACTTCCACAAAAAGTTTTGGTTTAACATCATTGCTATGATTCGTGAGGAAGGCGTTAGCTACTACTGCAATCTAGCGAGCCCCTTCGTCCTCGATAACGAAGCGCTGAAATATATTGATTACGACCTTGACGTGAAGGTCTTCAAAGATGGAGAAAAAAAATTACTCGATGTTGAAGAATATGAACGCCACCGCCGCAAAATGCACTATCCAAAAGAAATTGATCATATTCTAAAAGAAAATGTCAAAATTCTTGTTGACTGGATTAACAATGAAAAAGGACCTTTTTCTAAAGAGTACGTCGAGATTTGGTACAATCGTTATCATCAGTTAAAAAAATAGTTACTGACTTTCTGTCAGTAACTTTTTTATTTATTCTTGATTTTTAAGTTCTTCTTGTTCTCTAGCCTGTCTACGATACCCTAAAGTGTAAAAACCAGCAACAAAAATTGATCCACCAAAGAGATTTCCAAGATAAACAAACAAGAAATTATGAGCAAAATCTAGCCAGCTCGCTCCATTTTCAAAAATTGCTGCAGGAATAACAAATGCATTTGCAATACTATGTTGAAAACCAATCGCAACAAAAGCCATCACTGGAAACCAAACGGCCAATATTTTCCCTGCCGCATCCTTAGCTCCATAACACATCCACATAGCTAAACCAACAAACCAATTACAACCAATCCCTGATAGAAATTCTTGTGACCAACTCGCATTAATCTTTGCTTGAGCCAAACTCAAAAGTTCCGTCTTATAATCTCCTGTACCAGTCAATCCTACGAGATGTCCAAAGACGAAAGCGACAAAAATTGCTCCAATCACATTAAACAAAGTAATAATCAACCAATTTTTAAGCAAATCACTCAAACTTACCTTTTTAGCAAATAATGAAGTTGATACAGCTGTCATATTTGAAGTGATTAACTCACCACCTCCCAATAAGATAACAATTAAGCCAATTGGAAAGACACTTGCTCCGATTAAGCTCGCAAGACTTCCTAATTCCTCAGCAACGGAAGCTACTACTCTAATATAAAGTAAATAACCAAAGGAAATCATTGCTCCGCCAATAAAACCAAGCACAGCTTTTTCTAAAAATGGACGTTTAATTTTTTCCTGACCGTGGTGAATGGTCGCAGATAAAATTTCTGCCGGATTCATCATGATAATTTTTCTCCTGAAAGCGTATTTATAAAATAACTCATTCATTCTATCATAAATTTCTTATTAATGCTAAGAAATACTGTAAAATCAGGCTTATACGACATTTTGTTGTTCATTTTACAATTTAAAAGTCAAGCTATTCGCTATTTACTTCCTAATATATCATTCATAAAATCTGCAACTGAACGGCTAGTATTTTCTAATGCTTCAGTTGAATTATTATATAGAGTGTATAATTCATCCTTATTCAGTTTATTATCTTTCTTATTTAACTCTTCTTCTACCACCTCATCAATCGCCTTCTCTTTATCAGGTGACGATATAATTATATGGGTATTCTTCGCAAAATTATCTAAACTTTTCTCATTTACTTCATTGTTTTTAGGATTCAATATTTTAGGTGTGACTGCTTTAGTGGCCAAGACTCCCAGCTCACTCCCCGGTTTTTTTAGATAATTAAAAGCGCCAAATGTCAATATGCTTGCAAGAGCAGCAAAAATAATAGTTTTTTTCATAATTCTCCCCTAAATCTTAATTTATATATATTTATTTTACTATACTTAGTAAGTAC
>SKEH01000213.1_pt1 | contig 39722 bp, 35 predicted proteins | sample 4826571 | NCBI WGS metagenome assembly SKEH01 (sample SAMN11008814, study PRJNA524170) | human gut metagenome | biome: Human fecal sample; material: Feces; isolation source: fecal sample from pouch patient p29 | host: Homo sapiens | place: Israel: Tel-Aviv | collected 2016-09-14 | reverse complement strand
GTATTTTATATACTGTTTTAGTAAATGTTAGTATTAGTGAATTTTCCATAAGTGATTATAACAGAATAATCACACTACTTTCAGAAAAATCTTAATTTTTCTGAAAATTAGGTTTTGATATTTTGAAAGGAAATATGATGGAAGAAAGTATATTTTATAAGAGAATTAAAAAACTAGCAAATGAGTTAGGAAAGTCATTCAATCAAATTGAAAAAGAATTAGGATATTCTCGCAATGCCCTAAGCAATTATAAAACACAAACGATTCCTTCAGCCATTCGTTTATTAGAATTAGCAGAGTATTTTGATGTAACACCAAGATATTTACTAGGGATGGATAAAATTTGTTCAAAAAATCATGAAGAAAGAGATTTTGCAGAGTTTCTTTTTAAAAGTCTTGATAAAAATCAAAAAATTGAAATATGTAAGTTTTCGCAAACCTGGATGTTGCAAGAATTAAAAGAGGAGCAATCTCAAAATTAAGAGAAGCATTACTTTTAGTGAAAAAATATTTTATAGATTTTATGGAGATTATTTATTATGATTAGAAAAGCCAAAATGGAGAAGATGATAACAAAAAAATTAATCAGAAACTTATTTATATCATTGTTATTTACATCAATAATAGCAGTATTTGGAGTTGGAAAAGTATACGCTCAAGGTTCAGTTTCGAGTAAGAGTCTGCAGGTTTCTGCAGATGGATCAGACTATTATACTTTGGGTTCTGACTTTTATAATCATTTTGTTAAACCTACAACTGTTGATTTAACGAAGAATAAGGTTGTATATAATAAACAGACACTGATAGTATTTAATGGAAGAATTGATAAATGGAAAATGTCCTTTATAAACCAGGATTCATCAGGAAAATCCTGGTTCAAATTTTTATCTTATCCAGAAGCAACTAAAGGAAATATAAAAATTACTTATACAACGGATGGTATGAACTATTCTGATAATAAACCAAGTCTCGAACAACTCAAAGGCTATATGGTCGAACTTCTTAAACCAATTGTATATCCAGATGATGGAAATAACCAAGAGAATGATATAGAGGTCTCTTTTCAACTTTCTCCAGATACTGATTACATATTGAGTAATTTCAATTTAAATAAACAGTTTATTCCCTTTAGTGGAGAGTCATGGTTACAAAATTATAGTCCTGATCCCTTCTTTACTGATCGAAATCAGCTCCAATTCATTTATCCTAATTATTCTAAAGGAGTGACAGTAGAGTACGTTGATGAGAAAGGAAACAAAATTCATAACTCACAAACTATTAGTGGTTCAAAAGGAGATGTTTATGACGCCAGTACAGAACAGTACAAGTTAATATTGGATGGTTACACATTAGACACAACTAAACTACCACAAAATAGTACAGGAAATTTTGAAGAAGAGCTTCAAACGGTCACTTACGTATATTCTAAAAATCCAGTGGTTGCAGCTGATGTGACAGTAAGGTATGTAGATATAGAGAATAATCCTATTTCAGAAGACATCATTTTACAAGGAAATATTGGTGAAAAATATTATACTGATAAAAAAGATATTAAAGATTATACTTTAAAAGAAGTTCAAGGAAATTCATCAGGTCAGTTTTCAGAAAAGGCACAAACAGTTACTTATGTATACACAAAAAATGAGTTACCTATTGCTACAGGAAAAGTTATTGTAAAATATATAGATACAGATGGAAAATCAATTTCAAAAGATGTTGTTAGAACTGGAACTGTTGGCGAAGATTATATAACTGAAGAAAAAAATATTTCTGGTTATACCCTTCAAGAAATTAAAGGAAATTCAAAAGGTAAATATACTGCTGAAGTTCAGACTGTAACTTATGTTTATGCTAAAAATGAGATAATAAAAGCCAAAGATGAGTTAATAAGTTCTGAGACCAAATCCAAGAATAAAACAAATCCAAAAAGACTACCAGAAACTGCTGAGAATAAAAAAATGAGTATAATAATTTTCCTTAGTGGCTTTACTCTTATAATCATAGGATTAGCTATTATAACATTTCGTCTAAAAAAACTGGTAATTAAAAAATAAAAGGCCTGATAAAGGCTTTTTTATTATTAATAATCGAATATTGCTTACTGATTATGTTATGATAGAAAGATACAATTGGAGGAAGAAATAAATATATATGGTTCAGCTATCAGAATTAGCATCAGCACTTAATCAAACAGAAAGTAAGGGAGTATTTTCTAAACATCCTAAAGGTTTCGGATTTGTTCATCCAGAAGACGCAACAGATAAAACAAATGATATCTATATCGGTAAAAATGATACTAAATTTGCGATGGATGGGGATAAAGTTACCGTTAAAGTTACCTATCCTAAAACTGAAAAACGCGGTGCAAGTGGACAAATTACTAAAATAAATGAACGAGCCGTAGTTGATACGGTCGGGACTTACCGTTCTTTGTCTAATCGTCAAGTCAAAGCATTAGGATACAAAGGAAGAATAGAACTCTATAATGATCGAATTTCTGATACTTTATATATCAAACAACCTTTATCAGGGGTTCAAGAAGAAGATGTAGTAAGTCTTAAAATTACCCAATATCCAACCGATACCAAGACATTTGAAGGAAAAATTACAGGTATTATTGGACATAAAGGCGAAGTAGGACTAGATATTTTAGAAGTGCTCTGTGCTATGAAAATTCCACAAGAGTTCTCTTTTGAAACTTTAGCTGAGGCCGAGGCATTTTCCGAAAAATTAACTGATTCAGATTTGCAAGATCGTGAAGATTATCGGAATGAAATCACCTATACCATTGATGGAGATGATTCTAAAGATTTGGATGATGCCATCCACGTTAAAAAATTATTAAATGGACATTTTGAATTAGGAGTCCATATCGCTGACGTCAGTCATTATGTGACTGAGGGTTCTTCTTTAGATGAAGAAGCCTACTCACGCGCTACATCAGTCTATGTAACTGACCGAGTTGTTCCAATGTTGCCTGTTAAGTTATCCAATAATTTGTGTTCACTTAATGAAGCTCAAGAACGACTGACAATGTCTTGTCTAATGGAAATTGATGACAAAGGTAAGATTGTCAGTTATAAAATATCACCATCAGTCATAAAAACAACTTATCGAATGACTTATAATAATGTCAATAAAATGATTCATCAAGGGCAAGAAGGTCATAGGGAGGCCCTTGAAAACTTCTCTAAAATTACCGATTCGATTAAAGTGGCCGTTGAACTTCATGAAATTCTTGAAACAATGCGAAAAGACAGAGGAATGATTGAATTTGACGAGAGTGAAGCAAAAATTATTTTAGATGAAAAAGGTCATCCAATCGAAATTGTAAAACGTGATCGTGATACTGCAGAACGAATGATTGAATCCTTTATGTTGATGGCAAATGAAACTGTTGCCCTTGATTTTCAAAAGAAAAAACTACCTTCCTTATATCGAGTTCACGATAATCCTAAAGAGAAAGCTTTTGCTAAATTGATGGAAGCTGCTGCTAATGCTGGCTTTTCCTTGAATTCAGATTCGCATCAATCCATTAATTTCTTTGCTGATGAAATTAAAGGAACAAGTTCTGAAAAGGCATTGACTTATCAACTTCGACATACGATGTCAACAGCGGTTTACTCTGAAAAAAATACAAAACATTTTGGGCTCGCAGCGACTAACTATACGCATTTCACAAGCCCAATTAGACGTTATCCTGATTTAATCATCCATCGTTTATTGCATTTATATCCTTCTGACCATTCTAACCGTACTAAAGACGAGTGGAAAGAACGTTTACCTGAAATTGCTAGCCATTCTTCTGATATGGAACACCGTGCAGTCGTCACTGAACGAATTATTGATGCAATGAAAAAAGCAGAATATATGTCAGAGCGGATTGGAGAAGTTTATACTGGTACAATTACAGGCCTGCAAAAATTTGGAATCTTTGTTGCATTAGATAATACAGTCGAAGGTTTAGTTCGTGTACCTAATTTACATACTGGGACCACGGAAGAACTTGAATTTGATGAAGAAACAAGTATTTTTAAAGGAAAAAAATCAGAAATAGTCTATCAAATAGGACAAGAAATAAAAATTCGTGTTATTGCTGCTAATAAACGAAAAGGAACAGTTGATTTTGAACAAATTGCTCCTGAATAAAACCTAGTGTTACTAGTTTTTTTCTTTTTGTAATCGAGTATAGCAAAATAAAACGACCTGATGTTTTTGGTATTGGAGGTAAATTGAAGATATAAAAGAAAAGGACTAGAACTTGGTTCTTTTTTTCTTGATTTAATTAGAATAACAGTTATTTTAATAGTGCAAATATGGATTATTAGCAAAAATATAATTAACTATGAACTTTTTAAGAAGTTTATGAATAACTTATTCTTTTGACGGGGTAACTAATACTGCAAAAATAACGTTAGTAAATGATAATAAAGATGAAATTAAAAACAGTGAAAATAATAATAATAAATCCTCAAATGATTCGAAAGGAGAAATGAACAAAAGCGATGAACAAAAAATATTGACAAAAATCAGATTGATGAGAATAAAACACAAGATAATCTTCCAGCAACTGCTTCCGTTGAGACTGCGGTTTGGGAATACTTAATCGGAGGATTAGTAATTATTTCAGCTTTAATATTGTACTATTTAAAAAAGGCTAAGTACTAATAATACAAAAAGAATCTACTGTAGGTTCTTTTTTAATATGAAATCTATTCAATTTAGAAAATAGACAATAATAAGGAAATTCTTATTTTCTAGCTTTTCTGCTTGCACTTCAGAAGTAGATAATTTAATGTTTTGCGTAATCTATTTGACACAGTATGTTATAATAAAAGAAGCTCAAGTAAAAGTGGAGAAAGCATTATGGAAATTGAAATCTTTAAAATGTTGTTGCGCAGAAGCAGACATGGGGGTTGTGATAGATGAAACTGATATTATCAACGATTTTGTTGGGTTTCGGCGGATTTGATCCAATGGGAGCGATTGTTATAATGGCGGCAATGGCACATGGAATAAAGAAAAAACAAGTCTATTTATTCTCTTTAATGGCTTTACTCTCAACGATTATTTTTGGATTAATATTTTCGTTCGGAACCAGTATCGGATTGAATTACTTTACAAATATATTGAATCATATTCCAGATATAGATTATGTACTTATAGGATTTTTGATATCTATCGTCTGTATAGCTTGGTTTATAAGATCAACTTTCATGAAAGATAATAAAGAGAAGATAGATGATAAGAAGGAATCAAAATTTGTACAATTTGCAAAAAGAAGTATGCCACTCGCGGGTTTTATTTTTGGGTTTTGGGCTATGTCGGATCCGACTTTTTGGGCAGTTGTTGCGATAAGTGCGAAAGAAGGAAACATTTCATTAACGATATTATGTCTGACAATTTGGATGTTATTGGGACAGTTTCCCTTATATACTTTAATAGTATCATTAATGTTTAATGTCTATGAAAAAGTGATTAAAAGAGTTAGCGAATATTTAGATAAAAACAATCGAAGAAAAAAATTAAGTAACGCGACTAGCGTTATCATATCACTATTTATATTAGGGATTGGTATTTATTTTCTAGTTAACTCGTTAGTATTTTTATTAAAAGGAATTTGGTTATATTAGTCTAAAACAGTTATTTTGAATAATATATTTAAAATAGTAAAAGTTATTCTTACTATTTTTTTATAGTGGAAAATTCAGATAATATTCTTACTGTATAACAAAACAGATATTTCGTTAAAATAAATGTTGACTTTTAAAAATATAAGTATTATAATTCAGATAATTAAGAATTAACAAACAAGAGATGAAAGAGTAGTCTTGGGTATCAGTTGAGAGAGCCTTGTTGCTGAGAAAAGGTCTGATAACGGGATGAACCACACTCATCGCTATCTTACTCACATTATTAATGTGAGCGTTAGCTGCGTTAATGCTAAGTTGTTATAACTTACCGAGGTCACTTTTGTGAAAAAGTGATAAATTAAGGTGGAACCACGATTAAACCGTCCTTTAAGCCAAGTGCTTTTAGGCGTTTTTTTATATTATCTTTCTATTCTCGAAAGGAGAAATCTATGAGTTGGCAAAATAACCTTCGGTCAGTAAGTCCCTATATTGCAGGTGAACAACCAGAACTTACTGACATGATCAAATTAAACACTAACGAAAATCCCTATCCGCCCACTAGTGTAGCTCAATTATTTAATGAACGTTTTAAGACAAAAAATTTGCGTCTTTACCCAAGTACTGACGCGAAAAGTTTAAGAAAAAAATTGGCCGAATATCATCATTTAGAAGTTGAACAGGTTTTTATTGGTAATGGCTCTGACGAAGTTTTATCACTTAGTTTTCTGACTTTTTTTAATAGTCAAAGCCCTTTATTAATGCCTGACATTACTTATTCTTTTTACCCTATTTATTGTGAACTCTATCGGATTCCCTTTCAAAAAGTCCCTGTGGATGATGATTTTAACGTTTCAATAAAAGATTATTGTATTGAAAATGGTGGAATTGTGATTGCAAATCCTAATGCTCCAACGGCTTTGGCACTAAATCTTAAAGATATAGAAGAAATTTTGAAAAAAAATCAAAACTCAATTGTCTTGATTGATGAAGCCTATATTGATTTTGGCGGTGAAACATGTCTTCCTTTGCTTAAAAAATACGATAATTTAGTAGTGGTTCAAACTTTTTCCAAATCACGGAGTTTGGCAGGAATTCGTTTGGGTGTAGCTTATGGCTCTGCTGAAGCAATTTCTCATTTGTATGATGTGAAAAATTCATTTAATTCCTATCCAATTGATAGTTTGGCACAAATTATTGGAGAAGCAAGTTTAATGGATGAACATTATTTTCAAAAAAACATTCAGAAAATCATTAAGACAAGAGAAGATTTTAAAGATAATCTGATTAATTTAGGATTTGAAGTGACTGATTCAAAGGCTAACTTTGTTTTTGTTCGTCATCCAAAAGTAAAAGCAGAAGAACTTTTTAAGGCACTTTATGAGGCAAAAATTATTGTCAGGCATTGGAATCAACCACGGATTGATGATTGGTTACGGATAACTATTGGGACTAATAAAGAAATGAACAAAGTGATTGAATTTTTAAAAGGCTATTTAAAAAAGAATGAGGAAATTGACGAATGGAAAAAATAAATTATCTGCTTCCTGAAGAATCGGCAGAAATGACCTTGAATCAAGTTAAAAGTCTACGGCAGATAGAAGGTCGTTTAAGGAAATTATTTGGCTTGAAGAATTATCAGGAAGTCATGCCCCCAAGCTTTGAATATACGCAACTCTATACAGCGCTTGAAAGTAATAGAAAAACTTTTAATCAAGAAAAAATGTTTCAGTTTATCAATCATGAGGGACAATCAATTACACTCCGTTATGATTTTACACTTCCTTTAGTTAGACTTTATTCGCAAATCAAGGATTCTACTAGTGCTCGTTATTCATATTTTGGAAAAATATTTAGAAAAGAAAAACGGCATAAAGGTCGTTCAACGGAAAATTATCAGATTGGTATTGAACTTTTTGGTGAATCAGCCGATAAGTCAGAATTAGAAATTCTTAGTTTAGCCCTTCAAGTGATTGAACAGTTAGGTTTGAATAAAACGGTCTTTGAAATAGGCTCAGCAAAATTTTTTCAACGTTTATGTCATTTAGCTGACGGTTCAACAGAGTTACTTACAGAACTTTTACTCAAGAAAGATTTGAGTGGTCTTAATGCTTTTATCGAAAAAAATAATTTTTCTAAGGAATTAAGAGAACTTTTGAAAGAAATATTTATTACTAATGAGTTATCAAGGTTGGAAAATTTAGTGACAAATACAAAAGATGATGTGCTCATTTCTTCCTTTAAACAGCTTAAAGAGTTTTCAGAAAAACTTTCAATGATTAAACCGATTATCATTGATTTGGGAATGGTTCCTAAAATGGATTATTATACTGATTTAATGTTTAAAGCTTACAGTTCAGCAGCGAATCAACCTATTTTATCAGGGGGAAGATATGACCAACTATTAAGTAATTTTCAAGAAGAGGCGGTTGCCATTGGTTTTTGTTGTCATATGGACACCATTCTAAAGGCTCTGGAAAGACAAGAATTGGAGGAATACAATGATTAAAATTGCCATAACTAAAGGACGAATCCAAAAACAAGTCACCAATTTATTGGAAAATGCGAACTATGATGTTGAACCAATTCTAAATCTAGGACGTGAATTACAAATTAAAACGAAAGATGATTTACAAATCATTTTTGGAAAAGCTAATGATGTCATTACTTTTTTAGAACATGGAATTGTTGATATTGGCTTTGTTGGTAAAGATACGCTTGATGAAAATGATTTTGATGATTATTATGAATTATTGGATTTAAAAATTGGGCAGTGTATTTTTGCCCTTGCTTCCTATCCTGACTTTTCAAATAAAAATTTTCAAAGACGTAAACGAATTGCTTCAAAATATCCAAGAGTGACAAAAAAATATTTTGCTCAAAAGCAAGAAGATATTGAAATTATCAAGTTGGAAGGCTCTGTTGAGCTTGGACCAGTTGTTGGTTTAGCCGATGCAATTGTTGACATTGTCGAAACAGGAAATACTTTATCTGCAAATGGTTTAGAGGTCATTGAAAAAATCAGTGACATTTCAACACGGATGATTGTCAATAAATCTAGTTTCAAATTTAAAAAAGATAAAATTATAGAAATGGTGGATAGGTTAGAAGATGCTCAAACAAATTGATTATCAAGGAAAGCTCGAAGAAATTGCTGAAAAATTTCAAGGTCGAAAAACAGAAGTATCAAAAGAAGTTAATAAAACTGTTCAACAGATTGTAGAAGATATTCAAAAAAAAGGAGATACTGCCTTATTTAACTATGCTAAAAAGTTCGATGGTTATGATGTGAATACTAGTAATTTACTCGTCACGCCCATGGAACGTGAAACAGGACTAGAACAAATTGATGAGGATTATTTTAGAATTCTTAGACGCACCAAATCACAAATCGAAGAATTTCATAAGCACCAACTGGGAAATTCATGGAATATTTTTAAGGAAAATGGTGTTATCATGGGACAAATTGCGCGTCCTCTGGAACGTGTTGCTCTCTATGTTCCCGGAGGAACGGCTGCATATCCCTCAACAGTCATTATGAATGCTGTTCCAGCGCTTTTAGCAGGCGTCAAAGAAATTATTATGATTACTCCAGTTAAAGCTGATGGAAAAGTAAATCGAAATATTTTAGCAGCTGCTGAAGTTTGTGGAATAGAAACAATCTATAAGGTGGGTGGAGCACAAGGCGTTGCTGCCGTTGCGTATGGGACAGAATCTATTCCCAAAGTTGATAAGATTGTCGGACCCGGAAATATTTTTGTGGCTACAGCTAAGAAAATCTGTTATGGGGTGGTAGATATTGATATGATAGCCGGTCCGTCAGAAGTTCTAGTTATTGCTGACAAAACTGCCAATCCAAAATATATCGCTGCTGATTTAATGGCGCAAGCAGAACATGATAAACTTGCGTCAGCGATTCTAGTGACGACTTCTGAAAAACATGTTCAACAAGTAGATGAGGAATTAAATAGACAAGTTCAAAATTTGGAACGTCGTGAAATCATTGAAAGTTCCATCAGGAATTACGGTGGAGCCATTGTTGTAAAAAATATTGATGAAGCCTTTGATGTTTCCAATCAGCTGGCTCCAGAACATTTAGAAGTTTTGACTAGTGAACCTTTAACCCAACTTCCAAAAATCAAAAATGCTGGCTCAATTTTTCTTGGAGAGTATACGCCAGAACCGTTAGGCGACTATATGTCAGGAAGCAATCATGTCTTACCTACTGGAGGAACAGCCAAATTTTACTCTGGTTTGGGTGTCTATAATTTCATAAAATATTCAACTTATAGCTATTATCCTAAAGAAGTTTTGGCCGACTTTAAAGAGGATGTTGAGACATTTGCTAAATCAGAAGGGTTGACGGCTCATGCTAACTCAATTTCTGTGAGATTTGAGGAGTAGAAGGAAATTCGATGAAAAAAAAATAATATGCTTTGGCTGGTATCTGGAATTTTGCTGATTGTCTTGTCCGTTTATTCCTTTATTTTATCAGTACTATCGACTAACTTTTGGGGGACGCTTTCTGGAGCATTTTTTGTGCTTGGAATAATTTCCCTTCTTGAGGCATTTAGCAAAGAAAGACGCTACGCCCAAAATTTAAAACTGTCAAAATCAGAAAATGAAATTTCAGAGATTCTTGAAAATTTCATGAAAGAAAAAGGTTTTATACAAAAAAACTATAAAGGCAAAAAAGTCTGGCAAAAAGGAGGTGGTTTTTGGACTTATAAGAAATGTTTAAGGCTTGACATCAATCAGCTTCCAATAATTCACCTTGAAGCATGGGTCAAGGCCGTAGGCTTTGGTGAGAGCGATTTTCAAGGCTATATGGGTGCACTTCCGAAGCGGCGTTATTATAATATAGTACAAGAGTTAGTCGCTAAGCTTTCTGATGAAGAAACGCAAGTTTCAGAAATAGAAAAACCATCGAATCGCCCTTTTTGGATTGCTGGTATCCTAGTTGGTATCGGTCTGATTTTCATCATTTTTGCATTATATATGCTTTTACAAGCTTAGGAAAATGCTATCAGAGAATAAAATGTGATCGTTTTATGAAAAAAACATATTGATATTAAGTCAAGAAAATAGACAATTCAATTTAGTGAGATATGATAAATTAATAAAAAAATTAGAAAGAAGAACACATGGGAAATCGTACATCACAAATCACACGTAACACAAAAGAAACGCAAATTAGTCTAACAGTAAACTTAGATGGTACTGGAAAAAGTGATATTTCTACTAACATTGGTTTCCTAGACCATATGTTAACACTTCTAGCCTTTCATAGCGGCTTTGACCTAATTATTACTGCACATGGGGACCACGAAAATTTAGGGATGGACCCGCACCATCTCATTGAAGATGTTGCGATTGCTCTTGGCAAATGTATCAGCGAAGCATTAGGTAATAAGCTCGGTATTCGACGTTATGGAAGTTTTACCATTCCAATGGATGAAGCTTTGGTGACTTGTGATTTAGATATTAGTGGACGACCTTATTTGGTATTTCATGCTGATTTATCAGGAAATCAAAAACTTGGTGGCTATGATACAGAAATGACCGAAGAATTTTTTCGTGCCCTTGCTTTTAATGCAGGGATTACGTTACATCTGAACGAACATTATGGGCAAAATACGCATCATATTATTGAAGGCATGTTTAAATCTACAGCAAGAGCGCTAAAACAAGCTGTAAGTATTGATGAATCGAAAGCTAATTTAATTCCCTCATCGAAAGGATTACTATAAATGATTGTTATCATTGACTACAATATCGGAAATCTTCAAAGTGTACAGGCCGCATTTTTACGATTGGGACAAGAAACAGTGATTTCAAGAGATTTAGAGGAAATTCGTAAAGCAGATGCACTTATTCTTCCAGGAGTTGGTGCCTTTCCTACAGCAATGAATAATCTAAAAAAGTTTAATTTGATTGAACTTTTACAAGAACGAGCTGCTGCTGGAATACCAATATTGGGAATTTGTTTAGGGATGCAAGTACTTTTTGAAAAAGGATACGAGATAGAAGAAAGACAAGGTCTTGGACTTTTAAAGGGAGAGGTAATTCCAATCAAAACTAATGAGAAAATTCCGCATATGGGATGGAATCAATTAAAACTGGCTAAAACCAGTCCAACAACTCATTATTTGTCTGATAATGATGAGGTCTATTTTGTCCATTCTTATCAGGCGACTTGTCCTGATGATGAACTCATTGCCTACACCACTTATGGCGAAGTAAAAATTCCGGCAATTGTTGGAAAAAATAATGTGATAGGCTGTCAATTCCACCCTGAAAAGAGTGGAGAAATTGGCAGAAAGATACTAAAAGCATTCTTGGAGGAAATTTAATGAAGATTATTCCAGCAATTGATTTGCAAAATGGTGAAGCCGTGCGTCTCTACAAAGGAGATTATGATAAAAAAACAGTCTATTCAAAAAAACCGCTTGAAATTGCTCAAAAATTTGAAAGAATGGGAGCGACTGACCTGCATTTGGTTGATTTAGATGGTGCTAAGGTAGGACAAACTCGCAATTTAGAGCTTGTGCGAAAAATAAAAGATGAAACAAGATTGAAAATCGAAATTGGTGGTGGGATTAGAGATTTAGATACAGTTAGACTTTATCTTGAACAAATTGGTGTGGAACGAGTAGTTTTAGGAACCGCAGCAGTAGAAAAGCCTGATTTTCTTAAGGAGCTATTAATTAAATATGGCCCAAGCAGAATCGTTGTTGGGGTTGATATTAGAGAGGGGTTTGTATCAACAAGTGGTTGGTTAGAAAAAACGAGTCTTCCTTATCTGTCATTTTTAAAAAAATTAGAGAGAATCGGGGTTAAAACCACTATTATTACTGATATCTCCAAAGACGGAACACTGACAGGTCCAAATTTTAAACTTTATGACGAAATCTCAAAAGAAAGTTCTCTAAACGTGATTATTTCTGGAGGTGTAAAGGATAGTTCTGATATTCAACGTGCAACTCGTTCTGATTTCTATGGGATTATTGTTGGGAAAGCTTACTATGAGGGAAAAATTAATCTTGAAAAGGAGTTCAGGAATGCTAACTAAAAGAATCATCCCTTGTCTTGATATTAAAAATGGTAAGGTTGTTAAAGGAATCAATTTTGTGGGTTTAAGAGAAATAGGTGATCCAGTAGAATTGGCCAAAATATATGAAGAACAGTGTGCAGATGAAATTGTTTTTCTTGATATTACGGCATCTTTTGAAGAACGTGAAATTATTGGTGAATTAATTGGTCGGGCGGCGCGTGAACTTTCAATTCCATTAACCGTTGGTGGAGGAATTCGTTCAATTGACGATTTTAGAAGAATTCTTGCTAGGGGAGCTGATAAAGTATCCGTTAACTCAGCTGCAATTGAAAATCCTGAACTTATTCGTCAAGCGGCTAATGAATTTGGCGTTCAATGTGTTGTTGTTGCTATCGATGCTAAAAAACGAGCAGACTATAGGGGATATGATGTCTATATCAAAGGTGGGCGTGAAAATGCAGGTCTTGACTTAGTTGATTGGGCTAAAAAGTGTGAAAGATTAGGAGCAGGAGAAATTTTACTAACCTCAATGGATAAGGATGGAACAAAGACAGGCTACGATTTGGAAATGTTGAATGTCGTTTGTACTGCTGTTAATATTCCTGTTGTAGCAAGTGGCGGTTGTGGGAAGATTTCGGACATTGTTGAAGTTTTTCAAAAAACAAGAAGCGATGCTGCCCTTGTTGCGTCATTATTTCATTATGGTGAAGCAACAGTTGATGAAGTTAAAGACGAACTTATAAAAAATAATATTTCAGCAAGAATTATTAAGAAGGAGATTTTATGAAACCAGATTTTCATAAGCAGGAACTTATTCCTGTTATTGTTCAAGATTATCAAACAAATCAAGTATTAATGCTTGCCTATACAAATGAAGTGGCTTTTGAGAAAATGCTTGAAACTGGTGAAACTTGGTTTTGGTCACGTTCACGACAAAAACTTTGGCACAAAGGAGAAGAATCAGGGCATTTTCAAAAAATAAAAGGAATGCGTTTGGATTGCGACCAAGATACTTTACTGGTTTTTGTTGAACAAATTGGTAATGCTTGCCATACTGGTGCTTACTCTTGTTTTTATGATGAACTTATTCCTTTTGATGACTCTGATATTTTTAGTGAGTTGGAGAAGCAAATCATCGACCGAAAGTTACATCCAGTCGAAAAATCTTATACGAATTATTTGCTTGGAGAGGGCATTGATAAAGTGTTAAAAAAGGTTGGTGAAGAAGCAAGCGAAGTAATCATTGCTAGTAAAAATTCGGATAAAGTAGAACTTTTAGGAGAAATTGATGATTTACTTTATCATTTGTTTGTATTAATGAATCAGCAAGGTATTTCTCTAGAAGAAGTACGGCAAAAAGCAAAAGAACGGCATCAGCTAGAAGGAAATAAGAAGGAATTTCATACAAGGACGGCAGATTAAATGAAAAAATTAGATTATCATTTCCACTCTCATTTTTCGGCTGATAGCGAGGAGCTTCCTAGAAACCATGTGATAGAAGCTATAGCACATGGTTTAGAAGAAATTTGTTTTACAGAACATCGAGATTTTTATTTTCCAGGAATGGATTTTTCACTAAATCTACCTGAGTATTTTCAAGAAATCAATCGATTACAAGCGGAATTTAAAGATAAAATTAAAATAAAAATTGGCTTGGAAATGGGAATTGATTTACGTTTTAAATCAGAAATTAATCAGTTTATTGATTCGGCTCCTTTTGATTTTGTGATTGCCTCTGTTCATGAAATTGGAGATATTGAAGTTTATGACGGAACAGAATTTTATCTACAGAAAACAAAAGGAGAAGCACAAAGAGAATATCTTTTAGCTTGTTTAGATGTTGTTCAAAATTTTGAGACTTATAATTCATTTGGTCATTTAGATTATGTTGCTAGATATGGGCCTTACACGGATAAATCAATAAAGTTTGCAGAGAATCGGGAGATTTTATTTGAAATCTTGCGGGCTTTAGCTTCAAAAGAAAAAGCATTAGAAATAAATACTAGATTGTTTGATGATCCGAAAACTGAACAATTTTATAGTGATTTATTGATTAATTTTAAAAAATTAGGTGGAAAATTAATAACTTTAGGAACGGATAGTCATATAGCAAAGCGTGATTGGCTTTCAATTCATAAAGCAAGAACTTTAATTAAAAAAGCTGGTTTTCACGAACTAGCAACTTTTAGTGGGATGAAAATTGATAAAAATAAAAAGTCTATTAAAGAATAATAGACTTTTTATATTATGATGCTAAATCTTTCTCAAGTAGCGCAAGACGTTCTTGAACTTCTTGATTTGATAGTTGGTGGGCTTTGATGTAACGGTTATTGGGATGAACTCGACATTCATGTGAACAAGCACCAAGATATTTTGCTTCGTTTTCCTCTGAAGCTAACATTTGTCTATTACATTCTGGATTTCCGCAATTGATGTAACGTTCACATGGGCTTCCATCAAACCAATCACGTCCGACAATGACATGTTCTTTTTGGTTGATTGGAACTGCGATTCGGCTATCAAAAACATACATTTGTCCGTCCCAGAGATCTCCTTGAACTTCTGGGTCTTTTCCGTATGTGGCAATTCCTCCGTGAAGTTGACCAACGTCTTTGAAGCCTTCACGAACGAGCCATCCTGAAAATTTTTCACAACGTATTCCACCGGTACAGTAGGTTAAAACACGTTTTTCCATGAATTGTTCTTTGTTATCTCGAATCCACTGAGGGAGTTCTCTAAAACTTCTTATTTCTGGACGAATGGCGCCACGAAAATGTCCTAAGTCAAATTCATAATCATTTCGTGCATCAATTACTACTGTATTTTCATCAAGCATGGCCTCACGAAACTCTTTTGGATCAAGATAAGCCCCAGTAAGTTCCAAGGGATTGACGTCATCTTCTAAACTTAAATTGACTAATTCAGGGCGATAACGAACATGCATTTTCTTAAAAGCATTTTGCTCGGCTTCATCAATTTTGAAAATTGTTGAGCTAAAGCGAGGGTCATTTTTCATCAATTCCATGTAGGCATTTGTTTGCTCGATAGTACCAGAAACAGTTCCGTTAATTCCTTCGTCAGCAACTAAAATGCGTCCTTTTAAACCTAATTCTTTACAGTCTGCGAGGTGTTTTTGGGCAAAAGTTTCTCCATCTTCAATTGGGACATATTGGTAATATAATAAAACTCGATAATCTTGAGTCATAATTTCTCCTTAATCTTATTAGTACATTAGAATCCATTATAATTTAATCATTTTATGTCTACCTAAAGCAACAAAATTGCTTGTATATTTTCTAACAAGCTTAATTATTGTGGATTTAATTGAATATTAAAGGGAGAAGTTGTAATCTATTTGTTGTTAAATTCTTGTTAATACAAATAAATGCATTAAATGTTATTATTTTATTGACAATTCAAAATATTAAGAGTATTATAATGTAAATTAACAAAAAAAGAGGAACTTGAAATGACATACACACAATTTTCATTGTTGTTGATCAAGGTGGACCTACATTAGCTTTTGTGGCTAAAATATGTGGGTCCTGTTTGGCGATAGTCATTTCGAGGACCGAGAGACGTCCTCACGGGCGTCTTTTTTGTTTCTTAATAAAAAATAGAGGTAATATTATGCGAAAAATTGAATTCTTTGACACAAGTTTGAGAGATGGCGAACAGACACCGGGCGTTAGTTTCTCCATTTCAGAAAAAGTAACGATTGCTAAACAACTGGAAAAATGGGGGATTTCTGTCATAGAGGCTGGTTTTCCTGCGGCAAGTCCAGATAGTTTTGAAGCAGTAAAGCAAATTGCTGATTCTTTGAATGATACGGCTGTTACTGCATTAGCTCGTTGTGTTATCTCAGATATCGATAAAGCGGTTGAAGCGGTAAAGGGGGCTAAATATCCGCAAATTCATGTTTTCATTGCCACTTCGCCTATTCACATGAAATATAAACTTAAAATCAGTCCCGAAGAAGTTTTGAAAAATATTGATAAATGTGTGAGATACGCACGTGAACGGGTCGAGGTTGTTGAGTTTTCTCCAGAGGATGCAACAAGAACAGAGTTGAATTTTCTTTTGGAGGCTGTTCAAACGGCTGTCGATGCTGGAGCAACTTATATTAATATTCCTGACACTGTCGGTTATACGACGCCAGAAGAATATGGAAAAATTTTTAAATTTTTGATTGATAATACTAAGTCTGACCGAGAAATTATTTTTAGTCCACATTGTCATGATGATTTAGGAATGGCTGTAGCTAATTCATTAGCTGCAATTAAAGCTGGGGCTGGGAGAGTTGAAGGGACTGTCAATGGTATTGGAGAGCGAGCCGGGAATGCTGCTCTTGAAGAAATTGCTGTGGCACTACATATTCGTAAAGATTTTTACCAGGCACAAAGTCCTTTAAAACTTTCAGAAACTGCTACAACGGCAGAACTAATTTCACAATTTTCAGGAATTGCTATTCCAAAAAATAAAGCAATTGTTGGTGCTAATGCTTTTGCACATGAATCAGGAATTCATCAAGATGGTGTCCTTAAAAATGCTGAAACTTATGAAATTATTACACCAGAACTTGTCGGAATAAAGCATAATTCGTTGCCTTTAGGTAAACTTTCTGGTCGTCATGCTTTTAGTGAAAAATTGACGGAACTTAATATTGCTTATGACGATGAAAGTCTTGCAATTTTATTTGAAAAATTTAAAAAATTAGCTGACAAGAAAAAAGAAATTACTGACGCAGATATTCATGCCTTATTTACAGGAGAAACGGTAAAAAATCTAGCTGGCTTTATACTTGATAATGTTCAAATTGATGGCCACAAGGCATTGGTGCAACTAAAAAATCAAGAAGAGGAAATTTATGTTAGTCAAGGAGAGGGGGCAGGTTCAGTGGATGCAATTTTTAAAGCCATTGATAAAGTCTTTAATCATCAACTAAAATTAATCTCTTATTCAGTGGATGCTGTAACTGATGGAATTGATGCACAAGCAACGACTTTGGTTTCTGTTGAAAATTTATCTACAGGCACTATATTTAATGCTAAAGGTGTTGATTATGATGTATTGAAAGGAAGCGCCATTGCTTACATGAATGCTAATATTTTAGTTCAAAAAGAAAATTTACAAGGAAAGGTTGAACAAATTTCAGCTCATGATGGAATTTAAGGTGAAAAATATTGTCTAAAAAAATTGTGACACTTGCAGGAGACGGAATTGGACCAGAAATTATGTCAGCTGGTTTAAGTGTTTTAAATGCTGTCAGTAAAAAAATTGATTTTGAGTATGAATTAGAAGCCAAAGATTTTGGAGGAATTGCAATTGATAAGCATGGTCATCCTTTACCAGAAGAAACTTTGCAAGCAGTTAAAAATGCTGACGCAATCTTGCTCGCTGCAATTGGTCATCCTAAATACAACAATGCAAAAGTTAGACCAGAACAAGGACTGCTTGCTTTACGGAAAGAATTAGGACTGTATGCTAATGTTCGTCCATTAAAAATTTATCCGGCTCTAAAAAAACTTTCTCCCATCCGAAATGTTGAAAATGTTGATTTCCTAGTGATTCGCGAACTGACAGGGGGAATCTATTTCGGTCAGCATGAATTGGCAGATGATAAAGCACGAGATGTCAATGATTATTCTGCTGATGAAATAAGAAGAATTCTTCATTTTGCTTTCAAAAGTGCTCAAAGTCGGCCCAGAAAATTACTGACTTCGGTTGATAAACAAAATGTTCTTGCATCTTCTAAATTATGGCGAAAAATTGCTGATGAAATTGCTGACGAATATCCTGATGTACGATTAGAGCACCAATTGGTCGATTCTTGTGCGATGTTACTGATTACTAATCCGCAACAATTTGATGTGATAGTCACTGAAAATCTATTTGGTGATATTCTCTCTGATGAAGCAAGTAGTTTGGCCGGTAGCTTAGGAGTGATGCCTTCGAGTTCGCATGGATTTAACGGTCTAGCACTCTATGAGCCAATTCATGGTTCGGCACCAGATATTGCAGGAAAAGGAATTGCGAACCCTGTTTCGATGATTCTATCAATTGCCATGATGCTAAGAGAATCTTTTGGGCAAGAAGAGGGGGCTACTCTAATTGAAAAAGCCGTAACCCAAACTTTTACTGACGGAATTTTGACTAAAGATTTAGGTGGGACTGCAACAACTAAAGAAATGACAGAAGCAATCCTGAAAAATTGTCAGTAAAATGCGATTGAATAGTGAGCATTTTAGTTGTAGATAAAAGAACCGTCAGCGCAGCTGACAGTTCTGTCAGTAATTGCGATTGAATAGTGAGCATTTTAGTTGTAGATAAAAGAACTATCAGCGTAACTGACAATTCTGTCAGTAAAATGCGATTGAGCAATGAATATTTTAGTTGCAGACAAAAGAACCGTTAACAAATTTGATAATTTTGTCAGTAAATATTACTGACAAAAAGTACAAAATTACTGACAGAATTTGTCAGAATAAATTTTTAAAAAAGGAAATAAAAAAATGTCAGGTAAAACAATATTTGATAAACTTTGGGATCAGCATGTGATTGCTGGAAATGAGGGAGAACCTCAACTGCTTTATATTGACCTTCATGTTATTCATGAGGTTACGAGTCCGCAAGCATTTCAGGGCTTAAGTGAAGCAGGACGTCGTGTTCGGAGAAAAGATTTGACATACGGAACTCTTGACCACAATGTTCCAACACAAGATATTTTTAATATTCAAGATTTGATTTCTAAAAAACAAATTGATACTTTTACTAAAAATGTCAAAGAATTTGATGTTCCAGCGGAGACTCATGGTGGAAAAGGACAAGGAATTGTTCACATGGTAGCACCTGAATCTGGCAGAACTCAACCGGGAAAAACAATTGTTTGTGGCGATAGTCATACCGCAACAAATGGAGCATTTGGTGCAATTGCTTTTGGAATTGGTACAAGTGAAGTTGAACATGTTCTTGCAACTCAAACCATTTGGCAAGTTAAACCCAAGCGTATGAAAATTGAATTTCAAGGTCATCCACAAAAAGGAATTTATAGCAAAGACTTTATCCTCGCATTAATTGCTAAATATGGTGTGGATGCAGGTGTAGGTTATGCGGTTGAATATAGTGGGGATGCTATCAGTGATTTAAGCATGGAAGAACGGATGACAATCTGTAACATGTCAATTGAATTTGGAGCAAAAATTGGCCTGATGAATCCTGATGAAAAAACTTATGACTATGTCAAAGGGCGTGAACATGCACCTAAAAACTTTGAGAAAGCTGTCAGTAAATGGGAAAAACTTGTCAGTGATTCTGATGCACAATACGATAAGATTTTAAGTCTTGATGTCAGCCAGTTGAAACCAATGGTGACATGGGGAACAAATCCCGGAATGGGCCTAGAATTTGGCGAAAAGTTTCCGGAAATTAACAATGATTTGAATTATGAACGTGCTTATCAGTACATGGATTTAAAGCCAGGCCAAACCGCTTCTGACATAGATTTAGGCTATATTTTCATTGGTTCTTGTACGAATGCTAGACTTGGTGATTTAGAAGAAGCTGCAAAAATTATTGGAGACAGACATATTGCTGATGGACTGACAGGAATTGTCGTCCCTGGAAGCAGACCTGTGAAAGAAGCGGCTGAAGCACAAGGGCTTGATAAAATTTTTAAAGAAGCTGGTTTTGAATGGCGGGAACCGGGTTGCTCAGCCTGTCTTGGAATGAATCCTGACCAAATTCCAGAATACGTTCATTGTGCTTCAACCTCTAATCGAAATTTTGAAGGTCGTCAAGGACATAATGCAAGAACGCACCTGTGCTCTCCAGCTATGGCTGCTGCCGCCGCAATCGCTGGTAAATTTGTAGATGTTAGAACACTCGTAACAGATTAGTCTGTAGAAAGATAAAAAGATGGAAAAATTCACGATTTACAAAGGGACAAGTGTTCCAGTCATGAACGATAATATTGACACAGACCAAATTATTCCTAAACAATTTTTGAAAGCAATCGATAAAAAGGGCTTTGGGAAAAATTTATTTTATGAATGGCGTTATCTTAAAGATTACGATGAGAATCCTGATTTTATTTTGAATGCTCCAAAATACAAAAAAGCTTCTGTGTTAATTTCAGGAGATAATTTTGGTTCGGGTTCTTCAAGAGAACATGCGGCGTGGGCCTTATCAGATTACGGATTTCGGGCAATTATTGCTGGCTCTTACTCAGATATTTTTTATAATAATGCTTTAAAAAATGGCCTGTTGCCAATTAAACAACCAAGAGAAGTTCTAAATCAACTGACAAAACTGTCAAGTCAAGAAGAAATTACAATTGATTTACCCCATCAGCTAATTATCACAAGCCTTGGTGACTTTCATTTTGAGATTGACCCCATTTGGAAAGATAAATTAATTAATGGCTTAGATGATATTGGAATAACTTTGCAATATGAAGAAGCAATCTCAGCTTACGAACAAAAAAATCAATAAGAGCGAGCTAAAAATGACAATTATTAATTTAAAGAATGTAAATCTTACTCGAAATAAAAAAGAAATTCTTAAAGATATTACTTGGAAAGTAAATCCCGGCGAAAATTGGGTTATTCTGGGCCTCAACGGCTCTGGAAAATCAAGTCTTTTGAAATTGATTTTAGCAGAAGAATGGAAAACTTCTGGCGAAATCACTGTTTTAAATACTCAATTTGAAAATGGAGAAATTCCAAAGTTGAGAAAAAGAATCAGCGTAGTTGGCTCATTTATTGCTGAAAGATTTCAACCAAATATTAAGGCTGAAAACCTTGTTTATACTGGAAAATTTAATTCGAGCATGCTCTATAAACCCTACACAGATCAGGAACTTGATGAGGCACGTCAGCTTTTAAGACAAATGGGCGCAAAATCACTTATTGGCCGAAATTATGCCAGCCTTTCTCAAGGGGAAAAGCAAGTTCTTCTTATTGCTAGGAGCTTAATTTTAAAGCCTGAGCTTTTAATTTTGGACGAAGCAACGAACGGTTTAGATTTATTTGCTAAAGAAAAATTATTAAAGCAACTGCAGCAGATTAATCAATTAAAAACCGCACCAACACTCATTTATATTTCTCATCATTCCGATGAAATCACTGATATTTTTACTCACCTTTTACTTTTAAGAGAAGGAAAAGTGATTCAATCAGGGAAAAAAGAAAACTTATTAAATGAAAAGATACTTACTGATTTTTATCAAGAAAAAGTAGAAGTTCACCGTTTTGAGCAGAAATATTTTGTAATTCCTGCTAACTGAGAAAGGAAAGCAAAAGTATTTTATAGACTATATAGAATATTCTGACAAATTATTGTATTTTCATTTTTTTAGTGATAAAATAGCTCTATGTAAATTTACGGGGAGGTCAAAAAGATAACATATGGAATTCAAATATAACGGAAAAGTTGAATCAGTGGAACTTAATAAATATTCTAAGACATTGACTCAAGATCCAACACAACCAGCGACTCAAGCGATGTACTACGGCATTGGTTTTAAAGATGAGGATTTCAAAAAAGCTCAGGTCGGAATCGTCAGCATGGATTGGGACGGAAATCCATGTAATATGCACTTGGGAACACTTGGGAGTAAAATCAAAAGTTCTGTCAACCAAACTGATGGATTAATTGGACTTCAATTTCATACTATTGGAGTTTCTGATGGAATTGCTAACGGAAAGCTTGGTATGAGATATTCTTTGGTCAGTCGTGAAGTGATTGCTGACAGCATCGAAACCAACGCTGGCGCAGAATATTATGATGCCATCGTTGCCATTCCCGGTTGTGATAAAAATATGCCAGGGTCAATTATTGGAATGGCGCGCTTAAATCGTCCGTCAATTATGGTCTATGGCGGAACGATTGAACATGGCGAATATAAAGGTGAAAAATTAAATATTGTTTCGGCCTTTGAAGCTCTGGGGCAAAAAATCACTGGAAATATTTCTGATGAAGATTATCATGGCGTTATTTGCAATGCCATTCCAGGAGAAGGTGCTTGCGGAGGAATGTACACTGCTAATACCCTGGCTGCTGCTATTGAAACTTTAGGAATGAGTTTACCTTATTCCTCTTCCAATCCAGCAGTCAGTCAAGAAAAACAAGAAGAGTGTGATGAAATTGGTTCAGCCATCAAAAATTTATTAGAAAAAGATATTAAACCAAGTGATATCATGACCAAAGAAGCTTTTGAAAATGCCATAACAATTGTCATGGTCCTTGGAGGCTCAACCAATGCTGTGCTTCATATCATTGCAATGGCAAATGCCATTGGTGTAGAAATTACGCAAGATGATTTCCAACGAATTTCAGATATTACCCCTGTTCTTGGCGATTTCAAACCGAGCGGAAAATATATGATGGAAGATTTGCACAAGATTGGTGGCCTTCCCGCTGTTTTGAAATACCTGCTTAAAGAAGGCAAACTTCACGGTGATTGTTTGACCGTCACAGGTAAAACTTTGGCTGAAAATGTTGAAACAGCATTAGATTTGGACTTTGACAGCCAAGATATTATGCGACCACTAAAAAATCCAATTAAAGCTACTGGACATTTACAAATCTTGTACGGTAATCTTGCCCAAGGGGGTTCTGTTGCAAAAATTTCTGGTAAAGAAGGCGAATTTTTCAAAGGGACTGCTCGTGTTTTTGACGGAGAACAACATTTTATCGATGGCATTGAGTCTGGCCGATTGCATGCCGGTGATGTTGCGGTCATTAGAAATATTGGTCCAGTCGGAGGTCCGGGAATGCCAGAGATGTTAAAACCAACTTCAGCATTAATTGGAGCAGGACTTGGAAAGTCTTGTGCCCTCATTACTGACGGAAGATTTTCTGGTGGCACACACGGCTTTGTTGTGGGGCATATCGTTCCTGAAGCAGTTGAAGGTGGGTTGATTGGTTTAGTTGAAGATGATGATATTATCGAAATTGATGCAGTGAATAATAGTATTAGTTTAAAAGTTTCTGATGAAGAAATTGCTAAACGACGTGCCAATTATCAAAAACCAGCCCCTAAAGCAACGCGTGGTGTCCTTGCAAAATTTGCCAAACTTACACGCCCCGCTAGTGAAGGTTGCGTTACAGATTTATAGAAAGGCTTGAATGAAAAAAATAAAGTTAGAAAAACCTACTTCCGGTTCCCAACTTGTTCTCCAAACCTTAAAAGAACTTGGAGTAGAAATTATTTTTGGTTATCCTGGTGGGGCCATGCTTCCCTTGTATGATGCGATTCATAATTTTGAAGGAATTCAACATATTTTAGCCCGTCATGAGCAAGGAGCAACGCATGAAGCCGAAGGTTACGCTAAATCGTCTGGTAAAGTTGGTGTCGTCGTTGTTACGTCTGGACCAGGAGCGACTAATGCAGTAACCGGAATTGCTGACGCTTATCTTGATTCAGTCCCATTGTTAGTTTTCACAGGTCAAGTTGGCCGTCAGTCAATTGGTAAAGATGCTTTTCAAGAAGCAGATACTGTTAGAATTACAGCCCCAATTACAAAATATAATTATCAAATTAGGGAAACCGCAGATATTCCAAGAATTGTTACAGAAGCCTATTATTTGGCAAGGACAGGACGTCCTGGACCAGTAGAAATTGATTTACCAAAAGATGTTTCCACCCTTGAAGTCACTGAAATTAATGACCCAAGCTTGAATCTTCCTCATTATCATGAAAGTGAAAGAGCGACTGATGAACAATTGCAAGAATTACTGACAGAACTTTCTGTCAGTAAAAAACCAGTCATTATTGCTGGCGGAGGAATTAATTATTCTGGCTCAGTTGATATCTTCAGAGCATTTGTCGAAAAATATCAAATTCCAGTTGTCTCTACATTACTTGGCTTAGGAACATTACCAATCAGCCACGAATTGCAACTAGGAATGGCAGGAATGCACGGTTCATACGCTGCAAATATGGCTTTAGTTGAGGCTGACTATATTATTAATTTGGGATCACGTTTTGACGATAGAGTTGTATCCAATCCTGCAAAATTTGCTAAAAATGCTGTCGTTGCTCATATTGATATTGACGCTGCTGAACTTGGCAAAATTGTAAAAACCGATATTCCAATCCTTTCTGATTTGAAAGTGGCTTTAAGCAGACTTTTGCAATTAAATAAGGTCAAGACTGATTTTAATGATTGGATTAAAACTGTCATTGAAAATAAAGAGAAAGCACCATTTACTTATGAGCCACAAAACCATGATATCCGCCCACAGGAAACAATTAAATTAATTGGAGAATACACCCAAGGAGATGCAATTATTGTGACCGATGTTGGCCAACATCAAATGTGGGTGGCGCAATATTATCCTTATAAAAATGCAAGGCAACTGATTACTTCCGGGGGAATGGGAACGATGGGCTTTGGCATTCCTGCAGCAATCGGTGCAAAGCTGGCACAACCAAATAAAAATGTCATTGTTTTTGTTGGCGATGGTGGCTTTCAAATGACTAATCAAGAATTAGCATTACTTAATGGCTACGGTATTGCAATCAAAGTTGTTCTGATCAATAATCATTCATTGGGAATGGTACGTCAATGGCAAGAATCATTCTACCAAGAGCGACGTTCACAATCCGTTTTTGATGTTGAACCCAATTTTCAATTGTTAGCCGAAGCTTATGGCATCAAACATGTTAAGTTAGATAATCCAAAAACTTTGGCTGATGATTTAAAAATTATTACTGAAGATGAGCCAATGCTTATTGAAGTTCTAATTTCAAAATCTGAACATGTTTTACCAATGATACCAGCTGGATTACACAATGACGAAATGATTGGTCTTCATTTTACTGATGAGAATGAGGAGGTAGATAATGCGTAGAATGATTATCGCAAAACTTCATAATGTAACAGGAATTATGAATCGATTTACCGCCGTTCTCAATCGGAGGCAAGTGAATATTCTCTCAATTACCGCTGGAGTTACAGAAAGTCAAGACTTAACTCATACCACTTTTGTTATTGAAGTTGATCATCTTGATGAAGTAGAACAAATCATTAAACAATTAAATCGCTTAATAGATGTGATTGAAGTAGCTGATATTACAGATTTGCCTCATGTAGAACGTGAAGTCGTCTTGATTAAAGTATCTGCTCCACCGACCATTAGGGCAGAAATTTTTACAATGATTGAACCTTTTAGAGTAAATGTAGTTGATGTCAATCTGGAAAATGTCACCATTCAATTAACGGGTGATTCAGCAAAAATCGAAGCACTTATTGATGTTGTTAGTCCTTATGGCATTCTAAATATGGCTCGGACAGGTAGTGCAGGTTTTGAGCGTGGCTAAATTTAAATAAGTTAACAAATAAATAGAAAAATAGAGGAAACAAAAATGGCAGTTACAATGTATTATGAAGATGATGTAGAAGTATCAGCACTTGCTGGAAAGCAAATTGCAGTAATCGGTTATGGTTCACAAGGACATGCTCACGCACAGAATTTGCGTGATTCTGGTCACAACGTTATCATTGGTGTGCGCCACGGAAAATCTTTTGATAAAGCAAAAGAAGATGGCTTTGAAACATTTGAAGTAGGAGAAGCAGTAGCTAAAGCTGATGTTATTATGGTTTTGGCGCCAGATGAACTTCAACAATCCATTTATGAAGAGGACATCAAACCAAACTTGAAAGCAGGTTCAGCACTTGGTTTTGCTCACGGATTTAATATCCATTTTGGCTATATTAAAGTACCAGAAGACGTTGACGTCTTTATGGTTGCACCTAAGGCTCCAGGTCACCTTGTCCGTCGGACTTATACTGAAGGTTTTGGTACACCAGCTTTGTTTGTTTCACACCAAAATGCAAGTGGTCATGCGCGTGAAATCGCAATGGATTGGGCCAAAGGAATTGGTTGTGCTCGAGTGGGAATTATTGAAACAACCTTTAAAGAAGAAACAGAAGAAGATTTGTTTGGAGAACAAGCTGTTCTATGTGGAGGTTTGACAGCACTTGTTGAAGCCGGTTTTGAAACACTGACAGAAGCTGGATACGCTGGCGAATTGGCTTACTTTGAAGTTTTGCACGAAATGAAATTGATTGTTGACCTCATGTATGAAGGTGGGTTTACTAAAATGCGTCAATCCATCTCAAATACTGCTGAGTTTGGCGATTATGTGACTGGTCCACGGATTATTACTGACGAAGTTAAAAAGAATATGAAGCTTGTTTTGGCTGATATTCAGTCTGGAAAATTTGCTCAAGATTTCGTTGATGACTTCAAAGCGGGGCGTCCAAAATTAACAGCCTATCGCGAAGCGGCTAAAAATCTTGAAATTGAAAAAATTGGGGCAGAACTACGTAAAGCAATGCCATTCACACAATCTGGTGATGACGATGCCTTTAAAATCTATCAGTAATTTCTCTTATTGATTGAACAAAAACATAAAAGCATTTTATGGAGGAATGACATAAATGATAAGTGCCAAAGAGGTTGAAGATGCCTATGACTTGTTAAAAGCAGTTGTCACTAAAACACCTTTACAATTAGACCCTTACCTTTCCAATAAATATCAAGCAAATATTTACTTAAAAGAAGAAAACTTACAGAAAGTTCGTTCTTTTAAATTACGAGGAGCTTATTATTCTATCAGTAAATTATCTGATGAGCAACGCTCTAAAGGAGTGGTTTGTGCCTCCGCAGGAAATCATGCACAAGGAGTTGCTTTTGCTGCAAATCAATTAAATATTTCTGCGACAATTTTCATGCCCGTTACTACACCTAATCAAAAAATTTCACAAGTTAAATTTTTTGGCGAAAGACATGTAACAATTCGTTTAATTGGTGATACTTTTGATGAATCAGCCAGGGCAGCAAAAGCATTTTCTCAAGATAATGACAAACCATTTATAGACCCTTTTGATGATGAAAATGTAATTGCTGGTCAAGGGACAGTGGCTTTAGAAATTTTTGCGCAAGCTAAAAAACAAGGAATAAGTTTAGATAAGATTTTTGTACAGATTGGTGGAGGGGGTTTAATTGCAGGAATTACCGCCTACAGTAAGGAACGTTATCCAAAGACTGAAATTATAGGAGTTGAAGCAAAAGGAGCAACAAGTATGAAAGCTGCCTACTCTGCTGGTCAGCCCGTCACCTTGGAACACATCGATAAATTTGCTGACGGAATTGCGGTTGCGACTGTCGGTCAGAAAACTTACCAAATTATTAACGACAAAGTGAAACAATTGCTTGCGGTTGATGAAGGTTTAATTTCTCAAACCATACTCGAATTGTATTCAAAATTAGGAGTTGTCGCCGAGCCAGCAGGTGCAACATCTGTTGCCGCACTTGAACTTATTAAAGATGAAATCAAGGGTAAAAATATTGTCTGTATCATCAGCGGCGGAAATAATGATATTAGTCGAATGCAAGAAATTGAAGAAAGAGCTTTGGTTTATGAAGGTCTAAAACATTATTTTGTCATTAACTTTCCTCAAAGACCAGGAGCCTTACGAACTTTTGTCAGTGATATTTTAGGGCCAAATGATGATATTACCCGATTTGAGTACATCAAAAGGGCTGATAAAGGTAAAGGGCCTTGTCTTGTTGGGATTTTACTTTCAGATGCTAGTGATTATGATTCATTGATTAATCGGATTGAAAGATTTGATAATCGTTATGTTAACTTACATGGAAATGATAGTTTATACGAACTCTTGGTCTAACTAACCAATTGGTTTGAGCTATTTTCTAGTTTCAATTCTCTTTAAATCACTAGAAATTTGATATAATTTAATTAATAAATTATTTAAATTTAATGAGATAGAAAAGAGAAATATCATGACAGAAATCACACAACTTTTTCAATATAATACCCTTGGAGCCTTAATGGCAGGCCTTTACGAGGGGACAATGACAATTGGTGAACTTCTGAAACATGGTGATTTAGGAATTGGAACTTTAGATTCTGTTGATGGAGAATTGATTGTTTTGGACGGCAAAGCCTACCAAGCTAAAGGTGATAAAACTATCGTCGAATTAACTGATGACATCAAAGTTCCTTATGCTGCAGTTGTTCCCCATCAGGCAGAGGTAGTTTTTAAACAGAAATTCACGGCCAGTGATAAGGAATTAGAAGACCGAATTGAAAGCTATTTTGACGGGCAAAACTTATTTCGCTCAATCAAAATAACTGGTGAGTTTCCAAAAATGCACGTTCGTATGATTCCACGGGCAAAATCAGGGACAAGATTTGTAGAAGTTTCACAAAATCAACCCGAATACACTGAAGAAAACGTCAAAGGAACAATTGTTGGGATTTGGACTCCAGAAATGTTTCATGGTGTGAGTGTTGCTGGTTATCATCTCCATTTTATTAGTGAAGATTTTACTTTTGGTGGACATGTCCTTGATTTTATTATTGATAATGGTACTGTTGAAATTGGCGCAATTGACCAATTGAACCAATCATTCCCCGTTCAAGATCGCAAATTCTTGTTTGCTGACCTTGATATTGAAGCACTAAAAAAAGATATCGATGTAGCTGAATGATAATCACTAGATTTCTTTAGCTATATTAAAGGAGAAATCTATGAAAATTATTGCAACATCAGATGCACCAGCCGCTATTGGTCCTTATGTTCAAGGCAAAATTGTCAATGGTTTACTCTATGCATCAGGCCAAATTCCGTTGAATCCATTGAATGGAGAGATTGTTGGAGATAACATTGAGACTCAAACCGAACAGGTGATGAAAAATATTTCTGCTATTTTGAAAGAAGCGCATTCGGATTTTGACTTAGTCATCAAAACCACATGTTTCTTGAAAAATATTGAAGATTTTTCACGATTTAATGCAATTTATTCAAAGTTTTTTGATAAGGAATTCCCAGCGCGTTCCGCTGTTGGAGTCGCAGGATTACCTAAAAATGTTCTTATTGAAATAGAAGTCATTGCAGAAGTTAAATCCTAAAATTAAAACATATTTGCTATAAAAATTACTGACAAAATTTCTGTCAGTAATTTTTTTGGTTACAAGCCAGTCTTTTTTACGTATAGAAAATTATAAGCCAATTTTAAAATTGCTGACAAAGCTGTCAGTAAAAAATGGAGGAATTATGATAACAAATTTTGATTTATATCGCTGGAAAAAAGCTGGCATGACCAATTTAGGAGTGAATAAACTTTTAAAATTTTTTCATAGATATGATAAAAAAATAAGTTTAAGACAAATGGGACAAGTAGCACAACTTAAATCAATTCCTAACTTTATTGAACAATATAAAAATCAAGACGTCAGTAAACTGAGAGAAGAGTATAAAATATACCCATCATTTTCTCTTCTTGATGAAATTTATCCCGAAAGGCTCAAGGAAATTTACAATCCACCGGTTCTATTATTTTATCAAGGAGATATAAGACTCTTAAAAACTCCTAAATTAGCTTTTGTTGGTAGTCGACAAGCAAGCTCACAAGGAATTAAAGCCGTTCAAAAAATTGTGACAGAGTTGAACCAAAATTTTACGATTGTCAGCGGACTAGCTAAAGGAATTGATACAGCAAGTCATCTTTCTGCCATTAAAAATAAAATCCCTACAATTGCAGTTATCGGTACAGGCTTAGATATCTTTTATCCTTTAGAAAATCGAAAAATTCAAGAATATCTTGCTAAAAACCAACTAATTCTCTCAGAATATTCAGTCGGAGAAAAACCACTTCGCTATCATTTTCCTGAACGCAATCGTATCATTGCGGGACTTTCACATGGTGTAGTAGTGATAGAAGCAAAGTTGCGAAGCGGTAGTTTAATTACTTGCGAGCGCGCTCTGGAAGAAGGAAGAGATATTTTCGCTGTACCAGGAAACATAGCAGATGGATTTTCAGATGGCTGTAATCATCTAATTCAACAAGGAGCAAAATTAATCTACCAAGCCCAAGATATCTTAGAAGAATATTTGTATGATTAAAAAAAGCCTTTATCACCTTGCACCACAAGACTTAAGTCGGTTTTTATAGTACAAAAAAATATCAAGTTCTACTATAAGAAAACTAAATAACTTGACATATTGAAGAAAAGCATTTATTATGAGAGAGTGAATTTAATGTAAATAAGAGCATTAACACCTCTTAAACTATTATTTTACTTCCACATTCGATATATACCTCTATGAATTAAGATACAATAACTAAAAGATAGTGGATACCAAAAAGAATAAATAGGAAAAATCATGCCAACTTCAACTAAAAGTAAAACAAAAACAACTACAACTACAAAGAAAAAAACAACACGAAAAAGAGTCACTCCAGGTAAAAATCTGGTTATTGTAGAATCGCCAGCAAAAGCTAAAACAATTGAAAAATATTTAGGTCGAAACTACAAAGTTGTAGCTTCAGTAGGTCATATTCGTGATTTGAAAAAATCAACCATGTCTGTTGATATAGAGAATGACTATGAACCTCAATATATTAATATTCGTGGGAAAGCCCCATTAATCAACTCTCTCAAAAAAGAAGCAAAGGCTGCCAAAGCCGTCTATCTCGCAAGTGACCCGGACCGTGAAGGTGAAGCAATTTCTTGGCACTTAGCACATATCTTAAATCTTCCACTTGAAGAAAAAAATCGAGTGGTCTTTAATGAAATCACTAAAGATGCTGTTAAAAATGCCTTTAAGGAACCTCGTCAAATTGATGTGGACCTAGTTGATGCCCAACAAGCACGCCGAGTTCTTGACCGTTTGGTGGGTTATTCAATTAGTCCTATTCTATGGAAAAAAGTCAAAAAAGGACTCTCAGCAGGTCGAGTTCAATCTATTGCCTTAAAACTAATTGTTGACCGCGAGAATGAAATTAATGCTTTTATTCCAGAAGAGTATTGGTCAATTGATGGTGAATTTAAAAAAGGAACTAAAAAATTCAAAGCGTCCTTCTGGGGAATTGACGGAAAAAAACATCCTTTAAAAACCAATGAAGATGTCATCAAAGTCATGGAACGTTTAGACGGTCCTGATTTTAACGTAGATAAAGTTGAAAAGAAAGAACGTCGCAGAAACGCTCCTCTTCCTTATACAACTAGCTCAATGCAACAAGACGCGGCTAATAAACTTAACTTTCGTACCCGTAAAACAATGATGGTTGCTCAACAACTCTATGAAGGTCTTACTTTAGGAAGCCAGGGGCATCAAGGTTTAATTACCTATATGCGTACAGACTCAACACGTATTTCTCCTGTCGCACAAAGTGCAGCTCACAATTATATTGCTGATCAATTTGGAGAAAAATATAGTAAACACGGTTCAAAAGTTAAAAATGCCTCTGGAGCCCAAGATGCCCACGAAGCAATTCGTCCTTCAAATGTTTTTAACACTCCAGACGCTATTGCTAAATATCTAGACAAAGATCAATTAAAACTTTACACACTCATCTGGAATCGTTTCGTTGCCAGTCAAATGGTCGCAGCTATTTTTGATACTGTTAAAGTAAATCTGTCTCAAAATGGTGTTATCTTTATTGCCAATGGTTCACAAGTGAAATTTGACGGTTATCTGCGAATCTACAATGATTCTGATAAATCAAATATGCTCCCAGAGATGGAAGAAAATGAAACTGTCAAAAAAGCGAATGTTAAACCAGAACAACATTTCACTCAACCACCAGCTAGATATTCCGAAGCAACACTCATCAAGACATTGGAAGAAAATGGAGTGGGACGTCCCTCAACTTATGCCCCTACACTAGAAACAATTCAAAAACGTTATTATGTGAGATTGTCAGCAAAACGTTTTGAACCTACAGAGCTTGGAGAAATTGTCAATAAGCTTATTGTTGAGTTCTTCCCTAACATTGTAAACACTGAATTTACAGCTGAAATGGAAAAAGATCTTGATGAAGTTGAAGAAGGAAAACGTCAATGGATTGAGGTTGTTGACCAATTTTACAAACCCTTTGCAAAAGAACTTGAAAATGCCGAAGAGGGTATGGAAAAAATTCAAATCAAGGATGAACCTGCTGGCTTTGACTGTGATGTTTGTGGAAGTCCGATGGTAATTAAGTTGGGACGTTTTGGAAAATTTTACGCTTGTAGCAACTTCCCAGATTGCCGAAACACCAAAGCAATTGTCAAAGAAATAGGCGTAAAATGTCCACTTTGCCATGAAGGAAATATTATTGAACGCAAAACAAAGAAAAATAGAATTTTCTATGGTTGTGATCGTTACCCAGACTGTGAATTCACAAGTTGGGACAAACCTATCGGACGTGATTGTCCTAAATCTGGACATTTTCTTGTTGAAAAGAAAGTTCGTGGTGGCGGTAAACAAGTGGTATGTTCAAATGATGAATGTGATTATCAAGAAGAAAAACAAAAATAAAAGGCGCTTCCGCGCTTTTTTATTATATTAATCAATGGAAAAATTTACTAAATTTAGATATAATTGGGACTATGAAAAAAACACATATTAACGTTATTGGAGCGGGACTTGCTGGTTCTGAAGCTGCTTATCAAATTGCTAAGCGTGGCATTCCCGTTAAACTATACGAAATGCGAGGCGTTAAACAAACCCCTCAACACAAAACAGATAAATTTGCTGAACTAGTCTGTTCAAATTCTCTTCGTGGAGCTGCAATCACTAACGCGGTTGGTCTCTTAAAAGAAGAAATGAGAAGACTTGATTCTGTAATTATCAAGGCAGCGGAAGTGACTCAAGTACCTGCTGGAGGAGCCTTAGCTGTTGATAGAGAAGGTTTCTCTGATTTTGTCACAAGAGAAGTTTCTAACCATCCATTGGTTGAAGTAATTCGTGAAGAAATTATTGATCTTCCAGAAGATGAAATTACAATTATTGCTACTGGACCTCTAACTTCAGATAAATTAGCAGAAAAAATTCATGAATTTAACGGTGCGGATGGCTTTTATTTTTATGATGCAGCAGCACCAATTATTGACGCCAACTCGATTAATTTTGATAAAGTCTATAAAAAATCTCGATATGATAAAGGTGAGGCTGACTATATCAACTGTCCAATGACCAAGGAAGAATTTCAAGCCTTTCAAGAAGCTTTAATTTCTGCTGAAGAAGCTCCTTTAAACTCTTTTGAAGATTTAAAAGTCTTTGAAGGTTGTATGCCTATTGAAGAAATGGCCAAGCGTGGTTATAAAACGATGCTATTTGGCCCGATGAAACCTGTTGGATTGGAATATCCTGAAGATTATAAAGGCCCCAGAGATGGTGATTTTAAGACTCCCTATGCAGTTGTTCAACTTCGCCAAGATAATGCTTCCGCATCTTTGTACAATATCGTAGGATTTCAAACTCATTTAAAATGGGGAGAACAAAAACGAGTTTTCCAAATGATTCCAGGTCTTGAAAATGCTGAATTCGTTCGTTATGGAGTCATGCATCGTAATTCTTACATGGATTCTCCAAATCTTCTTAAACAAACTTTCCAATCTCGCAAACAAGAGAATCTGTTCTTTGCAGGACAAATGACAGGAGTAGAGGGCTATGTAGAATCAGCTGCTTCTGGTTTAGTTGCTGGAATTAATGCTGTCAAACTCTTTAATGACGAAGAAGTAGTTATATTCCCAAAAACAACGGCGATTGGAAGTTTACCTTACTACATCACCCATACTGACAGCAAACATTTTCAACCAATGAATGTAACCTTCGGAATTGTTGAAGAATTAGAAGGCCCACGAATTCGTGATAAAAAAGAACGTTATACTAAGGTAGCAGAGCGTGCTTTAAATAGCTTAACAGACATTATTTCAAAAGATAATCTATAACAAATAAAAAAACACTTGATTCAAATTCCAAGTGTTTTTTTATTTGTTATAGATTATCTAGAGCATTTTTTTGTTCTTCATTGATAATATGAGTATAAAGGTCTGTAACTTGAGTTGAAGCATGCCCTAACTGATTGCTCACCAATACCTGAGAATTTGTTTGAGCATAAAGTCGAGTCGCAAGTGTATGTCTAAGCTTGTGAGGGGTCACTCGCACTTTAAAAGCTTGAGAATATTTAGCAACTAATTTTTCAACACTAGAAGGATCTATTCGGCTAGGAACGTCTCTATAAAGTGTCACAAAAAATGCCGTATCTTTCGCTGTAGTCTTATAACGTTGACTTCGTACTTCCAAGTATCTTTCAAAATAAGTTTTGGCAAAAGGAGCATAAGGAACAGCATCCCTTTTTCCTCCTTTACGAGTCACCTCAACAACCATAGTAATAAGATTTAAATCTCTTAAATCTACATTAACTGCCTCAGAAAGACGAATACCAGAGGCTAAAATAAGTGCAATAATTGCTAAATCACGTTCTTTATTTTTGAAAAAACTAGAACGAGCTCTATTTGATAATGTTTTTTCGTATTCATTATCAATATAGTCAAGAAAACCTTGAGTTTCATCTCCCAAAAAAAGCTTCCCTTTAATATTCTCAGCACGAGAAGCTAAAGTTTCGGATTTTTTCTTAGTCTGTACCTTCTTCATAACATTGCGATAGAAGTAAGGCTCACCATCTTCATTTTCAACCTCTTCAGTAAGGTATTTATAAAGACTAGAAAGAGCAGATAGAGTACGATTAATTGTTGTTTGACTTACCCCATAACGGGTAGAACGCGTATTTAAACGAGGTCTCTCCCTAAGATAGAGGATGAATGACTCCAAATCTCGTTTAGTTAAGTTTTCTAAAACAGTGAGGGAAACATCAGTTATCTTATCAACATCAGCAACTCCAGAATCGACCAACCAACTAAAGAAACGTTCATATTCTTTAAGATATTCATAAAGTGTATTCAAACTATAAGGAATAGTAAGTTTAGATTGATAATATTCTAAAACATAAGAAGGCATGATATGTTTTAGTTTTTCAATATTTTGTATTAATTGTTCACGTTTCATAGATTTAAGTATATCAGAAGAGATACCCAATTGTCAAGAAAATTACAGTTTTTCGGAAAGATGTTACTTAAAACATATAGGAGTTCTGTGTCACACCTTTTCAAAAGGTTTCGTAAACCTTGCTATTATAAGGTTTTTGTGACACTTTGCTCTCCTGCTTTTTGTTTTAATTATCTTTCAAAATAGTTTTTTCCAAAGTTTTTTGTTTTTCCATAAAATAAGACTTATAATAGTTATCATAAAGACTCAGTTACTCACAAAAAAGGGAGACTCCGATTAAGAATCTCCCTTTTACATCATTTGACTTGACTTTTTATGCATATTTATTTATAATATCATTAAGTAAGTCGATTGAACGGTATGGTTCTTAATCGGCAGGTCTGATAAAGTTGGTGCTTAATCAGGCCTTTTTTAGTTGCCTTAATTATAGCATAAACTATTCTTGCGTGCAAGGATTTTTTTGTTATGCTCTATTATGCTAATTAATCGGCTTTTGGTGGGTATTTAACTTCCATTGTTTTTCTGTCAAAGAATGCTAAAACTTCCTGTTTAACTTCAAATTTGTGCCAGGTATCTCCGTTTTTCCAATACAAAAATCCATCCTTTGAGGTCACTACGGCAACAATCTTAACCCTCTGTGGCCCACTTAATGTGTCAACAGCTGCCTCGTCACCTTTACGTAGTCTAATTGGTTGTAGGTGGTCTGGTACCTTCCAATAGCGTTTATGTTTGTCAGTTCCGTTAATATGGACGGCTTGAATGATTTTCATGATTTACTCCCTGTTATTTAATTACGTTAACTTGATTATATCAAAAAATGTACAGTAATTAAATTTCGGATAGTTTGTGAATTTCATAACTTACTTAATGCATCTTTAGCCTCAGCACTGACAATGTGGGTATATAACTCAGTTGGTTTGGTTGAGGAATGTCCTAATTGATTGCTGACAAGGACTTGGGAGTGACTGACATTATAAAGTCTTGTTGCGAATGTATGTCTTAGTGTATGAGGTGTCACTCGTACTTTATAAGCTGCTGAATACTTTGCTACTAGCTTATTTATCGAAGCATTTGATATTTTTCTTATTTTTTGGTTGTAATCTGTGATGAATAAGGCTTGAACTTCAGTATCTATGCTACTTCTTGCCTCAAAATAATCTGTTATATATTTGTGTGAAAAGTGGGCAATTGGCACTACATCTTTCTTTCCTTCTTTTCGCATCACACTTACTTTACCAGTTTCAAGGTTTAAATCATTGAGATTGATCCCTACAAGTTCCGCACAGCGTAATCCAGAAGATAAAAAGAGGCTTAGTATGGCTAAATCTCTTTTTTTATTTTTTTTGAAACTTGTTTTCGCACGATTACTGACAGAATTTTCATAGTCATTTTCAACAAACTCTAAAAATGCTTTAGTTTCGTCTCCTAGGAATAGTTTACCTTCCAGTTGTGCTGCACGATAATGTAGAGTTTCGCTTTTTTTTCGGATATGAATTAAACGACTGACATTTCTAGTCATGTACGTATTGCCATTACTATCTTCGGTTTGTTCACACAGATAGTTATATAGGCTTTTAATCGCTGCAATGGTTCGATTTAATGCTGATGTATGCGTGTTTGAACCGCATTTTGTTTCTAATCGTAACCGTTCATGAAGAACAAAGTCCTCTAGTTCACGTTTCGTTACGTTTTCCATTTCTTTCAAAGTGATTTCTTTGATGTTAGCATGGCTCGTTATCTTATTTTCATTCATCCATTTCAAGTATTTTCTAAATTCTAAGCAGTAAGAGTAAATAGAGGCAATACTCAGTGGCACAGTGTCCTTAGACAGGATAAACTCATTGACGTAGTAGGGAAACTCAAGCATAAGTTTATTTACATTATAACGATAACCATGGTTTTCTGACATCTCTTTTTATTGTTCCTCAACATTTTCTATTCAAATTAGAATATATTGTAGTTAAATATTAAAGTATTGTCAATTTTTGTATAAACTCAAAACTTAATACTTTGCGGTCTATTTTTTCCTGACCGCTTTTAATTTTGGACTTTTTTATAAATTTTATTCATCCTCATCTTTTCAAATATTTTTTTGTAAAAGATATTTTATTTGTTAGTATTTTTAGTTTGTTAATAGTGGGTAATTTGTAGTGGCTGATTTAACGGAATCTGGTAAATCCGTAATCCGATAAATACGGGTTCTGGAATATCCGTAATACGGAAAAGGCGTTCTACGGTTACCGAAATACGGATTTTCAGTAATACGGTAATTTCATCCGAAAAACGGGTTTTCAGTATTTCGGTGTCTAAACCTCAGAAGAAGGCTTCAGCATTTTATAAATGGATTGAAACTACATAACAGGTATGAACATTTTAAAATGATATATATCTTTCCGAAAAAGTTTGCTTTTTCTTATTGAACGACCAATGAATGGCTAATAATTTTTTTAAATACAATACCGACCTCAATATCAGATTTTAATACTTAAAAAAAGCCAGTATAATAGTGGATTTTTAAAGTTAAGTTCAAGCTAAAATAGTTGAAAGACCTTCCTCTGATAGAATGAGCTAATATATTTTTTGCTACTATTGCTGCTGCGGCAATGGAATTCTTACTCATAAAAATATAATTGTTTCTTCAAGATTTAATACTTAAAAATCGTGAGCAATCTTCACTAAAGATATTCTCACTCAAAATCTTACTTAATTCTTGACTCACATTTCGATAGATGAGTGATGGAGTATTAGGAACAACATAATAGTATTTTCCATCATTTTCATAGATAGGGTCATCCATACTAGTAAAATGCGTTCCTTCAATTGTATTTCCGGCATCAGCTGCTACATCAATAATAAATGTCCCTTTTTTCAATGATTTTTGTTCTGATAAACTTAAAATTGGGTCATCATCTTTCCCAATTTCAATTCCATTGATAATGATGTCGTTCTTTGTATAATTTTCTTTGAAAATTGACATTGTTTTTCGATAATACATTCGGATGTTTGAGGAATATTTTGAAATACTACTAAAGGCACCCTGCGCAACATTTCCAGAACCTAAAATAGCTATTTTTGTCTCTTCAGTTGGAATAAATCCATATTGCAACAAAGCGTCTATAACCCCTGCATAGCCTGCGTAAAAACTATTTTTATATAATAGCCCCTTCGGAATATCTGATTCAAATATCTCATTTTCATAATAAATGCAAGGTGAATTACTATCTAAATCTACTACAATTAACTTTTTAGGTAGAGCTTGCTCTTTCATGAATGATTGTCCTGAACCAAAAGGATGTGTCCACCCTATAATCATCTGCCCCTCTCTAAGATGAGAGTAATCAGTGGGCTGGATGAGTTTTAGTGAGAAGATCGCCTCTGATTCCGCAAAAACTTCAGCTCTTGATAAAATATGACATCCTTTATCAATGTAATCTTGATCATCAATATCTAAAAATTTACCAAACCCCTCCTCTACCAATATCTCATTTTTAAAATCTTTAATGTCTTTTGGTAAGAGTGGCACTCGTCTCTCTCCTGGGAAGTTTGCTTTTACTAGGCCAATTTTCATAGTTTTTCCTTCTTTTCTTTTATAATTTTATAAATTTTTCTAAAGAGATTTTTTCTTTTTTAACCATTACCAAACTAATACACTGATTAGAAGCGAAACAACCACTACAAATAACGAACGATAATGGACGACTTGAAAAGGCAACTTGAGATTTCCCCAAAACCCGTAAGTAATTGTTGGTATTGTTAAGACAATGGTAAGCTCAGTTAAAATTTTCATAATATTATTCGACTGCTTCGATATAGTCTATCATGAAAGATTTCCTTAGACCTATTGACTTGATACTTCTATCTAAATAAAAAACTATATAATTGAAGTAACTTACTAAAAAAGCCTCATATTAGAGGCCTTTGTTAATCACGATTTATCTAGAAATTTATTTAACTCTAGCTTCTTTATCTGTATTGTCTTCTACTTTGTCTTTTACTTTATCAACTTGTTCAGAGGTTAATTTCCCAGTTGTTTGAGCCGCACTTGTCACTCGATCTTGAATACTTACTGGAGCTATACTATAAAAGTGGACAGAAAATTGTGTGTTATAATCTGTCTATTAAGACACAAAAATGAAAGGACTTTTATGTCAGGTTTTAAACGTTACG
>SKEH01000212.1_pt1 | contig 39820 bp, 61 predicted proteins | sample 4826571 | NCBI WGS metagenome assembly SKEH01 (sample SAMN11008814, study PRJNA524170) | human gut metagenome | biome: Human fecal sample; material: Feces; isolation source: fecal sample from pouch patient p29 | host: Homo sapiens | place: Israel: Tel-Aviv | collected 2016-09-14 | reverse complement strand
TTTTTAAAGAAATATTACGATTCTTTATAATTATTCAAAAATTCCTTTAATTTATTAAAATCTGTTGTCACCACCAGCTCTTCCGGGAACTTGCAAAATTCCAAAACTTCCTTTACATAGCTGAAATTTCCAGCATCCACGTCAATGTGTGCATCACTTCCCGTTGTCACACAAACTTCATATTGTTTGCATAATTCTAACATTTGCAGCACATTTCCCCTGGTATTTTTTCTGAATCCATCCGGTCTTAAGGAACTGTTATTGATCTCCAAAAGCGTCTTTGTCTCCTTTGCAGTTTGAACCAACACTTCGTAATCTACCGGAAATCTGCCGTCATCCGGATGCCCGATAATATCAACATACGGCTTTTTCATAACTGCCGTATAAGCTTTCGTATTTTCTTCTCTGGTATGATCAAGTCCATAACATGGAGAATGAATCGATGCGATCACAATGTCCAGATTTCTGCAGAGAGATTCTGAAAGATCCAGATCTCCGTTCGGATTCATAATGTTGAGCTCCGTTCCAAGAAGCAGTTTCACACCATGCATTTCGCGCGGGATCACATTAAAATTCCGGAAATAAATCTCCTGACAAGATCCCGGCATTTGAGGTGCATGTTCTGTCAAAGATAATACTTCCAGTCCATTTTTTGATGCTGCATATGCCATTTCTTTCAAAGAACTGTATGCATGTCCGCTTGCAATTGTATGTGCGTGTGTATCTGCGATCAATCTCATAATTTATCCACTCCATTTCTTTTGATTTTTTATTCAGTATACCACATTTTGTTCTGAATACAATTTTTCATCATGGATACACTAAATCCGAGGTGATAATTTTGGATAAAGAAAAACAAAAAGAAATGAAAAAAAATCAAGAACTGATTGACCATTATGATTATTTAAAAAATGCCGCTTCCTCCACAGACTGCACCGGACTGATCCCGGCGCTGCCCGAATCCGAGGACGAGCTTGATGCCTACAATGATGTTTATCAATATCAGACTCCACTCGTCAAACCAAAATCATAGGGGGATCACACCCGGTTACTGTTCAGTAACACACCCGCTCTCCAATCACGATAATTTGACAAAAAACGTTGTTCTTCGTCAAACAAAATGCTATAATGTCTTTATCGTAGGTAAAACGAGTCACAACAAGTGATACAAAGGAGAGATATAAATAATGAAATGCCCAAAATGTGGAAAGGATGTCATTTTACAGAAAAAGCAAGTAGGGGTTGATGAAAATGGCAATCCGGTTTTAAACGAATACGCAATCTGCAAAGACTGCAAAAAACAATGGAATCTTGACAAACAACGTGCAAAAAAATCGGCTCCTAAACCGGCTGCTTCTGTAGCAAAACATACAGAAGCAGCTCCAAAGCAGGAGGCGCCAAAAGCACCTGTAGAAAAAACAGAAGAAACAAAAGCAACAGAACAAAAGAAAATCACTGAGCACACAGACGAGCAAAAACATCCTGTACAGAAAAAGAAGCGTCCAGCTTCCGAAAGACCTGTTTCTGAGCATTCCGAAAGACCGAAAAAGAAACGTCCGGGCTCTGATCATTCTGAAGAAGCGCCTCGGAAAAAACGTCCTGATTCCGAAGCTTCTGATGCTGTACCTAAGAAAAAACGCCCGGCTCCTGCAGATTCAAAAACAAGAGTGATTTCTGTTCCGGAAGAATTCAAACAGGAACCTTCCGAAGAAGGGCAGCGTTACGGTAATATTCCTTCTGAAAAAGTACGTGCAAAACGTGAACGTGCAGTGAAAAAAAGTTACGAGGATATGCTTGCATCTGATCCGGACAGAAAGTCTGTACACAAACGCAAGCCGGCGCCGAAGCCAGTAGAAGAACCGGAAGAAATCGAAGACGAGGAAGAATATGAGGATGATTACATCACTCCAAGATTCCGGGTACTCCGTGTGATTTTCGGACTTCTTTCTATCGTAGCGTTTGGTTTCTTTACATACAAAGGAGTGATCAGCGGACTGGACAGCATTACCTCCGGAAGTAATTCCAACATTGGTACTTTCTATGTCATCATGGCACTTTGCATGCTGATCTCCGGACTGCTTCTTCTCATTCTTCAGAAGAGCAATACGATTTTTGCATTCCTGCTCCCGATGCTCTTTTATATCGGATGCAGCGTGATCGGTTTCCTGAAACATGGTGATGACAAGATGCTCTTATACAGTGCGATCGCATGTGTTGTACTTGCAGTGATCTTCCTGATCCTGACGATCTTGTCCAGACGTGACACTGAGGAAGACGAAGACTTTGATGATTATGATGATCCATTCGAAGAGGATCACGATAACTACTAATTTTAAATTATAATTTTATGCCGGTCTGATTTCATTCAGACCGGTTTTTTTCACGCTTCTTTTTTTCCGGCATATACTTTTAGTAACATCTTTAAAAACTATGGAGTGCTTATGAAAAAAAGAATTCTCACATTTCTTCTTGCCGCATCCATGATCCTGCTTACGGGATGCCACTCTTCAAACAACAGTACCCCGACCGGCGGCAATCCGGATTCTTCCAAAGAGGAATTGACAAAACTCACCTTAAATGAAGTTGCACACTCAATTTTCTATGCCCCTATGTATGTTGCCATTGAAAAAGATTATTTCCGGCAAGAGGGCATTGAACTGGAACTCGTCACAGGATTTGGAACAGTATAATTAGTACAAAATAAATGATACAATATTCACCCCTCAGAGATCTGCTCTCCGAGGGGATTTTTATTAAATAGATGTGGTCTCTTTACTGTAAATTACCGACATGAGCCTTGCATACCATGGCGCTTTAGGACTCCACTTGTAACACGGCATGTCCTTACCATTGTTGTCCTTGTAAATCTGCTGGATGATTTTTAATTCGTCTGGATGACCCAATGTTATTACTTTTTGACCGTCAAAATAATACACTGCACCTTTTCCCTCTACTGTAAATAAACATTTCATCTCTTCTTCTCCTTCCTGTTCGATTCCTGTATTCTGTTTTTTTTGTTCGCTGCATGCAGACGCTCTACTGTCGATTGCCTTTGCAATCAGCCCAGCAATTCCTTTTGTGCCTAAATTCCGATACCTTGCTACATCATCTGCGCCGGTGCAAAATAATGTCTCTACGATCATACCGGGCATATTGGATGCATTCAGATCATGGTATCCCGAACTGTACTTTACACCACGGTTAGTAAATCCTTTTCCTGCAAAATTATTACAGATGTTGCTTGCGATCGTGTTCATGGTCTGGTTAGATGCATCATATAACCACACCTCTGTGCCCCCTGCTGATGTCGCTCCTGCGGCGTTCATGTGCAAGGTGACATAAATATCGCATCCTGCTCCATTCGCCTTATTTGTGCCGTCAGACAGCTCGCCAGACACATTGGATGCGTTGGAATTGCAGTCAACCACAGTATGACCGACAGCCTGCAACATTGGTGCAAGCTCATTGTAAATCTTCCGCACTTCTGCCTGCTCATCGATCAGACCGATTGCGCCTTTACAATTTGGGGAGTGTCCTCCCCTTAAGCCAATTTTCATTCTTTCTCTTCCTCCTGTTCTTCTGTCTCAAATACCTTTTCCAGTTCCTCTACGGATACTCTGCCAAATTCGTTCTGTTCGCTCATGTTCTCACCTCCTACCGTGCGATGTCGCACAATTACATATCAAATTTAATGTTTTCCCACTTTTTATAAGCATCAAAGTAGATCTCATTCTTATCTCCACTGTAAGTGATCTCGTAATACATACCATCACTTACTGGCGTACTAAGCAATGCCTTGTGATTTTGCAGTGTTTTGCAATACCAAACTACAAATACATCATCTACCGTCATGTTGTCAGATGTATCAGTCTTGTCCTTGTTTTGGTTAAAATAATCTGCTACCTTTGCCTTGCAAATGTTTAAAAATTCCTTGCTTCCCATGATTTTAACTCCTTTCCGTGCGACGTCGCACAATAAAAGAGGACGATTACTCGCCCTCCTGCTCCTGTGATTTATTTGTTAAAACATCCAGTGCTTTTTTTAACGCTTCCGGATATTTCACACCCATAATTCCAACATTTTCCAAAATCGAGATACCCTCATTTGCTATAAATGCCAGTACTACGGCTGTGCGGATGTAGTCTACGCCGAGAGTGACATCCAGCCGATATGCAATAAGTACGATCAGCAAGGACACCCCTTTTCTGCACAAACCTTTCCACGCTGAGTAGCTGCTTAGCGCACCGTTCTCTGATTTGTTGCTCTTTTTCCAAAAGGCTGCGATCAGCAATCCAAGAACAAAGTCTACACCCATAAAAATGAGTAATGTAGTCAAATCCTCGGACCATCCTCCGATCAGGTTTACGAATCCTCCAGCAATAGCTCCAAACACCATGCATAAAAACGCTTTTACATTTGCCAACTGTTCCATTTTCTTCATATCCTCACTTTCCTTTCTGTTTTTAAAGTATAAAAATAAGACCATCATGGTCTTGCTCTAATCTCCATATTCGCTCCTTTAATCAATCATCTGTAATCCACGTGAACGTTGCGTGACGTTCTGTCCATACGGCATTCTCCACATAAATCTTGATCCCCCCATCTTTTCCTATGCCGTATCTTCCCGTTCCGAATATGTTAGATCCTACAACTTCGCTATAGGGAGCAAAGAAATCCACAACCGGTCGATATCCTACTGGAATTTTCACCTCGTTGAATGGCCCGTGTTCGCCACTTCCTGGAAATTGTGCAAGCATTGTGATATTACATGTTACCATAAATCCTCTTCTTTTTAGTTCCACGCGGATGTTATTATTGGAGTTTGCACTTGTATATGGACCTTTCACGGTGCCGGAATCGTAATTGCGATACGCATATATGCTTATACGTGGGGATACAGAATTTCTTGCATATATCATTTCATCCTCAAACTGGATTGTCGTTGCTTTTCCCGTATTTTCATTTGTAAACATGATGTTTTGCAAGTTCACGCTCATAGTAGCTCGATCTGTTGTCGGAGCCTTACCGGAGAAAGCCAAATACGCATTACTCAATGACGCAACATTTTCCACTGCTCCTTGCACGATTTTCTTGCTAATAATCTTTCCGGATGTAACATCGATAAGCATTGTTCCATTCTTATCCTTAATAAGTCCGGCTGTTACAGTTCCAAGATCTGCCGCTATCGCACTTAAAGTCTGTGCGTTTAAGTTATCAACAGAAATATAATGGATCACCCATTTACTTCCATCCCACCGCTTGATCGGCTGACCGGAGGCTGTTTGCCATAACTGGCCAACTTCAGGATTCACCGGAGCCGCAGAAGATACAATTATGCCACTTGGCCCTGTAGCACCGGTCGCTCCATTATCACCGTATACTCCGATGATACATGGTGCTGATTGATACGTGCTACCATTTGTATAGGTAACAACTTCATAATTCCACAGATATTTTTTTGACGCCGTTATTGCTTGTACAGTTGTAGTCCATCCTGATGTGGACGCCGACACACCGCTTCCGCTTGCCGTTGCAAGATAATAATTCGTGATAGATTTTATTCCGTTTCCAGTTACCCCTTGTGGTCCCGTTGCACCAGTTGCCCCCTGCGGTCCTTTCGGGCCAGTCGCTCCTTGTGGCCCCTGGGGACCTGTTGCACCTGCATTCCCTTGAGGTCCTTGTGGACCGGTAGCTCCTGTTGCTCCTTTGTCTCCGTATATCCCGATTATTTTTGGTGTAGTGGTCGCTGTCGTATTATCTGTAAACGTAAATTTTTCATAGTTCCACAAGTATTTATTTGTTGCTGTCATCGTCGGAACTGATGTACTCCAACCGCTTGACGCTGTTGTAATTCCTGTTTTTGCGGAAGAAATCAAATAATATTCTGTAATAGTTTTTATCCCTCTTCCTGATGTCCCCGCCGGCCCTTGTGGTCCATTATCACCTTGAGGTCCCGTTGCTCCCTGCGCGCCCTGTTTCGATTTCGAAACCGTAAACCGTCTTGTGATAGAATTTCCGTTGTATGTTACTTTAATGTCAACCCATCCGTTATCCGTAGATAGAGCGGATACCTTGTAAGTACGTGTACTTAAATCCCATGTACCAGCAATTCCGGAAGATTTTGTTACGGTGTAAGTAGCGACTTTTGAAACGTCCTGTGCGCCGTTGTAAACCTGCACTTTTGTAGAGCAATCTATAAAGTTTCCACCGTTTCCGTTTGTGTCTGTTGCTACTGTTTGGGAATCGTTGGACAATGTTACTACTAAAGTTTCTATGTCCTCAGGAGCGGGAGACCAGTCTGTGGCTTTATTACCCTTTTCAAGTTTGATATTTCGAATTCTCCATTTTTTACCCACTTCATTATTTGATAACATGAAATCTATTTTTCCATTTAAAGATGTAGATGGATATTTTAATTTCAATGAATATTTTGCAGGCGTTTTGTTAATTGTTTGATTTTGATCTGGAGTACCAAAATCTGTTTCTAACACAGCAGTTTCAGCAACAGTGTCTACCAGATACGCTTCGTAACTCACTATGTATTCAACATTTTTTTCTGGTATAAATTCTTGAACAAATCCAGACCATGTCCCACCAATCGTAACTTCACACCATCCATTAACCATCTGGAGAGATTTTGTATTACTACCTTTAATCCAATGGTTAAAAGTATTAAACCCTGTGTTTAATAGTAAATTCCTACCGCCAATCTCCAAATTATCCACATCCGTAAGCACAACAACACTCTGCGTATCCAAAGCATTTATAGTCCCGTCTGCGCTGTAAAGCGTGCAACGGAGTATTTTCGCAGTTGCAGTCGGTGTATACTCCTTTGCACTTTCGTTCGCAGATGAGGTGTATTTCACGGAGTATGATGTTCCGTTGGTTGACTCTTCGATTTTAAATCTACCATTATATGGTATCCTTGTCGCACTGTCTCCATCTCGATAAAACGACCGGAATGTTATTTTAGATGGTGTTAAAGCTCCGTCTGCACCTTTTTTAATAGCGGTATCGGACGCTTCCAGGATGTAGCTTCTTGAGTTTGTTCCGTCTTTTCCATTTTCGCCTTTGATTTTTGTCCATGCGTATTTCGTCGGGTCTGTAGAATCCGCTTGCGTGAAATCTGTATACTGTCCAATATAAAACTTCCCAGCGCTATTCGAAACATCAAACCCTGTCTTGCCATCTGCACTGTTTGCGTAGGCGATATGTAGATACGGGGTCTTTCCATCAGCTCCCGGCTTTCCGGGTGTTCCGATCGCCCCGTCTGTGCCTTTGATCTTACTCCATGCGTATTTTGTCGGGTCTGTGCTGTCGTTCGGAATAAAATCGACATACATTCCGATATATTCCCTATTACTGTCGGACACGGAAAAATCTGTCCTACCGTCTGCGCTGTTCGCATAGGCGATGTGGGTGTACTGTGTTTTTCCGTCCTTCCCATCTTTTCCCGGGATTCCCTGATCCCCTTTTGGACCCTGTATACCATCCAATCCCGGAGCGCCTTGTGGACCCGGAGGTCCCTGTTCGCCTTGCTCTCCTTTCTCACCTTGCGGACCCTGTTCTCCGTCTTTTCCGTCCTCTCCATCCATTAAATCTGCAATCGTAACCTCGTAATACCCACGTTTTATCCCATTTTCCATAGCCTCAAACGAGTACACCGCCTTTGTATCCACGTCAGTAGCATTTACCGTAACACTCTTACCAACATAAAACTCTGTGCCATCTTTGCTCCACCGGAATTGTAGCTTGTCTGCCACGTCCACGCCGTTATCGTAAGCGTAAGCTGTCAGAGTAGTGCTACCAATGCCATTTTTAAAGATGATGCCATTGTTGGTGGAGATGGAACAAGTGTAGACCTTATTTTTATTAATAAGGTCTTGCATCCTCTGTAATAAGCTGTCCGAAATTTCGGATGTAAGCTCTTTGTAGTTTGTAAATACCGTCTTTGCTGTCTTTGGATTTGTAAGACTGCGCACCTGTTCGGACACTCTTGCCTGTAGATAAAGGACTGGTGTCCACTCCTGATCCTGCATCCTTGCCGTATCCCCGATGTTGGTGTCAAAATATCCGTCCACCTCGTAAGTCACCACCGGTTCAGATGCTGTTTTAAGATCAGACAGAGCCATGCTATAGAGCTTGTCCTTGCTGTCTGTATCGTACTCTTTACGCATCAGGATATAAGCATCAGCCTTATTTACGATGTTGGATGGGAACCGGTCTCTTGCCTGTGGTGCCCGGATGATTGCGCCGTCTGTAAAGTACTCGATATTCCCGTTTTCATCGTATTCTTTCTTGTCAAGACCATTGATTGTCAGACCGTCCTTTCCGGTCGGCTGGATGCATGTATATAACTTTTCTGCATCCGTGGTCTTACGGATTCCGGTAATTCCTTTCCCGTACCGCAGTACAATGTCATTCCGGTATTCTCCGACTCCGCTGTCTGTATCGGAGTGTTCTCGGTAGACATTCAGGACGATCTCTTTTAAGGAGTAGTCCTTATTTAAAACCGTTTCAAATTCGATTTCGGCAGAAAATACGTTTGCCAAAGAAAACAGCCTTTTCAGTATGGATGTTGTGCCTGTCCACTCGTTGGTAATCCTCTTGTCTGATACCTCGTTAAGCCCCAATTTCAGCGTTCTCTCTGCGTCAAATACGGTAAGGTACTCTGCAAAGCTCATGGCTTTTTCCGCTTTATATTCGCCGGCATCCTCATTGATTAACTCAAAAGATAACGACCACGCCGTAGCTGTGATCGTCTCCTCTGTCTGCTCAGTGTTTACGATGTTTAGATAGTAGGATTTCCCTTTGTGTATAAACGCCACCTTATTCCCGGCGGTAACATTCTCTGCATCCTGATGCTTTGCGGACACCGTAAAGGTGTAAGTATTTGCCGCACCCTGTAAGTATTCGTGCAATTCATCTCCCCAGTAGTGCATGGACTTCTTGTGCTGATTGTCCATAAACGCTACTGGTGTGTTATTCGCGCTTAAAATCGCGATCCTGATGTTATCCACTATAAATACACCTCCCGTATTTTCGCTTTAATATGCGGCGGTGGAGATGAAAAGGAAGAATAGCAGAACTGGACTTCCGTTGTCCCCGGTGGAACTTTTGGATAATTGGATCCATTAATCTCATCTCCCTTAGCCACCATCCCATTAACGTAGACCTTCGTACTCTCCCCGTCTATAGACACCACATCTCCGGCACGGTACCGGTTCGGCACATCTCGGTATTTTTCCACGTTATCCTTACGGAACCAGATACTTTTTAAATAATTGTGCGTAACCAGCTGATTTCCAAGATCTCTACTTCCCCACTGCCCGATCCAGACCTGTATCTTCTCACACACCATGTCTTTAATCTCCGGGATAGTAAAGTGGTAATACTTCCCGTACCAGAAAATACGCAACTTGTCACCCTCTTTTAAAAAGTCATTGTGTCCGCCGCCCATTTTTAAATTAAACGGGTTATCCTCGTAGGATGTCGGCTGGAAATCCAGTGTCTTAATTTTCTTGTTTTGAGGGGCAAACCAGTCCACATGCGCCGTATTGCCAACCGTATCACTCTTGTTAATAGACATGGCGCATATCACCTTGTTATCTCCAGTCAGGAATGCAATGGTCTGCGCTCCAGTCTGTCCCATCAAACCTGTCTCGAACCAGTGCTGGGTGTAACAGTAAAAGTTTTTTGCGCCACGTCTGCCCTCGCTGTCCACTGGGATAGTAAGTGTTCTCATTCCACCGTTCCAGTATCCAGATGTGGCTTGTCCACCTTTTAATGCCATAACGTTATATCCGGCAACATTCCGTACTTCAAGCGTCCCCTGTGTGGTATTCTCTGGATTTTGGTAAGACGTTCCATGATCGTCTTGAAACAAGCCGTAACCGTTAAACAGTTCTTCGGACGCTTCGTAGTTCTCTCCGTCCGCCTCTTCCTGTTTTCCGAGCTGGATCACTCCATACTGGCTCACAAGTCCGATAAATCCGTTTTCGTGCTGGTGCGTGATCTCATAGTCCACGTCTGCCCATTCGGTGCCGTTGTTTTGGATGGTAATGGTCTGGTATCCGTCTTGCTGTACACCGTCAAATTCAAATTCGCCGACAGAGTACGCTACCCCATCCGGGATAAGCCAAGTGATTGTGCCTTTCCCAAAAATCGCAACCTGTGTCACATCAAGGTTTCCGTCCGGTATCGCATAAAAGTAGCGATCTGGATAATTCCCAAAAACAAGTTTTTTCGGCTCTGTGACGTTTAGGATTTTCTGAATCGCGTCATAGCTTGCTAAGATGTCTCCTTTAATTTCAAATGGCATTTCAAGCGTCTTTGATTTATATGTTGTATAGCCAAAATCCTCTCCTTTTGCACTTTCTGCTCCGTCAAGAAGTCCTGACTCTCTATTTACTCCACTAAACGGAGAGAACCCGGACAATACACTTAAGTATCGCCCGAGTTCCTGATCGTCAAATTTTACTGATAGGCTCAATTTCTATCCCCTCCTAACATCTTCCGAAAACTTGAATTCTTTTCTATTTGTTTTTCCATTGGTGTTGCAAGTACTCTGGATGTCTCTACAGAGTCAATTTTATTAACAATCTCTAGTGGTCTGTTGGCAAGTCTGGATAGACGATCTACTGCGTAGAGTAGCTCGTTGTTATTTTCAGACTTCCGGATTCCAACGCTTTTCTGGTAAGTTTGACTTCCAGCACTTTCCGGCACTGATAACGTTATACCGCTCACAGATGCAGACAACTGAGACACCACCTTACCGGATACTTTTTTCATCTCTTTGTACGGCATGTACTCTTCGTATCCGGCACCGACTCCCATCGCAAGGTACTTACCAACCTGATCTCGCATAACTCTGGACGGGGAATGAATGCCAAAGAAATCCTTAATGGATGAAACTACACTGCTTGCAAAACCTCCAATTTTGTCAATAATCCATCCTGTCATGTTCGAAATACCATTCCACAATCCCTGGACGATATTGCTTCCGATAGAAGCCATCTGTCCCGGAATAGAAGAGATCGTGCTTACAATGGCGTTTACAATGTTTGAAGCTGCACCTTTAAGAGAACCTACAGCTGACGATATAACATTTCCAAGTCCCGACATTGCAGTTCTTCCTATGTTCATCAATGTATTTGGTAAATTCTGTACAGAAGTCTTAATTCCTTCCAATATACTTTCCCCGCATTGCTTCACGAATCCGACCATAGACTTAATTCCATTTCCCAGTGCGGTTATAATGGTTTTACCAAGGTTCAGCCACTGGAATGCCATCAGTGTGTCAACAATAGCTGCTATAATCTGCGGAATGTTTGCAATCAGAGTTGGTATTGCCTGGATAAGTCCGAGTGCCAACTGTCCAAGTAATTCCGCGCCCTTCATAAGAATTGTTGGAAAATTGTCGTTAATAATGTTTGCAAATGTAGAAATAATCTCTGGGACTCGCTCAATCAATATCGGTATTGCGGTTACGATTCCCTCGACCAATTTCTGTAGCAACTCAAAACCTTTTTGAATCATTACAGGTGCAGCTTCTGCAAGTTTTTCTCCGATGCCCTGTATAAAATCAAGCACTTTCGGCAACGCTTCTGGAATTGCCTTTACAAATCCGTCAATCAGATTGCTTAACAATTCATAGCCTTGCTGCAGCAGACTTGGCCCCTGCGATGTTATCTGCTCGTATAGAGTTGTAATAAGCTGAGTTATAAGCAAGCCGACAGACGGCAATACCTGCATCATACCGCTTATTATTGCCTGTATGATCTGGATCCCAGACGACAACAGTTGCGGTATACTTGTGCTGATATTTTCTGCAAACGAACTTATAATCTGTGCTGATGCAGTCACAATTCCGGGCAATGCTTGTATAATTCCCGTTGTTATGTTGGAAATGACTTGTCCACCTATCTGCATCATTTCTCCGAGTTTTCCGGAGTTAAGTGACTGCGAAAGACTTTCCATCAACAGGTTTCCGACTTCTGGGAGTTCTTTTGCAAGTCTTGGGACGATCTGCATCAAATTATTTGTTATATTTTCAGCTGCGGACTTTACAGCATCTGCCAACTCCTGAGGTGAACTTGAACCATTCAAAAAGTTATCAAACGCCGCTTTTGCGGATTGTACAGAGCCCTCTATGGTAGTTAATGCTTCTGCGCTCGTTGTACCTGCAATACCCATATTTTCTTGAATCTTGTGGATTGCCTGAATGATCTGGTCGAACGACACATTGTCAAGATTCTCTATTTTTTCGTTGAGAATGCCGCTGTCGTTAATCAAGCGGATCATTTCAGTCTGCGTTCCACCATATCCAAGTTTCAGGTTATCCAACATTGTGTAGTTCTGCTTCGCAAATCCCTGATAAGCGTTTTGGATATCCGTCATGTTGGAACCAAATTTATTTGCATTGTCTGACATGTCTACCATTGCCATGTCTGCTATTCTGGCGGCTTCTGCGGTATTGTTTCCGAGCCCCTGTAAAAGTGATGCAGAAAAGCTTGTTACAGTCTCCATGTACTTATTTGCAGATACGCCAGCTGTCTTATACGCATTGTTCGCATTATCGATCACTGTCTGCGCACTATCTTTAAACAGCGTCTCGACACCGCCTATGTTCTGCTCAAGACTCGCAACGGAATCAAGAGACATTTTTGACACCGCTCCAAATGCTGCAGCAACGCCAGCTACTGATCCGGCAATCACTTTTAATCCTCCGCTTGCAACGCTGCCAAGTTTGGAAATTCCTGAATTGAATCCGAATTCGTTTATTTCTGTGTTAAATTTTAATGAGCCATCATAACCCATACTATCCCTCCTTTATGGATAGCACAGGCTCAATGGCTCAATTTAAAGTGCTTAAATCTTAATCTCTACTTCTTTTTTGCACGTCCGGCACTTGATAAATGCATTGGTGCAAACGGAATTGTTGTTATAAATCAATAGCTTGCACCCGCAAAAAGGACACTTATACCACTTTCTCTCAAGTGATGGTTTTTTAATTTTACAACTCATCTGTCACCTCACATAAAAGCATTTCCGATATCATAATCCGTCAGGCTCTCAGATGGCAATTGAATTGATTTCTGGATCTTTTTAATTCGTTTTTTCTCTTCTTTGTCTTTAATTTCCGATAAATCAACACTGCGGTACATTATTCGCTGTTTAATCTCTGTATCGTCAGACAAACCATCAAAAAGCATCCGGAATTTCCACCAATGCATATATTTAATGTCGATTAAATCAATTCCATAATCTCTGAGAAAGCCGGATAATATATATGGATAATCAATGGAGTACGAGAATAAATTTTTCTTCGGCTTTTCTTGCAACTTTTCTTGCGGTTCTTCACAATCACCTGTCTCCGCAACCTTTGCACAGTTTGTATCCATCGTTATAAAGTGGGACAATGCGCTTATAGCTTCTTCATCTGCAACTACATCATCAATAAAATACTGCTGTATGATCGCGAATTTTTGGAGAGCATCAAGCTCTTGGTCTTTCAACATGTCCAAAAGCCTGATGTATTCACGGAAATCCGTAATAACCTTGATATTTTCCCCTCTTACATTTACTGTGCTCGGTAACTCTTCATAAAAAAAGTTCATTATTTCTTCGCCCGTCTCTGTGCTCTATTCGGTGTGTATTTGCTAACAACAGAGTTCCGTCTCTTATTTACGGCATTGATTTCTTTTTCACATACAGCAATGAACGAATCATAGCACTCTTCGCAAACTCTCAAATTCATTTTCCCGTCAAAAAGTTTTTCAGAAGTACCTTCCCCGAAAATTCCGTCAAAAATATCATAAAACAACAAACAATATTCTCTGGTTATTTCCGATATCTTCCCAACCTTTTCAAGGTTCTTCTCTCTCGGCTCAATGCTTTCAAATACTTTTTCGTATCTTTCCAAAAACTCTACGTCATCCATATCTATTTCAAGTTCTACATCGTTCCATTTCCACTGGTTCATTGGCTCACTCTCCTATTCTTTCTCGTATTTTTTACCGCCTTAAAATCGGCGGCAGCTACTCCCCCATGTAATCTCCCTTGGCGTAAGTAACTGTCTTGGATGTAATGTCAGTTTCCGTAACGTATCCTTCCTCAAGATCGGATACAGCTTTCAGCGATCCATTGTAAACCAATGCGTCTGTTCCATCTCCGTCCGAATCCGGGATAACTGCGTAAGTTCTCTTTGTTGCGTAACACTTGTCACCTTCCGTGTTCTTTTTGTAAAAATCCACCGTGACCACTTCCACATGTGCATCATCCGCAACTTTCTCACCGTCATGGATTTTTGCAATTCGCTCATGTACAGGATTCCCTGCATACATATCAAAAGAGTACTCTGTAGCCGGAGCATATCCAACTACATCTGATCTCTCGGTGCTTTCATCCACGTACTGGCGTGAGTACTCTTTTGGATTTTTCCCGTTTGTCATTGCGGTAAAATTGGTCATTCTTTCAAATTTCGGAGAGCTGCCCGTTGCATCCGTGTTCATGAATGCCACACGCAAATGTCTGCCTACTAATTTTGGTGCTGTTCCTGACATACTTATACCTCCTGTGTATAAATTAAGCGGCACTCAATACGATACTTTGCGTTTTCACCGTTCATATCGTACAAGTAACCGCTGTTTAAAGTTTCAATTGATATTGGGTTCTTCTTTTCTCCAAGCTCCGGCAGGTTATTATTGAAACTCTGCTGTTCCAACCACTCTTCGAAGCTCTGGAAGAATCCACTGTTTTCAATGTTAATTCGCGCGTCTTGGTCATATTCTTCTTGGCTTGTAAATGCGAATTGGAACTGCTTCTTTGCCCCACCGTCCATGTATCTCTGCATGATCGGATCGCAAGGGAGAGGGTCAACAGAGTACCCCATATCCGTTCCAATGTAGTCCACGTTCACACGTCCATCACTTAAAAACGGACATGTGAGAATATATGATCTGACGCTGTCAATGAGATTTGACATACTTAGCCGCTCCTTTCAGGATAGAGTCTTTGTGACGATTTTTCATTCGCTCAAACCATCGTGATTTTTCCTTATGCTCATAATATTGTCTACGTGCATAAGGTGCGATCTGGTTAATTTCTCCGCTTCCGATCACTGTTCCAAGTGTTGCAGATTTAATTAAAACGCCGGATCTCTTTGGTGTTTCAGGCGCCATTCTTCTTACGCATTCAGAATCAACAAAAGACTGTGCGTTTGCGAAACCGGATTCCATATTCGGTCTAAAGTTCGGATTCCAGTCGAGTCTCGCTATTGTCCTTCCTTTCAAATTTCCCTTGGAAATCGTGTAAGTTGATATCTTACCTCTCGGCGTCTCAATCTGGAATTTTTTCTTTCCTCTTGCCATTACACTCCCACCACCTTAATATGCGGATTGCCGCCGAATGCGTTGTAGTTTACGGATGTGACTCTGGTCTTGTCAAATCCGTCCAAGTCTTTGATTGTCTGCATCACAATCTGACAATCTCCTTTGACAAGGTAATCGTCTTTTTTTATTGCTACGCTCGTGTCAGAGATCCTGATTGTGTACGTATCAGCCTGTTTTAATCCATCTGTCGTGATCTGCGACTTTTCGTTTTTGTACCACCACACTTCCGGGATGTAGGTTCGTTCCCACTCATCCAGCCGAGTAGACGGGTTATACTTCCGGCTGTACAGGGTGGCGTCTGAATTTGTTAGCATACTCCGCGATACAGTAAGCCGGTATTACCGAGATAGACTTTCGCAATCCGGTACAGCTTATTCTCAAGCACTTTTTCCGCATCCTGTCCGTCAATACGCTCTGTTACATAAGACACAGAGTACCCGTCTGTATTTTCGGATTTTACGATCTTTCCGTCATTTGCTGTCAAATTATAGATGACATCGCACATCTCACAAAGACACGATTTGATACTGTGCTCATTTTCCGTGTCGCTTTCTGCTCTTCCGGACGTGAAATCATACATATAAACATCCGCAAGATCACGAGTCTTTTTAAACGCGGACTCAGTGGAGATTTTCTCTCCACCAAAGTCCTCAATGTAGTATTTGTAATCTACTAACATGTGTACTCCTTACTGATTCGCCATAATCCCCTGTTTTTTCATCTCCGCAAGAATCTCATTGATTTTATTTTTCAGGTCAGTTGTTGTTTCTGTGGACAAATCTGCAATCAAAGCCATCTGTTTCACACCGCCCAGCGTTGTTTTGTTCGCCGCTGGAAGAGTGTATTTATTTGCCTGTGCTGCAATGCCATCTAATTTCGTTTTGTCCTCTTTAGACATCAAACCATCTTTAGATCCGGCAACTGCATTAACGAGTTTTCCCTCGATCTCGCTGATTTTTCCGTCCTGCTGTATATTTTTTGTATCATTTGCAGATACGCCGTTCTCAATGTTGTCCATTGCTGCTTCTGTAATTACTTCTCCGTCTTCCCAGTCTTTCTTTGTGTACGCCATACTATCACCTCGCTATTTTGCTTTACCTACTTTTGCCTTTCCAACTTTCCCCCTGCCTACCAAGGCGAGATCTTCAGGGGGTGCTATTCCCCCACGTGATGACAGTAAATTCCTTTTACTTTATTTTCGTAGGCATCACACATTCCGACTGTTCTGTATGCGTACATATAAGCATCAGCAGCCTGGTTCTGGTCTGGGGAAATAATCTTCGGAACTGTGTGTTTCTGGTACTGGATAGCCGCGTTCCGGTCAATTGCCATAAAGTTGATTGCTTTTCCGTCTGAATTCTTAGCGAATCCACCAGCTCCGTTTGCTGTCAAGTCAACTTTTGTGTAAAATCTTGCGGACGGTACTTTCACGATTCCAGCCCATCCTTCCAATGCTCTTCTGGATGCAGTTGTATCTAAGTCTTCAACCATTCCAACCAATGCTGGATTGATAAACAGATAGCATGTAGATACATCTCCCTCTGCATCTTCGATCGCGTTTCTTGCGGCTCTTAACGCTGCAAGTGCTGCTTTTCCATCGTTCAGTGCGCCTTCTGCTGTTGTGATACCAGAAATCTGTGCATACTTGGAAAATCTCCATGCATCCAACTCGGGCACTACCTGCGTGCGGATAAACTCCCCTGCAAGACGTCCAAATGCTACGCCAGCAGACTCAATATTATCCATTGCATCTACATTAAATTTACGACCTCTGTCGTAGTCGCATTTAACTGTCTCGTAGTCCAGAGTTACATCACCGTTGACGTATCCAGAGGACTTATCATAGTTTGCAAGTCCCTGCATGGACATTTTCGGAATCAAAATTTCGTTTGCATTTGCTCCCTCTCGGATCAGCTCACTCGGGCCATCTAAGATAGATGTCAGTGAACTTTTCTTATACACGAGGTCGAGCATCGTAGAATACTGTTTTCTAAGCGTAATTGAATTTGGCATATCTTATCTCCTTATCATTTAAAATCTTTTTCTGTGAGTCCCATAGCAGCAGCTACCGCATCAAACGCACCTGGCTTCTCGGCTCCGCTTCCAAGCACTGGATTTTTAATCGGTTCATCATCCGCAAACAGGAATTTGCTTTCTTCGTTCTCTTTCAGGTCTTTGAATGCATTTTCAATATCCGTATCCTGATTTTTGGATGCTTTCAGATCATCCGTTTTTAAGTACGGAAGAACCGCTTTTAAAGCTCTTGCACCGTGCTTCTTAGCTGCGGCTTCAAGTTTTCCGTTAAACTCATAATCCTGTTTAATCTGCGCTTTCTCTGCTTCGGATGCTTCGTATTTTGCTTTGTAATCGGCTACCTGACCTTTGATTTCTTCATAGTCTCCGAATCCCTCAATGGCTGTGTTTGCGTCTGTAAGCTGCTGTTTTGTCGTGTCAAGCTCCGATTTGATGTTGTCATAATCTTTTTTTGCTTTACCGACATCTGTGGAATTGGCGTCCAGAATCTTATCAATCTGTTCTTTTTCCAATCCCATTTCTTCTAAAAACTCTCTTTTCATGTTTCATCTTCCTTTCGCTTCGCTTTTTCTCGTGGTCGCACCACATGTCTCAAGTAAGTACCCAGTTTCTCGTCATCTGGCAGGACAAAATAAAAGAGCCGCCTATGCGACTCTCCCTAACATATCCATGTATATCCGTTCTCTTTGTTGTTCTACGCCCATCTTCCGACAGAACTTTGTGTATTCGTACAGTTGGGCTTTGTATTTTACTCTCATGGTCAATATATTGTCTGGATCTGCTCTGGCAGTCTTGAGTGCCATGATCTTAGACCGCTGCGCTCTCATTGCGGTTTCCATTCTTCGCTGTTGCTGTGTAATTCCGTAAGCATCCAACTCTTTACCTTGCCACCTCTTTGTTTTGTTTTCTATGGCATTCTGCTTTTTTAACCATTCATCCGTCCACTGCCGTTCAGACGCTCCTTTTACAAATGGGTAATAATCGTGGTAGCAGTTAGCTCCTTGTAGGCCAGTAGCAGTTCCAAGACCGCACACAGACGCCAGTTCTTCTTTGCTGTACACTTTTCCTTGCCACTTCCGGTGTTCCGGTCTGGCTCCTGGATGCCAGTCTACCTCGTAATAATTCGTGCCAAGCTTGTCAGCATTGATCCTGTTCATTTCTCCTGTGATCTGCGATACTCCAGTCAATACGCTTCTTCGCACTGCCACATGTACTCTGTTGCTGTGTCCGGTGGCGTAGTCTACAGTCCTTAAGCCACTGTTCGTCATCTGTGTAACAACTCTACGGATGACTGTGTTGTAATCAAAGGCACCGCTTATCACGTCTGTGATTGCCATATCGACATATCGCTGGTAATACTCCGAAAACGGCATAAATACGCGACGATTACCCATTAAGACCGAGAATCCATAAGACCTTGCAAGGTTATGCAACTTGTCCTGTGTCTGCTTCCTGACGGCCTGCGACACCTGTTTGAGCTGTTCGTTTTCCTCTGCCGGAATAAATTCCCGGTTGATCTGCTCATATAAGTCCCTATCCCTTACATACTGCCACTCCGCTATCTCGTCATACAGCTTAAACATCTCTGGATAAGTGGCTTTAAGAGCATCTTGTAGGATTTTTTCCACCTCTTCTGTGCTCTTTCCCATCTCCACCAGTCTGTTAATCTGGTAATCGGCAGTGGATGTGATCTTTCCGGTCTTGCGTATCCTGCGAACGATATCCTGTATGATCCGGTTCTCAGCATCCATCCAGATAGATTCCATTCTGAGAGACATTTTTACGACATCTGGCTTATCCATTACCTATCACTCCATTACTCCACCTTGATCCGGCACATTCGCTTTTGCAGTTTCTTCATCCTCCCCGAGGAATCGAACCCTGTACTCCCAGTGTGATCTGATTCCGGCTGCTATCTCATTTAGCATCAACTGACGATCCGTTTCCTCATCTGTCAGAATTGAGTCTTTAAAACTGCAGATAAACTCATATCCTGAATGAAGCATTCCTTCGTGGAACGCCAGACCTCTCACAAAATCCTCAAAGCAATCTCGTAAGTTATCTTGGATTGCTTTGACACGATTGTATTTCCGGTTTTTTGACGCTTTAACCTCTGTTGCTGTCTTATCCACGCTCTGCGGATTGCTTAAATCGCCGAACGCAAGACCAACTACAAACTCGATCTGTCTAAAGTAATTCTCGAGACCGTTAATCAAGTTCTGGTCTCTAAGCTCCGGTGAAAATTCTTTGAAAAATCCCTCTTCGCCGTCAATTCCTCGGTACAATCTTTTATTTAACTTGGATACGCCATTCTGTCCGTCTGACTCTCGCTTGATAGCCGCAGCATCCACATGAATCGCCCTCTCACCAGACTCAAACTCCCAGTCTATCCTTGCACTCTGCACGTCCGCTTTCCGGATCAAATCGATCGCATAATCAAAAATAGACACACCACAAGGCGTATCATCAATCCTGTTCTTGATCGGATTCCGGTAATATCCAAAATCCATTTCTTTCACTCCTGGATATGCTACGTGCTCCGGCAGTCCTCTCCATGCTTCTAGGCTTTCCAACGGGATTTTACGGTCAAATCCATATCTGGTAGATGAACTGTATGCTTCGTTCGTGATCTCAAGGAATCCATTCTTAATACTGTGCCGCTCCAATCGTACATAGTACTTTGAGTCGTCAATATCCCGGAAGTCCAGAAAGACGATATCGTTCGGCTTCTCATCATTTCCAAAGCTCACCGGGATGAACTTATCTGCTGTCACGAACTCTGCCTGTTCATTTCCAAGGGGTTTTAGGCAGAACGAACCAAGTCCAAGACCGTCCTGTAGATTCTCATTCAGGCTCTCTGTGGTTTTCTCAAACAGTTTTAAGAGCTTATCGTTCGATATTTTTATTTCCATTTCCGACAGCACAACATCTGCAAACTCTCTACATATCCCCTGTTCAATCCTCAGGGACTTCACATAATCCTTGCACCAGTCTGCATTCCCAGAGAGCATGCTGTTCCATTCATTTATTTTCTGCACCATTGTGCTTGTAATTGCAGGAGATTCTCTCAACACCTGCTTCATCGTGGTTCTGCTTATCATGTTAAACACTCCTGTAATAACCTTGTTAATAAACTTAAACATCTTGCACCTCACTCTGTCAGCATTTTAATGTCGCGTTCTATCGTGTACTCAAATGCATCCAGTGTATCAATATCACTACTACCGTCATCCAGTCGATCATCTTTCATAGATTTCTCATCCCACACCGCTTCTTGCAGTGCGGTAGATAATGTTTCGCAGTCGTTTGTAATAAAAAAGCGCCCAGCCCCCATGAGCTTTAAGACGCATTCAATTCGGTCTTTTATTCTGATTTTCTTGGCCGGTCTTACAATCGTGGCTGGATTAGCTTTGAGCATAGCGTTTCGGATACTCTGGCCGAGCGTAGTCTCTGCATTGTCCCAATAGATAAAGTCGACTTTTCCATACTTTTCTTGCACCTCGTTCACAAATTTGATAAGCAGATCATTCAGGATGTTTGAATCAATTCCGTCCTTAAAATCCTTGTTCATGTGTCTGACACTATTTAATCCATACACGTTGTTGTCTCGGTCATACCCTCTTGCCACGAAAGAATGACCAGACTTATTACCACCAAAGTCCACGCCAATGACAATCTCTGTCAGATCGGATGCAGTCGGCTCTTTGACAAAATCTTTCGGATGGTCTGCAAATTTGCGGTAAATCGCTCCCTCTGCTCGTTTCCATAGACCAAGAATCAACCGGTCATAATAAACGGTACCGTCATATTCGATGCAGAGCTTCTCCACGAAATCTGGAGCCAGAAACGGATTGTCGAAAATCGTGTATCTCTGCAAATAGATATCTAATTTTTTATTGTCGAGAAATTCTTTTAGCCAATGTGTCGGATTCTCCGGGTTGCAAGCTCCATCAAAACAGGAATACGTCTTATCAAGACGTGATTTCAGCATCTGGAATACTTCTTTGTTCCACTTTGCAATCTCATCCCCGTAACAATACTTGATGGACGCTCCCTGTATCTTTGCGACTTGACTGACCTTTTCCGCGCCGAGACAATAGACATCCTCGCCGCATACTCTAGCCACATTCCGGTTATTGATGTTCCCGATCAGATCACTGGTATAGATTTCCCTCATCGGTTGGAGCACGTTTCGCTCAATGGATTCTTTAGAGACTCCCATTATTACATTTAAACCGGGTTTGCCAGCTCTTTCTCTGATTCTATGCGGTACGATATAAGCAGTATCGACAAAAGACTTTCCGGAACGTACCGCACCGGATTTAATATTCCATCTGTGCGTAGCGTTAATTATGTACTCATTCTGCTTTTTGCTTAGCTGCATTGTCATGCAATCCTTTCAAGATTTCATCCAGCTTTTCAATCGCTGTCCTATCTTCATATTCCTGCTTATCTCTCCACTTGTCCGGTTTCCGGTTCTTCAACCAGAAGATCTGGGCTGTAGTGTCCGGCGCTACTTGCTTTGTGACCTTTTTCGTAGTTTTCATTTCATCGAGTTCCTGTATATATTCTCTGGTCGTTTCCGTGTACTCATATCCAAGCGCACGTTTTAGCAAAGCATTCTCGACTTGACGATCAACAACCTCTTTTCCTCTTTTTAGGGTGTCCGAAATGTCCGAATACTTGTCTTTCCAGCTATTTAATGTGCTTCTGGAAATCCCGATATTATCTGCAATCTGCTCGTCCGTCAGACCATCTCTCGCCCATCCCTCTATCTTCAGCAAGCCTTCCGGCTCTAGCCACTCTTGATATTTACCTTTTGCCATCCGACTCACCACCTTTGTAACATAATAAAAGCACCCATCTCTGGATGCTAAGAATTTAGGACTACTGCTGAAAGAATTAATAACGCCAACAAAAACCAAAATAACCAAGTACACAATCAAAATTTATAAGAAAAAGGAGGAAACCTTGCAGCAGTCCACAACGGGTATAGTAGGACTCGAACCTGCGACACATCGGTTAACAGCCGATGGCTCTAACCAACTGAGCTATACACCCGTAGGATGCCTTTTATTGACATCCTTCACCCTATCCGCACTCGGGTGCTGACACTAAATATAGATTGCTGAATCTATTTGTTTGTTTTGCAGATCTGCGGATATCTGCGTTTTGGTACCATTTGCGATGTAAAGCCGGTGTGCACTCCCACAGCAACCCCCAGCTGGTAAGCCGCAAACCTTACATCACAAAACCGTGTGCAGGGATCGAACCTGCTTGTCCCAACTGACCACGGCATAAAAACACCGCCAGACGAGAAAGGGCAGAAGTCCGGCGGTGTTCCGAATGTTGTTTGGAAAGCTTTTGGAGTCTTTCTTCTAACTCCATGTTATACTATAAACTCCTAAAAGCGAAAAATGTGAAAAAAACGAAATAACTTTATTTTTCTTTCATCCAATTCTGAAATTCCATTCTCACGCTGTCTTTTGTGCATCTCCCTCCCATTTTTATCGCTACAGTGTCCCACGTCAGTCCTTGCATCACCTTGAACCGGATAATCCGCTGCATCCTTACCGGAGCTTTATTGATTACTCGCTCTGCTTTTACTTTAATCCGCTTTGCGTTCAGCTTTCGTTCTTCCAACAACCGTTCCTCTTCGTCTATATTCACCGTGTTCTCTACACATCCAGAGATATTAAAGCTCTGTGGTTGGTACGGAAACTCTGGATTGCTGCCTGTCACTTTATCCTGCACAAACGTCTTTCTTCTGTGCCGTCTGATATCTTCCTCTGTCTCTTTCACAAGTGCTTTCGCATCCATGTACTCATAGATTATATTCTTATCCACCTCAATCACCTCCCGGAATTGGCTTTTTGATGTTGTACTTGCTTGCTATGTATTCTAGAGTGTCCGTATTTGTTCTGTCAGTCCTTTTAAAATCACAGACAAAGGCTTTATGCTCCTGTTGCTTTAAAGCTGTCTCACAGGGCTTCCTCGTTGCCATAGTGTACGCTTCAATCTTTCGGATAACTCCTGCTGTCTCCTTTCTGCGCTTCATAGTATCTCTTGTCATTCCTGCATCACCTCAATTTCTTCTCCTGTCAGCTCTTCAAGCTTCTGTCGCATTTCTTCCACTGTCATTTTCTTTGGTTCTTTGCGTTCCCAGATGAGTTCAAGATTGTGGTCTTCCATGATACTGCTAATTTTTCCCATGCATTTAATCTTATATACTCTAACTATTTCCAAATCGCTTACCACACTTTTTAAGTTTTCGTTATAGTCTCCCAAATCCGCATATCCATCTTCGCCAGTCAAAAAGCCGCCTATAACAAGTCTTTTCCTGAAATAGTTATCATTATATTCGACCACCATTCCGTCTTTTAAATCTGACTTTGTAAATTTTTTCTGCATGTAATCACCATATTCCAAGATTTTATAATTGTACTTTTCTGCAAAATCGCGAGACGAATATTCTCCGTTTCCGTAATAACACGTTCCTTTGTTGTGCACATTATAATTTGTATTTTTCAAATAACTTTCTCCGTTACACCACTTCATCCTATGTTCGTGCATCTGCTTGCATAAGTCTTTCGCCTCTTCCTCGGTCTTGCAGTGCACTGCAATCTTATTGTCTTTATTTTTAAATTCATTCCAATTAAATTTTTTCATATTTTCTTACCTCACTATCTTCCGCACAATCCAATCCAAAAAACACCACAAATAGCACAAATGGAAAAAGTAAAGCCATTAAATAATCCTCAAATTTCAGTTCTGCATCCTCATATACCCCACTTATTAGTGCTACCATAGTTCCCAGCCCCAGGATGTAGTACAGGGCTAGGAATGCGATTGTAATTAAAATGTCCATGTTATTCCTCCCGCCTATTATTCCATCCTTGTCTTGCTGCTTCCTGCGCAATCATCTTGTCATCCCGACACGCCTTAATTGCCACATAAGGCCCAGATGCTCCGCAAGCACCGCACACTACCCTATATCCTTTGCTTCCCATTCTCCGGATTCCGACTCTTCTGTCACGGCATCCGCAAAATGGACACGCTTTAATTTTCATCGATTTCCTCCTTGTATGGTTCTATCTGTTCTTTCGGCATCCACGCTGTCACGACATCGTACACCGTTTCCTTATCTGTCCCAAATTCTTTGTCGCAAGCGTAGACCGAACCTCCCTCATCACAAAATCTCCACATGCCCACTCTATCTATATATCCGTCGTACACATTGCGCTCTTCCGGATGATAAGTCTTTTCTTGTTCTGGAACCCAGGCCGAATCGTAGTCCGCAATCCATTCGGATGAGTGTACGGTAACTTTTACTATCTTCCCGACTTCCGGCAACCTTTCACTCACTGGAATCCATCCGGCATTATTATCCGGAACTTCATCCATGTGGGAACGGATGATTTCCTCGATCTTTTTAGTTCCGATCGCTTTAAAGTATTTATGCGGTAATCCCACAGTAGACACTTTAATTGATGCATTTCCTATCTCTTCCAAAATCTTCTCTAGTACGTTCATTCTTCCACCTTCTCCCATGACCAATCAACCTGTTCCATAACCATATCTCTCATAGCTTCTTCGATTTCCTCATCAGTTACATCATCACCAAACTCTTCTTCAAATGTCATATTTGTTCCAGCAAAACCATAATTTGCTTCTCCTTTTACTTTAATCATTCTTTCACTCTCCTATTCCATGCTTCTAAAAATTCCGCATAATCATGTGTTCCTGTCGAAAATTCCAATCCACATTCACAATGTATGTATATAGGGTCGCCCCCACTATCCGGGTCATAAAATGTTGGATGCCAATCTCTCTCAGGCAGATATAAGTCTTTTTGTTCATCAATTTCATGTCCACAAAACGGGCATTTCTTTAGTTCCTCCATGCTACTCATTCCAATCTAGTCTCTGTCCACAGCTTGGACAGAATTTATGCCTCATCCCACAAAAATATCCAGTTTCATCTTTGAATATCATCGTTTTTTTACAATTCGGACACTTGTGTGCTTGAGAATATTTCTGTGTTTTTATATGCGTTTTCTTCGCCGTATCCCGCTCTTTCAACTCATGTATCTGACTCATCAGCTTCGCACACTGGCTATTTGCGAAATCATTCACCTTGTTATACTGGTTCAAAATATCGCACACAAACCGTCCCATCTTACACTCTGCGCATTTATCTTCCAGTGCTTCACCACTTAAATGATCTGGATACTTGCACAGGTCGTCGCAGATATACTCCATCATTTCTGCAGTGATCCCGTCCATCCATGTTTCTTTCACTTTTGGCATTAGTCATTCCTCCGTAATAAAATCTTCTATGCTCATCTGTCCCGGCACGTTCTCGTCTTCCATCCACCATAGAAATACTTCTTCTCCTGACTTCCATTTACATTCTTTTCCACGTCTTTTACGTTCTTCCAACATTCTGGCAAATGCGTGGATATACAGTTTCTTGTATTCCGGGAAATCTGCAAATTCTTTGTATCGTTTTTTTCCTGCCAGCGCGCACCCAATGCATCCAATACGATCGTATCCGCACTGGTACAGTTCGCACGTCTCTATTTTCTCGGAATTTATATATTCCCAGATATCACTATGCGTCCAATCTATAATAGGATTTACAATCATCTTATTTTGCTGCATGCACAATTCGCTCATTCTTCTTTGCGAATTGTTATCATTCATCAACATTATCTTTGTGAATTTTTCTTTCTCCTTTTTGGTTCGTCCAATTTTTTCAAACTCTTCTCTTTTCATCCTGGAAGCACTTTCATCCCATCTCACTCCGGTTGCGATATACCGGTTTGCACATCCAGTTTCTTTCAGCACAGAGCAACAATATCTTACCATTCTTGTCGGCGGCATAAGCTTTTCGGGAATTAAGCTCCACATGCTAATCTGTTTTCCTTTATAGCGTGGTTTTTCTATTTCGCACTTAATTCCATGCAGTTCCAGTTCTCGGAATACCTCCCGAATATGCCGAACTGTCTGTGGTGCGTCTGCCGTTGTATGGCTGTTATGCACTTCAAACGGGATTCCGGATCGCTTAAAAATCTCTAACATCACATCACTATCCTTGCCGCCGCTATACGTACAAACAAGCGGTCTACCATAGTGATGTAGACTCATTTCACTTGCCATTTTAATTCTTTCGATTGCTTTTTTCTCTTTATCCATTTTCTCAGAAGCCCGGTATACCCTTGCCCCGGCCGGAGGCTGGCTCCTTTCTATTTTCGCTTATTTTTTATAACCTACTGTAAATACCTCCGCATTAATATCCGGTTTGGATTCGACATCGCCCTGTTGAGCCGGCAACTGGTCCGCACCCAACGTTCGTAGAAATCCATGTATTCACTGATTCCCTTGAACTTATCTTTTATCAATTTATTGATTTCGGTCTTTTCGCGTTCAGACTCCTGGATTAAGCCTTTTTCTCTCATAAAACGCTTCATCGTCTTAACATTTGCGTCAATTCCGCTCTTTTTCGCAATTTCCTTGTGTATATGGGTAATTACGCACCCATCTTCAAGCATTTGCCTTATTTCGTCCAAATACGGCTCGTATAGGTCCCTTTTTCTTTCTTGCATTTAATCATCTTCTTTCATTTCGTTAATAACCGGCGTCCACGATATTACTAAATTCTTGCAGAAATTCAACATAGCATGATCATCCCTGTACTTCTCAATAATCCCATCGACATCTGCATTGTATTGACTCATTGAGCCGGTACCTTTATAATTTTTATACGCTTTCCAGAACAAATTCTGGATATCTGTTATTTTTTCGTGCATACACTACCCTCTTCGTAACAAAGCAACAAAATTTTTCTTCCGGTAACAAAAGTCTGTTACCCTATCAAACCAGCATGGTTGACAGGTTTTTGAGGTTGGTAACAAAAGTAACAATGATTTTTACCCTATATAGGGACTTCATATTTTTGAATTTCTCACATTTTTATTCCGTATATATAGCGCGATTTCCTGTTGTTACTTTTGTTACTTGTTACCTTATCGCAACTTTTCTGCCCCGATATTCCACTGAAATCACATCATTCGGCGACGAATTTTTGAATTTTTCCAGCACCTCATTTAATATTGCATTTATCGGAACTCCATTCCTGAACGCCATGCATTCAATAAAATCATAGTTTTCATTACTAATCCTCACAACTTTTGACATTGTATTTCCTCCTCTTAACTAAAAGGTAGCTTTTCTTGTGTTTCATCGATGCTTTCAAACCCATCATTATCCGTATTTCCTTTCGATTCAAGTTGCAAAAACACGCATCTCGCCGCTCTTCCGTCTATCTTTTTCAGCTTTGTTGGGTTTCCCTTACTGTCCTGCTGGATAACGCCTTTCTTTGCAGCCCATGACAAGAAGGACTTTTTTGAGAATTTCCCAGATTCACAGATTTCCTTAAATGCCTGTCCGTAAATCACTGCGTATCCGTCTTCAATAATTCCCCATTTTTCACAATTTGAAGACACATCAAATCTCTGGCTGTTCATTGCGATTTTATCAAGGATATATTGGTAGCATCGCTCATTGTCAGACAGCTCATTTCGGTCTATAAGCACCTGTTTCGCTTCATCCATAGAAATATACTGTCCATCTTTGAAAATGAGATCTGTGGCTATTTTATCGGCTGTCAGAACGATAGAAAGTGAAATACTCTGCTTCTGCATCTTGTCCGTGTTAAATAACTCCTTCTGAAACTCTTTCTGGATAGAACGAATTTCATCTTCTCCCATTTCTTTGATGATTTCCACGAACTTCTTGCCCGCATGTCCGTAATTCCGTTTTACTGTTTCCGCAGTTCTCTGCGGATCTTGATAAATCTTTTCTCCGCACTCAACCTCTAAGATTCTGTTTATTGCACCGCCCTGACTGACATAGCTGCTAAGCGGTCTCTCACCATTACAGATCATTACGTTCCGCCACCGATTCTCTCGATTGATTCCGAGGTCTTTGTTTGACCGGCTCTTTCCTTTTCCGGAACACAGATCATAAACAATTCCCTCGAAGTTATCCCTGATCCTTGCGGATGTTTTGCTCGTATCGTCCAGAAACATGGGAAGATGATTCAGCATATCCGCTTTCGCTTCCAGTGCAACGTCCGTTGTTTTGAAATCTCCAATATATCTGCTTTCGTCTGGATTCGCCCACACAGATGCGGCTACCATGAGAGAGACTGTCTTACCACCCTCGGTTTCACCCCACAGATCCACGAAGAAAGGGAGTCCACCCAGAATATGAACCAGCACACTTGCGAATGATGCAGCCAACAGGAATTTTACCTCCATTCTTCCAGTTTCCCTCAGTTCTCGAACGTGATTCAACCACACATCGAAACTGCCATGCTCCGACACGCTTTCAAAGGTCTGCTTAAACCGATTGTCCCCATCAAAAATAATATCAGTATCATAGGGGATAAACTGATCCTTGATCCACCCAAGTTTACTAGTGGAATACTGCACATCTATGTAATCATCGTTTCCATTTTCTACGTCAGCCAGATACTTGACTAGCAATTTTGCATTTTCTGACGTAACTGCAATCCCTCTTCCGGATAATGCCACGATCTTATTCGCCGATGTGATCATCGTTTTTGGGACCACAATATCGTGCCACTGATTATTTCGCCTGTACGACAGTTTTATTTGCTCTTCCCCGGTCTCCAAGTTTCGCAGCCGCTCTACTGGCAGGATTGGGTGGTAGCAAGCCACTTCATCAACCCTTCCGGAATTCTGTGCGAACACGCCGCGATCATCCGCAATCCAGGCGCCGCAATACATACGATCGTGAGGTCCTGTGAAATTCGTATAGTTATCTACTGTGCAAACAGTTCTGTTTTCCCGTTCCTGTCTCTTCATTTCTCGGTCAGCCTGATTGTATCCTTTCAAAATCTCTTCAAAATCCGACTTGACGCCCAGCTGTTTCGCTCTTCTGATAAGCTGCACTTTTGTTTTTGATCGGAGAATCGGATCTTCCATTTCAAATAATTCGATGAAAACTTCATCATCCAATATGCTGTCTGCATCGAATTCGTTCATTTCCCTCATTTCCTCACCTCTTCTCTGTTTAATATTTCATGCAAATATAACTGGTACTGCAACGCATTGCAGCAATCGCACCAGACGTCACTGAATGGTTCCGACTTATTCATATAATCGCGGTACACATCAATCAGAATATTGTTCAGCTCCCTTTTTCTCCGGAGCTTTTCCTCTTCTCGCTTTCTCTGCTCTGCCTTCTTCCGGCTCCTGTATATCGCCAATTTCGACTGGAATGTCGGCTTTTCATAAGTTCCACCAAGACTCTGGAACGCTTCTTTGAAATCAACGTGGTCAATTAGCTGTACGAATGTAAAGATATCTCCATTTGTTCCGCATCCGAAACAATGGAAGCTATCTGGGTAGATTTTTAATGAAGCTCCCTTGTCTCCCTTGTGGAACGGGCAGTGAATAAACCCCGCCCGATTTACATGGAGCCCATATCTCTCCACAATCTCCCTCATGCTGTATGAATGTTTAATCTCTTCTCTATTCATGTCTTTCGCTCAATAACTCAATAATTTTCTTTCCGGTATCATTCTTCTCACAGAATTCAAACCTCACGTTATACCGATCTCTAATTGTGCAAAGGGACTTGTATAGCTGATTCCCATCGACTGCTTTAGAAGATGCTACATACCTCTCCTTCTTTCCGTTCACAGTGCGCCATCGTACTTCATGTTTTCTTGGATTTTTCCAAAAATACACATCCTCGATGCTTTTGATATCCTTCCCGTGCTCAATCAGTATGATCAACTGTATTCCTGCATCCATAGCCTTAAGCAGTTCCCTTTTAAATCTTTCGTGCTGCTGGCAGACATTTCCGCACAACTCTTGGAGATTTTGCTTTCTGTCGATTATGAGCCGGGGATTGTCCAAAGACATATAATCACCCACATATAATTTCGAAGAGATGCTTTGAATACCGTGCTTTTCAAATTCCGACAATATTCGCTTAATTGCATGCTGTTTTTCTCTCGTATCTATCATTATCTGCACACTGATTCCTCCTCATGTTCTGGAGCTGTATATCCATGCTAACTATTCTGCAATTTGATGGTTCATAATTCCCAAACGGATTGATTCTGTCTATAGTACAAACCCCGCGTTCTGCTCTATCATCGTATCCATTTTCCATCATCCATTTTTTGAACACTTCAAAAGATTCATCCCATTCCTTGCAGACACTTACACCTTTTGCTCCATAAAATTTATATTCTTTTGCATTTGGGTTTTTACAACGCTTTTTCATCTGTTTCCATACTTCATTCAAACGACTATGAGATTCACCATGTTTATAATTAAGAGATTTAGTGAGTTCCACATGCAGACATCCGCAACTTTTAGTGTTTCCTGATTTTAAAGCAGATAGATTCACGTCGATTTCATTTCCACAAATACATTTACAATGCCAAATTGACAGTCTTCCTCCAGAAGGGTAGATTTTTGTACCTACCCTATATAAAGCTGTAAGCCTACCAAATGTCCGTCCTGTAATATCAGTTACGTTTGACATAACATGTCCCTCCTAATTAAATGGCAATTCTTCATCGATGCCATCCGGAATATTCATAAATCCATCAGGTCCGACCGGCGGCGCTGCTGCGGATGCTCCGTTATTATCCTTGTATGCCTTTGTTTCGATTTCCGCAGGGATATCAGCGTCTTTTACTCCTTCTGCGCTTCTGAACCAGCGGAGCTGATGCTTTGCAATGTTCCTTCCATTGTAATAATCATTTACAACGCCAAATACTGCTCCAGCCAACTTGTTTTTAAAACATTCCGCAAATCCATCGCCCCAATTCACCACGAACCCCGGATTTGACTTCTCAACAGATGTGATAAATGTCTTGAAAGATTTACTGCAGTCACCATTCTGATCCTCGGTTAAAATATATGTAGTTCCATTTGCCGGCCATTTCTTATCCGGTCTTATATCATCTCGAAACGCTTTTTCGAAATATCCAGGCTGGCTATCATTTTGTGCGAAGTCGAAAGACACCTTAATCATGTCTTTATTTGTCTTTGATTTCATTTCCAGAACTTCCTTGATGATCAAGATATGCCCTCCAAGCTCTACCGGCGTAAATTCTCCCTGTGCCTGTGTGTTGTCAAAATTATTTGGTTTCTGCATTGTTTTCTTCTCCTTTTGCTAATCCGTAGTATTCTCTAATTTTTTTATCGACCAACAGTAGGTCATTATCTATTGTTAAATCCTCAAACATTCCGATCGGAGATTTGCTTACTGCCCCTTGACTTGCTTGAGTGACAAACAAATGCTTTCCGCCTTCCTCAATGCATCTAAGCACTATCGTGAACATTCCTTCGATGCAAACTTTTTCATCGAGTAGTTTCCCGATGGTTTTTGGTTTCACTTCCCCTGCTTCGTCTTTTTCTTCGTGCATGATAATATACACGATTTTATTCTCTGGCACTTTTGTCACAATAAACTGGATTAAGTTCCAGAAATAGTCTCCAATGTCGTTGTACAGGGAGAATACCCCATTACCTTTTCCGGCTGAGCTGTGTCCCCTCATAAAATGATTTGTTATTAGATAGCCGGCATCATCAATCACGATGGAATCTGCTTTTGATGCAATCAATAATTTCATGATCTGCTGGTAATCGTCTGAAAACCATCCATTTACCTTTCCTTTAAAAGGTAGCGGCTTATTAAGGACCCTGATAAGGTTAAAATCGTTGTTCTGACAGTTTCTCATGCTGGTAGATTTTCCACTTCCTGATTTGCCAATAATCAATACTGGTGTTGCCATTTTTTTATTCCTCCTTCATAATTCTCACAATATTTAAAAGTGCCTGTGTTAGATTTGCGATATCCCTAGTCTGATAATATGTATTCACCTCCCCGCTCTCGATCATTCCGAGGCGCTCGTCCAACAAATCCTCAATTCTCTCCTTACGCTGCTGCATCGTAATCATGGCTTCACCTCCTCATGAACCCAATTTCCGGAAAAGTACCACAGGGCCACTGATATCACCGCCATGTAAAAACTTTCAGCTTCCTTCATGATCTGCATAAATGCTTCCTGTTCTCTTTCCGTACCATTATTGATTCGTTCACAAGCGTAAGGGAACGCATCTTCGTCACGCACTTTCTTTCCTTTTTCCGGTCCGATACCTACATACATCATTCTTCCTCCATGCCAATAATTGCTTTTACAACATTTGCATCTAAAAAATACTTATCGTCATCCGCGTTGTATGCGATTAAATCAGTGCTTCTTTTTGATTTATACTCCTTTCCAGCCGTTGCAATATATCCAATCAGCGCATCCATCTTCCCATCTAATCTACAAAGACGGGCATATTCCTGTTCACTTACATAAATTTTGTTATCTTCCATTGCTTATCCTCCTACTCATCCTTAGACAATCTAAACTCCATCAAATCTGCCAGCATCAAATATTCCTTTGCCAGTCGACTGTCTCCGTGTCGTTCTTTCACCTTTTCTCTAAATTCCCTCAGTGTTCCGTAAAAACATCCACATCTCACGCTGATTCCGCCGTCTTTCGTGCGGAAAAATGTTGTCGTCCTATTTTCCGATCCGAAGCAGCTTGTAGCAGAATAATCACGGCAGTTTTGAACCCAAGCGTTACCGCATACCTGAGCGTCACCGTATACCCGAGCGTCACCGTATACCCAAGCGTCACCGGACTGGTCAAGATTATTCTCCCTTTCTATAAATCCGCCCAATTCTCCCTCTGCTACATCACCAAACGACACAAGAGCCTTGATTCTAAAGAGCGCCTTTCCTAAAAAAGTTACAAATTCGCTGGTTAATTCAAATTTTTTCATTTACATTTCTCTCCTTTTCGCTTAAAATTAAATTGATTTTTTACCTGAGTACCTACATCTACCCTTTTCGTAGGTGCTCATTTTTAATACCCAAATATCAACCACCATCCGATCAACGCCAGCACGAACCCGATCACAGATGCTGCAATCTTATGCCAGTAAGGCTTGTCCTCTTCTTCCGGCAGATCTACGGATACGGAACGGATATCCCAACTGTTTAAGGCGTTTGGGTGATGGGTGGTGTCGCAGCGGTATGTTCCTTTAATTTCCATGTTCTTCCTCCTTTAATTTCACGGATTTTCTACCTTGATACTCCAGTTCCCTGCAGTAATTGTTTAAACAGGCGATTGCGTGCAACTTTTGCTCCTCAGAATACCAACCAACCCTTTCTGTGGATTCCAGTGTCTGGATAAATTTCTCGATCTTGTTTACTGTTAGCCTTTTCATAGCTTGTCCTCCCATCTACCGCCTAGGCGGTTTTCTCTTCTGTCCTCTTTTCAAGTGTGTAATCAATTTTTACGTGTTCCTGTTCTTCGATAAGAGATATCAACACTTGTATGATTTTTTCCATATCTGGCTTCATAAAATCACCTCTCTAATATGTATGATGGTTAGATTGTCCATGATATGTTGTCCTAGTCATCTTCTTTCTCTTCCACTGCATCCATGTCTGATCTTGCTTTCAAAATATCCATGCTATTCTTGGCAAGCATAAATCCCTGCGGGTCATTTTCTGCCAGATACTTCGCTTTTTTAACCATTTCTGCAATCTCTTTTCTGTCTTTTTCGCTCATGTGTGCCTCCTTATGCTGCATTTAAAAACTTGTTGATAAAATACTGCTGACCTTTACCTGTTACTTTGGTTGTTTTGTTAATCCGAACAGAGCCATCTGGATTGAGTGATGTTGTCTCTTTCACTTCAAACAGACCTAAGTTCATTGATTTTTGTGTAGGAGAGTTCCATTCCGTTCCTTTTCTTTTGCTCAGATATCCGTTTTCACGCAACCACTCAAATAACCTTTTCTGTCCTGTTTCGATGCCGTTTTGCTTTAAAATCTTCGCCAGATCGCCGATTAAGATGGATGTATGGCTGGTAGCGACAGCATCCGCAAATATCGCTTTCGGCTTCATTTCCTCGATCTGTGCTGTCTGCTCTTCAATGGTCTTCTGCGCTTCAAGTACTGCAAGTGCAAGAAGTTCTTTACCCTGTGGAACGTGTTCTTTGATGACGTTTTCCATTTGGTGAAATCGCTTGATGTATTTTGCTGTGAACTCTGTTCCCTTTACTCCTGTAAGCTTGTGGGCGATGAACTCGCATCCCTCTTTTGTGATTAGGTAGCACGGATATTCTTTTCCTCTCTCATTTTTATACTTAGATTCCGTAAAGAAATCTGACTCACCAATTTTGGAGAGTGAAAGTTGTTCGATGTATGTGCGGATATCTCTAAGCAATTTATCATGTGCTTTCCCCACCATCTCAGCCACTTCACGGCTGTCTAATTTCTGTTGTAACTCGTTCAATACCTTTTACCTCCTATTTTTATTGCCGTCGTAACCTCCGTGGCGGGATTGCTTTCTTTTTGTTTATCTCCTATACTGTAAATACAGGGCACTGCCATGCCTGAGTAAAACGAAAGGAGAAATGATATGGCTACATTTCCAAGCACAAAATGCGAAGCATTAACCATGCTCTACTTGCGAAATCAGGATTTATCAAGCCTTACTCCTGAAGAAATTGCTGATAAGTACGAAGAAGCCTACTGCAAGATTCGCAAGCAAGATAGCAAGAATAATTCCGCAAAACTTAATACTAATATCAGTGGTGGAATTTAATTCGCTGTGCAACTTACATATAGAGTCAGTCATTATGGCTGGCTCTATCTCTTTGTGATTAGCTGCCAAAAACTCCATATAATTATGTAAAATTTCTCGTTCTCTTCTTCTGAATTCCATATTTCTCATTTCTTCACCTTCTTTCCTTATATTCTGTCCTCTGCATCTTCCGGGCTTGGAACCGGCTTCGGCTGCATTACAGACCCGGAACGTGTCCGGATTATTCAATTAGTTTATATTCGCTTACTTCTCTTTCTACAAGGACAAGCTTTCCTTCATAATTATTTGATTCCACTAAATAATCAAAACGATTTTTTGCTTTTTCGTAACTTGTGCTTGTAAATCTGTAGGGAATTCCTTGATAACTTAATGGAATAAAAAGTTTTCCGTTTTTCACCGTTCTGATTGAATATTCTTTCTTCATGTCCTATCCTTCTTCCTCCCCGTCATGCCGATAGGACAGCGTTTTTAATTTTGGTTTGTTGTGTTGTTTTGTTGTCTATGGTTACATTATACTGACCTTTGGTAACTTTGTCAACTCTTTTTTGTTGCCTTTGGTAACTTTTTTTCTTGACTTTGACTTTTTGCTGATATATAATGTAATCAGAAAGGCGGTGAATAAATGTCTTACGGGAAAAGAGTATTTGATCTGAGAAAGCAGTTAAATTTAACTCTCGAGAAATTCGGTGAACCACTAGGAGTGACTAAGACTGCGATCTCTAGAATAGAGAAAGAAGAACGTACAATAACAGATCAAATGGCTAAAGCCATATGTAGAGAATATGGAGTGAACGAAGAATGGCTATTATCTGGAACAGGCGAAATGTTCAAGCAACCATCCGATGAAATTGGGTATTATGTAGAAGATTTACTGGAATATGACGGACATGGAAATCCTTTTTACGATATGATCATAGAAATGATGAAGAAATATCAAGAACTGGATGAAAAATCAAAAACTGTTATACGAGAGTACTTCAAAAGCGTAGGTTCTGGGTTAAGTGAAAAAAGGGAAGACTAAAGTCTCCCTCTTTTCTCCAGATACCTATGTAATATCGAAACAAGCTGCTTAATGATTCTGTAGTCGTTACCATTCAGCTTGGATAACAAGATATTTAATTCGTCCATCGTGAGTCCCCCTTAACTGCAAAAACACTTGTTCGAAATCCCTGAATATATAATACTATCTCAGTGGACAAAAATCAACATTTTATTCGAACATTTGTTCTGATATTTTATAAGGCTTGATGGAATATTTTGATTTAATACGATATAACGGAAATCAACCAGAGCAAAATTGCTCTCGTTAATAATTTGGATTTAATATGATATAACCGCTCCGGCGTTTATATAGAGTAAAGTGGTGTTAAAGTGCATAAGAAAGTGAGGAAAAAGAAATGAAGAAGAAAATTGTAGCAATGTTATTAGTTGGAGCTATGACATTATCTATTACAGCATGTGGTGGGGATGCCGAACCATCCAAAGACGCCGAGACAAAGACAGAAGCAACAACAGAGCAGAAAGAAGAGAAGAAAGAACCTTTGGATTTAACTGGAACATGGAAATCAGAAGAAGTCGAAGGGTCATATCAAGAAGCTACGATTTCTGATGGTGTAATAGAAATAAATTGGGTGTCTGATGGAGGAAATACAAAATCACTTTACTGGGCTGGCACTTATGTTGCGCCAACCGAGCCAACTAACGATTACGCATGGACATCGGAAAATGATAAAGAAAAAACAGGGATGGCGTTACTAGCATCAAGTGACGATACAAAAGAATTTATATACAAAGACGGCGTGATTAGTTATGAATCGTCCGCTATGGGAACTACAAAAAAGGTCGAGTTAACCAAAAAATAAAGCATTGAATTAAGAAAGAAGGAACATACATTGATTGATTTTCAGAACAAAAAAGTATTCAAATTAAGCAAAGGAAAAGAAAAGAACATTCCGAGAGAAGTTTTCAGCTTGCTTGTAACTGATGAAGAAGTGGCCGGGTATTACTCTTCGATGAGAGACTTCGTTGTTTTTACAAACAAAAGAATTATTGCATGCAACGTGCAAGGTATTGCAGGAACTAAAAAAGATTATACATCGTTGCCGTATTCAAAAATGCAAGCATTTTCGGTTGAAACTTCTGGCACTTTCGATATGGACTCAGAACTCACTGTTTGTTTTAGTGGATTAGGAACAGTAAAATTTGATTTCACCTCGAACTCAGATGTGCAATCTATAAACAGACTTATAGCGTCACACGTTTTATAAAATAAAAACCGCCCCAGCGCTACCAACACTGAGACGGTCTACATATCCGAAGATATGCGATTGAAATCCAAGAATATTGTATCATCTTCGGAAACAGCTTGCAATCCAGAACATTCGTTCATGTGCTGGCTGTTATTTTTGTACAAATTTTAAATATATTTTACAAAAGGAGAGTGATGCAAATGCCAGAAAAAATACTGCGGTGTGCCATATATATCCGCGTCTCCACATTTGAGCAGAGCGTGCATGGCAAGTCTCTGCAAGCACAGAAAGAATGCCTGGAGCAATACGCAACAGACAACAATATGTCTATAGTAGGCGTCTATGCGGACGAGGGAAAGACTGCCAGAAAAGAATTGAAGAAAAGAAAAGCCATACACGCTCTTGTAGAGGACGTAAAAAGGGATAAAATTGATGTGATAATTTTCTGGAGACTCGACAGATGGTTTCGAAATCTTTCTGATTTTTATAAGGTGCAAGATGTGCTTGATGATCATGGTGTTCGCTGGATTTCCGTATCAGAGCCCGGTATAAACATGGAGACAAGAGATGGACGATTGCAGTTAAATGTAGTGCTGTCGATCGGTCAAAACGAAGTAGACACCACATCCGAGCGAATTAAATTTGTGAATGAAGCATCTATAAGACAGAAAAAGCTAATATTTGGAGATGCAAATATGCCTTTTGGTTATAAAACAGGTGTTGTAGATGGAAAGAAATGCATGGTTAAAGATTCGGAAACAGAACACATGGTGGAAGATTTTTTTGAATATTTTAGAAATCATAACTCCAAGAAGGGCGCTATCCGGTACATGCAGGAAACCTATGGAATTGATTTTAGCTATGGCATGTTACGGACGATGTTATCCAGCGAATTTTATAAAGGGACGTACAGAGGGTATCCTTATTGCCCCGCCTACCTGTCAGAAAAAGAATGGAATGAGATGCAAACTATCTCGAAAAGAAATATAAAAAGCACACCATCTGGCAGAGTATACCTATTTACGGGTTTGATTCGTTGCCCTGTATGCGGACAGAAATTAGTCGGTACAGGATGCTCGTCCATTATAAACCGTGAAACACGGGAAAAAAGAACGTACTGCTACTACCGTTGCAATAGAGCACTTATCGATCATATTTGTACGTATAGGCATAGAATGAGTCAAAACCTTATCGAAAAATATCTGCTCGAAAATCTCGAAAGAGAATACGAAAAGTATAAAGTACGCAGCAACCAGATCAGCGAAGAGCTAAAAAAGCAAAAGAAAACGAAAGATCCGGAAAAACTGAGAAAAGAAATGGAACGATTAAATTTGTTATTTCAAAAAGGGAGGATTTCTTACGATTACTACGATAAGGAGTACCAGAGATTGGAAGAAGAACATTCCGCTTCTCCTGCTTTTCCAGAGGAGGAAGAGACGAGAAGCCTGCACTATGTGGAAGAACTATTAGAAACTGACTTTCGGCAAATGTATGATACGCTGTCTTTGGAAAATAGACGTTCTTTTTGGAGATCTACAATCCAGGAAATTTATCTAAACGAAGACAATACGATTAAAGGTGTTGATTTTATTTAGTGCGTCTTGCACTAAACATCTAGCCCCATTTGGAGCCGACAAAACGATGACTGCTGTACTTTCTGGTGAAGCAGATATCGGATTTATGGGGTCGGAAGCTTCCATTTACACGTATAACGAAGGCGCTTCTGACTTTGTTGTAAACTTTGCCCAGCTCACCCAGCGCGCAGGCAATTTTCTTGTTGCCAGAGAAGAGATGCCCGATTTTGAGTGGACAGATTTAAAAGGAAGCACTGTACTTGGCGGACGAAAGGGCGGAATGCCGGAAATGGTTTTTGAATATATCTTAAAGCAACACGGTATGGATCCGAAAACCGATCTGAACATTGTACAAAACATTGATTTTGGTTCCACTGCCGCCGCATTCTCAGAAGGTCAGGCCGACTATACCGTAGAATTTGAACCCGGAGCCACATCCCTGGAAACAGGCCAGAAAGGATATGTGGTCGCTTCTCTCGGAACCGACAGCGGATACATTCCTTATACCGCTTTCAGTGCCCGCAAAAGCTATATCAGTGAACATTCAGATACTATTCAGGGATTTGTAAATGCCCTGCAAAAGGGAATGGACTACGTACAGACACATTCTCCGGAAGAGATTGCCAAAATCATTGAACCGCAATTCCCGGAAACAGACCTTTCCACGATCACAACCATCGTATCCCGCTATTATGAGCAGGATTCCTGGAAAGAAAATCTGATCTTTGAACGTGACAGCTTTGAACTGCTCCAGGATATCCTGGAAAGCGCCGGCGAGCTGAAGGTCCGCGCTCCTTATGAAAAACTGGTCACAACTGATTTTGCAGAAAATGCCGGACAAAATTAGTG
>SKEH01000211.1_pt1 | contig 39852 bp, 53 predicted proteins | sample 4826571 | NCBI WGS metagenome assembly SKEH01 (sample SAMN11008814, study PRJNA524170) | human gut metagenome | biome: Human fecal sample; material: Feces; isolation source: fecal sample from pouch patient p29 | host: Homo sapiens | place: Israel: Tel-Aviv | collected 2016-09-14 | reverse complement strand
ATATATATGTTGCTACCTTTTTTTGTTTTATAATCAACCTTGTTGGCAGAAATAAATGATATAGTTTCTATCTGGACTGACTGCAGCGCCTAAAGAGTATGGATGATTCCAAGTGCCCCCAAAGTCAAATAAATACAGTATATAATTGTCTGGTATTTCTACAGAATCTTCATTATATGATAATCTATGCAAATATTGTTGCTGAAGCTTTCGGTTTTCTTTTTCTGTATAAGTTGGATACACTTTATCTTTGGAACGCTTATTTTCGTAATCTTGTTTAGACTTTAATGCATCTCGTTCATCTTGTATTCGCTTACGAATTTCAAAATATCTCTTATACTTTGCATTATTATCTTCATCTGCAATCTGTACCTTATTGAATTCTGCTAGTACTTGATTTTCTAATTCATATATTTCATCTACAGTTTTATCAATTGGATGGTCTTGTCGCTCTTGTATAAATTTACCCATCGGCACAGTTGTATTCTTTACAGTCAGTATCGACCTTGGAATTAATGCAGATAGAGAATCTGCATAAGCCATATTAGAGTCAATAAATTGTTTAACATACACATTGGATATATCAGATTTTAAAATAACTACTTTAGAGTCAGAAAGTGCTTCATCAATATATGGCTTTAATTGTTCCGGTGTGCCTCCAAATGCAAATTGTACATAAGCCCTACCTTGTAAAAAGCCTGGATTACTATGCATATGAATATTTTTTGCAAAACTTGGCATATTTTTTGGAAAGCCTGGAATCTTAGGTATCCTTTTATAATCTTTTGGATTATTGATAGGATACTGAATCAATTCTATCGGTTTAAAAAATTCTTCCAAAAATTCTTTAATTTCAGCTTTAGATCTAGCCGTAAATAGATCATGTCCTTTTCCCTGATTTTTATCTAAATATTCTCGAACTAGCTTTTCATTTTCTATATTCCGATCGGCACGGGTTCGATAATCTTTAGTATTAACGGGATTCGTTAGCTTAATTTCCCCTTTACCATTCTTTTTCATATATGGGCTCACAATGCGTAAAGGTTTTTCTCGACCACCAATAAAATAGCCTTCATTACGTGTTGATTCAGTATTATAGTTTTTAATTTCTTTTAGTGCTTGTTCATCCTTATCATTATAAAGTGGATCAAATGTTTTATATTCACTTCCAAAATCAGGTTTTTCTGATATTTTTAATCGGTGAGATGCGTACTTCCTTCTCCTTCCGTTCTAATGTAATTTCATCTTCAATTGAAAGCTTTTTGGGATTTATAGACTTATTCCTTATAACAGCTTTAAAAGCACCAGGAATAATCTCAATAAAATCTAATTTCACAGGAGCTTTAGTTTGTACAGACTGGTTTGACTTTGCATTATTTTTTAGTTCAGCACTGGTATTGAGGTTTCCCCCGTCCACAGTTGCCGCTAAACTAAAATGACTAGATAATGTTAATGAAAGCAGCATCAGTATAAAATATTTCTTATTCATTTCTCTCTCCTATATATACCTACAACTTTTAAGGTCATAGTAAAAAGGACCTACAGTAAACTGTAGGTCCTTATATTTTGGTGCGGTTGGAGGGACTTGAACCCTCACGAGCGTACGCTCACCACCCCCTCAAGATGGCGTGGCATTTAAAACACATTTACAAAACCAACAAATGCGTTAGTTACCTACTTTATTAACATATATATAGTTGTATATTTTACTATATTTTTATATAAATTGATGTCAAAATGATGTCATCTATAATACATACATTATATGTTATGATCCATTTCTTCACCATACAGCCTTTCCATACCTTGGCGAGTTACAAGCCAATTCTTGCCGGACTTTCTAGCTTCATCTTCAGTGAATTGCTTATTTGCATATCTCTTTAAGCAACATTGCTTAATAGAATCAGCTGGCACATTCCATCTTTCACCGGCCTCTTGTGTAGTCATTACATCATCTAGTTTCATTACAGTACTCCTGTTATTACTAATAAATTATAGACAGATAATACAAAGGCAATAATGCTAATTATTAAAGTTAATCTTGAAATCATATGCCTGCCATTGGTATAATAGTTAGGAAGATTGGGGCTCTTTCGAGCCCCTGTGGTTACTGATTTAATAACTGTTTTATCGCGATTGCTAGTTGGATAAGTGCTGTTATTAGCGGTAGCCACTTTTTTATTATCTTCCTTAACTTCTTCAACGGCTTCACCTCCTTCCCTATGTCTACATTATAACACGTTTCCGTGTTATATGCAATAGTTTTTTATTAATTTTACAAATAAAAATAGAGCCTACTAACTTAGAAAATATCTAGGTTGGTAGGCTCTTTTATTATAGTTGCGTGTATCCACCATTACACGCTATGGAGATGTATGGATCACCTCTCTATCGATGAATCACTACTCCGATTACTGCTCCCGCTCCCACCATCTGAGATAGGTTGCGCTGCATCCGTAGTCGTTTGATTGTTCTCTTGTCGTTGTCGATTTGCCCTTTCAATTCTATCAAAGAGCTCGACATTTCGTTCAAGGTAACCTCTTGCTTCATGGATAGCATTTTTGCTTTCATCAATTCTGTTTCCAATGTCGATATTGTATTGTGTGCTTCGTTCAATTCGTTCTTTTGCTTCAATACTAAGTTCTGCGCTTCGGTCAATGGAACGTTGGATGTCTCGATTAAGCTCAAGGCTTTCTCGTTGTTTCTCTTGAGCTCGTTCCACTGCGTTAATGGTACGCTGATAGTCTGCTCTACTTGGCTGATAGAAGATATATCCGATGCAAAGGCAGATGAGGACCCCAATACCACCGATAATAATATAGCGGTAACTAAGGCTATTAAGTAAAACTTTGATTTTGGCATACATTATACCCCTCCTGCGTAGTCAGTAATCCCCCTAGCAATGGCACGTACGATAGTGTCTAAATCATTAGTTAGCATAGCATGGTCTTCTTCATTATCAATAAATGCCATTTCAACTAATACTGCAGTTGCATCCGTGCCATTTAGTACCCAAAGGTCATCGCGTTTTTTAACGCCACGGTCTACAGTATTAATGCTGCGGATAATTTGGCTTTGAATATCGTTCGCTAAACGTTGGCCGTTAAAAGATTTATACAACGTTTCAGTACCACGGGCCTCTGTATTAAAAGCATTACAATGAAGAGACACGAATATATCGGCGCCCCAAGAATCAGATTCAGAACATACTAGACCTAAATCATCATCTTGCAGAGTACGGACTTCACATCCTGCTGTTTCCAAATAGCGAGCTAATATTTTGCCCGCATCACGGGCCACATCGCATTCACGTGTGCCATATACAGGGTTAACCGCTCCACTATCTAAATTAATATCATGTCCTGGATTAATAAATACTTTCATCGTTTATCCTCCTCTTCTAATCTATCAGGGATCCCATTGTTATTTCGGTCCACAAAAAGCCCTAAGAAGCCCACAATGGCCGTTAAGACACTAGGTATGAATATGTGGTCAATAATAGTAATGCCTACAGTAATCAGCTTATTCGCTTCATCTGACACGTATCCGCTAATAAAGGACATAACATATTGAGTGACCACTAATAAAATAGGCACTAGCATAATAAATACTAGCGCCCGAGTAGCGAATATACCTGTAGGGTGGAAGTTGGCCACCCTTACAGATTGATATGATTTTTTAACGGCGTTGATGAGATTTGGTGGAATGTTCATATAGCGCCTCCTTAATATCATCAACACGAGCTTCGATGCCATCGACACGAGAGGTTAACTTCACATGTTCTGTGTACGCCTTAGTGCGTTGTTCACGTGAAAGCTTTATTTCATCTTTCAAGTCTTTCAACGTATCGGTAAGCACGCCCATTTTTTCTTGGAACATCAAATTATCTTGCATTCTTTGAAGATCCAATTTTTCAAGAAGCGGAATAATCAGTAGCCTATACCCTGCTCCTGCGACTACCCCTACAATCGTAAGCGTAGTCAGAATGTCATTCAATTCAAATTGCCATGTCCACATCCCTTTTATACCTTTCTCCAAAAACCAATAATATCAATAATATACCGAGTATTTGCCGGTACACCCCAAGCCTTAATCATACGGCTGTTTCGTTCAACATAAACACTATTGTTATTTACATTAACGCTTTTTTCTATTAGTCGTACAGCAACTGGCGAATTAGGTGGAAGCGATGCGACCACGTTGCCATTACCGGAAGGGGCAGTCAATTTAAAATCAAAATGCAAGTACCCCCAACCAGTTAAGGGGTCGAACGCTAAATATCCTCTATCCGCACCCCTCTCACCTGGTACTGCCGTTCCCCAAGCAACTTCATATATTTCGATTGGTTGCGAAGTTACTTGTCCACCACCGCTTCCAGGGTCGCCCTTAGGCCCTTTTAAAGCTAGTAATTGCTCTGCTGTAAAATCAGAATATTTGAACGGCTCGCCTTTTGGTCCTGGCGGCCCTGGTACCCCTTGCGGTCCTCGTTCGCCGTCCGCTCCACGTTGTCCAGGAGTTCCAGGTTCACCTTTAGGCCCTTTCAACTTTTCAATCTGTTCAGGGGTAAGCTGTACGCTTGAAGCCGAGGTATATTGATTAATTTCGGCTTTCTTAACATAATCACTTAATTCAGATTTTTGAGCGAACGATTGTCCTTCGATTTTATTAACGTAACGACTAGAAGCATCGCCAGGTGTTAACGCATATTGAGCAATCTCGTTTTTCTTAATAAAAGTACCTAAATCACCTTTATAAGCAAACGTTTGAGACGCCCAGCCCTTTTGAGCATAATGGTTATTGGCGTCTGTTCTAGATAAATAATTATCTAACTCTTTTTTAGTAGCGTAAGCCGATAAATCGACATTTCCTCCACCAGTGCCACCACCAGAACCTGGAGGTCCAGGAGGGCCAGGAGGTCCTTGCAGTCCTGGGTCTCCTTTTGGACCTTTAAGTCCTGCTAGTTGTTCTTGAGTGAAGTCAGAATATTTAAAAGGTTCACCTTTAGGGCCTTTTAACTTTTCAAGCTGTTCTGGTGTAAGTTGTACACTTGATGTATACTGACTGATTTCAGATTTCTTTACATAGTTACTTAAATTAGCCTTAGCAGCATAATTATTATCTGCATAGACTCTAGATACAAAAGTATCCTTAATCGCCGCTGTCGTCATATAACTATTAAGATCAGTTTTCTTAGAATACGTATTATCTGCAAAAACTCTAGATACAAAGGCGTTATTAGCCGCTGCTGTCGTCATGTAGCTATTTAATGTAGACTTAGCAGCATAGTTATTATCTGCAAAAATTCTAGATACAAAAGTGTTACTAGCTGCCGCTGTCTTCATATAGTCACTCAGACTAGCTTTAGTCGCATATGTATTTTCTGCAAAGAGTTTAGATACATAATAGTTATTAAGTGCCGCTGTCTTTACATAGTCACTTAAATTAGTTTTAGTAGCGTATGTAGTATCACAATATTCTTTTGTAGGATAAGCGGATAAATCTACACTACCGCCAGTACCAGGAGGACCTGGGTCCCCTTTAGGGCCTTTTAATGCCGCTAATTGCGCAGCGGTGAACATGTCATAAGTAAATGGCTTTCCATCTTTACCAGGTTCGCCTGGAGGTCCAGGAGGTCCTTGCAGTCCTGGGTCTCCTTTTGGACCTTGCAACTTAACAAGCTGAGTATTGTCTTTGACTTTAATACTTTCGCCGGTGTCATTGATGTGGATGCTATCATCAGAAGAAGGTTTCAAATACACGTTTTCTTCGCTCATATCATTTCCCCCTATTACTGATACCTTCGATTACATTAACTTGACCCTTAACAAGGCATTTAATAGGACGGTCGCCGTTCCATAAGAACAAATCCCATTGGTATTTACCAGCTTCGAGCATATTTGTATCTAAAGAAAGAGTGATTTTACAAGCTTCATCATATTTCAAAGCATCAGTAGATACGTTGATACTAAACTTCACTTTATATTCTTCGTCGTATGGACACTTACGAACACAAGCAAAGAGATTTGCCTCTTCAACAAGATTGTTATACCCAATATTTAGAGAAATCACTTCCCCTTTGATTGCATCAAGGTTGTGTAGAACCGGTAGTTTCATCTTTGTGCTCCTCGTCCATTAAATTGTTATGAACACAGCCCTCAGTTGGGCATGCGCCATCTTCATTAAGCACTTCCCAACAATACTCACAAAATTCCATAACAGGTACTTTGCTTTCTCCAATAAATTTAGGCATATTATCGCACCTCCTTAATACGTGTTACCATTTCGTCATTTAATTTAATATATTGTGCGCTAATAGCCGTAGTAGGCTTGCCCATCAATAGCAAACGGCGTTGAGCTTCTTCTAAAGATTTAAATCGCGGTTCGTACTCAGATTTAATAGTGTTAATTTTATCTTCCTTTGTAGGAACATACGGATCAGGCGCAACGAATTTTCCGTCTACATACGCTTTACCGCTCATAAATTCATCAAGCATTGCGTCACCATCTGCAGAATACACATATTGCGCATTTGGGTAATCGTGTTCAGCTTGCGCCATAATATCCTCACGACTCAACGTGTTATCACACAGGGATGTAATTCGTTCCCCTTTTTCATTTAAAATAAATACATATTGATTCATAGTAGTATCCTTTCGGAGGTGAAATTATGCGCCGTTACGCTGTTATGCTAAAACGTAGACAACGCAATACCATTACATTAAGGCAACTATTTAACGAGTGGCTGCCTATTCACTCTCAGTCTATTTCTGATAGTGCTGTTAAGTCTTATCACATCGCTTTTAAACACATATCCAACCTAGCGGATATGCCTATCACGGATATTCATTTTCAGCACCTTCAGAACGTGATTAATTCCATGCACGTAAAAGAACTTTCCTACTCATCTTGTAAGAAAGTCCGTACACTACTTAATCAATTATTTAATTACGCAATCATTAAAGATTACCATATCACTAATTACGCCCAGCATCTAAATCTAGGACCCAACATACCAACGATAAAAAGGAGAGTATTTACTCGCCAACAAATCAACAAATTATGGGCAATAGATACTCCTTATTCCCGTATGATTTTAATACTGTTATACACAGGCCTCCGCATAGGTGAGCTACTTAATTTGCGAAAACAAGACATCAATAGACGATCATCATACCTCATCGTGAGACACGCAAAAACGAAAGCCAGTGAGGGGCGTATTATTCCCATTCATCACCGCATCATGCCTATAATAGAGCAACTACATACTAGCGATTACCTATTCACTATCAGCTACACATCGTTCCGTAAGCATTTCCGGGATATTATGAAGCATCTTAACTGCAAGCACACTATCCACGATACCAGGCACACATTCGCAAGTCTACTTGATGCGGTTGCGCCACCTAACGCGTTACGTTCTTTACTAGGCCATAAACAAGGTGATATCACTACCAGGGTATACACTCATAAGACTATTCGTGAGCTACGTAAAACCATAGAGTTGTTAAAGTAACTCCCCAGTGGGGGCTTATATATAATCTAGCTTATAATAGCGATGTTAATTTCCCAATAGCGTTCCGAACTGTGTTCAGCATATCTGGTAATGACACTAATACTGAAGGAGACCCTTTGGTACTGGCAATGAATATCCTAGATAATACAAAATTCAAAGTAAGTGGTAGACGCATCCAAAGAGGTACCGGAAACATATGGGGCCACTGGATAGCCGTTGGGATAGCTTAATATCCAGTGGGGAGTGGGTGGTCAAGATAACGTAACTAAGACAGAGGTACGATTTCCTATCAAATTTACAACTTTATTCATGGCAAATGCTATTGATGCGTATTGGAGTGGGTCAGATACACCAAGATATTTTGCAAACTCTGTAAGCGAAAGCAACAATACAAAAGCTGTATTTGTTGCTAGTGATAAATATGCTGCTTCTTATTACTGGTTTGCTCTAGGAACTGTCTAATTACCTACCGCGATATATCTGCCCCAAGCACTAGTTTTATTTAATCCATCTTTCGCCGCCTGAGAATATACTTTAACCCCTGTTCTAGTATGCTCTCTAAACGAATGGACCTGGTTATCAACATTGTTACCATTCACGTCATTACCAACTACTACGTAACACTCTCTATCAAAGGAAACAGGAAATGAAATTGTACCTCCTATTGGTACGTTATTAAACGCTCCCCACTGGATAGTGAAACCATTAGCAAATTTAACAAAGCCCGCATTAACATCTAGCTTAGATGCCACGATAGCGCCTTGACCTAATAAGTTTTTAATTGTAACAAGCGTACTCGCTGGAGAGTCTTTCCAGTTAGCACTGCCGAGGATTGCTTTAATTTGGTCTGTGATGGGAGGGTGAGATGAAATATCTGTGTTATGTTGTTTAACTGCTTCTGTTAACTGCTCACGTGTTATCAACGCACCTATATTAACAGTTAGCGATACATTTCCTGTATTACTAAATACCATTCCGATGGTTAATTCTTGAGATACAACTACTGAGCCACTTTCTGCCGGCATTCTGTCCGGTTCAGGGTCCGTAAGGTATGCATACAATATTTCGCCCTTATCAGGATCTTGTGCAAATAACCCAATTTCAGACATTCGAAAAGCTTCATGTATGCCAGTATTAGTTATAACTGTATCAACGCTTACAATTTTACCTTCTAGCTTAACTACAAAATTAGTAGTCTCCCATTTAGAGGAGATTACATCAGTTAATGCCAATGGATTCGTTGCATTAACACCACTACCGACTTTGATTTTCGTGAATGTCAGTTTAGTCTTGCCCGCATTTACCTTTGCTTGCAAAGCAGCACCAACATCGGTCATGGTTGCATTTGACCATTCTGCCATATATTCCTCCTATCTAACGCTATTATCTAGCGCTACATTAATCTTCGTTTTCTTTGATTCAACTGTGTAAGACGTTACATGGGTATTCAAATTAATGCGCCATGCATTCGTAAAATCACACTTGATATTCACTTTCTTAGACACACCGCACCACCCAGCGAAATACTTATTGAAATTAATTCGTCGAATGAATTCAATACCCTCTAACCAGGATCGTACATTCTTGGCGGTATTGATAGCGCGTATAAGCTTAACAATATCCGATTTACCGGTTAATGGTGCTGTAATAAGCGTAACTTTAAAATAATAAGGCTTGCCATCATACTCGAACCATTCTGCTATTTTCGAATCAGAATATATAGTCTGTACAGCCTTTTCGACTGCGTATGGTGTACCTTTATGGCGGTGAATATCAATTGAATTCTTCACTAGTTCACGCTTAGTTGCTATTGGTAATCCACTATCATAATCATCTACATGTAATTGATACGCTAAATGATCAATGACACTCTCAGATTCAGTATCAACGGATGACCACAATAGCAATGTATTCGTATTCATGAATTCGGCTAACGCATCATCCCACGTTTTAGCAAGGGCTTTAATTGGCTCCTTATCGATTGAGGAGGGAAGATGTTCTGAACTGGTATACTTACTATCACGTATCATTCTTCCTCACTTCCTGCAAGCACTACGGCGATTGTATTGGCTACTGCCACACCTCTTTGTTCTGCAATCGGAGTAAATACAGGGGCAGTCACTTCAACGCGTTTAATTCCAGATACATCCATGAGCATTTGCACCAATCGACTAGGCACTATATCACGGCCTAATTTAGATTTTTGCCAAATTACATAGTCATTGACGGCTTTATCTGCCTTAGCTTTTACCACTGTGGCATCGGCACCTTTTTCAATGTAGTACTTAGCATCGATGTTATATTGCGTAGTAGTAGGGGCTAATACAGTTAGCTTATCTGTTAACGGTCTACGTTTCTTATCAGACAAATAATCCGTAATAGTCTTAAGCAATTCTTGCCCTGGAATACCACCGCCAGATAGTAATGGATAGATATTAACTTCCCCAGGATGTGGAGAGGATACACCTACATCGGCCACGAGGTGTGATGCAGATTTTGTAAAATACTCATAGGCACCTTCAGGGCCTGCCACGGAGAATGATTCAGGAGCCTCATGAATACGTTCACGATAGGCTTCGTCATCCTCTGTATCAGAGCCACCTTCAGACAATGTGGTGTTACTCATCGTATCCACAAATGCTATAGGGTCAATAATTGTACTTATTTCACCTGGTTTAAACCCATTACCTTGTGCGCCTGTACGTTGTGCTTCTGCTTTTACGGACCCATTGAGTTGACCTGGTAGAATTACCAAATTCTCAACAGTAACAAAATATTCACCACCTGCTGTGGATATTTTTGTACCTTTTGGAATAATAACAGAGTTCGTACGCACTGCTGACAAGGTAGCTTGGATAGTCGTAGTTGCTTTTGTTGCCCGCAATCGCTCAACGGCAGCAGGAACAGCTCCAACGTGATCTAAATTATCACCTTCTGCATATGCTAACAGATTTTGTTTCGCTGCATAATTGGCATCGTTTAATAATCGGATAATAATTTCCGAAATTACATTTAAAAATAAAGTAACAGGGTCGCCCTCTCCCAAGGTTCGCCCTGTTATTGTTGTGTAAATATCAAATACCTTTTGTTGAACGTGTTCTTTATCTGTGTTAAAGAATTCAACATTAGGTAAATCAGATAATCTCATATAGTCACCATCACTTTCGGAATCAACGCCCCATTATGTGTGGCGGTAAACGATATATCACTAATTTTGGCACGCGGTTCGTACCGTTTAATTTGTTGGAATATGTCATTAGATAGATGCGCTTGAGCTTGATGGATAGGCATATCAATAATACGGCCATCAATACCAAACTCCCTATCTAGTGGCACACTACCACGAACAGTAGAAATAATCGTTTGCACATTCTGCAAAATCTCAGCAACTTCACTTTCAGGTGCTAGCGATATCCTATTGTCCGTAACTGGTTTAATTTCATACGTTGCTGGCATGGCTAGAACCTCCGTAATATCGTATTAACTTGATTAAATGTATTACCATATTTATTAAGAAGCGACTTTTCTTCTACTGTATTTTTATCTGGATATTCCTCAAGAGTTAGCGATACCTCAATAGATTGTGTCTTGCCATATGCATCCGTAAATAAACTATCTTCACTCAGGGACATGATTACAAAGTAGTTTTGGCTAACAGGCTTACCGCCAATAATAAACGGCAATACAGCTCCTGTATCGCGATAATTTCGCAACTTCTTAACAGTACTATCCGGAGATTGTCCAAGCGATGCAGAAATAAGAATTTTACAAGTGATTTGTTCTACATCCGGCCCACTAAATTGTTTAACAGGCTTTTCTAACATCAGATTGTGCTTCTCCCATCTAGCACTACCTGAACGCGTTACGTCAGATACAGTGAGAACATTGTCTAATGCGGTATAGAATACTATATCCGCTAAATATCCGATATACATCTATACCTCCTATTTTGGTCCGGCTGTTGTAGAACCGCCAGACACTACACCGCCATGCACATGATGAACTAAGGAAATACCATTAACCACTACATCACCACTACTTGCATTGATTGATAAAGTGCCACCAACATTGAGTGTCATATCTCCAGGAACAGTGAGCACACGTTTACCATTATCTGCTCCACCTGGAGTTGGATCCGCACTACTAAAGAATGTTCCAATAATGAATCCATCAGAAAAGCCACGACCAGACCGATTTGGTAGCATAATGCATAATACCTGGTCGTCAATAGCTGGCATCCAATAGTCCTTATCGTGTGCTGCACCTCGATTAATGACAGATAACGGCGCCGTTACAACACCTTCTCTATCAAGGCGTGTAACAACGGCTTTTCCTTCTTCAGGAATTGTACTTGAAACATTTCCAATGAATATCATATCTGCTAATGCAGATAATATATCAGTAGCCATTTAAACACCTCCTTACATCAATCGACGTTGAATAATTGGCCCCTAATGTATGTGTCGCTTTCGTAATTAAATAATTACCATCGAACACCCCAAAACCTTCGAGCTTAACAGTAACCGATGCCATAATAAGAGGGTTCCCAGGGAAACTAAAAGACATTGTATCCGCTTCTTTATTAGCTTCTCTAAGCTTCTTCTTAGCAAGTCTAGTTGCCTCGGCCTTGTCTTTTACCTGCTCATTAACTTCCAACACGGCAAGGTACGTATGCCCCTTACGGTCAGGATCTTCAAACGTATCCTCAATCACAGTTTTCTTATCCTTATCTGTATATTTCACATGGCATGCTCGATATACTTCACGAGTTTTACTCTTGTACGAATAAGATATTGCCCTAGTAATGATCAAAGGCGGTTGTTCACCTTCTTTAGTTTGTACAGGTTGATATTGACCACCTGGTCTACGAATAATGACTTTAGGCTTTACATTTTCGTATTTGTAATCATCGAATATAATCAACTGTTCAGTGGATACCTTAAGAGAAAACCCCGCATCATTGCAAAGTTTTTGCAAAAATGCGAGGTCTGATTCAGCACTTTGAGAGGCATCTTTTAACGGTGGGTCAAAATCTGCATCCCACAATAGCTTTAACTTATTATCTTTCGCTTTCTCGGTAGCAATCGCTTTAAGCGTTGTATCTTTCCACGATTTGTCTTTCTTTTTCTCCCGTAAGTCAGTGCTACCGATAATAGCAACACCTTTGATTTTGACTACATCCGGAAGGCTACTTCCTTCGAATTCATCAATTTCAAATTTGCCGATTGGTAACGTAAATTGTTCATCCCCTAATTTCTCCCATGCTACTGTATTAATGGCGACTTCTAGTAATGATCCTTTCACAGGATACCAATCACCGACCCATAGACGACCCCTATCCTCTAATGAAATAGCCACATCATCTACAGTTCCTGAAAGGTTATCTGTGAAAGTTACATCAAGAAGGTATTTACTAATATCGTCGGTGATGTCCTTTGATTCCTTACTCCCCCAATGTTGGTAGCCAATCGTACACCATGCCCGCCGTGCTAACTTCGTTTGTGGAGTTAAATCTTTCTTCCATTTTTGGACCTTAGCTAGGCTCTTTTGTAAGCTCATGTACTATCGCCTCCATGGTGGTAAGAATTCAGGTAAGGAATCAGCAGGAACATCTGGGCATGTTAACACAACACCTGCGGAAAATATCGCCGTATTACGGTGTTTTTGATTGGCTTCTAACAATAAATTGATGTATCGTTCGTTACCATACACCTTATAGGCGATTAAGTCCCACATATCCCCTTGTATTGTTGTATAGCTAGTCATAACTTAACCTCCGTTGCCCAGTGGTATAGCTACGCATCATTTGTTCAAATTCACGCATTTTTGCATCTAATGCTGACATAATATCATCCGTTGAACCATTACCTGCGTTAATGACAGGTGCGAATGTGATTTGCACAGGCGATCCGCTATTACTACTAGCTGAAGTCTTAGGTAAGCTAGGAGCTAAAGATACAGTAGGTGCTGCAGCAGTCTGCGCCCCACTCACACCTAGCATCCGCCCAGCCGTTTGCCATAAATTCATCGCATTAGCACTACCATCAATAGGGACAATGACTTCAGGATATCCGGCCTCACCAATCAATGCAACTTCTGGAGATGTAATTACGCCACCATTAGCATACGCATTACCTCCAGCGGCGGAAACACCAACTGTGAAACCTCCACTAAATTGGGCCTTAATACTTGCCCACGCCCCTGCAATTGCGTTAGATACCGCACTCGGAATTTGACTTACCCAGTTTACCACAGCATTATAGGCATCACTTGCCCATTGCTCTGCGGCCGCTACAAACGCTGCTCCGGCTTCTGCACAGGCACTAGGTAAGTTCACGAGGAAATTGACAACATCATTAACTAAGTTACTAATCCAAGAAGTAGCCGTAGCATACGCTTCAGAAACAAACGAAATAACTGCCGCTACGAATTCAGCACCCAATGTAATCATGTACGTAGGTAAATTAATTAGGAAATTATAAATCCCATCAACCATAGCCCCAAAAGTGGTAACCGCAAAGGTATAACACTCTGTGGCAAATGATACGACGGCAGATATAACAGCAGTTCCAACTTGTACCATAATCGCAGGCAATCGCAAAATAATGCCTATAATAAATCCTACGGCCATACCAATGTACGTTGGTAAGTTAAGCCATAAATTTACGTAGGCTATTACTGCCGCTTTTAACGCATTAAACACGCTTATCCCTATTGATAATAGGCCATTTATCACAGTCATAATACCAGATATAATGGCACTCCATGCAGAACTTAAAGCAGAACACACACTATCCCATATCGAACTTAGTCCGGAGCATACGCTATCCCAAACAGATGTTAATGTAGAACAAATCGTATCCCAGTTAGTTACTAATAGGTATATCGCTGCAATAATCGCCATGATAGCAATTACCCATGGTCCTCCTATTAATGCGCCAGCGGCTTTAAAGGCACTCGTAGCTGTTTCTACACCTTTAAAAGCTGTAGTGATTGTAGTAATACCAGATGCCAATTTTGTGGCAGTACCATATAGTAAGGCTAATTTCAATCCGTTAGTTACTACGGCTGCAATAGCTTCCTTATTATCCTTCATGAACGTTACAACGGTTTGTAATACCGGTATCAGTGCCGGTAATATTTGCTGGGCAATCGGTATAAATGCCTGTGCCAAGCCCAATGCAACCTGCGTAGCTTCCGCTTTCAGGATGTTCATCTGTAGCCATATTTCATGAAGCGATTTAGGATCTATACCAACACCCTTTATTTGTGATGCGGCCGCTTGTGCATCTGCATAGTTTTCAAATACTTTAGTAAGCTCCAGGCCTTTGGCGCCTAGCGTTTCAAGCATGAATTCTTGCCCTCGGCCTTGTGCTACCGCATTTTGGTAACCTTTAGCCATTGCGTCCAATTGTTGGTTCATAGGCAACAACTTGCCACTTGCATCAGTTAAAGATACACCAAATTGGCTGAGGTACCCCTGCAATGCTTCAGCACTTTTACCCCCGCCGGCCAAAGTCTTATCCATTTTGGCAAAAGATTTGGCAGCTACTTCTACATCCACACCGCTTAAAGTCATAATCTTTTTAAATTGAGACGTCTCAGCAGTTGTCATATGTAGTTTATTAGACAATTGGTATAGTGCCTCGCCCGCATTTACAACGTTATCTATAATTGCACCAATTCCAAAGCCGCCGGCTGCGACCATAGCAAAATTGGCAAGCTTTCCTGTGACTCCGCTTACTGCGGCACTTGCACCCTGTGCGGCTGATGCTGCTCCTGCCAAAGGGCTCGCACCTCCCATTTTGCTGATTGCATTTTGATGCGCAGTCTGACTTGCAATATTAGACCTCAACTGGGTCTGTCTTTGTAACATAGAATTCAGTTTTTGCTCAGCGGCAATAGCCGCATTCCTGTCACTAACATTCCCCGACTTTTGTGAGATAGCTTGTAGTTTTCTGTATTGTGCCTGTTGGTCCTTGATTGCGTTTGATAGTTTGTTGAGTTCCTGAGATGCTTTTGATACAGAGGAAGATAACCCGCCGTCGAGTTTACCTTTAATGGCAATCGCCATTTCTAAGACTTTATTGGCCATTATTTTCTCCCTTTCATCGCTTTATTCTCACGCTCGATACCATCACTAATGAGCTGAACGTGGACTATGAACTCATCCACGTCTAGCTCTCGAATAAAGTAATCCATTGACGTGCTTGTGTATTTACTACACGTAATCGCACACCCTGTAAAATACCTTTCTAGGTCAGTTATTTTTCGGAATTGAGCAAAAAATTCTGTACCTCTAAGCACACTCTAGTAAAATCAGCAGCCGGAAGACTATAAATATCATCCACTTTACATCCACATGCAGCAGCTGCTACATGTGCTTGATACGTCATAGATAATGCAGGAACTGTGATGGTTCTATCTTCATTCTTTGCAGCCTTCTCACATTTAATTAATGTATAACCGCTGATTCCTTCAAATTGTAAGGAATGACCTGCTTTTACTAATTCAATACCAGTTGTTTCGTTCATAGTACTTTGTTTACTCATTAGTGATCGTCCTTTCTACAGACTAAATACCGAGTGCAGCACGAACATCGCCAAGGAAGTCCGTACCATCAGAAATAGAATCCTTATATGCGTATTTATCGATTTCACGAACTACCTTGCCGTTTTGTTCGAGCTTCAAATATGTAGTTTCAATTGTGTTCGTTGCATCAATAGTATTGCCAGATTCATATGTGCCGTTTTCTTTAGATTTAGCACGGCCACGAATAACAGCACGTGTAGGCACAATTACATATTTATCTTTACCGCTATCCCAACATTGGATAGCACCACGTACTTCTAAGCGCACGCCACGTCCACCTGTAAGGCGGTGTGTAGTTTCTGTTGGAGTGTTCCAAGTAAGTTTAGTTTCCATAGAAGAGTAGTGCCCAATAACTGGCGCTTCTACTTCACCTGCTATGCCCACACCTTTTACAGTTTGAGTCATTACAGATTCACTAGGTAATTCTACTTTGGCAACACCTAAACAGTTGTCAGAACCTTCTTCATATACACGGAAGTCATTAAGTACTTCCGGCACTTGGTTGATAGATGCCATGATTAATTACCCCTTTCTATACTGTTTGAAATAATGTTTTGAAATAGGAAACATCGTATTCAGAAATACTTTCAATTTCTTGCGCTGGAATTGGAGGTGTACGGTATTTATGGAAGCGAATAATACCATTCAACAAGTCTGTTGTAGGGTTTTCTGCTTCTTTAAATTCAATACGACCGCCCAAAATAAAGCCACGAGAAGTAAGACCGTTAAGACGAATTGTTTCACTATCAAGAATTGTTTTGATATTACGTGGCAAGATAGGCATATCCACTTTTTGCCAATACGTTAAGATGAATGTTTGGTCATCCCAATCATTGAAACGACGTACACAAATGAATGTATCCTTAACATCAGTTGTGCCAGGATATGCACCTGTATAGTTGCCCCAAGATACCCAACCGTTGATGTTAACGGCCGTCATAATACCTTGAGAGTTCAATAAGTTCGCTTGAGAATGCGTAAGCATAACTTCCTTGCCATTAGCCAAACATAAACCTGTGATGTTCATAGATTTATTAGAAGGGGATAGCGTAGGAATATCGCTATTAGACGCATCGCATTTACCCATAATGCCCATAATGTGTGTAGACATATGGAACACATAGTCGCCATTACGAACTTTTGGCCAACATACGACTTCGGATTCGCCCGTATAGCTATTACCTTTCTTCCATTCATAAGCATCAGTGTATTTAACAACTTGCGTAGTATCGATATCAACTAATGTTGTCGCTCTAAATAAGTTGTTAATGACACGAGATTTTGCCTTCATAACGGATGCTACTGTAGGATTTTGAGAGAAGCCCGGCGCAGCAATAAGCCCTGGCACAATGCCGAAATGATGATAAATTGTATCAATCAATTCAAAGCCGGTTGCTTTATCGTTGCTATCCACCCCGCCGATTACATTTCTATAATCAAAGTTTTCTACATCAAGTTCATCATAAGTAAGGTTCAATGTAGTAGCTGTATCAAATTTTCCACCTTTTACAACGGAGATAACCAATTGATTTTTGTCATCAAAGGCTGCCGTGTAATCTGTGTTAGCTACACCCGTTTGGCCAGCACTAGACACTTTTAATGTATTAAGCAATACTGCTGCTTTTACTACACATTTCTTTTCTGCCAATGTAGCAGTTGTTGTAGTGGATTTCTTGTGCTTAGCAGGATCCAATACATTAACAAATACGATTGGAGCTACACCATACAATTTGAATTGTGCGTACATCGCTTCACATAATGTGAAATGTGCCCAATCTTCAGAGTAGCCAAGTTGTTGAACAGCTTCTTCCCAGCTGTAGCAGATGATTGGCTTGTTGACTACCGCACTAGGGTCTTCTGTAAGGTGTACAGGTGCAGTACCGAACACAACAGGAAGGCCGGCAGTAGTTTGGACAGGAGCAATTACAGAGGTAGCTTGCTCACTTGTTTTGACGCCATGATAAAAGGCCATTTACTTCACTCCTTTATAATTTTTCAATGCGTTTACATAAAATACATTTAATTGTGTCCCTTGTGTTTTGACGTCAATCATTGCCTGATTAAGCTCACCTAAAGGCACGAATAAATGCATAAAAATAGGGTCTTCCGCTTCCGGCAGTGGTGCACCGTCGCTAAAAACCATGAATTGGTTTAGCCGGCTACTGCGGAACGAAGGCCCAACATATACAACAGGGTTCATCGTTGTCTCCTATTCAATTACTTTGTTATCCGTGAATATCTTATTTAGATTCCTACGAATAACAGGAATATACACTTCAAATTCAAGATACCCAACCCATTGAGGGTATGGTTGATCATCAGGAATTGTTGTATTAATGGTATTCTCCTTAATTTCATATTTAAGTGCTACCGGATTATCAGATAACAACCGCTCACGCACTACCTCTAATAGGTGATATAGTCCGACATGGCCTTCAGTTAAGGCTTCATCATAAGTAGTTACCAATACAGTAATACCTACCGTCGAACTATCTGCATCACTAACAGAGTACGGATGCACTACTACGGCCGGGCATAATTTGCGCTTGTCTTCATTCTTGTCTACTCTTGGTAAGAAACCGCTCCATACTCGAATAGGTCTTTCGGTAACATCACTGTTTTCATTCAGCTTTCGTAACTCATTCATGAGATATTTAGCAATACCATCTGATACATCTAATGGCGTCATTAGTTACCTCCTAACGCGCGCTCTAATTCGTGATATAAGCGCTTTTCATACATTTCCATGCCTTCCTTTTGCATGGCATTCATAACAGTTTCATTACCAAACATTTGCGGTAAGGCTGGCCCATATATTCCCTTTAACGGATATCTGTCCTTGCCTTGGCGTTTCATAAAGATACCGGATGCACTAACAAAGCCGTTTGGTACCTTTGTTTCTGTACCTTTTTTAATCGATACAAACACACCTTTTCGCTTAAGTGATTTAATTTTGAAGTACTTTTGAGCGCTAGTATATCCACCTTTGATACGCATTTCTGTGCCATCATTCAATTTATTGATAGATACACCGGACTTTACAACCGATACACCTTTGATAGCATAGATATTGCGTAGTGCTTGCGTTCCTGCTTTTCTTGCAGTTGTTGCAGCACGCTTCGAAGCAGCTTGGCAGACACGTCGAACTCTATCTTCTTTTAATGTTTCCAGTGCTTTTTCAATCGTTTTCACTGCACCTTTATCAAGTTCTAGCTCAACCATCCGTCAACACCGCCTCTAGCTTCTGCTCTTAATTCAATGGATACTAACCCATCTTCTTCCGTTGCACTTTGAACGACGTAAACGTCTTCGTCTAATCGGAATACGTTCCCCTGTGATGGAATTTCAGGGATGTCCGTTAGTTTGCAATGCACAAATACAGACACCCCGTGCAATCCGTCATTTGATACGTGAGAGCCATTCGACAAGAATGACTCCCTCGCCGTTGGCGATTGAATAACCGCTTTAGCTACTGTGCCATTTAGATCATGCCCTTCGGCGAATTCGTCTTCATTGAGGAATACATCGTCAATATCGCTTTCTAGGTAATCTCTAAATCGCATTATTTTTTCACCGTAACTTCCGCATCAACTTCAGGTAATTCCATTTCTTCTTCCGGTTCATCTGGAACGACTTCCAATGGCTCCGGTACTTCAATAGGATCATCTTCAGCAGATTCAAACTTATCAGATTCAAGCAATGACAACGCGATTGCTTTCTTTTTGATATCGACTACTTCGCCTTTACCATACATCTCGCCTTCGTGTGCTAAATAACCCTTTAATACTCTGATTTTCATAAGTAGGTTACCCCCTATTTAGTCTTAATAGTAGCCCAATCATCGATAGTTTCAGGAATCAATACACAACGGGAGTATACAGACAATGTTAATTCTTGTGTAGCCTTATTAGCATAGTAGTAAGGAACATAAATACCTGCATATGTAGTGAATTGATTATCATCGTTAAGCAATGTTACTGCCGCATGTTGTTGACGACCACGACCTGGAACACCTAATACTGCAGCATCATCACCGATAAAGGATTTTACCTTGCCTTCATCATCTTGATATGTTTCAAGATATGCATACACATCAATGTTTAAGGACATGATACGGCCAACATACCGAACTTGTGGAGATAAGTATTCAGGCGCAAAGCTAAACATAGTCATGTTTTCACGATTAGGAATGGCCAACATCTTGTTAATAGATGCATTATCAAGAATATATTTTTCAACATTCTTACCGACAACTAATACAGTTGGTACGATTCCTGCGTTTTCCTGAATTTTTTCGGACGCCATTTTCAAATCACCATAAATATCAGCGCCAGCTTGGTCCCATGCAGTAGTAGGTGTGATGTCTTGTTCAAATTCAAAATCAATTTCATCAGTTAGAACAGTCGCGCCATCGTCAGCATAACCTTCGATTTTGCATTTACCAGTGGTAAGCAAATCAGCTGCCATTTTGTTTTTACGATTGATGATTGTGCCTTGCAAATAAGACAAATCTTCAGCTTGCATTTGTGCCGCACGTTGCGCAGGTGTCATTGTAGATACAATATTTTCCGCAAATGCACGTTGGTCGAGTTGCTCGGGATCAATTACTGTACGAGGGCCCATCATAGGCGCTTCATATAAAGCAATTTTAGAGCCGGCACGTTTAACATTTACACCAGATGCGCCACGAGATACAAAAGGTGCTAGAGTGCGACCACGTTTACGAGTTTCTACTGCGATTTTTTTAGAAGTTGCAACTGCCGGAACTTGTGGGAAGAAAGTATCAAGCAAGAAACTTGCTGGAGTTTTCATTCGTTCTACAGCTTGCATTAAAGATAACGTATCTTTGAAATCAATTGCCATTATATAGTTCCCCCTATTTAATGCTAGTTAAGAATAAGTGAGCGTCTTTAAAATCCGCTTCATGTTCATTAATTTTGTAAGCTTTGTCAACTACCAATACTTCACGATTAAAGCGACCGGAGACATATACAGTCACTACATTGTGATCAGCAGTTGTAGTAGTATCAGCTACCACGATACCTGCAGGTTTACCACTTGCAATTTTTTGGAACGTACCAGAGTTATTTTCAAGAACTTGGCCACGTTTATATTCACCAACTGCTGCTTTTACATTTTGAGTTAATACAGGCACACCGCCACCACCTAATAGGTAATCAGCTGCGACGCCATTTACTTGTTCGAAATACGCCATTATTTACCGCCTTTCTTAGCATTTGCATATGCTACAACTTCATCAATTGCACTAGCTTTAGCTACTGCATCATTGGTTTCTGGTGTAGATGCACCTTGAGGTGCCACTTTATCCGCACCGGATTCCATTTGATCGATAACCAATTGTCTAATTTGGTCGACTACTTTGTTATCAGTTACAGGAATATCGGATACGGCGGAGATGAAAGGTGTTACTTCATCTACAGTTTTACCTTCTTTAACAGCCACATCTACTAAACGATTGATAACTTCATTGTTCCCTTTTAGTGCGTTTAAGGTTTCAACACGTTCACGTTCTGCTGTTACTGCTGCATTTTCCGCAGGTTCGTTTGTAGAAATACCGAGCAAACCTTTTAAGCTTGCCATGAATTGGTTTTCAGTCATAGGTTTCTCCTTATGTTTTAAAAATTGTTTGATTTTGGCTTCATTTTTGGCCGAATATTTGCAAGATACTTTGTTAACGATAACCATCCCATCATTCATAACAGCCTTATCAGTAATCGCCGTGTCTACTTCATCAATTAGGCCGTAGGACTTCGCCTCATCCGCTGTGAGCCACGTTTCGTCATCCATAAGGGTATTTATCTGCTCAGGTGTCAAAACATCGCTACGACTTAGATAAACATTTGCAATGGTTTGTTTAACACTTCCCAAATAATTCGCCATTTTAGTTAGTCCGTCCGCGTCAAAGCTGTCGCCTAAAAATACAGATGGATTGTGAATCATGTACAAAGCATTGCTTGGCATAATTACCTTATCCGCCGCACATGCAATAATTGTAGCTGCACTCGCGCATAATCCATCAATGTGTGCTGTTACTTTTCCAGCATAGGCTTTGATCATATTGTGGATAGCTTGTGCCGCGAATACGTCACCACCTCCAGAGTTGATGCGCATTGTTAATTCATTACCATTACAACTAGCTAAGTCACTTGCAAATTCACGTGGTGTAATTTCATCGCCCCACCAAGAAGTCTCAGAAATATCACCATATAAAATCAACTCAGATTGGCCAGTACCATTTTGATTTACAAAATTCTTAACAGACCAAAATTTATTCATCCTCTTCACCTCCTTTCGCTTCAGATTTAGAGCCAACGGAAGGATTACCCGCATCAGCTAGCCCCATGCCGTATTTCTCCATGAGTTGCTTTTCAAATGCAAGTTGTGCAATGTTTTCTTCAAGGTCTGTCCCTGTCATTTCAGCCGCTTCACGTTCGCGAGTGGAAACTCCATTTTCAACGCGAAGTGTACTGCCATTCATATCCTTAACTGGGTCAAGGATGGACATAGTCGGTCCAAACCAATCAGCATTGCACCATGCTTTTCGAATTAATGGATCATCAAAGAAACCAGGTGCCTCTATTCGTCCATTCGCTACGGCTTCCATTAACCACACTTCATAGATAGGCTGACAGAAATCACGAGCGAACCACTTACGCCGTAGTTTATATTCTTCCCATGCCTGTAACATTGCTGCACGGCTTGCAGAATACGAGGAGTTAAAATTCTTCATCAATACTTCGTAAGGCTGGTTAAGTGCAGCACCTACTTGTTTGATGAGTTGAGTACTAAATACTTCAAAAGTAGATTGAGCGTTGGAAGCATCAACACTCTTTACGTCTACACCTTTCGGTAAGGCGTTTAATGTACCAGGTCCTAAATTGTACTCTGATACATCAACTACTGGTTCCGTTGGATCATCAACCCCATTGTCGGCCAACATATCATTTAACGAACCGGAGTTTGTAACGGCTTCAGTAAAGAATAAAGCAAAGTAGGACTTAATAATCGCAGATGTAAGTTCTGCATTTGTGTACCGATACACTTGCTTCAATGTTTCAATGACTGGGGCTAAATAAGGCACCCCTCTGTACTGCTCAGGTCTAGTATCGTTACTAATCTGTAATACATTTGGAATGCTTGTACGCTTTCCGTAGGCCTCAACCCTTGCCCATGACGTTAATATACTTGTAATTGGTTCGCCAGGTACCTGATTAGACACCCAGTAAGCTACAATTGCGCCGTCAGTATCAATTTCCACACCATTCAATATGCGATTTCCGTTATCTGAATTAAGTGCTTCAACTCCAGTTGGGTCGCCTGTAGCATACGTTGAAGTGGTGAGCGGGTTGCTTACTCTATTCCCTTCAATTAATTGAAGCCGTAATGTATACGGCATATCTGGCGTAGTGGGCTTACGTCTGAACACTGCAAAACTATCACCATCTGTGAGATACCCTTGATATGCAATACTTTGCATATCGTACAAATTGTTCTTGCGATAAATATCACAGTCTTTTGAGTCTGCCCATAAGTCGAACTCTGCACGCACCTTACGTGCCCATGCTCTGGCGTCCTCTGCGGATATTCCCAAGATTTGAAATTTAGGTCTAGGGAATACATTGAGGCCTGCGCCAACGGTATGGGTAGTACTCGTGTTGATTGCAGCAGTTCCGACTGGTGTATTTATGGCTAAATCTGCTGATCTATCTCGCAAAGTTGATAGATTTGCGCCAATATCAGCCTTATAGCCTAGTTTTCTAGGATTATATCCCTTCAATGATTTGTTATTATGAGAGGCACCGCCCTCACTATATCCGCTATTTTGAGCCCTCGGAGTGCCTATTTTAGCGCTAAATTTCTTGTTTTTTCTCGCCATTTTAGCCTCCTAATCTCTAAAAACTACCCGTTTTGACCTGTTTCCGCGCCCATTATCAGTGTCCATATCTGGTAATTTAGCGCCCCGTGCCACTAAATCATCAATCATTTTTCTTACTTCAGCCAAATTTGCCCTTGTAAGAGTACGATTTCCGATTGTATAACTTTGCCCGGTCAATATTGCTTCCTCAGCTTTGACGTACCATTCTAATCGCACATCAATTAGCCTTGGCTTTCTTGAATAACTAGTTGCCATACATCCTCCTAAATATCTGCTACTTTACTAGCTCTACGAACGCGTTTTCTCATTGGTTTCTTCCGCGTATTAGTCACTGTTGTAGTAGAATGGCCTCCGCCTTTGACTACTTCCGCCAATCTATCCCAATCAGGATGGATTGAGTTCATACAAGCTAGGTTGTATACGCGTAAGTCCAAAGGTTCGTTGCGAACTCCTGCAGTAGGTTCCCATATCTCGTGAATAACGCCCTTACGTTTTACTTTCTTCTTGTGTTCTGAAATAATTCCCTTGAAATACAACTCGTCATATCCTCTAGTTCCTAGAAATTCTTCGTCCAATGGGAAATGAAAGTATTTAGCACCAGGTTCTTCGATAGCCAATCGGTTCATTACCTGTTGTTTCCCATCGTCAACACCTAGCATTACAAGCGGAATCTTGCTTCCGGAAGCTTTACCAATCTTATAGTTCAAAGGTATACCAGGCATCCCAGCCGTACCTTTGATGGCAAATCGTTGCTTACTGAAGTTCTTTTCGCAATATTCATATACTTTGGAAGTGTAATGACCGCCTGAGTCAATGAAAGCACGTGCTACTTTAAGACCTGTGCCGTTCTTAAATCGGTATACCTTATCAAGCAACGCATCAAGTGCATCCCATGTTGCTTTATTATCAGGCTGGCCTAAGATAACGCCCTTACAGATTCCCCAACATTCTTCACCATATCCCCAGCCTGTAATTTCATACTCTAACCGATTGTCTTGTGTATCTACGGCACCAGTTAGTAGTAATACACCGTCCGGAAGGTCTGCGCCATATTTCTCACGGCGCCTAATGAATTGCTGATAGTCTTCAAAGGCACCTTGTTGTGCATATGATTCACCGAAACGCGTATTCATTACTACCTTTTCACGTGTAGGGTCGCCTTTAGCCTCTAGCCATTCCCTCATGATGTCATTCCAGGTTAGCCAAGGTGAAGTAAATCCATTTACAAAAAAACTGCGTATGCCATTGTGCAACGCAGCCGGGTTTTTCGATATGTACTTTTGAGGAACTTTCCGCATTTCGTCTTCAGAAAATATAGATCCGCAATCAGGACATCGCCATTTTACATCGCTAACTACAACAATCTTCCGACCTTTGGCGTCCTTATGTTCCTCTGTCTCACATTCCATTTCAGTATGTCGTATCAAATGGTACTCACCACAATTAGGGCACTCATGTTGCCACTCCTCTTGGGTTCCTGTTTGATACTCTACATCGATTCGTGAGCTACCTTCATTAGTTGGTGTGGAGAATAACCCCATGACCCTGTTCCAGAACGTTGTCATACGTTTGGCGGCAAGGTCTACTGGGTCACCTTCTGTGCCAGCGCTGTCTGGGAAGCGGTCTACTTCGTCCGCTAGTAGCACACGTACAGGACGTGATGCCAATCCGGCCGGACTATTAGCACCGCACATGATAAGACGACCACCAGGGAATAACTTAGATAAGATTGTATTCTTCCCATCTCTTGTCTTGGCGCCGTCCTCTGATTTCGTTTCGTAGAATACTTGTGATAGTACTTTCGTATCACGGATCATCGGAGAGATACGAGACTTTGAATAATCTTGAGCCAATTCAATAGTCGGTTGAATCATCATGACCGCACATGGGTCAAGGTGAGCGTATCGCCCTAGGACATTATTCATTATGTCTGACTTCCCTACCTGTGACGCTGACTTAACAACTACTCGATTGATACCAGGTTGCGTGAAAGCATCCATTATCTCTTTTTGATATGGGGCTCTACTCGTTTTCCAACGTCCTGGTTCAGCAGAAAGGCCTTGTGATAGCATGCGATAATCGTCAGCCCATTGGCTAACACTGGTTTTTGGTAGTGGTTTCAGGCCCGTTTTAGAAACATATTGCCACAATTCTTTTGCCGTTTTCATGCTATCACCTCCTTTTTTGCATTAAAAAAGCGCCTAATTTGGCGCTTTATCATCGTCTAATTCATCGCTATCCATGAATAATGACGGCGTATATTCACTTAATTCGGACAATTTGTCCTCAATTTCTTGTGTTAACAGGTTATATGCTTCCTCTTTTGTTATATTTTGTAACTGTGGTGCCAATTTAGTCGGCAATCCTAACAATTGTGTACGCAAATTGACAAGCATTTCTGTCATAACCTGTTCTACAGTATCTGCTGAGTACACCTCACCGTTCATTTTGGCTAATTTCAACTCAGCAATCTTGCGTTTTGCGCGTTCATTCTTGGCCTTTTCAACCTCGAATACCGCATCATCGGAACTGCTTTCCTCTTCAGCAGAGGATTGGCCCTTATATTTGACATAATTGATAACGGATTTGATAACCAGGATATTATTCTTTTCATCCGTCGCTAAAACCCCTTCTTGGAGCAGTTGCGAAACACGTTGACGCGAGAGCCCAAGTGCTTTCGCCAGGTTCGACTGTGAGGCCGTTGCTGTTTTCAAATCATCTGTAATTTTCACTTATCAATCAGCCTCCTTTCATTACCTGTATCACTAGCAAGGTCATAAAAAAATTAAAATCTAGGCAATTTTTGGGGTCTCGGCCACCGCACGCTTTCAATTTTTCCCAGAAGAACCTACCAAAAAAAAATTGCTCAAAAATTCAACGAAACGTGTAATTTTTTAAATTTATTTTTTATTATTTAGCGCGGGTACTGCCCCAAAAGCTATCTTAATACGCCTTTATTTTGTCTATATTTACCGCACTCCTTATGAACCTTTGCGGTTTTTGTTTTTACTAACGAATGTGATGGTGCATACGATTTGCACATGTGATCAATATGAATTCCATTAGCCTTGCACCAACCTTTTACATTATTGAGGCATCGCCTCTTTTCACAATACACATCTGTCAATCGTATTCACCTCGCTTCCTTAAAATTTGTATGCAAAAAGACCACCTAACCGTATGGATTAAGTGGTCTTTTGCTTTATTGTTCTAGGTATTCACTGTGTCGTTGAGAGAGAGAGTATTTGTTTCCCTATTAACTCACACTATCATTATAAACTGTCAAGAAGGACAGGTCTAGGACAGTTTTGGGACAATTTTTTCAGGCTAGCTTTGTATTTAACCCAATAACTCCCCATAGCAATACAGATAACTCTTCAATCCCTCTAGCGATGTAACGTTTGATGGTACGAACATCTGGCTTTTCAGGAAATGATTCTGCAATCTCTTCTAAGGTTTCTCCATCAATATAATACCTGCGCATGCATTCGCAATATTTGAATTGCTTGTCGCTACACTTCTCAGCATAGATATCGAGCATGTTATTTACATGTCGCATCATCAATGCTGTTTTTTCTTTGCTTTTAACAATCGCATTCACTTTCACAATGCTCTTATCGTCAAACATATCAATTAACAGTTCATTGAGCCATATCTCCTCGGCTTGTGTCGAATCCGTGATAGCATTGTCTACATATGACTGTAACTGACTATAATGCTTTAATAGCTTGATCGTGTTGTGTCGAAGTTTACGACCTAGCTGTGCATTTTCTTGCTTTGCTAATTCATAGTAGGTTTTAGTAGCCACCTCAGTGGCCAACCTAGTGATTTTTTCAATTTCGCATTCATTCAAATGCATTTCCCCCTTTACGCTTTATTTTAGTCCGTATTGTGTTTTATTCCAACTTCATGAAGATTCTCACTCATTAACGCATTAAAACGTTCTTATACATATGAAATTTTGATTTTTATGGCTATTAGCGACTATAGGAATATACTCATATATTCTGTGATATGTACAATCACAAAATCGTCATCGTCATTTATAACCTCATCAGCCATAGTCCCGATGAATTTCCTATTATCGTTTTCTAGCACTCCTGCAGCTTGTAGTCCATCAAGAATAAATTTCTTAGCAAAAGCTACATTATCAGGATCATGCCTGGTTGATGAGTGCCATTCAAATAATAGGTCTACTTTCCCCTCAACCGATTCTATCTGTTGTGATAAACATTGTTCTTTGACTTGCTCGGTGCATTTCTTTTTCATAGCGGCGGCTGCTATAGTCGAACCACGCTCACAGTCAATATACTCATTTAACGTTGGGAATCGGTTATGGGCTTTCTTTCTAAACCTAAACTGACATCGCAGGAGAATCTTCATCGGTGTGATTCTCCATTGAATATAGCCTCTTCATATTCTCCACGTAAGCGGTCGTATATTCTTTGACTATAATTTTCTTCAGTCCAGGTCTCGCTATAATTCGTCGTAAGAATTATAGGCTTCATTCGGTTGTAGCGATCAATAATAACGCTTTCAACCTTAGATGCTACCCAGTCAGACTTCGAATACTCTGCTCCAAAATCATCAAGTAATAGTAAGGGGATATTCCTAAGCTTTTGCTCAAAGCTTAGATAAGCCACATTATCACCTTTAGATAGTGTAAGCATGGTGTCTAATAGATTAGGCATCGAAATCATGAGGCATCCTTTACCTAATGCCATAGCTTGTTTCAAGATACTTACCGCAATCGATGTCTTGCCAGTGCCAGCTGGGCCCCTTAATATAAGTCCCTTGCCAGACTCAAGATTTTCTTTTAGGTTATGAGAGTACTCCTTAACCACAGCATAGGCTTCAGCGTTTTCTTTAGGAAAGCTACCATGCTTGCGCAACCACTCAAAATCCATTTCATAATAGCGCTTAGGAATTCCAACTGCAGCATACGTAGTGTTAACATTAGTCTGAATGACTATCGGTTTATCATAGACTGGGTAAAAAAACTCATTTTCTACCGTGGACCCTTTCATATTCCGCTTTCCAGTCAACTTGTTCGTCTTTTCTCGAAGAGCCTCTATTGCTGCTGTTACGTTTAGTGGTTCCAAAATCTTTATTCACCTCCTTTTTTAAATTCCCTGCTGTGACAGTTTCAACATACTTGATACTATTACCCCCGTTATCGGCCGTGGTATTGATAGCAACAATAACTCGTTCCTTACCATATGATTCAACTAGATCATCTAACCGTTCTTTAATAGCAGGTGATACAACTCCAATTGATTTCATATACAATTCGTAAATAGGTTTATTTTTTACTTCATCATCGTCAAACATAGATAGAGGATTTTCATCTTCACGCGCGCGCGTATCTCTCTCTATATTATTAATTTCCTTTCCTTTCCTTTCCTTTTGTTCGTTTTGTTCAACGACCGTTGAAGTTCGTTGAACGGTCGTTCGATTTTGTTCCTTTTTTCTGCGAGCTTCTCCACTTTTAATGCCTGCGAGCCTACGTTGCTCCTGCTTTTTCTCAAATTTACTTCTTCGCTCTTCTTGTCTGCGAATTAAACTAGGAGACCAAAAATACTCGTCATCACATTCAAGCAATTCAAAATCACAAATTAACGAGTTTACGAACGAAAATGATTTATTTGAACAAAAGAAAGTGTGTTCATTTTCGTTCAACGGTCGTTCATTTTCGTTCAACGGTCGTTCATTTTCGTTCAAAATTCCTAGTTCTTTATCGAGAGCTATAAATGTGTATTTTTTAAAAGGAAGTCTGTAGTCCTCAGATGAAGCAAGTTTTTCAATTAATTTCCACCACCATGCATATGAAATAACCCCAAATTCTGACTCCATTGCTACGATTTTAGGATCATTGCTCGCATTAACATCGTGGCTGAAGTAATATACATCCTTGGCCATTCATCATTCCTCATCTACAAATAAATTATCCTGGGCTCGACGTCCCATAATAAATTTCACGCATTCATCGATTAAGTCTTGAACAGAAATAGCGAATGTAGAGTCTGCATACTCAACATTTAACCAATCTGTTTTGAATTTAAACTCGTTAGGAGTGTTCATATCAGACACGATACCTTCAACACCAACCTTGTGAATAAGACCTTCAATGTCGCCATACTTAAATTTAAATGTATTTACCAAAAATGGAATTTTAAATTCTTCCAGAAATTCGAAGTTCTTCTTCACAATAGACTGCAGTTTACTAAATGCTTGCAGAAGTTCAGGACGTGGATCATCTTTGGATTTTAGAGTAAATACATCCGTAAGACCTGTGGCAGATGGTTTCTGATAGGCAATACTAATATCGTTATCTTTAATTTGAATTGATTTAATGATCATAGGGGACTCCTTTCTTGTTCTACGATTACTAATTTGCCAGTAGCAGCTTGAACAGCTTGTTTAAATATTTCTGCATCTGAGTTGCTGTCAGATAAATGTAGTAGCCGTATGTCTTGACACTTAGTTAGGTCCATCGATTTGAGGAATTTAATAACGTTTTCTAGTGAAAAGTGAGATTGAATTAACCGTTCCATTCGCTTTTCATCTAAATAACCAGCTTCTACTTGTTGATTTAGGATTTCATAGGAATGATTACATTCAACCATGATATGATCAACATCTTTGAACGTATATCGGCAGTAATAGGTGTCGGTAATATATAAGAGTTTATCTTCACCGTCAGAAATTAAAAATCCAACATTAGGAACATCATGTTCTAATTCAAAAGGTAGAATACTAAAATTACCTATCGTAAATTGAACTTTTGGGGTAATATAGATGGCTTTGTGATGTCCTGCTACATATAATGCGTCTGCAGTATCTTTTAACATATATACACGATGGCCAATCTTTAATAAATCGTGGACAGCTTTGCTATGATCTCCGTGTTCATGAGTGACTAATACCCCACATAGATGCAGAAAGTTAAATCGACAATACCGTTGAATTTCTTTAAAAGATAACCCTGCATCCAGTAGCAGTTCATCACCATTGGTTGAAGTTTTGATTCGGTAGCAATTCCCTTTGGAGCTACTACCGAATGCTTGAATGCTAATCACAATTAATCACCAAACATACTAACTGCTTCGCCAGTTTCAGGATTAACAAACTCATTGGCAGGACTAGGTTCTATGTCAATGGCTTCAGAATTTGCATTATTAGCAATGGTTTCTGCCACATCTGATTGAACATCGATAGTTTCACCTTCAAAATCAGGGGTGAGTTCGCCATTATTATCACGAATGACGGCGCCATCTACAGAGATTGCATTAGCCATGCTCTGCATTTCTACTGATAGAATGCCATATTTACTTAACAAACGTTTGAGTACCGTTTTGATAGCCATTGCGTCAAAGTCAGTTTTCCAAAGGCCAAAACCCTTTTTGTATGTTTGAGAATACTTTATAGCGTGTGCTTCAGCGTCTTCTTTAGACATATATAAATACTTTTCAAAACCATTAATTAGTTTGAAATAAGCGATGTAGCCAACTACATTATCACCAGTTCGCTCACCCAATTCGAATTCGCCTGTAAGTTTATTATGGTGTTTAATTTCGCCTTCGTAGATTTCACTAGCATTAATGGTCTTATATTGACCTGTGCGCATGGCCAACTGGATATACCCTTTGTAACCCATTTGAAATTGAGCTTCATTAATTTTCTTTTTGCTGTTGTAGAAAGGAACAATATAAGCAAACCCCAAATTTTGATTGATTGGAAGATCCAAAGTGGCTGCCATAACACCTGCAGTAATAACTGTAGTAGGGTCTGCTTTTGATAAAAGTTCATTATTATTAGATACAGAAATCAAGCTGGACACAAAGGCCGCTGATTTTTTACCCAAGATTTCATTAAAACGTTTCTTTACCGACTCACTAGACACCATAGTTTTAAGCGATGGTGTTTGAGTTTGTGCTTTTGTTACTTCACCCATTATATACCTCCTATGCCACGTTTTCGCATACAGCGTGGATATCTAATTTAGATAAAATATTATGAATTTCTAAACGACCCTTTTGAGTCCACTTAGTTGTGATTTTAGAGTCTAAGCGACCATCACTTCTGCAGAATGTAAAGGTTTCTGATTTAGTAAAACCTTTAGCCATATGTTGCTTGTACAGAATCCATTGATCACCGACCTTACGTTGTAGACCAGCTTCATGCAAAATTTTATTTAACTCTTGAGCACTAAGGCCATAGTCAGCTGCAATTTGAGTAATCGCTAAACAGGATTTACTTGAGAGAATTTTATCCACGTAATCCTTAACCGGTTTAAACTCCGCAATCTGCTGTTCTTGTTGTGCTACAATTGCTTTCGTTGCATTGTGTAACTCAACTTCATTAGCATAGGCTCTTAAAGCTTCAGGCAATGACTTGGGAATATTCATGCTATACGCACCAGTCTTACGAATTTGTGGGATTACTTCCGACGTAACCCATCGTTTAAATTGTTTCGCCGTTGGTAGTTTACTGGATAGTACCAGGGAATAAAGTCCGCTTTCATTAATTAAAATCGTTTCTTTATTTTGATTACCATCAAACACCATTGTCTTTGTTCTATCTTCTTCATCAGTATGTCGGTTTACATCTCGACTACCGTTTTGGTACCCGAGAGTATCAGCGACGTCCTTTGCAACAAACCATAATTCATTATCTTTTTCTAAAATACGAACTTGGCCAAATGTATTGTTCTTAAAAATCTGTAAATCATTCATATCTACACCTCCTCAACAGTTAATTGCGGTTTCGATTCATCAACGATCAACTTAATCGTTTGACTATTAACTGGAACGAATTCAGTTACTGCTTCTGCATTATCGATGAATACCGGAGCATTTACTTTGTAATAACTTGTTAGTGCATTAATGATATCTAACCCTACATTAATACGTGCTGCATTATTCATACTGCGGTATGGTACCCCCTTATAGGTAGTTTCGCAGCACTCCTCAATGTTTCCGTTGATCATGACATTAAACATCTTGAATCGCGCTAACTTGAATCTCGAGTTAATGACATCTTCTAGCATATTAACCTTTGCTTTAATGAATTCATCCATTAAGAAGGACGCTTCATCAAGTGCGTTCTTTTCTGCTACTAATTTTTGTTGTTGGTTTTCTAATTCAAGGATTCGATGATTAATATCATCAATAAGCTTAAATTTATTTAACTCAGTTTCGAGGGCTGCTTTTTTAGACTTCATAGAGCTCAACTCTTCGTCAAGTTTAGTAAGTTCTTCAGTATCAGCTCCTGGTTCATCGTCAATCTCTAGTAAGAATAATTGAGCCTTCAAATCAGCATAGACTGGATCGTCTTCAAGATTAGGCTCAGAGTACCCCTCATATTCTTTAAATTTAACATTGTAAGCATCATTATATTGAGATGTCTCAGTAGTTAAACTATCAATCTTTGACGCCATAATTTCTTGTTGCTCTTCGTAGTTTCCTTTAAGCTTTACTGCACTTTCAATAAGCCCTTTCCACTCCTCAAGCTTCTTAGATTTATTAGTGTTAAACTCTGCCTCGAGAATCTCTTGCTTATCAGCGGGTAGTGCTTGGCCACAAGTAGGGCAAGATTCTTTATTGAATTGTTGTGCGTTAAACGTATCAAATTCAGATTGTAAGGTTACAATGCGTTTAGACTCACGTTCAATTTCTTTATTGAGCTCATCTCGTCTATCAGCACATCTATCTCTGTCTACTTCTACCATTTTTAGTTTGGTTAAAGAGGCTTCATATTCATCGCGCAAGCGTTGTTTTTGTTTATGATAGTCAGATAGTACTTTAGAGCTTTGAACCTCTAACTGGCGGTTAATATCACGGATTTTAGACTCCTTTTCAGTAGAACTAAAACCGTTTTGAATAATTGCTTTTTGCTTTTCAACTTCACCAATACCAGCGGATAGCGTTTCAATGTCACGAATGAGTTTTGCTTTGCCAGATGCAATTTCAGGTTTGTTACGCATAGCTTCATCTATGCGAACCGGAATCATATCCAGCTCTTTATTAATGGCAGTCTTCTTAGCTGCGACTACCTTACGTTGATCGTCTACAGTTCGCCCCTCTAGCAATTCAGCCAATCGACTTAAATCATCACGACTATTAATTACACTGATATCATCAATATCGCCACACATTTCAAGCAATAACTTACGGCGATTTTGCCAAGAATACGTTTCATTAAAATACAAGGGGTTTGTGATTAATTTAAAGATACTTTCATCGATAAGAGTGTTTACAACTTCTTTATACTCTTTTTCTTTTTTAGGCACCCCATCGACAAAGTAATCTGTTGTATGCCCCGTGAGAGTTATATCGCCACCACGAGGGGATGAATACTTTTCACGATACACACGTTTGAGTTCTACTGTGCCACCTTCATCTAAAGTAAAGGTACCTGTTACTTCATGATTGACTTTATGAATGGGGTTTCCGCCATCCAATGTTTTAATTTCAAAGTCAGCTCTATCTAGGCTATCTTTGCCAAATAGTAACCAGCACACAGAGTCAAATACAGTCGTTTTACCAGTAGCATTATCGCCACGGATTACGACATCGCCATTAAGATTTATAGCAAAGGACTTTAGCCCTTTAAAATTTAGTAATTCTAATTTTGTGAGTTTCATAGTGATCTCCTATACAACACTAGCGTCCACGTCGATGGTATGCGGTTCAATCTTTAATTGATTGGCCCATTGCATGACCGTCGAATTAATATGAGCATTCTTTTTTAGCATTTCATTAGCAAATAGCTTAGCCTGTACTAAGTCAAATATTTGACGCCCTTTCTTCTTACCCTTATTGGCCAATTCTAGGCATGCAACTGGCTTCATAGCATCGTCGGTAACTAACACTATTGCGGTAGTACCTTTCATGACTCTATCTCGGTATGATCCAACACAATTTTTTAATCGTTTACCTGCAGTCATTAAATCTGCTGCAGTTCTTGGGACCATAAAATGCATTCCGTTTACATCCGCTTGTAATTGAGGAACCTCCGGAAGCATTACGTCGCCGTACTCTTGCCTATTGAAGATTTTGATAACTTCATCATGAAAGTTCTTCAGTTTGAATCGTTTTGTCCATAATACATCTTGGTATTTTGCATCGAGTTTTGTGTACATATCTACACAGTCTTCGATATCACGAATGTCTTCGGATAACATCCAGCGCAATACCGCTGGCTCACCACATCGCTTAATTAGCTCCTGCCACATGTCCTTAGAGCGAGGTATATTTAGCTTCATCGCCTTACGAAAATCATTAGCATTATGAAGCTTGCCTGTATATGGACAAGCACTTTCATAGCTTCGTTGTAGTGTGAGGATAGTACGTCTACAATTTTCATCACTGAAGAGATTTAGAACATCAGACATATATACGCTTAATGGATTATTAACCATACACTTCCGCAAGGCTCTACTATTGGGAGCCTTATATGATTGTCTAAGTGCTTCTTGAAAATTCATACCTTTTCTTGTAGCCGCCAATACATCGTCTTCAAACGGAATATTTGTATATCGATATAAGCAGTAAGCATTAGTCCAATACACATATTGTTTCATTAAGCTAACAATGCTAGGCATATCCGGTGCCGATAATTTTAAAATCATATTAAGCAGCATCGTAAAATGATAGCCGTTGTCTTCAGTGGCACCAGGAGCTACATATACATCCTTAGTGCCATACCCGTATGTTTCCTTTAATCGTTTTTCAAACATAGACCTTAACGCTTTGAATGTTTTGTTTAAAAATTTTCTGTTAAAGTCTGTCATTGCATATGAATCACCAAAGAATTTAAGTACAGGCATAATCTCATTTTCACGAATGTAATCAACAGTCAATTCATAACGAATTCTAAATCTATCAATGAAGATAGCCTTGCGTTTCTTAAAGTCGAATCGCAACGTTTCCGTACACATTCCGTGGTCGTTTTTTCTACCGTCAAAGAAAAGCTGTATGCCTTGGTATCTAATTTTTAAATCTAAGAAATGTTTGTAATTAATAACCTCCACATGAGCAGTGACAGGATATACTTTCTCATCACTAATAGAGTAGTAAATTTTGTGATCATAAGGATTTGAAGATGTTTGGCAGTTTGGGCAGGTATAATATTTAGCGCCTGTAACATATCCATTGTGATACGAATATTTACGCTGCCAACTACCACCAAAGGTAAACCCGCAGTCGATGTGGTGGATAGTCGTATATTCTGCACCATACGGAGCCTCTAGAATTACGCTATCAAACATTTTGTGAATATAGGTACTGGATACAATCTCCACAGTGAATACCCCCCTTTTAGTCGCCGAACATAGCGAATAAGTCCGCATCTTCTTCTGGCACAGGGGCAATCACTTCTTCAGCCTCTTTAACAACAGGTACAGGAGGCTCGCTTGATTTGGCCTTACGCTTACGCTTTGGCTTTTCTTCCTTTGCGGCACCTTCCGTTTTATCTTTAGGAGCAGCTGACTTAGGAGGCTCGACTACATCAAAAGCTTTTACAATGGCATTAGAGGCTTTCATAACCCCTTCTGTGTAAGCAATACCAGCTTGGTATTCCTCAGCGTTGCTAGGGTCCATTTCAACGGCCTTATGTAATATGTCTAGCGACTTCTTGCATATATCTGCTTGGCTTTTGAATTGTTGTTTAGACATATTTAAGCCTCCTCTGCCATAATGGATTTCAAATCGGTGATAAGATCATCTGTCAAAGAATCACTAGATGGACGAGCAACACCATGCTTGCTAAAAATTGCAAGTGCTTTTTTTGCTTTTACACCATCTTCGCCCATCCATTCACGGAATTCCTTATAAAAGGCTTTTTTATCTACAGGTTCAGCAGTTACATCTAATGCTGCATCCTGTTCCAGTGTTTCTGTTGTAGTTGATTCTTCAGTCGGTGTTTCAACAGGACCAGGTTCCGCTACAGGTTCTTCTACCTGTTCAGCCTTTTCTTCTTTTTTATCTGTTACTAACTTACATTCAAAATCGGTTACAGGAACATCCTTTTGCGCTGGCTCAACTTCAACAGGTTCAGGCTGTTGTTTTGTATCTACTTTTCCTGCAACTTCAGACGCCGCTACTTCAATATCGATAGTCTCGCCAACTGTTACTGTAGGCGCTTCAACATTAGAGCAATTACCGCAGCATTGATGATTTAATCGTTCATGCCAATCTGCTACTTGCACTGCTAGATCATCTAATGTATTGAATTTAATAGTTAAGATATTTTGATTTTCCATGATAGTTTCTCCTTTAGAATTTAAACAGTAATTCATCATCAACTAAGCGACCTTCTACAATCTTTGGAATGCCAAGTTCACGAAGCCTTTTGATTACACTGCGACTTTTAGATATATAAATAGTATTTCTTTCGATTTGTGTTGCTGTTGGCTTAAATATATAAGTCTCTGTAGATAACGCTGGTGCTACACAAATTGCTTTATTATCAATATCTATCCCAACTCTAAAATACTCAGGTCCATTTAGTTTTCTATATGCAGCTAGCGAAAGTTTAATGTAACTATTAGTTGTAATAATTGATACTTTTTGAGCTGCATTTCTTTTACCTTTGTTGTCAGCAAAGAAATCAAAGTCAAATGTATTAATCGTGGGCATCACCTTTTTAGATGTTAATTCCGGCATAGTAACCTCCTTATTTATTAACTAACGCTTTAAGTGTTTCTACTTCCTGGCGAAGTTGTTCGAGTTCACCATTCTTAGCTTGTGGTTCATATTCAGAACCTCTACCGGTACGGAATGCAGCATTAATATTGAATTGAGTTTCACCACCTAAAGTGATGCCGAATCCTAAGCGTACTTTTTCGTTAGGGCTATAGAATGCACCAAGTGCGATTGCGTTAGCGTTACGGTAATGACCATAGCTAATAGCAAAACTACCTTTGTCATTTTTGTTATATTCAAGGGGGTGTAGACCTGCTAGTGCTGCGGAACTTGCGCCCAACTTATTAACACGTTGGCCAAGATTGTTAACCTTGTTGTTAATGTCATTAGCTAAGCCCAAAGAACGATTTTCTAAAGTTGTGATACGCCCTTCGTGATTATCTGCCACATGTTCAAGGCTTCTAATATCCGCTGTATTAGCAGTTACCTTTTGGCCAAGGGAATTGATAGCAGATGTATTACCATTGATGCGGTTAGTGTTGTTGGCGATTGCAGTAGTATTACCTGCGATAGCTTGCTCATGATCGTTCACCACGTCGCCTAACATGTTTAATCCGATTGCCACATCTTTAATGTTTTGTTTGTTTTTGCTGATTTGTTTAGCGTTAGTTTCGATTTCATCGATAGCCGCATAAAGCTGGCTACCGTTTACAGCGTCTAATGAATCAGCGGAGATTTGGCCTGCACTAACATTCGTGAGTTGGCGGTTGTACTGAGTTACTCCGCCTGCACCAGCACGGGCTTTAGAACCAAAACTTACTACGCTTGCCGGCTGTTCTCCGGCGAAAACGTGGCGAGTTCCGTTGATGGTAATTCCATCAACCCCTACCGCATCATCGGTAACGGAGTTCGTTCCGATTGCGACAGAATTTGCTTTATCAGCAATCGTATTGTTGCCGAATGCAACGGCGTCAGTGGCTAAGGATTTGGCATGAGTGCCAAATGTAAGAGCACCTTGGCCATTAGATTCGGAGTTAGAACCGAAAACTAGTTGCTCTTTGTCAGCACCGATTTTATTGTTGTATCCTACAATGGCACTTTGGCCGCCAGCCACTGTGCCGTTGTTAGCACCGATGACCACAGTATCAGCGCCTGTAACATTATTAGTTCTGCCTAATACTACACTAGATTCACCGGATACGAAGGCACCGTTGCCGATAGCTACGCTGTCATAACTAGACACACGAGCTTGATTACCGATTGCCACAGTGTATTCCACTAGGCTTTCGGCGTGAGAACCAAAAGCAAAGCTATTACGTCCTGCTGCAGTAGCATTATTACCACCTGCGAAACCATTTTCACCGGTTACTGTATTATTAGTACCAAATGCTAGTGCGTTGTTAGCGTTTATTGTATTTTGGTACCCAGATACCAAAGAGCTATGAGAAGTAGCTGTAATGTTATTGTCCGTGCCTACCAAAGTATTGTTATTAGCAGCCATTACGTTTACTGCTAAAGATGCGATTGTTGCTGTCATTAATAGTGTTTTGTTCATTGTGTTTATCTCCTATATTTTGTACAATACAGGTAGAGTGTTATTAGATCATCACTCTACCAAGTCCGCTGAAACTTCTTCTAACTTTCACCAGCGGACTTTTTCTTTTTCCAATTCGTGGATATCTTCTAACCAATATCCAGCTAAAATCCATAATGTAACACCAAGCATGGTTTGACAAAACCAAGTCCAAAAGTCGATTACATCAAGTTGTAGGCTCCCCATGGCACCAACAGCTAATACAGCTGCGATAATGCGAAGTGCATAAACTAATTTCAACATGTTTACTCTCCTATTCGTGCCTGGCAACGTTTCGCTAGCCAAGCATTAAACGACTCAACGTGGATAAGGCGTTTACCTCCACGTTTACCGATTTTCATGGACGGGAAGTCAAAATCTTGCGCCCATTCTCGGATAACGGCTTGCGGTACGCTAGCAAGTTCTGCCGCCTCCGCTACTGTGATGCACATCTTATTCATATGCACCTCCTAGCAACCACATGCCAATCGGAACATCCATACTAAGATGAATATGCTTATGCTGGAGGATATACCTAATGCTAAAATCCATAAGCATATCGAACATAATTCATAGAGTGATTCTTTATTCATAACTACCTCCTTTTACAAATTATTCATGTATATTTTGT
>SKEH01000209.1_pt1 | contig 40488 bp, 34 predicted proteins | sample 4826571 | NCBI WGS metagenome assembly SKEH01 (sample SAMN11008814, study PRJNA524170) | human gut metagenome | biome: Human fecal sample; material: Feces; isolation source: fecal sample from pouch patient p29 | host: Homo sapiens | place: Israel: Tel-Aviv | collected 2016-09-14 | reverse complement strand
TATCAACATCAAAGGAGGAATGTCGGATGGATTGGTCTGTTACACTTCCAGTAGTACTATAAAAGAAAATGTTTACATAACTGGTAAAAAAGGTAAGGTGGATTCCTTGCCTTTTTTACTTGCTTCACAGCATTTTTACCTTAACACAGCTAATCCATGAAATGGTATCTATGTAAAAAAAACATATACGTTGTTTTTCCAGCAGTCCATCAAAAAACTGGGAAGTTTGGTATTGAAAGCATATATTTCTACCATTATTTATTATCCAAAATAGACAAAAAAATAGCGGATCATTTTATTAAGAAAATGATCCGCTATTTTTGTCTAAATCTGTGAGGTTAGGCAGAAATGTTTCACTCCTAGAAATAAGAAGTTCTTTACAAAAATTATTTTTCATATTTTTATTCGTTTCGTCTTATTTTCCGAAGAGGTTGCTTCTGCTCCATCGTTTTTTTAGATACTACTTTGAATATTCATACGTGAGTTTATGCACTCTTTGCGTACTCATTAGCTGATTTTTTGCCATAAAGCAGCAGTGATATCTGGCGTCCAAGAAGGGATTGCGGTGTGTGCTTGAAGGCAACGATAGGTTCCCCCTTTGTATGTCACAATTTCACCGACCCCATAAGCTTTACCACTAGTCCATGTATCTCCTTGAGGACTTTCACCTAGCGTTGTCACTGCGATTGATGGGCTTGCATCTGATGTGCCAACTGCATTAACTGCTTTCACCTGATACTCATACCTTGTTGCGGCCATTAATCCCGCATCAGAAAAAGTAGTCCCACCGGTAACACCTACACGTATACCTGATCGATAAATTTCATACTGCGTGACTTTTTCACTTGCATCATTGGCAGCCCATCTAAATGTCATAGAATTTTGTGTCAAATTTTCCACCGTTAATTCTCTTGGTGCAGATGGTTTTTGAGTTTGCCCTGTTTCTTTGTTGGTTGTCATCATCAATACGTCTGACCGCAAAGAACGATTACCGGCTGCATCAACTGCTTCAATTGAAAAAGAATACTGTGTTTCAGGTGTTAAGTTTGTAACAGTATAACTTGAGTTAGTACTTGTACCAATGAATTGGTTATCTTGATAGATATTGTAATGTGACACGCGGACATTGTCCGTTGATGGCGTCCAATTGATTGAAACTGTCGAATGTGTTGTTGTTCCCTTTAAGTTAGTTGGTTTAGACGGTTTTTCTGTGTCCGGTGTTTTTTCTTTAAATAGATTTTGGTAAGATTTGGCAAAGGATTCATTGTAGGCTACCCCTGCAGAATTCATCCCTTCATCCCAATTGGCACTCCAAGTCATCACTCCTTTTAATGGTGTATTTTCTTTCTCCATTTGTTCGAATACTTGATAGACAGTGGTTGGATCTTTTACAAAGCCATTAGCAGCCGCATCCTCATTGGCTGGGATTCCTATTGCCAATTTATTTGCTGGGATCTGGATGAAACCACCGCTTCCTTCATTGAATGATTTTGAAATACCATATAAAAAGTCGTACTTGCGACTATCATTGTTTTGCGCGATCCATTCTGTGCCAATACTAATTCCGTCACCTGCCTGATTATATAATTGCGGAGCGATAAAATCATATTCATTTTCCAACGCACGAACATATGGCGTATACGCCTGATTGTTTCTTAAATATGGAAATTCTGGTGCCATTGAAATAATAAAATGTTTGTTTTCTTTCTGATAATGTTCACGTACGATTTTTAAAGCAGCGGGTATGACAGATTGGTTATCGCCTGCTGCAACAGCAGTTTGTTCCAAATCAATATCTAAGCCATCAAAGCCATAACGTTCAACTAAACGTATGATCTCGTTTGCGAAGGCTTGTTCCTCCCCTTTATGTAATTCAATGTGGGAGTCCGCACCTCCAAGTGACATCAAGACTACTCGGCCTTCATTGTTCAATACAGCCACTTTTTCACGAAATTCCTGATCTGATATGTTGTAAGGCTTAAACGTTGGAATACCTTCCCCTTTCATAAATGCTACAGCGATCACATTATAGAATGAGTTGATTTTATCCAGCTCCAAGTTTGCTGGTTTACCACCACGATATCCTGCACCACGTTCCGCTTCCCAGTTATGGTAATAGCCCACAGAAATTTGTTTATTGGAAATATCTGGCATCGTATCCGCTGCATCTGCTGCTAGAACTGTAGTTCCACCACCTAATAATGTCCCAAAAAGCCCAACTGAAAATAATACTGTTTTTTTCTTCATGTTTTTCCCTCCTTATCTTTTTTACATTTTTAATTAAATCATTTTTTGATAGCGCATACATTTTTTGTTTGGTATTACAACATTGAAATTTTCAAACAAAAAATAACTATGTTCAAATAATACAAATTAATATTTAATTTTATCGATACAAAGATAAGTGTTATGTTATGATTAATTCATCAAAAAATATTGGAGGGATCTAAATATGCCACAACACTCATCACTGATACGAAAATTACGTAAAGAACGAGGTTTAACTCAAGAACAATTGACAAGAGGGATTTCACAACGTGGGACACTTGCTGCCTTTGAATCAAGAGGAACGAAAATCGGGTTTGAATTGCTTTTCAATTATCTTGAACGTATGAATATCACTTTAGAAGAGTATCAGTTCCTCCTAAATAATAACAATCTTTCAAATAAACAAAAATTAACTAACTATCTAATTTATTCCAAAGACGTGTCACCAACACAAGAAAAAGAACTGCTGAATGAATACAAAAAAACAGGGAATATCTATTATCGTTTGATCTACAGCCAGCGTAAATTGATTATCAGCTATCTATGTAATGATGCTTTTAACGAAGAACTAAAAGAAGAAATTGAAACGATCAAAAGATACCTGGAAACAATCGATACTTGGGGCCACTTTGAATTGACTGTCTTTTCTAACTGTCTGTTTATTTTTGATGACCAGTATATCATTCACTCCTTTAAAAACAGTGTCTCAAAAATGAAAGCTTACATAGATGCCACCTACTATTCTGAATTACTATCGAAATTCATTTTAAACGGTTTACGTCTCTCCTTTAATCGCCAATCAGTCACTCTTAGAAAACTCTTCTTGACCGAGTTAAAAAAAATAACGATACATCACAAACAAACATTGGTTACCGCTCACTATAAGACTTTTTCTGCTTTGGATCTTTTAGCTGAAGGGGATCAGTCAGTGATTTCTGAAATCGATCAAAGCATTGCTTTCTTTGAATGGTTAGAATTAACATCTACAAAAGAGTATTATCTTAAATTAAAAAACACTCTTATCCAAAAAAATTCTTAAGAATTCCCTATTGATGATTCGCCCATATTGTTGCAATAACATACAAAATATTTTTATAAAAAAGTCCTCCGTTATACTAAAGTTGTAATAAAAAAGAACATTCTAAGGAGGAACGATCAATGAAAAAAGTGGTACAGTTAGGATTAGGGATCATCTTGGCGACAGCAGGATTCACTGCACTATCAACGGTAGAAGTTTCTGCACATGGGTATATTTCTCAGCCTATCAGCCGTGGCTATCAAGGAAATTTAGAGAAAGACAAAAACTGGTCAGCTGCATTTGAAAAATATGGTGCCGTTATCAATGAACCTCAGTCTTTAGAAGCACCAAAAGGCTATCCAACAGGAGGACCTGCTGACGGTCGAATCGCTTCTGCCAATGGTGCTGTTGGAGATTTCAAATTAGATCAGCAGTCTGCCTCTTTCTGGACAAAACAAACTCTCACAACTGGTCCGAATGATTTTACATGGAAATTCACGGCAAATCATTCCACAAGTAAATGGCACTATTACATCACTAAAACTGGTTGGAATCAAAACAAACCACTTTCTCGTGACGAATTTGAATTTATTGGTGATGTAGACAATAACGGAAATTCTTCCGCTACGACACCGACCCATACGATCAATATCCCAAGTAATCGCTTAGGCTATCACGTCATCTTAGCTGTTTGGGATGTCGCAGATACAACCAATGCTTTTTATAACGTCATTGACGCAAATATCCAAAGCCCTACACTTTTAAGTAGCTTGACAAACTAAAGGACCCGTAATGAACAAAGAAAATACTCCCTTTTCATAAGTGAAAAGAGGTTGGGACAGAAGTAAGAAACACTTTTGTCTCATTCTTTAAAAACGAATAAACGGTGAGAACAGAAGTAACTCCTTCTTATTTCTCGGAGTTAAACACTTCTGTCCCAGCCTCTCTCAAATAAACGGCGTCCAAAAGTCAGGTTTTTCGGAAATTTCAAAAAAAAACGAGCAATACAAAAGCGTATTGTTCGTTTTTTTATCCAATTTCTCAAACCTAAACGACTTTTGTCTCGACCTCTTCTTTGATAGGGCGATCAACTGGGTCTCCTTCTTGCTTACTTATTCCAATAGAAAAATAAGACATCCACAAAAATTCTCTCGATAAGCTTCATTTCACTTTAAAAATCATCGCCATTTATCTTTGTAGCCATTCTGATCAATAGTCGAACTGGCGATAATACCGACGGATATCCAATGGATGACAATTCAATTTTTCCACATGTGCATCGATCCGCTGTGTGACTGCATGCATCAATAAATAAGAAAGTACTCGACCACGATGGGCTTCGTCTATTCCTTCAATCGGGTAATCTTTCGTATCGATCAGCGTATAGTTGGCACAAATCTTAGGTAGTAGTCCTGCTACTCTTTCAGCTAAGACCCGCTGTTCATCTTCACCTAGGAACAAGGTGACTGGTGTTGTTTCCTCGATCACTTCCAATGTTCCATGTAAAAATTCAGCGGCATGGATCGATTTTGATCGAAGCCAGCTTTGTTCTTCCCAATAACACATAGCATAGGAATAAACCGCACCCCATTGATTGCCAGCTCCAATAAAGTAATGCATCGCATCATGCCGATGCTTTTCAGCAAAAGCAAGGCCAAATGCATCTGCTTTTTTCTCTGCTTCCACCAAACCAATCGCTAAATAGTCTTCCAGTTGTTGGTAATACTTTTCATAATCCTCAAAATCACCGTTTTTGTGCATCAAGCGATCTGCAACCATAAAGAATTTGATTTGCTCTGTTCCTAGAGCAGGGTAGGTGATCGTGTAATCACAAAGTCGTGCGAGCGGGCTGTCTTTTGTATCGATGAAGCCGATCAACGTTGCTCCGACTTTTTTTATGTCTTCTACTGCGCGCACTACTTCTTGTGTCGTTCCAGTAACTGAGGATAGTACTACGATTGATTCTTTTGTTAACCGCTTGTTCCCTGTTGTATAATATTCAGCTGCATGCTGGATAAAAACAGGGAGATCACTCTTTCCATTGATATAAGTAACGGCTTGCATCGCTGAAGCATATGTGCCGCCAATGCCTAAATAGTAAACTGCGTCAAATTTTCCATAAAGTCCATCAACGATTTCTTCTACTTGGGGACGTAAAGCTAAGGCACCATTAATTGCTTCTATTTGTTGTTGTTCGTTGAATTTTAACATATTATCCACCTCTTAAATTTTACTTTTTAATACACGATCAAAATCACTGAATATTTTTTGACTCAAATCGATTCCTTTTCCAGTGGCAATCTTATAAGCCAATACTTGAAACGGCACAACTAAGCCTAAGCCAGATAGATATTCTTCGCATGAAAATGCTACACTCAAACTGTTTTCATCTGCTGTTTCCTCTGTCGTAACCGTAAATGTTGCCCCTACGTAAGAGTCCATGTATTCTTTTAAGCATCTTGAGCGTTGCTGATTTTCGCTCTTTGCTTCTATAAAAAACAACACATGTGAAGAATCAGCCTCCAGGTAAGGACCATGCATATATGCTTCTAGTTCAAATCCTTGTGAAGGTTCTCGAACGGTCTCTGTAAATTTGGTCTCAACCTCTTTTGCTGTTCCCCAGTTTGGTCCATAACCAATTGCGATAAACCGTTTTGCTACGCGAAACAGTGCTTGATTCTTTTCATAAAAAGCTTCGGTTCGCTGAATATTCTCAGGAATTTCTGTGATGATCTTTTTTAGCTGATCGATTTTTTCATGTCTTTGCGTTTCCGTGATCTTCCCTTTACTTACGCCAATCGTTATTCCCAAAAGGATCAGCTGTAGAACGGTTGCTGAATAACCTTTTGTCACAAATCCAACTTTTTCAATCCCGATCCTTAGATCGATTACTTGATCCGTTTCAGAAGCAATCGGACTATTCTGATCACTTGTTATTGCAATCGTCTGGATACTTTCGGTCGGAATCGCTTTAATCGCTGTGACTGTTGACGCACTTTTTCCGCTTTGTGAAACGGCAATAACTGTATCTACCGCCGTTGACAAATGACCATAGTGTGTAAAATGAAATGGTTCTTGGATATCTACAGTCAATCCACCATAACTTTCTAATGCAGGTTTTGCTGCTAAGCATGCATTATAAGAAGATCCAGTTGCAAGGATCATGACATTTTTGATAGATGTATAAGCGTCCTTGCTTGAAAAATCATATGCCTCGATAATTGCTGATAATGTTTCGTTTTCCTCGTGGATATAGTCCAACATTGTGACCATTTGCTTCCCTCTTTTCTAAAAAATACCGATCCATGAACTAGCAATGCCAAATATAGCTAATCCAATCAAGATCATTAAAGGTTTTACTTCTTTTTTCAATAAATAGAACACAGCGCCAAATGCACCTAAACATAAAATATTGGGAACAATATCATCGAAAATACTTTGCACAGTTACTGCATTTTCACCTGATCCGATTTTCAAAGGAATATTGATACTGATCATCGTAGCAGTCATTGCACCAACTACCATCAATCCAATGATCGAAGCACCAAATGTCAAACTTTCCATCATTCCATTTGCTTGGATTTTTTTCAAAAATCCGGTTCCCAATCGATAGCCCCAACCAGTTGCTAAATAGCGAAGCAAAATGTGTGGAATATTAAAAATCAGAAGAAAAAGAATAGGCCCCAAGATGTTTCCTTGCAATGCAAGTGACGTGCCAACACCTGTAGCGATCAGGCGTAAAGTCCCCCAAAAGAAGGAATCTCCAATACCAGCTAAAGGCCCCATGAGAGATGTTTTGATGCTATCGATAGCTGTCACATCAAACTCTGGATCATGTATATTTTCTTCTTCCATGGCGGCATTTATCCCTAAGATCAGGGTGACGATATGTGGCGTCGTATTGAAGAATTCTAAATGACGTTTCAAGGCTGCAGCCATGTCCTCTTTCGTATGGTAAAGCTTTTTTAGGATAGGGATGATCGCATATGCGTAAGCCATATTCATTTGTCGCTCATAATTCCAAGAAAATTCCATCTGAAAGGAACGCCAAAATACATGGTTCAATTCTTTTTTAGTGATACGATTCTTGTCTTGTTCAGAAGTCTTCATCTTCTTCTACCTCCCCCGCTGAAGTTTGAACAGCTGTCTTTTGAACATTCATGATGTTTACTACTACTACTGCTAAAATGGCCCCAAAAATAGCAATCCCAGTAACTGGTATCTTCAAGTAAGAAGCCAAAGCAAATCCTAAAAAGAAATAAGGCACTACTTTTTTATTGATCAATAGGCGGGCTAACATCGCAAATCCTAATGCTGGAATCAATCCCGTAGCAACAGTTAATCCGTTTTGAACAAAATCAGGGATTTTTTCTAGCAGGCTGCCTATCGTATTGCTTCCCACCATATAGGAAATCGTCACAATTAGGCCTAACATAAGGGACAGTCCAAACCCAGCGAGTAAATGCATATGTTCAACGCCTTTGTAATTTCCCTCTTCTGCATAACGATCTGCTTTATGGGTCATCAACGGGATCAATAAACCTAAATAAACATTTTTCAAGATCAAAGTGAGCGTTGCAATCGGCAACCCTAATAATAGAGCTGTTTCTGTTCCTGCTCCTGCGGTGATTGCAAATGCTGTTCCTAAAATACCACCCGTCACAACATCTGGTGGGATAGAGGCACCAACTGAAAATGAACCAATAAAAGCTAACTCTAAAGTGGCCCCCATGATGACACCTGCTTTAACATCACCTAACACGATCCCGGTAAATAATCCCGTGACAATTGGCCGAGAAAGCAGGGAAGTACCTAACGCATATTCTGATTGTGCAACAAAAGCAACTAGTCCTAAAAGAACCGCTTGTAGGATCATAATTTAACCTTCCTTTCTCATAAAACTTCTTTGGCAGCTACTTTTTTGTCTGCAGGCACTTGACGGATTTCAACTTCTACTTGTTCCGCCAGCAACTGTTTCAATAATTCTTCTTCTTCGGGTAAAACATTGACCGCTTTTCCTAAACTTCTCGTTCCTTCTTTCGCTTTGATCCCTCCTAAATTGATGTGTTTGATCTCAGGGCAAGCTTTTGCTAATGCATAGGCATCTTTGATCGATTCCACCACAATGAATAATTTGTATTTATCTGTGACACCACTTTGCAACGCACTGATTGAATCTTGAATCGATTTGATCACTAACTTTACGCCCTGTGGTTTAGCCAATTTGATTGTTGTTTTACGTATTTCATTCTTTGGTACATCATCATTTGCAATCAAAATACAATCTGCTCCGATTGCCTGTGTCCAAGAAAATGCAACTTGACCATGTAATAAACGGTGATCTACTCTTGTTAAAATAATCATTTGATACCCCTCCTAAAATTCTTCTTCTTCGATTTTTGTTTTTATGCTTTCATTGCAGAACTGGATCGTTTCTTTCGACTCACGTAATGCTCGTTGAATCAATTCAGTGATTGAATCTACCATTTCGACTTGTGCGACGATCTCGATCAACAAAGGTAAGTTCAATCCAGCAATCAAATAGATGTTTGGTTGATCAATATATTGTAAAAATTCATTATTCACGCTTCCGCCAAACAAATCGGTCAAAATGATCAACTCTTTTCCTTTATGTTCCTCGATCAATTGTTTAACTGATTTGGTCAGATCAAATGATTCAGACATGTAACAATCTAAAGCAGTGATCGAATGATGCGTCCCATAGATAAGCTCCAACGAATTTAAAATGCCCGAAGCAAAATGCCCATGGGAAGCAATGATGATTTTTTTTTCCACTTTAACACCTCTTTCTTACTCTCAATTTAAATAAAGCAAGATACATGCCAAAAATAGTGGCCGTATCTTGCTTTGATCAGAATTCTTCGTCTTTCCCTATCTTCTCTTCAATATTTATCAAAATATCATAGATATAGGCTACCTCTGAAGTAGGAATTTTGACACTGTAATGTTCTTCGATGACACTAAATGCTTCTTTTATAGAATCAAACATTTCTTTTTGACACTTCGATATCGTCTCTTGACCGTGATAATTTTCAATGGGAATTTGTCGGATCAGGCGTTCAATCAAACAGCTGACATGGACGTAAAGCGCGATCTTTTTTGGTGTACTGATGTCTGTAGCCAATCTAAGTTCTAATTCACGTACGAAATATTCGATCTCTGTCATTACTTTTTCCGTATCCAGAATTGTGACCGAATCTAAAACTTTTTCCAATGAAAAATTACGTACGAAGCGCTGATCAAAATCTCCCCTTTCTTTTTCGGGAAAAATTGGTACTAACCATTCAGTGAGCTGATCCATTTGTTCGCCTGAGATCAAGGACTCTATAGATAAATAGGGCGTAACTTCAATTTGCGGATTCATCGTTCCGATGACGCCTATGACATCATACATTGAGAAAACAGTTTCTTTTTTCTTTCTTTCAGCTAACACATGATATTCGTAGGGCATGATTTTTAGTGCATGGTTTGTTGGCAAACTTTTTTCCAATAATTCAGCCATATGAGTAGCTGTTCCTATCCCTGTGGCACAAGTGACAAGTAATGCTTTTGGTTTATGTTTTTCAGGATAGATGATCTTCCATTCTGATTTTGTTGCATCAACGGCTTGCTGAACGATCGTCTCTAGATCCAAAAGGTTCTGCATTTTTTCACCGATCGTGATCGCTAAGGGTGTCGTCACGTTATTCAAGATCACGATCGGTGCAAATACTTGATCTTTAAATAATTGATAGATTTCTTTCAAAGAACCCATGTCCACTAGGATGATCAAGCCGTTCGATAGATCATGATGGTTACTGTAATCAATGATTTCATTCGCAATTTGTTGTGGCGTCACATCTAGTGGCATGTCAAATGATTCAAATAGATCTTGTCCTAATAAACGATTTGCGACATTTGCCATGCTGCTGGCTGTTGCATACCCGTGTGCGGCTATGATCGCTTTGGGGATGCTTTGCTCTTTTGACCATTTCGTCCGTTTCAGATAGATCGTTAAAATTATTTTATCCAACAACGTGCTATCTAAATCTAGTTTTGAATGCGTCAACTCCAAAATACGCGTAGCATACTGATAATTCGCTGGATAAAGTAGCTCTAATTGCTGGGATAAGCCCTTCATTAATTGAAGGATTTCTTCTTCATCTGGTAGCCATTTGACTGTACTACGTTGATACAGATAATAACTTAATGCATACACGGTGTTCCCATCAAATCTGATTTGATAGGCACTTTCCATCTGTTTCAGCGTTTCACGGATCGTATGCATCCAATAGACCAGTAATTCATGCTTTTCTTGCCGGCTTGTCTCAAAGAGCAAAAAATCAAATAAATGCACAACTTCTTCTTTTAATTTATCCTCGCAAATGTTCAAAGAGGTCCCACTTTTTTTGAAAGTCAAAAGCAACTCTTCAAAACAGCGAATGATCCGCTCTTGTTCTGGCTGCCTTTTTTCCATTAGATATTCAAGGTTCTGTTTATCAGTGATCCACACAGCTGATTGGGTCGAATTACTATTGGGAGAAAGCGTTAAGAGATATTTTTGCAGATGTTGCAGTTTGATACATAGCTTATCTTCTTCTTTCTGCTCTGCAAATGCTTTTGCTACCGCAACCTTGACGTTATTCTTCAATTCTCCGATATTGCCGCTAAAATCCTGATTCGATAAAATCGTCAGTACTTGTCCGCTTACTTTCATTGGATACTTGATTTTTCGCTGTTCAGCTAAAAAAAAGGAATAGATCAATTCCAGTCGTTCTTCTTTTTGTCGTTCTTTTAAAGAAGGTAAGTCGATTTTGATCGGTATCCTACGTGTAAAAGTGTGGAGAAAATGGCTTGTTACTTCTTCTGTTGTTGCAAAGAACAAGCGAACATCGACTTTTCTTGCATGGTTCGTATCTCCCATGCGATAAATGATTCCTTTATCTAAATACGTAAACAACTTTTCTTGTCCTTCCGGGCTTAGTCGATGGACTTCATCCAAGAAAAGAATACCTCCATCTGCGGCCTCAAATGCACCTATTTTATCTTGAACTGCGCCTGTATAAGCACCTGTGACATGACCAAATAGATTACTTGTTAACAATTCTGGATTATCCGCATATTGCGCACAATTCAATGTGATGAGGGGGGCATTTTCTGTCAGCAGATCATATTCCAAACAATATTGATAAATAATGTTTACAAGATAGCTTTTACCAGTCCCACTTTCTCCTGTAAGTAAGACAGGAAGTCCCCTATCAGGATAAAAAAGAGCTGTTTTGATTTGCTCGATACTTTCTTTGAGACTGGCGTCATGACCGATCACTAATGAAAATAAATCTTTACTGCGCGCAAATATTGGTTTTTCTTCCTTTATTTTATTTGTCGAAGAATAGAACGTCTTGCTTAAAGGAAAAAATTGATGTTCAAACGCACTTTTATGAAAATAATAAACCGGTCGTGAGTTCACTTTTACTAGCAACTCTTCCTCATTTAATTGATTTAAATAATGGCTGATCGTATTTCGTTTCACGTTGAAATATTCTGCCAATTTCTTCGCTGTAAACACATCGCTTATCTGATCGATATCGATAAAAGCAGTTTGATTCTCTAAATAAGTCAGAATTTCTTTTTTTAGCATTTTTTTCACCTCTCTCCAATAATAGAAAACGCATTCATTTTGTCAATAAAAGATTTTGTTTTTTTCACCATTGATTCAAAAAAAGCGGAACAATCAGCGAAAACGTTAAATTCACTTTAAAGTTTCATTTATGAAAAGGCTTGTTCACTTTTCATTCTAAATTTCATAAGCTACAATGTGAGAGTACCTACTTATATATAGGAATGAATTCATTTAGATATCTTTATTGATATCCAATATGTTCAAGCAGCTAAAAAACCATTACTTCTTTTCTGGATAGTGATTAGCTGAAAACTTTGTTAGGAGGAATCATATGATTCAATTATTACGTTATGCAAAAGATTATCGTAAACAGATCATTTTAGGCCCAGTATTCAAGTTCTTTGAAGCTGTGTTCGAATTGATCCTGCCTCTTTTGATGGCGTCTTTGATCGATAATGGGCTTAAAATGAACGATCGAGGAATGATTATCAAAATGGGGGTCTGGATGATCGCTATGTCAGTGATTGGCTTAGTTTGTGCCATCATCTGTCAATATTACGCATCGGTTGCTTCCCAAGGGTTCGGTACCGAACTGCGCAATCAGCTAATCAAAAAAATCAATTCATTTTCACATAGTGAACTGAACCACTTTGGAACAGATACGCTGATCACACGAATGACAAATGATATCAACCAATTACAGCTGGCTCTCGCAATGGTCATCCGTTTGTTGATCCGTGCTCCTTTTTTAAGTATCGGATCAGTAGTCATGGCATTTGTCATTGATTGGGAAGTGGGCTTATTTTTCTTAGCACTATTACCTATTTTTTCAGTTATTTTATATTTTATTATCAAAAAAACAATTCCTCTTTATCAAAAAGTACAAGAAAAATTAGATCGCCTAAACGCAACTGTTAGTCAAAATCTAAGTGGTGTACGTGTGATCCGTGCATTTTCTCGTACAGCTACAGAAATCGATACATTCAATAACGACACTGATGATCTGGCGAAGAATTATCTTCGTGTTTCGAATATTTCTGCTTTATTATCTCCCGCAACCACTTTGATTATGAATGTGGGGATCATCTGCCTATTGACCGTTGGGGGAATCAAAGTCAATATTGGTAATTTACAACAGGGACAAGTCTTAGCCTTGATCAATTATATGAATCAAATGTTATTGGCACTAATCGTCGTCTCTAATCTAGTGGTCATTTTTACAAGAGCCGAAGCTTCAGGAAATCGAATCAAAGAAGTGTTAGCCACAGAAAATACCATTGTTGATGCCGCTGAACCTCTCACTCCTGATTTCCACTCTCAGAATATGATCCAATTCGATCATGTTGATTTTCGCTATACACCAGATTCTGGCTTAGCCTTACAAGATATCACCTTCCAGCTAAAAAGAAAGACAGTCCTTGGGATCATTGGTCCTACTGGTAGCGGGAAAACCACATTGACTCAATTGATCCCTCGCTTCTATGATGTTAGCGCTGGTGCTATTTCCTTTGACGAAGTCGATGTACGTTCTTGGGACCTTGATTCTTTAAGACACCAAATTTCACAAGTACCACAGACTTCTGTCTTGTTTACTGGAACGATTCGTGAAAATCTACAATGGGGAAAACAAGAAGCGAGCGATGAAGAATGTTGGGAAGCTTTACGGATTGCACAAGCAGAAGATTTCGTTCGCCAACTCCCTAAAGGTTTGGATACTAAAGTAATGGAGAACGGAAAGAATTTTTCTGGTGGACAAAAGCAGAGACTAACCATCGCACGTGCATTGATTGCCAAACCAGAATTGCTTATCTTAGATGATTCGTTGAGCGCTCTCGATTATCAAACCGATCTAAATCTGAGAAAAGCGTTACAAACTTCATTGGACAGCACCGTGATCATCATCTCGCAACGGATCCGCTCGATTCAAGAAGCACATACGATTTTAGTAATGGATCAAGGGAAAATCGTGGCTCAAGGTACTCACGAAGATCTACTAGCGCATTCAGCAGAATACCGCGAAATCGTCGCCTCACAGGAGGAAGCATAGTATGAAAACAAAAAAAATCTCTTGGAAAATACTTAGACGTTTTGTTCCTTATCTTACGGCTTATTCTAAAGACATTTGGTTAGCTATCCTGTTAGGGATCATCAATGGGATCGCGACTGTTGTTATGACCTTACAGATTGGTCAAAGTATCGATCAAATGATTGGTGTCGGTCAGGTAAGATTCACTAAGCTTTTCCACTTACTGTTACTATTTGGCGGTATCGTTTTGATCAATGTAGTCAGTCAGTGGCTGATCCAGGTCTTGAGTAACCGTCTGGCTTATCTTTCAGTAGCTAAACTTAGAAAAGATGCATTTGCTCGTCTGAATAAATTGCCCCTTCGCTACTACGATCAAAATTCTCATGGGAATATCGTCAGTCGTTTTACAAATGACATGGACAATATCTCCATTGCAATATCAGCCGCCTTCAATCAATTATTCGCAGGTGTAGCGATTATCGTTTTATCCTTTATCTTTATGTTAAGATTAAGTCCTTTGTTGACTTTGGTGGTTGTTTGCTCGACGCCAATCATCTTTCTGGTTAGTTGGATCGTAGCTCGAGCTTCTCAAAATGATTTCGACAATCAACAAAAGATCATTGGAAACATCTCTGGATTCGTTACCGAAAGAATTGGAAATCAAAAGATAATCAAAGCTTTCCAACAAGAAGAAGTGAATCAGCAACAATTTAGAGTATTGAACGCAGATCTCTATGAGAAAGGACAGCGTGCTCAATTTTCATCTTCATTAACCAATCCTTCTTCACGTTTTATTGATCACATGGCTTACCTATCTATCGGTTTAGTGGGCGGGTTGCTTGCGCTAAGAAGTGGGTCAGCGATCACTGTCGGTGTGATTTCAAGCTTTACGATCTACTCCAGTCAATTTTCAAAACCGTTCATTGAGCTTTCAGGTATCACTACTCAAATACAGACAGCTTTTTCTGGTTTAGAACGAGCGTTTGAATTGATTGACCAACCTGAAGAAACACCTGATGATCCAGATGCGTATGCTTTGAATCCAGACACGATCAAAGGAGAAGTCGTCTTCAATCATGTTTCTTTTTCCTATGAACCAAAACAACGTCTGATCGAAAATTTCAACTTCAAAGCTGAACCAGGTCAAACAATTGCGATCGTAGGAAAAACTGGTGCAGGAAAATCAACGTTAGTCAACTTGTTGATGCGTTTTTATGAGACCACTTCTGGTTATATCACTATTGACGACTATGACATCAGACATATCCAAAGAGATACTTTACGGAAAAGCTTTGGTATGGTCCTACAAGACACTTGGTTATTTGACAGTACATTAAGAGAAAACCTTCAGTACGGCAAGCCAGACGCTAGTGATGAGGAAATCAATCAAGCATTAAAAGCTTCTTACATGTATGAATTTGTCGAACGTCTGCCAGAAAAATTAGATACTAAAATTGGCGGACAAGGCCTTAAAATCTCTGATGGACAAAGACAACTATTGACCATTGCTCGTACAATGATCAGTAATCCGCCTATGCTGATCTTAGATGAAGCGACTAGTTCAGTCGATACATTGACCGAAAAGAAAATCCAAAATGCTTTTCTCGCCATGATGCAAGGAAAAACCAGTTTCGTCATTGCTCACCGTCTTTCAACAATCAAAAACGCCGACCAGATCCTTGTAATGGACCAAGGGGCAATCGTCGAGATGGGTACTCATGATGAACTACTACAAAAAAATGGCTACTATCATCAGTTATACCAAGCACAATTTACAAAACAATAATAAAAAACAAGCAGTCTTCTGGGATGGGAAGACTGCTTGTTTTTTATTTTGCATGAATAGTTAAACTACTTAATATCTTTTTATATGGAATACTTCGTCCAACATAATAAATCGCTATGGACTGTAGAGGGATCCAAATCACTGTTTTTAAGAGACGAGGTGCCCAAACGACCCAACTAAATAATGGTACGTGGTACATCATCGCTAGCCATAACGGCGTCAAAATCAAGTTGATGATCAACGTGACGCTCAAGGTAGCTAAGATCGCATTTTTCCAAGTGATTTCTTTTCGATAAAAAAAGAACCCATAGATTGCTCCTTCGATAAAGGCATTCAATGTAAATCCAATAAAGAAGGCTGTTTTTGAAAATAATGCCATTCCTACTAAGTCAGCTAATACCGCTCCAATCCCTGACCAGAAAGGACCAAACAAAATCCCCATGATCACTTGTGGAATAAAGGTCACACTGATCTTAATAAAAGGTGTTTCAATCGATACCAATCGGGATAGGGTGACCATCAAGGCGATCAACAATCCCATAATAGCGATCATACGTGCGTCTAATCTGTTTTTCTTCATTTCCTAGCATCTCCTTTAAGAGCTGCTACACAATACATGCAGCGAATGCGAAAATAAAACCGCGAACAATTCTGTCCTTCGTCAAAGAGGCAACATCCCATCCTCTCAGCACTTAACGCTTTATTTCCTACTCTGATTATTTTGGGAAATCATTCCCAGGCAAACTATAGCATAGTTCACTAGTCACTGTAAATAAAAAAACATATATTTTCAAATATACCTATTTCTAAGTTCGTGATTAGACGACATATTTCTGTATCAAATGGCATTATACTTTAAAAATACCGAATTTTATCAAAAAGATAATGGACGCTTTTCTAACTCATGCACGACTTTACGGAAATCTAAAAAGCCAGCTTCTAATCCTCTCAGGAGTACTTCTGCAGTGCCAATATTTGTTGCAAGCGGAATCTCGTAGACATCGGATAAACGAATCAGTGCAGTAACATCTGGTTCATGTGGTTGAGCTGCTAAAGGGTCCCGTAAAAAAATCACCAAATCCAATTCATCTTCAGAAATCATCGCACCAATTTGCTGATCTCCCCCTAATGGCCCAGATTTAAAACGATGGACTTTCAAGCCAGTCGCTTCTGTGATTTTCGCACCAGTAGTACCCGTAGCGAAAAGTTCATGTTTTTCCAATATTGTTTGATAAGCTGTTGCTAATTTGACCATCATCGGTTTCTTTCGGTCATGCGCGATCAACGCGATTTTCATCTCTATCACTCCTTCTTCTTGCCAAAAAATGTGTCCCTTTTCATTTTACATCAAAGATGAGCACATTGACCAAAATTTAAATCAATTGTTGTTCAATGTGACATAGAAAAAAGATAACGCTTTCACATATAATTTGTTTAACGAATAAAACTAATAGAAAGCGTGGAATGACAAATGGTAGAAATGGCATTAAAACATGTATACAAGAAATATGACAACGCAGAAAACTATTCTGTAACCGACTTCAATTTATCGATCGATGATCGTGAATTCATCGTTTTTGTTGGGCCTTCCGGCTGTGGGAAATCAACAACATTGAGAATGATCGCGGGTCTAGAGGATATTTCAGAAGGTGAACTGAACATTGGTGGGAAAGTCATGAATGATGTAGCACCAAAAGATCGTGATATCGCGATGGTTTTCCAGAACTATGCCCTCTACCCTCACATGACTGTTTTTGATAACATGGCATTCGGTCTAAAATTGCGAAAATATGACAAAACAGATATCAAAAAACGGGTAGAAAATGCAGCAGAGATCCTAGGATTGACTGAATATTTGAAACGTAAACCAGCTGCATTATCTGGTGGACAACGCCAACGTGTCGCATTGGGTCGAGCAATCGTCCGTGATGCAAAAGTATTCTTGATGGATGAACCATTGTCAAACTTGGATGCAAAGTTACGGGTTGCCATGCGTGCAGAAATTGCAAAATTACACCAACGTTTAGAAACAACAACGATCTACGTGACCCATGACCAAACGGAAGCAATGACAATGGCTGACCGTATCGTTATCATGAAGGATGGTTTCATCCAACAAATCGGTACACCAAAAGAAGTATATGACACTCCTGTCAATATGTTCGTAGCTGGCTTTATCGGCTCACCTGCAATGAACTTCTTCCATGTGACTTTGAACAATGGCGTGATCTCAGATGGCCATGGTTTGAAATTGAAAATACCTGAAGGAAAAAATAAAGTTTTAGTGGAAAAAGGTTATGAAGGAAAAGCAGTCATCTTCGGTATCCGTCCAGAAGACATCCACAGCGAGCAAGTCGCTTTAGAAGCTTCTCCAGAAGCCGTGGTCAACTCTGAAGTTGTCGTTTCAGAATTACTTGGTGCGGAAACAATGCTTTATACTAAGACAGGTTCTACTGAATTTATTTCTAAAGTCGATGCGCGTGATTTCCATAAACCAGGTGAAATGGTGGATCTAGCCTTCAATATCAGTAAAGGTCATTTCTTTGATAAGGATACTGAAGAAGTAATTACTTTACCTTAAAATCGCCCCCTTTAAGAACGGCACAGGATAACTCTTGTACCGTTCTTTTTTTCTTTTCAAAAATCAAAAAAAGAAAGCTTTATGAGGACGAGTCCTCATAAACTTTCTTCTTTTGATGATCAGCTGATCATTTTAAGCGACTTTTTTAACTGTCTTGCCAATGATTTCTTTTTTTTCTAATTGTTTTGCTTTAGTAAATATTGGGATATCGAAATATTTGCTCAATGTTCCTGCAACAAAGTAAGCAATATTATAATCTACTAAACTATGGATCAAGCCCCCCACACCCATCAAAATAAATACGGTGTAGAAATAACCACCTGAATAATACGTTTCAGGCATATTCCCCATAAAGAAGAAGGCGCTGACGACTAACATTTCAGTAATCGCATGGATGATGCCGATCACCAGATTAAAACTTTGAAAACGCCAATTTGCTAATGTCACTTGACCGTCTTTCAAAACGATTCGTGGATTTTTTTGTAAGTACCATGCCCCAATAACGGCAAATACTAGATGCGATAATGCACGTAATGCAATAATGAATGGTGTAGATAAAAAGAAACCGAATGTTGTACCTAATGCGACAGCAATTGCTACACCAGGTGAAAAAAATAAGGCAATAAATAATGGCACATGGGAAGCTAATGTAAAAGATGCTGGTGGAATCATGATTTTAGGCATCACCATCGGGATAATCACACCCATACCAATCAATAATGCAGAAATCGTAAGTGTTCGTACTGAATTTTTTTTCATTTTTCCCTCTCCTAACATGTCTTGACACATAAATGTCGCTTTATTTTACCTTTAACTACAAAATGTGTCAAGACACATGCGCAAAAAAATGAATAATCTCTAAAATAAATCAATAAAAAGAAAAATAAACCAGATCAACTAGCGGACAAAAGTGTTCTTCACTTTTATCCCATGCTTTTCTGATCTGGTTTATTTATGAAAGCGGAAATCTTTCATTAAATAGGGGTTCGTTACTAAAAACTTTCCGCTTTATACATTTTACTTCTCTTCCAACGCATTACTTAATGCTGCAAACTCTTCTAAAGATAATGTTTCTCCTCGGCGTTTTGGATCGATATTCGCTTTTTCCAAACTTCTAGTGAGCCAAGCCTTCGTATCTTCTTCTTTCCCATAGGTTGCCTGTAAATTATTCCACAATGTTTTTCTTCTTTGTTGAAAAGCAGCCTTCGTCAATCGGAAAAAGGCTTTTTCATTGGTCACTTTGACCGCTGGTTCTGATCTTCTCGTCAACTTCAAAATAGCTGAATCAACATTTGGTTGAGGAACAAATACTGTTTTTGGAACGATAAATGCTACGTTGGCTTCCATGTAGTATTGTACAGCGATGGACAAAGAGCCATATGCTTTGGTCCCTGGTTGAGCAGAAATCCGATCTGCAACTTCTTTTTGCATCATCACGACCATCTCATCAACGACCAACTCTGACTCCAAAAAATGCATCATAATTGGTGTGGTAATGTAGTATGGAAGATTAGCAACCACTTTCAACGGCAATTCTGCGTCAAAATAGTCCATAGCGGCCTGTTGTAAATCAGTTTTCAAAATATCTTGATGGACCACAGTCACATTCGGATAAGGAGCCAGTGTGTCTTCTAATACAGGGATCAAACGATCATCGATTTCAAAAGCAACGACTTGTTTGGCATTTCTGGCTAATTGCTCGGTTAAAGCACCAATTCCTGGACCTACTTCGATAACGTTCGTTTCTTCATTGATTTGACCCGTTTCTACGATTTTTCTTAAAATATTCGGTTCAGTCAAAAAATTTTGTCCTAAACTTTTTTTAAACGAAAAACCGTGTTTCAATAAAATCTCTTTTGTTCTAGAGGGTGTCGCAATATCACGGTATTCACTCATGTTGTTCCTCCACTTTTTTCATTGCTTGTACAAATTCTTCTGGGGTGATCCGAAACATCTTCAAACGTTTTTCCAATTGCTTACCATTGGTATAACCAATCCGCAATTCATCCCCTAATTTTTCGCGTTTTTCTTTTGCTTTCGCTCCAGCTATTAAACCATGAGCAACAAGAATCTGTCTAGTGATCTCAGTAGTTTCTTTTTCCTCAGCAGGAGTCACGACCTTTTTCAAGGCTTCTAATATTGCTTCATCACTTGCATGTTCTACACCAAGACTTCCCTGTTTACGTGGGCGTGCTTGTTTGCGCGGTAAAAATGCATGTTTGGCTTGTGGCACGACTTCCATGATCGTTTTCCGAATTTTTTCTCCCGAAAAATCTGGATCGGTGAAGATGATGACCCCTCGTGTTTCTTGGGCATGTTCGATTTGCATCAAAATATCTTCGTTGATTGCTGAACCGATAGTTTCGATCGTGTCAGCATCCACTACCTCTTGAAGTCTTCTAGTATCGTCTTTTCCTTCAACGACGATGATTTCTTGGATTTTTAACTTAGTCATTTTCATTTAACCTAAATAGACGATGTGCATTTTTCCATGTATGTCTAGCAACTTCTTCCAGCGTTAGTCCTCGTAATTCTGCAATTTTTTCAACAGTATAGCGAGTATATCCCGGTTCATTTCGCTTTCCACGATAAGGGACTGGTGCCAAATAAGGAGCATCTGTTTCTACTAACAAGCGATCAAGCGGTACATTCGTGGCTGCTTCTTGCACATCTGTAGCTTTTTTGAACGTCACGACTCCACTAAATGAGATGTGCATGCCTAAATCGAGGAATCGCTTTGCCCACTCAAAATCTCCGCTGAAACTATGCATGATCCCGCCAATATCACGAATATCTTCCTCTTTTAAAATCGCATACGTATCTTCAAGCGCTTCCCTTGTATGGATACTGATTGGCAAATTCATTTCTTTCGCAATCGCTATTTGTCGACGAAAAACTCTATCTTGGACCTCTTTAGGGTCTTCCATCCAATGATAGTCCAGACCGATTTCTCCTAGTGCAACAACTTTTGGCGTTGTTAACTGTTCTTGTAATTTTTCTTCGACTTCCTTTGTATAACTGCCTGCTTCTGTTGGATGCCAGCCGATAATACTATATATGTTTGAATAATCATGACTAAGCTGCAGTGATTTGTCGATGGTTGGCGTATCAAAGCCCACAACAGCCATTTTAGTCACGCCCAATTCGTTTGCGCGTTCAATCGTTTCTGGAATATCGTCATTGAATTGTTCCGCATTTAGATGGGTATGAGAATCAAATATCATCTTCTATCTCTCCTTTTCTTCATTACTTTAGCATATAAGCAGCTATGGCAGAAGTATTAAAACTAAAAATCAAGATTTATTTTTAGAAAAATAATTTTTTATGGAAAAAGCATGAGGGACAAAACTAAAAATCAGTTTTCTACAAACTCTCGAATAAACGGCGTCCAAAAATCAGGTTTTTCGGAAATTCCAAAAAAAAAAACGAGCGTGGGACAAAACTAAAAATCAGTTTTGCCACAGACTCTAACTCCGAATAAACGGTGGGAGCAGAAGCAACTCCTTCGGAAATAAGCCGAAATTCACAAAAATTTGAAAAACAATTTTCGTTAATTTCTTCTTATTTCTCGGAGTTAAACACTTCTGTCCCAACCTCGTTTTTTCTCCAATTTCTCAAACCTAAACGACTTTTGTCTCGACCTCACTAACGACAAACGGTAGAAACAAAAAGCAACTCCTTCTTTTTTTGGAACTGAAAACTCCTATTCCAGTCTTTCATTCAACGATTCTATATATGTTTGTTTTTATAAAAATAAACCGGTATTCCTAATAAAGTCACGACAATCCCAATCATCGCAAGCCCTGTCTGAGTGAATAACGTCATGCCCAAAATAAAGACAGCTCCCACGATCGCAATCAAAGGAATAACAGGATATAAAGGAACTTTATAAGGTCGAGGCAAATCAGGTTGTTTCTTCCTTAAAACAAATACTCCGACAAAAATAAGTAGGCTAAACAACCACATCACAAATATCAACATATCTGTTAATAAATCAAATGAACCCACTGTCATCATGACACAAGCAATCACTAACTGAAAGATAGCTGGTGTATAGGGTACTGTAAATTTCTTTGAAAGTTTTGTCAGCTGGTTGCTGAAAGGTAGCTCATTTTCTAATGCCATCGCATAAGGAACGCGTATCCCTGTAAGCGTATAGCCATTCAATGCACCATAAACAGAAATCAAGATACCAATCGTCACGATTTTCCCGCCAATTTGACCAAAAATAACACCAGAAGCATCTGAAGCAGCATTGAGATTCCCTGCAATTTGATCAATAGGCAGTGTTTTTAGGAACACATAGTTGATCAATAGATAAACGACTGTGACAAAACTCAAGCCCAAAATAATTGCTTTCGGTAGGTCCTTTTCTGGATGCTTCATCTCACCAGCCATTGCTCCGACACCTAGCCAACCATCATAAGCAAACAATGTTGCCAGTAACGCACTACTCAATCCTTGCGCAAATGAAATATCTTTTCCTGCTTCGATCGGTAATAATTGCACAGTGCCATTGCCAGGAGTAAGCAAACCCCAAATCACGATAACTGCAAGTGGGATCAACTTGATCACTAAGGTAGCAGATTGCACAGTCGTTCCTACTTTGGTACCAAGCAAATTCAGACCTGTGATCGAAATTGCTGTGATAATAGCAATAACTAGTAAATAATCCGTGGATAATTGTAATAAATTGATCAATTGTGTAGCAAAGATGATGGACAGTGCAGCAATATTTGCTGGAAAATAAATCAAGCTTTGTGACCATCCAAGTAAGAAACTAGGCAATTTTCCATAGGCCGCTTCGATATATTTTACAGCACCACCAGTTTCAGGAATTGCGGTAGCAAGTTCTGCTACGGTCAACCCCGCACAGATCGTCAAAAATCCACCTAGTAACCATACCAATAACGTCAAACTAGTGGACTGTGTACTTGCGGTCACTGCTGCAGTTTTAAAGAAAACCCCTGCGCCGATAACCGTCCCCATTACAGTCGCTAATGCACCGAATAAATTAATCTCACGTTTCAACTTACCTTTCATTCGCATCCCCTTTTTCGATTAGATTTTAGTATAACCTCCAGTATAACGGAGAATATTTCACTTTACCATTACTTTTCAGAAATTTTTACTGTAAATATCCCTCTTTGGGCGGAGGTATCCTAGCAAAATGTTCGTTATACTACTGAGTACGATACTAAAGGAGGAGGATTCATGGATTTTAGACGTTCCTATCCAAAAATAGCCGATTTTTTAGAAAAAAAAGAGCCAATTACTAGAAAAAATCAACTGCATTCTCGCTGGCATTGGCTTACCTTGATCCTATTCGGGCTATTGACTGTTGCTACTTTTACCCAACAAATCTTTTTACTACTTGTTTCTATAGTGGTCGTTGCTTTACTAAAAGGGCCAGGAATGATCTTTTTGGGCACGATCTATGCTTTCTTGGTAGGCTTATTCCCACCCATCGGCATCGTTTTGTCCGTTATTTTTTTCTTACTGAATCTGGGGACATTAGCCAAAAACTGGCGACTCTCATTAACAGGATTCTTTTTTTATGGCTATCCGATTGCTGCGATGTTTCTAAGAGTTTGGAGAAATTGGGACAATATTTGGTTTCTCACTGGGAGCTTAGCCATTGGCTTGCTTGTGCTCCACCTTCTCCTGACAAAAATTTACCAACGGTATGGAATCGGTAGAACGATTTTTTGGTATCTTTTCTCGCTACCCTTTGTTTTTCTGACGGCCCTTTTGCCAAAACGTTTAAAAAGAAGAATCAAGCTTCTACCCAAATCATGATCGATCACTATTCTTAAGTCAGAGATACGCAAAATAGGAAAAATTATTTTGCGTATCTTTGGCTTATTTTTTATGCTTTTTCAGCAATTCAATAATTAAAATAGGCTGATTCATTCATTTAAGACAGGAATAACTGGTTTTAGGACAATCCATCCATTCAGGATAACAACTTTGTTAATCTATAAAAAGAATGGATACTTAAAGACCGTATTGTCAAGTTACTGCTCTATCATACATAGCAGAATAGCTCACCTCACTGATAGAAAAGAAAAAGTTTGATCTTCGCTTATTTTGCGACACTGTATTTTTTCGATGACCTAGAGCGATCTTCATGAAACCTTCTGAGCGTTTCTCTCACTAGACTAGTTACCATAAACTGTTTTCAAAGGAATGAGTGTATGAAAAAATTCAAACTAATTAAACAACATGATGCAAAAGATTGTGGCGTTGCTTGTTTAGCAATGATTTTAAACCAGTATCAAACAACGATCCCCATAAGTAAATTAAGACTAATGTCCAAAACTGACAACCAAGGAACGACCGCTTATGGAATGGTTGCAGCAATGGAACAATTAGGATTTGAATGTGAAGTATTCAAATCAGACGCTTCACTATGGCAAGAAAATCTTTCTTTCCCTTTGATTGCCCACGTCGTCGTTGATGGTTCATTTCTACATTATGTAGTGATCTATGGAATAAAAAATGGAAAAATTTTTATTGCAGATCCTGCAAAAGGGAAAACAAGCAAATCGGCAGAAGAATTCAATAAAGAATGGACAGGAATCGTGCTAACTGCCACGCCTACCGAGCAATACAAACCAGTAAAGGATCAGTTGAAAGGATTGCTTTCATTTATTCCATTATTACTGCCACAAAAAAAAATAATCTTTGAGATCACTTTGTTGTCCTTTTTACTAACGGGATTTGGCATCATCGGTTCCTATTACTTTCAACTGATCATTGATAGAATCGTTCCTGCAAGATCCGCCAATTTATTGGAAATCATTTCTATTGGACTATTGACAATGTACGTGATCCAAGCTTTCCTTCAATATTTGAAACGTTATTTGTTGATCCTATTAGGCCAGCGACTAAGTACTTCGATCATGTTACGGTACTTTGACCATGTACTCCATCTGCCAATGTCCTTTTTTTCAACGAGAAAATCTGGTGAGATCATTTCTCGCTTTCTCGATGCAACTAAAATTGTTGATGCACTAGCAAATGCTACATTGTCATTGTTTCTAGACGCATCGATGGTCATTTCAGTTGGCCTTGTTTTATATATGCAAAATGCGCGATTATTCTTCATTAGTTTAGCAACTATTCCAATCTACGCACTGATCGTTTTTTCATTTATAAAGCGATTTGATCAAACAAACGAGGAACAAATGGAAGCTGGTGCTACTGTCAATTCACAAATCATCGAGAGCTTAAAAGGAATAGAAACAATCAAATCATTTAACGCCACTGACCATATCAGTAATAAGGTAACAGAACAATTCAATGAGATGATGGAAAAAACATTCAAAAATTTAAATTTAGACAATATCCAAGCGAATCTTAAAAATGCCCTGCAAGTCATGAGCTCAACAGTGCTTCTCTGGTTTGGGACGACACTCGTTCTTAAAGGACAAATGACCATTGGCCAGCTGATCACTTATAATGCATTGATGATTTTTTTCACTACGCCACTACAAAATATCATTAATCTACAAGTCAAGATCCAAACAGCCAAAGTAGCAAATGATCGACTAAACGAGGTGCTTTTTTTAGAACAAGAACGACTGGCCGAAAGTGACTTGCTCGACAACCCTATTCGATCAACCGATTCTCCATTGATCGAATTCAAAAACGTTTCATTTTCTTATGGCTTTTCCGAAAATGTGCTAACTAGTTTATCTTGCGTCATCCCGGAAAATTCAAAAACTGCAATTGTCGGAATGAGCGGATCGGGAAAATCGACACTCGTAAAGTTACTAATGAATTTTTATACTCCAGAAGAAGGTGAGATTTTTTATCAAGGGCAGGATCTTCGCTCCATCTCTCGATTGGAACTTCGACATTCTCTCAGCTATGTTCCTCAAGATCCCTTTTTCTTTAGTGGAACTATCATGGAAAATCTGTTATTTGGAATCGAAACAAAACCCTCTTTAGAAGAAATTGAACAGGCATGTGAACTAGCGCAGATAAAGTCATACATCGATCAGCTGCCGTTGACTTATCAGACATCAATCGAAGAAGGAGCAACAAACCTTTCTGGAGGGCAAAAACAGCGTCTTGCTATTGCGCGAGCTCTTTTAAAACAATCAAACGTGATGATATTGGATGAAGCAACAAGTGGTTTGGACACACGATTAGAACATCTTATTATTGATAATTTGATGGCTATCCAGAATAAGACGATCATTTTTATTGCCCATCATTTACCCATCGCCAAGAAATGCGACGTTATTCTTGTCCTTGAGGATGGTCAATTAGTTGAATCGGGCTCGCATCAACATCTACTTGATCTAAACGGAACATACGAAACTCTCTGGGAGATGATGACTGTTGCGTAAAGTGGAAAAATATAAACTAATTATGCAATATCTTTATTAAAAAATCCTTGCTATAATTGGAGTAATATTTTATGAAGGAAGTGTTTTTTTGTGATATTACTCAGTTCACTCGCTTATTTCTTCAATGAATTCTCCAATATATTATTATTCATTTTTTTGATTATCTTATGTACAAAAATCAAACAGAAATCGTTTTTTCTTATTTTACTTTTGCTCAGTCTTCCACTTGCACTAGTCTCGATGGAAGACACCTTGTTAGCAGAAATTGCTATGACACTCCTTTTTATTGCAGTGAGGGCACGCGCATGGAAAGCATCAAAGGAACTTGAGTTGAATGAATTACTGGGGTATTTTATTTCTCTGTCCATTTACTTTATTGTTCCTTTTATGGCATCAAGTTTTGTAAGATTCGTATTAGACCTTCCCTTTAACCGCAATATCAATCATCCTTTAGTATTTATAGTGTTGTCCTTTTCATTAAAATTTGCTGTCTCTTTATTCTCTGTTTGGCTCATTCAAAAAAAGTCTTGAACAAAATTGTTCTTCTAGAGGAGAAAAAAATCTATACGATCCAACTGGGCGTCTCATTAGCTATTATCATTGCAGTTGCTGAGATTCTAAGGGAAATGGATATATTAGGTATCGTCAGTATAATCATGTTGGGTTTTCTCATTGCCCAGTATGCAATCACACTGTTCTTAACTTATATCATTTTAAAAAAGAATGCTGAACGTCAAGAATTAAAAAATTTGAAAGAACAGCTATTGATGATGAATGTATACACCGTTGAAGTAGAGAAAAACTATCAGGAAATGAGAAAATTCCGACATGACTATAACAATCTGTTGCTAGGGTTAAGCACTAGCCCTACTGAAAAAATCGACAAAGGGTATTTGAAAGAAATGATCGATTATTCGCATAAGATGATCGATAACAGTGTAATGAGTTTTTCTGGAATAAGCAATTTAAAAATCGTTCCCATCAAATCATTGATTGTCGCAAAGTTGACTCAGGCTCTACAAGCAAATTTAAATGTCCAATTTGAATGCTTAAAATGCATAAATGCTATAAATATAGATGTAGTCAAAGCGATAAGGATCATCGGGATCCTGTTAGATAATGGTATCGAAGCTGCTTGTGAATCAGAAGAAAAAAAACTGAATATCTTATTCATCACTACAGAGGATAGTTTAGAAATAACTATCGAAAACTCTTTTGCTGGAAAACTGCCTTCCTTATCCTTAATGAATCAAGAAGGATTCAGCAAGAAAGGAAAGAATCGTGGCTTAGGCTTATCCAACATCAAAGAACTACTAAAAAATGACACAAATGCTGAAGTGAATCATTACTCAACAGACGGATTATTCGTCTCAACATTAACAATCAAAAGGAGTGAATTAGATGACTCTACCAATTATTCTTTGTGATGATGATATTATGCTGATGACTCATTACAAACAGATAATCAAGAATCTCATTATGATCAACGACTATGATATGGAATTAGTGCTAGTAACAACAGATCCTCATGATGTCCTGCTGTACCACCATAAAGCAAATTTGACCAATTGCCTCTTCTTTCTAGACATTGATTTAGGAAGAAATTTAACCGGAATAGATGCTGCACAACTAATACGAAAAGAAAACGAGTTTGCAAAAATCGTTTTTATCACTTCGCATCAAGAGTTGGCTTTAGAAACACTAAAACGGCAAATCGCCCCCTTGGATTACATCGTAAAAGACGGCAAAACAGAAAAACAGCAAATTGAAAACATCTTAAAAATCTGCAATGAACAAACGGTGATCAATCATAAATCAAATCTACGTCATGTCTCTTTTGCAATTGGTTCCAGAAATTTTAAAATCGATTTAGCTTCCATCTACTTTTTAGAAACATCTGTCACTCCGCATAAAGTGATTCTCTATGGAGAAAATATGATGTACGAATTTTATGGGAAAATGAATGAATTAGAAAAAGAATATCCAGAATTATTGCGCGTCCACCGTTCTTTTTTAATCAATACGAATCAAATCAGATCGGTGGATTTCAAAACACGAAGGATCGTCTTTCCTGAAGAATATACGTGTGACTTTTCCATTTCAAAAACAAAGGTATTAAAAATGAATCTTAAGTCGTAAAACCGGTCTACTTTTCCAGCCTCCATCATTTTTATTCCTGTATTTTTTACCGCAACTCTGCGCCTACTATCCAATAACAGAGAATCCGTATTTAACTATCATTCAGGATCGATTCTTTTCATTTTAAGACAAATGAATCACTTTCGTCTTCAAATTAGCTATACTTTACCTATCATAAGTAGAGGAGTGATTCGATGAGTAAGAAACAAGCATTAAGCAAAGAAGAACTAAAAAAAATCAATGGCGGTACACCAGGAACAGGGGATATCGCAACAGGGCCTAAAGGTTCAGCAAAAAAAGTTTTAGGCATGACTTGGGATTTTTTAACTGGTCTATTTGACGGTAAATAGCAACTAAGAAGCGGATACCTTCAAATAAAAGAAACAGACAATACCGGCTACCAAAAGTTATTCTAACTTTTGGTAGCCGGTATTTCAGTTTTATTTGGAGTAATCTTGTTGGCATACTGTACTTACGACAAAAGGAGGGTGGGACAAAAGTGAGAAACACTTCTGTCCCACCCTCCCATCATCTAGTCAGCTATGCTGGACTTTTTCTTAACTAAGCGATCTCTGAACCATTTGGCATTGATTTAGGTGCTTCGACTACTTGTAAAGAGCCGTCTGGTGCTTCCGCTGAAAGAATCATTCCTTGGCTGATTTGACCACGCATTTTACGTGGTTTCAAATTCGCTACAATCACTAATTTTTTCCCTATCAATTCATTCGGATCAGGATAAAATTCTGCGATACCAGATAAAATTTGTCGATCTTGACTGTCGCCTGCGTCTAAACGGAATTGCAATAGCTTATCTGCACCTTCCACTTTTTGACAGTTGATCACTTCTGCTACTTTCAATTCTACTTTTTCGAAAACATCAAATTTAATTTGTTTTTCTTTCGTAGAAACTAGTTCAGTTTCTTCAGGGTCCCACTTCACTGTATCTTCATTTGTCTGAGTACCTTCAGACATTTTTCCTTTGATATAGCTGACTTCTTCTTCCATGTCTAAACGTGGGAAGATCGGTGTTCCTTTTGAGACCACTTTTGTACCAGAAGGAAATTCACCGAAGTGTAGTCCTTCAAGATTCATCATTTCAGGATCCAATCCTAATTGAGTAAAGATTTTTGTTGGTGTTTCTGTCATGATCGGTTGTAACAGAATCGCTGTGATACGTAGAGATTCTGCCAAATGGATCATCACACTATCCAATTCTTTTTTCTTTTCTTCATCTTTGGCTAATACCCATGGTTCTGTTTCATCGATATATTTATTTGCACGAGAAATCAACACCCAAATCTCAGCCAACGCAGTATTGAATTCCATTTTTTCCATTGCATCATGGTAACGTCCAACGACATTCGCAGCAGTTGTAGATAATTCACTATCAAATGGCGTCACCAAAGAAGCATAATCAGGTACAACCCCATCACAATATTTATTGATCATCGCAACCGTACGATTCAAGAGATTCCCCAAGTCATTGGCTAAGTCATAATTGACGCGCGATACAAAATCTTCTGGTGTGAATACGCCATCAGAACCGAATGGTACTTCACGTAACAAGTAATAACGTAATGCATCCAAGCCATAACGCTCAACCAACATTTCAGGGTAAACGACATTGCCTTTTGATTTAGACATCTTACCGTCTTTCATCAATAACCAACCATGTCCAAAGACTTTTTTAGGTAATGGCAAGTCTAAGGCCATCAACATGATTGGCCAATAGATCGTATGGAAACGTACGATTTCTTTTCCGACCATATGAACATCTGCTGGCCAGTATTTTTGGAACAAGCTATCATCGTCTGAACCGTAGCCTAGCGCCGTGATATAATTGATTAGAGCATCGATCCATACATAGACCACATGTTTGGGGTTGTTTCTCACTGGAACACCCCAAGTGAAAGTTGTTCTTGAAACTGCAAGGTCTTCTAGACCTGGTTTGATGAAGTTGTTGATCATTTCGTTTTTACGAGATTCCGGTTGAATAAATTCCGGATGTTCTTCATAATACTGAAGCAAACGATCTGCGTATTTACTCATACGGAAGAAATAAGATTCTTCTTTGACTAGTTCTACTTCATGACCACTTGGTGCTTTACCACCGATCACGTTGCCTTCTTCATCTCGATAGACTTCCGCTAATTGCGTTTCTGTAAAGAATTCTTCATCGGAGACAGAATACCATCCTTGATACTCACCAAGATAGATATCCCCTTTTTCTAGTAGACGATCAAATACTTTTTGGACTGCTGCTACGTGATAATCATCTGTTGTACGAATAAATTTATCGTAGCTGATATCAAGTGTCTTCCATAATTTCTTGACATCTGCAGCCATCTTATCCACATATTCTTGTGGTTCCACACCTAATTCTGCTGCTTTTTTTTCTATTTTTTGACCGTGTTCATCCACCCCAGTTAGATAAAACACATCAAAGCCCATCAATCGCTTATAGCGGGCAACTGCATCACAGGCAATTGTAGTATAAGAATTCCCAATATGAAGTTTCCCACTTGGATAATAGATTGGCGTAGTAATATAAAAAGTTTCCTTTTCTGCCATGGGGCTCTTCCTCCTTTATCGCATGATGCGAATTCGTTTCCTTGCTAGTATACCATAAAACAAATAGACTGTTACCATTTTTTCGTTAGCTCGCAACAAATGAAACCCATCTACCGATTTTTTTCATTTGAAAACATGCTATAATAAAAAAGGTTTGGAAAGACACCCTTTTCTATTCAATAAATCATACCTTTACTGAATTTTTGGAACACATTCGATCATGCGTATCGATTTGAAGTACAGGGTTCTGATATTAAGCTCTTGGCATGAACACTTAGGAATAACAGCGATCATTGCATGCCCTGACTAGTTGGTTCGCATCCATACTTTTTTACGATCGAACATCAAGGACGTTTTTTACTTATGCCATGTTTTCTCGTAAAAATCCCTACACCTTTTACACTATTTATTACCATTCATATCATTTAGATAAACTATTTGACCAAGAGAGGTTGGAAGCATAATGAAAAAAAAGCATCTTTATTTCACTATCAGTATCGCACTTCTTTCGCTTGTGCATTTACTGTTCAGCTATTTTTATGTACGCATGTATGGCTATTTTAATCTCCACGGAAATTTGAATAGTTTTGTGTTGGTTTCTCAAATACTCCGTTTTGTCTTGGATGCCTATATCATCGTTTGTGGTTTTTTTGCCATCCGAGAAGAAAAACAAAAAATATTGCCTTTTTACTTACTGTTCTTTCTATTTAATTTGATTCTGCCATTTTTATTTCATGTGTAACTAAACAGCTATTTTTCCATAGGAAATCTTTGGTTTTCTGATAGAGTCTGCTACAATGAAGTAAAAAGGACCCTGCAATCGAGCTAGAAGGAGGACATATAATGAAACAGTTTGCTTCTAAAGAAGAAGAAAAACAATATTATGAACATGAAGCAAGTGAAGCTGATTTTCTTGCTTGGTATCAAAAGCAAGAACGGCCAGAGTATGATAAGCCTTCTTTGACTGTCGATATCGTCTTAATGTGCTATAACAAAGAAGAAGATCAACTAAAAATCTTGCTCATTCAAAGAAAAGGACATCCTTATCGCAATTCATGGGCACTACCTGGTGGATTCGTACAAAAAAATGAGTCTACAGGAGAAAGTGTACTACGAGAAACCAAAGAAGAAACTGGCGTAGTGATCTCCCAAGAAAACATCGAACAACTCCATACGTTCAGTACACCTAATCGCGATCCGCGTGGTTGGGTCGTAACTGTTAGCTATTTAGCATTTATTGGGGAAGAGCCTTTGATTGCTGGAGATGATGCAGAGGAAGTCCAATGGTTCACATTGGAACGTCAAGGAAACAAGATCCATCTAGCCAGTGATGATGTCGCTATTTCTTTGGATTTACTGACCGGTGAGTCCTCTGGTAAAGACACTTTGGCATTTGACCATAGCGAGATCATCCTCAAAGCCTTTAATCGTGTGGTAAATAAAATGGAGCACGAACCCCAAGTACTCCAAGTTTTAGGAAAAGATTTTACGATCACTGAAGCGAGAAAAGTTTTTGCAAAATTCTTAGGCATCGATTTCAAAATGATCGACCATTCTAATTTTAAAAAAGCAATGCTTCAATATTTCGATGAGATCGGTGAACGCCCCGTTGGTATTGGCCGCCCATCCAAAATCTACCAGTTAAAGCCAGGGAATGACGAGTAAATCAAAAAGCAGAAAGAACAAAAGACTCACTTTTGTTCTTTCTGCTTTTTGATTTATCATAATTAGTGAGCTTTTCTTTAAAGAAAATTCCTAGAAACAAAAACAAGTTATGTTTTTTATTAGCAAGGCGATCCCTGGCACCCCTACCAGTTCGATTATTCAAAAATCACTTGTTTCCCGATTTTTTCTAACTCCATACTTTTTTTTTCAGGTGGTTCATTCAATTGCTCGTTCACATTGATAAAAAGCAATGTTTTATTGTACCACTGCGCTTTATATCGCAATTTTGTAATCAATTTATACCAATCTTGCAACTGAAAATCGGCTGAAGAAAGTTCAGATGGAACAGCTTCAACAAATAAGTAATCATAATTGCGGATCAAATTACCAGATACTCTTTCCAAGTAATCTTCTTTTTGTAATTTTTGTTTCTGATAAAGATCCATTACTTTTCTCTTTTGTTTCTGATAATTTCTAGCATTTTCCAAGCGAACTTTTCTTTTTTGAGCTGCTTTACTTTTAATCACCAGTTTTCTCTTGGCAACCTTCATCTTATCTCTCGTTTGCCTGAACAATGGCATTTGTACCTCAACTGGTGATGAAGTTTCCACCAATTTCTTTGGATCATATGCTACCCCTAGCCATCGATTAGTAGTTGGCACTCCGGCGATTTGTACTTCACAAAGTAGAGAAACATAGAAACTTTCATTATACCGTGCTGAAATCGTCGCTGACCGTATAACACCTTCGACCGGACGATGTAATCTCACTTGGATCAGCTCTTTTTGTTTCGGCAGTTTCAAGTACTTATCTTCCAAATAAATCGTTCCTTTTTGATTATTTGTTGTATAAGACTGCCACATACTTTTTTTGTTCTTCAGTTTAGGGAAACTAGCACGCCCATTGAAATAATTGCGAAAAGCGCGATCTAAATTTAATTGGGCATTTGCTAATGCTAAGCTATCTGCTGATTTTAAAAATGCGTATTTTTTTTTTAATGTTGCAGGTGTCATCGAATAATCGATGGCACCTGTTCTCGCATAACTTTCCTGTCGTGCTTTTAGCAAATGGTTATACGTAAAACGCACACAACCAAAATTTTGGATGAACCATTCTTTTTGTGAAGCAGTCGGGTAAATTCGGAATTTAAAGGCTTTTAGCATAAGCACTTACCTCCTAATTTGTGACAAGTAAGGCTTCCTTTTGCCGTTTTAATTTTTTTGAATAATAAGGTACTTCTTGTTCCGTAGCATAGACAAAATGTTCAGGAGCGATCTCTCTTAATGCTCGCACTTGTCCATCATCTGGCTCCGGTTGATATTTGATTCGTTTGCGTTGTCTTTCATGATCAGGATCTGGTAATGGAATGGCAGATAGCAGACTTTCTGTATAAGGATGCACGCCATGGTTATAGATTTCATCACTAGTTCCCATTTCCAATAAACGTCCATTGTGCATCACGCCGATCCGATCGCTGATATGTTTTACCATAGACAAATCATGGGCGATGAACAAATAAGTTAATTGGTGCTGTTTTTGCAGATCTTGTAAAAGATTGACTACTTGCGCCTGGATCGAAACATCTAATGCTGAGATAGGTTCATCACAAATAATGAAGCGTGGTTCGATTGCCAAAGCTCGCGCAATCCCGATCCGCTGACGTTGACCACCTGAAAATTCATGTGGGTAACGGGTACCATGTGTAGGGTTCAGTCCGACGGTTTTTAGCAATTCATCGACTTTTTTTGAACGTTCTTCTGGTGTTTTAGCTAAACCATTGACATCGATTCCTTCTGCAATGATATCTCGAACTTTCATTCGCGGATTCAAAGAAGCATATGGATCTTGGAAAATCATTTGGACTTCATGACGAAACAGGCTCATTTCTTTTTTGCCCTTGATTTTCGTGACATCTTTCCCGTCAAATAAAACTTCGCCACCTGTTGGTTCATTCAAGCGAATGATCGTGCGACCCGTTGTAGATTTACCGCTCCCAGATTCCCCTACTAATCCAAAGGTTTCTCCTTCATAGATATGAAAACTGATATCGTTTACTGCATGCACTTCATTTTTCTTGCCAATGTTGAAGTACTGTTTTAATCCTTTAACTTCGAGCAGTTTCTTTTGCATCAATCATTCCCCCTTGGCTTGCTCGTTTTTTTTCTTTGAAAATAGCCCAGCGTCGTTTGATTTCTTCAGGCGGATTCACTTTAGGCGCTTGAGGAGCTAACAGCCAAGTCGCTGCTTTGTGCGTTTTTGATAATTCAAAAAATGGTGGCTCTTGTTCTGCATCGATTTTTAATGCATATTCATTCCGAGGATAGAAAGCATCCCCTTTTGGTGGATTCAATAAATCCGGTGGTGAACCTGGAATAGCATATAAGCGATCATTTGCACTATCCAAAGTTGGCATAGAACCCAATAACCCCCATGTATAAGGGTGTTGAGGATTATAAAAAATTTCTTCCGAGGTACCTACTTCGATGATCTTCCCACCATACATCACGGCTACACGGTCAGCGACATTTGCTACGACACCTAGATCGTGGGTGATGAAAATGATCGATGTATCGATTTTTGTTTGGATCTCTTTTAGAAGTTCGATGATCTGTGCTTGGATCGTTACATCTAGTGCAGTAGTGGGTTCGTCAGCAATCAGGATCTGTGGATAACAAATCAAAGCGATCGCAATAACGATCCGTTGACGTTGACCCCCAGAGAATTGATGCGGATAGCTATTGATCCGTTTTTCAGCTTCAGGAATCCCAACTAATTTTAGTAAGTCTAATGCAGCTTTTTTCCCCTCTTTTTTCGAGACCTTGTTATGCTTACGTAAAGATTCAGCAACTTGTTTGCCAATCGTCATCGTAGGATCAAGAGAAGTCATTGGATCTTGGAAAATCATCGCAATTTCTTTCCCACGAATCTTTTGCATTTCTTTTTCTGTTTTGCCAACGATATTTTCGCCTTTGAATAAGATTTCTCCAGAGTCGATATTTGCGTTGCTTGATAATAATCGCATGATACTTCTAGTCGTGACTGACTTTCCGCTTCCGGATTCGCCTACGATCGCCAATGTTTCGCCTTTATTTAAATGAAAATTGACGCCACGGATTGCTTGGACTTTTCCAGCATACGTATCAAATGAGATTTCTAAATTTTTTACTTCTAGAATTTTCGTCATATTACTCACTCTTTCATTTTAGGATCAAAGGCATCACGTAAGCCATCAGCTAGTAAGTTAAAGGCAATCATGATAACCGATAGGGTTGCCGCAGGAATCCATAGCAGATATGGTAGATACAAGAATGTCTTGTAGCCATCGCTAAGCATTGTTCCTAAAGAGGCAGATGGTGGTGTTAGCCCTAATCCGATGAAACTCAAGAAAGCTTCAAAGAAAATAGCGGATGGAATACTGAACATCATTTGGATGATGATCACACTTGAGATATTAGGTAAGATATGTTTAAAAGCAATTTTCAACTTAGACTCGCCTAATGTCATTCCAGCTAGTACATATTCTTGGTCTTTTAATTTCATCGTTTGCGCACGAACGATCCGTGCCATCGGAATCCAGTTAGTGATTGCCATTGCTGCTACGATGGAGAAAATCCCCGGTTCAAACACCACGAGCATCAAAATCATCACAACTAAATTAGGAATACCTGAAAGGATTTCTAAGAAACGTTGCATTGCATTGTCCACGCGGCCACCTAATAGTCCTGAGATTAAACCATAAGCCACTCCAATAGTCACATCTAAAATTGCTGCAATAAATGCAATCAATAAAGAAATACGTGTGCCCATGAATAAACGGCTCAACACATCACGACCTAAACCGTCTGTTCCTAAGAAGAAATTCGTATTTGCCGGAACATTTGCTTGTGCATATTTATCAACTAATTCGCCACCTACCATGGCTTTTCCGTTCAACCCATTGATATCGATTCCTGGGATACGCGGAGGCAAGTTGATATATTCCACATTTTGTGCAGTTGGATCATGAGGAGAAACAAAAATCGTTACGATCGAGATCAAGATGATGATTGCTAATACAATCATTGAAACGACTGCCGCTTTATTTTTTTTCAAACGACGCCAAGAATCTTGAATGAAGTTCAATGAAGGTGTGGTGATTTGCTCACGTTCTTCTTCAGTATTTTTTTGTAACGGTAGAAACTCATCTGCAGGAATGTCAGCAATTGTTTCATACTTTTTGGGTATCATTTCCATTTAGCTTCGACTCCCTTCAGAAACTCGGATTCTTGGATCAACTAAACCATAAAGTAAGTCAACTACCAGAATGACGAAAATCAACATAAATGAATAAAGAATAGTTACTGCCATGATCGTTGGATAATCATTCGTCGTGATCGATTTTACAAATTGTTCCCCAATTCCTGGAATCGCAAAGATGTTTTCTACTACTAGCGATCCAGTCATCAATCCAACAGCTAATGGCCCTAAGAGTGTCATCAAAGGAATCAGACTGTTACGAAGTCCATGTTTGAAAGCAATCTCCCAACGACTCAATCCTTTTGCTCGCGCTAATTCCACATAATCACTATGCAACACTTCAACCATCTCAGTTCGGATGAATCGAGCAGAATCCGCTAACGGCGACATAGCTAATGCGATGGTTGGTAAAATCGTATAAGCGAAACCATCCCATTTTGCAATCGGTAATACATGTAATTTAATTGCAAAAATATATTGAAGTAATACTGCAAAAACAAAGTTAGGAATTGAACGGCCTAAAATTGCGACTAATGTTGCAGAAGTATCTGCCCACGTATTTTGCTTCATTGCGGAAATCGTACCTAGAGTCGTACCAATCACTGTTCCAAAGATAATCGCCTGTAACCCTAATTGTAGAGAAGGTCCAACACGTCCAGCTAACAAATGTGAAACTGGTTGGTTTTTAAATTGGAATGAGATCCCAAAATTGCCATGTAATAAATTGGAAAGGTAAATTCCATATTGGACAACCACTGGTTTATCCAGCCCTACTTGTTTATTCAGCATTGCAACGGTTTCAGGACTTAAACGTTCTTGGTTCGTGTATGGTGTACCTGGTAATAATTGCATTAGAAAGAAAGTAATCGTTGCAATCAACCAAAGCGTGATGACCATAAAAAAGACACGTTTCAATACATATTTTATATAACTATTCACTACTATTTCCCCCTAGCTTTTGACTTCTGACAAATGTTTCGCTACATTATTAATAATGAACCAAAGATAAAGGAGCAAATGAATGAAGAAAAAATATTTTCCCTATACACTTGCCGGTGTATTGATTATTCTGATCATTATAAAGAATAGCCTGAACCATCAATTAACACTTATTCAATTATCGAATGATTTATTTTTATGTGCGTTGCCGTTTTTGATTATCGGCGGATTTTTATGGGTTTTTTCCTCGGGTTTCTTTGATCATTTTCAACGATCCATCTATTTAGCCCGAACAAGAAACCGCAAGAAAAAACCAGAATTTTCTTCACTCTCGTCTGCCAGCTATGGTATGTATACCTTTTGGCTGATCATTGCCGGAATCTTGCTTGCTCTTTCTATCGTATTACTAATTCTTTCATTGGTGCTTTAAGTATCTAATAATCATTAGTTAAGGAGACGGAGATTGGGACACATGTCTCAATCTCCGATTCTCCTATTTTTTTCAAAATCAATCGATTATTTTTCTATAGACGTCCATTTATAATCCCATGAAGCGCCGGCAGCGTGGTGAACAATTCCTTTGACTTTTTTGTTAACCAAGTGACCTTCTGCTTTTTGGTATACAGGCACAACACCCATATCATCAGCAGTAATGATCTTGTTCGCTTTTTGCAAATCATCCCAACGTGCTTTTTCATCACTAGCATCGCGTGTAGATGAAGCTTTCACTACGTCGTCGTATTCTTTGTTGCTCCATTGTCCACGGTTATAAGAGTTACCTGTTACAAATAGATCCGTAAAGCTACTTGGGTCAGCGTAGTCAGCAGCCCAACCACCTAATACAGCATCAAAATCACCTGTTCCAGAACGGTCGATACGTACTGAGAATGGTACTGGAGTTGGTTTTACTTTTATGCCTTCAATATTTTCTTGGATTGAATTTTGAACATATTCAATTACTTTTTTCGATGCATCATCATCTGAAGCCAACAAGTCAAATTCTAGAGAATCAATACCAAGTTCCTTCTTCGCTTTTTCCCAGTATTCTTTTGCTTTGTCTTTGTCATAATAAGCTTGTTTGCCTGCTTCTTTGGCAAAGTCTTCGTTTGTATCTGGGCTTTTTGACATATCGGCTGGGATCAAACTAGTTGAAATAGTTGAACCATCACCTAATACTTGTTTCACTAGTGCATTTCTGTCAATTGAATAAGAAATAGCTTTTCTCAAGTTTGCATTTTTGAATGGAGATTTTGCATCACGTTGATTGAATTCGATATAACTTGTACGAGCTTCTTTTACAGAAGTGTATGAAGGATCATTTGCATTTTGTTGTGCTAATTCACCTGAAAGAATAACATCATCAGCTTGTCCATCTTTAAATAGATTCAAGGCTGTTGAAGATTCTTTTACAACACTTACTTTGATTTCAGATAATTTCACAGAATCTTTATCCCAATAATTATCATTTTTCTTGTAAGTCCATTCAGTATCTGTTCCTGGTCCATCAAAATCTGTTAAAGTGAACGGACCATTATAAACAGCTTTGTCACTTGTTGTTGCATAAGAGTCACCATTTTTTTCCACTACTGATTGTTTTTGTGGGAAGAATGATGGGAATGCAAGTAAGTATTGGAAGTAAGGTGTTTGTTTCGTTAATGTGATTTCTAATTCATAATCACCAACAGCTTTGATTCCCAATTCTGATTTATCTTTTTTACCAGCTGTGATATCTTCAGCGTTTGCTACTGGCGCAAATAGATACGCATATTCAGAAGCAGTTGCTGGATCTACTGTACGTTGCCAACCATAAACATAATCTGCTGCAGTTACTGGATCACCATTTGACCATTTTGCATCATCGCGTAATTTGATTTTATAAGTTAGACCATCTTCACTGACATCTGCTAGTTTAGTTGCGCCTGCTGGTTGAGGTTTACTGTCTTTGTCTAAACGATAAATTCCTTCGTATACATTGTTCAAGGCTGTAAAACTAATTGTGTCTGTCGCTAAAGATAAATCAGCAGTCGGCATTTCTTGAGGTACGACTAAATTGAAAACGCCGCCTCCACTAGCTGATCCTCCACTAGCTGAATCACTACTTTTTGTATCTGTGCCCCCGCCATAACATCCGGCTAATACTAGCCCACATAAGGCAACAACGCTAAATGTCCATTTCTTTTTCATTTTTCGTACCCCTTTATCGAAATTTTCAGAATAATTAGTATTTTCTGAGTTGTTTAAGATTTTAATGAATAATTATTAAAAAAGCAATACTT
>SKEH01000207.1_pt1 | contig 40593 bp, 55 predicted proteins | sample 4826571 | NCBI WGS metagenome assembly SKEH01 (sample SAMN11008814, study PRJNA524170) | human gut metagenome | biome: Human fecal sample; material: Feces; isolation source: fecal sample from pouch patient p29 | host: Homo sapiens | place: Israel: Tel-Aviv | collected 2016-09-14 | reverse complement strand
AGGCCAATACACTGCGCTTCTCATTCTCAAAGGCCAGATCAAATCCATGCTCGGCTACAGCGGTTCCATGCCAAGCGAAGTGCCAAACCAAAGCGAGGATGCAAAATGAGCGACTACTGCGATGGATACATGCAGGCCCTATGCGAAATAGGCGCAATCGCCTCTGAAAGAGCGGCAAAGGCCAAATACCGAGAAGAACTGGCATACAAGGCCGGGAAATACGAGGTGGAGTCATATTGGCATGCGGTGGCCATCACCGCCGAACTATTCCACGACTACTGCAAAGCACACATAGGCAAGAAGGATAAAAAATGATCTACCTCATCGTAGCCAATCAAATCATGGAAGTGCTCACCGACATGGACGAAGCACTCGGACAAGCCCGCCACTATGCGCCAAAAGTCGGCGACATCACAGTCGCTGACATGGCGACCGGCAGAAAGCTGATAGTCACAGCCGATGGCAAAGCCACCGACATGGATGCGAACATGAGGGAGGTGAACAGGTGAGCAAGAAGTTCAAAGTCATAGCAGTCTACTGGCTATCAGAAGGGTCCGGCAGTGACCGCATCACGCTTGCGAATATCGACATACTCGAAAACCTCTTGAATGATGGGTACAGGATATCGCAGCATGACACAGTCCCCGGCGTGAGCGCTGCGAGCAATATCGCGTTCATTGGTATGCCGGCAGTGACCATCTACGTTATTGAAAAGGAAGACGAGGGTATGGAATGAGCAGTCAACACAAGGTTTGCCCGCTGTTTTGGACTGATCGCGGCTGCCGTCGCCGCTTGTCCAATATGGAGGCGCTTGAAGAGTTGCTGAACGATGGTTGGAAGATTTCACGGGTGGATACCATCCCGCCAACGGAACTTCCCACTAACGCAGTCAGCGCCACGAACGTCTACATCCTTGAGAAAAGCGAGGACACGGAATGAGCGGCAATCGAGATATTCCCGTTGTCCTTGCTGTCGCGGCTCCGCTAATCGCCGTTGTGATACTCATTATCGCCATCATTTTCGGCATGTACGTGTCGGAGCACACCAGAACCGTCATCCTGCATTCCGATACCGGCGACTACGCATGCACGGTATCGCCATTATTCCACAATCCAACCGGCTGTAAGCCAATCGAGGGCACGGAATGAGAAGCATATCCATCGACGTGGGTGATCTGCTAATCAAGATAGCCACAGTAGCGTTAATCGGCTTCATAGTGTGGCTATTCATTGCGATGCCGCCAAGCAAGAAGATCATCGTGCATTCGGATTACGGTGACTTCTCCTGTGCTTACGCGCAATATCCCAATGGTAACGACGTTCTTCGTTACTGCGACAATATCGAGGGCACGGAATGACCTACGAATCAGCAATAGTAATCATCCTTCTGACATACGTCATCCTGATGCTTATCGCATGGTTAGGTGGACGATGACCTACCGGCTTCTCAGTGATACTGGCGGCAGTCTAGGTGAGGGTTATCAGACTCTCGCCATCGCCATCGCCTACGCGAAAACAGCCAACGGCATACTCCACATCCCAGTCCACATCATCGACGTGGACGACGAGGAAGAAATCATCACGATAGGAGGTACACATGAGTGACGAGGAACTGCAGACCATCTGGCGGCAGAGCATCGACCATTACGGCAGACGGTTGCAGTCAATCGTCTGCATGGAAGAATGCGGCGAACTCATACAAGCAATCAGCAAGAAACTCCGCAAAGATACGTCATCCAATGACGTCTTGGCCGAAGAAATGGCCGACGTAATCATCTGCCTACACCTCTTGAGGATGATGTACGGCATTACGGACAAGGCCATCAGAGACTGGGTGGAAGCCAAAACCCTGCGACAGGCAAAACGAATGGAGGAAGAGTCATGACCAAGGCGAAATACTCGTTCACGGTCACCGCAATCCTTGACGCGGCGAACACCATCGAAGCCGCCGACAAGCTACGCGGCCTGTTGGAATCCAACGGTTTCGAGCAAACGTCATGCGAATGCGGCGGGGTGACGCTCGGCCCGAAAACCGTACGCGTCATCACCGAACGCTCCTGTTGCGGAGACCCGGACTGCGACTGCCCATGCTGCGAGGAAGACGACGACACCCACCACGTGTTCACGCTCCGATGCAACGCGCATGACTGCTATAACACGATCGACGTCACCCTCAACGATCACGGACGCATCGTATGCGGCTGCGGATGGAAGGCAGGCAATCCGGATGACATCAACGAATGGCGAAACCACATGGCCGAAGCCATCATCAACGAACTCGAAAAAGTACCGGAAGGAGAAACAGAATGAGCGAGGACAAGAAAACGACACGACGAATCCACATCTTCAAGTGGGCGGGCGTCATAATCCTCATACTCTGCCTAGCCGACATCGGAGGCTGCGTCATCCTCAGCATGGTAGGCAAGATCAAAGCCGACTGGCTCAGCGCCTGCGCGGACGTGGCATACCTCCTGATCTGGCCGACCGTCATGCGATTCATCTGGCAGATAGACAAGGACGAGTGATGACTGGCCAATGTATTATGACGACTATTATGGCTGACTAGGATTGCACCCCTCACGCATTAAGGTTGCATGAGGGGTGCAATCATGCTAATATGAAAGATTGTCCGGCTAATAGTGCCTGAGATTAAATCTCACCGGTATGGAATACACATACCCGAAAGGCGCTAGATTGACAGCCATCTGCAAGAACTGCTGCAATGATCGGAACGATGAAGACCAGCTGTGCGAAAACTGCATGAACCAGCTGAAATCCGACTTGGAATGGATGACACAGAATCTTCCAATGCTGGAAGAATACAAAATCAACAAGATCAACAAGAACCGGGATAACAGCAACGGTGGCGGTGGCGGGTATACTGCTTCCGCACCATTGCGCGAAGCCATCTACTCGCTGCTCTACCAGCATGATGATGAAGGCAATTCCGGCATTCGTATCACGTTGACGGGATTCTGCCAATGCTTGGGTACCCAGTTCATGTCACGCACCCCTTGCGGCGAACTGGCCTATCGTATCCTACACACGGTGGACGATGATGGCATGTGGGCATATAAGCATTCCACGGCCACGCCACCATACGCGCATGACATTCGCCGTCTGGTCAAGAAAGCACGCTACATGCTGGAAGACGGGGACAGGCCGCGTATCATCCTCGGCGCATGCCCCAATGTGGAGTGCGGCATGCAACTGTCGGCCCCTGAGGGTGTGGAACAGGTGAAATGCCGCAAATGCCATAACGTGTGGACTGTCGCCACGCTCAAAAACATGCGCAAGGCACGTCTCATGCAGTCCGACATTACCGGCACGCAAGCCGAAATCAGGAATCTGCTCGTCTCATGCGGATACGCCGTCAACAAGAACACGATGAAAAGCTGGGTGCACAGGGGCCAGTTGACGCAAGTGGGAGAAAACCAGCTCAGCAAGCCGGTCTACAGGTTGGCGGACGCATACAGGCTTGTGTTGGAAACGGAAGACAAAGGCAAGACCATCACGAACATCTGGGACTTGGTGGGAATCGCACGATGATAAACCTACAGTCGGCCAAACGTCCGCGCGTACGCTTGGATGAAGACTTTCAAAAACTTCCCGCCCGATATGCTGTTGGCGAGATTCCTGAAATGGACACCATATCAGGCTTGGCGGATCGAGCATTGGATGCCGCTAGACAAGCGTCGGAACGCGCAAGTATGACGTTCTCATACGTGTTGCAGAATAGGCCGACGCTACTATTGTTCGGCAAATACCGGTTCCCAAGCTACGACCAGATATGGTATCCCCGCCATCATGCGCTCAAGATGCCTGTCGTGCCGCATGTAGGGGATTACCTCATTATCAAATGGCGGCCAACATGCGAACTGGAAAGCGTCAGACTTGACGGCTTCTACAAGCATCTACTATTTGACGGCGACAAGCTCAAAAGCAAAGACCATTACGTGTTGGCTATCATACGTCCACCATACTGTCAACGGAAGGAGAACCAGTGACCACCATCACCATCATCAAAAACGACGGATCTACGGAAACACTACGCGCCTACGACGTGAAGCATAATGCGGAACCGATCAAACAATGGTGCATTCCTGGAACGTTCCATGATCTCAAGCAGAGAAAATATCATACGCTCACATTCATCACAGAGGAGGAATAGATGGGCAAGATAACATCCAAGGGACGTAAGCGCATGAAGTCGTCAACGTTCGCACTGCCTAAAGAGCGCAAGTATCCGATACCCGACGCCGCGCATGCGCGAAATGCCTTATCCCGCGTTTCACAACATGGTTCGCCGTCTAAAGTGAAACGTGTCAAGGCGGCAGTGCATAAGAAATTCCCATCCATCAAAATCAGCTGAAACGGAGACCTGTTTGAACATTCCAATCACAGGAGACGAACGTAATATCACCTACACACATGAGGGTGATGCCGGAGCGGATTTGCGAAGCGTCGAAGACACAATCATCACACCCAACAGCCGCATCCTCGTGCATACGGGGTTGCACATGGCCATCCCAGACGGATATGTCGGCATGGTGTGCCCACGTTCGGGATTCGCGTTGAAACATGGCGTTACCGTGCTTAACGCGCCCGGCATCGTGGATTCCGGCTATCGGGGCGAGGTTGGCGTAATCCTATTGAACACGTCCGAACAGACGGTGACGGTACGTAAGGGTGATCGTATCGCGCAAATGGTGTTCGTACCATATGTGCACATGGCGTTCGAGCATGTGGAAAGTCTGCCCGAAACCGATAGGGGCGAGGGTGGTTTCGGAAGCACGGGAAAGGAATAGGGGAATGTTCGGGAAAATAAACAAGAGCGTGCCGGCAGTCGCTGAAAACGATGATACGATCATCATCACATCGTATGATGACCTTCTGGCCGGTGATGTCTTCGTCGGCAAGAACGGCGAAGCATACGAAGTGGATACGGTTCGTAACGAGCAGCACACTGTCGGAAGTCCGACAATACGGCACGCGTGGACGTATAACGTAAACTTCGGCGGTAAGGTCATGTTGGACAAGTATCAGTTCGGCTGTGGCAAAAGGTATGTTGGCGAACCGGAAACGTTCGGCACACACCTGATCACCACCAGAACGGGAGAAGAGTATATTATCCTCTGCTATCCTAGCGGCAGTGATATGGGACGTTCCTATGCGTTTCTGGATGAGAATGGGGTGATACTGACACCAATGGCGGATGATGCCGTGACCCGTCAGATTTCGTGGGATGCCGTGAAAAAGCATGTCGATTCCGGCATTGTCCGCATAGTCAGGTTCGACACGTCAAGCCAAGATTAGACGTTCCCAAACGATGGTGTATACTAATCACTACCTTGGTAGGTTTTGAACCCGCTGAGGAATGTTCCCCACGAAAGTGGGGATGATCCCATGAATAAGTTGGGATGTGTAGTGTTCCCCACGCTGGTGGGGTTTTGTGAGGGTGGCTTAAAAACCACCCTCACTTATTTTTTCACACAAACACACGGGCATGAAACCACAATCGGACTCACGGAAAAACTTTCAGAAATACGTAAGGCCCTCTCACTGTTTGCGAGAGAGCCTTACCGCACCGCCTTCACAAACAATGGCATTAATGTGATGTCAGATAATAACACCCGCACATCAAACACCTTTTCAATCCACGTATCTCAGATTGAGCTGAGAATGTTTCAACCGGACGCTCGACATTCCGGTACGACTGATACAAGTATATCATGCGACACGCCGACTCACTGCTGAGCATCCTGATTCTGCAATGCCCGAATCATCTCGGCCGCCTGGAATCGTGCGGCGTAGCCGTTCTCTTTTTCGGCTTGGATGACGATCTGTTCGGATGTAAGCCCTTCGTCCAGTCCATGGCGGACGGTGCGTGCGAGACCGAAATTTCCGGGCGCATGGCATGTGCCGCTACCGGCATGTACGGCACGCTGGTCGGCCATGCCGAGACTCGCATACCGTGCTTCGAGCGTATCCTCGTCGAACCAGCCGTAGTTCCCGGCATAAGTCCACAAATGTCCCGTGAGAGGGTCAGTCCACTGTTTGCCGCCAACGGTTTCGGGACTGACGGAACCGGTGAAACCGTGGTATGGTTCCATGTTGCGTTCGCGTTCATCCACGATGGCCCGTGAATGTGCTTTCGCCTGTTCCGCACGTTTCTCTTCGCTCTCCATTTGACGTTTGATTGCGATGACCTGTTCGGCCAATTTCAGGGCCATGTCGTCAATGGTGTCGCCTTCCGCATACGGTTGACGCGCACGCCCCTTGATGATGACCACGCCATGGAATTTCCCATCATCCTCCCACGTGTGAGCGCGGAGATCCCATTCGTCGCCGCCATCCTCCTTGACGGTGTATTCGAGCAGATTTTCATCTCGAGTGAAAGTCCCGTCGATGATGGTAAGTGGAATGCTCATTGCCTTATCCTTTCAAAAAAAGATGATTGATGACACGACTCGTGGTGTCCAAAGAAAGGCCAAGAAAAGGTATTCTCGGCAAAAAACATTAAAACCAAGGGTAGTATACGACATACTACCCTTGGGGAACGGGGTCAATCCCAAAGATTGAAGACCACGATGCCATCCCACGCGTAGACACCGTAACGACCATCAAGGTCGGCTTCATCAGCCGGTCTCAGATCAGCGCAATCATAGTCATAAATCTGGAAACGTCCCTTGATTACGCCGATAAGGTCAAAAGCATTACTGTTGAATCCATCAAAGTGCTCCACGACGACAACCTGCGTCCCGCCATCGCCACGCCCGTTCGAGAAAAGCGTAGCGCTCGTACCAGCCAAATCGCCGATCATCACACTCCCAGCATCGGCATCAGTGATGATTTCCTTGACGATCCTCTTCGGATTGACAGGCGCGGGCCATCGAAGCTCCTTACACATAAGCCCATACGCCTGAGAATCATAACGAAGCGTGGGATCATCTTCGACAAGCTGGAAAAACCGTTCCACGGTTCCAGCATCCTCCCAATGCTTCCTATACATGTCAGATTCGGCACTATGCCGCGGCCCATGGTTGGTCACGCACCGGTAAATAAACGCCCCACGTTCCTTGCCAAACTTCTTGATGAGCGCATTGCGCATGTTTTCGATCTTCATTGTATGTCCTTTCTATAAGTTTTATAAAGTTTTATAAACCACTATAAAGGTCTATAGGATTGATGATTTCCACCTGTGAGCCTTCCAGCCCACAGGAATGAATAAGCCATGCTTCCGCTTCCGAATCGTGCGCTTTATCGGTAAAGCAAAAATGAGCGGTGCCGTCTGCCGTTATCAACATCAAAATCCATTGAGGATAACCGGCATAAGGGCACACTGGAATGAACGGAAATCTTTGAATGGGTGAATATCGTAGCTGATACATGATTCCACCTCAGATGATTTCGTCTCGGAACGACAGGCATTCTTTTGGCAAGAGAGGGCCGGAAGTCACATTGCAGTACAACCATCCCTCATAGCCATGCCGTGCGCACCTGTATCCCTTCAGCCAATCATGCAGCCATCTGAGATGCAGACGGACGGTAGAAACAGGCTCCCAATATTCCTTGTTCGTAGTGCGGTCGAAACCGGCGAATTCGTAATACATCACTTGAATATCCTTTACGATTTTGAGAGGGTTTAGGAAAGCCGGTAGGATTGCTACCGGCTCTGAGGAATGTCACCAAGTCTTAGCGAACTCTTCCATGTCATCAGCCAGGAAGATCTGCGACTGTACGGGGCAAGTGCCGTTGAAAGCGAAATGATACGACCTGTAGCATGCCTTGCCGTCCTCGTCAACGGCCTGATCTTTGTCGATGGTCTGATTGTAGTCCGGCTCCCAGCCGGTGATGGTGACGTTATCCAAGTCCCACACGTCCTTCAGCTCGACGTGACGGCGGGAGAACTTCATGATTTCGGTGAACAGGTCGGAATCGATGTCATCGTAATCGTTGACGATCTGTTCACCACAACCGCTGTTTTCGTAGCAGCGGTCTACGAGGATGTCCGCCGCCATGTCGATGTCCCAGTCTTCGAGCGGCTGATCGGAGTAGGTGAGGTAGTCTTCGATATACTTTTCGGCGGTTGCGTGATTGATTTCGGTACGCATGATAATATTCCCTTTGCAAGCTGATTATGGGTAATGTTTGATTGGTTTGCTCAGCCGGTGGATACTCGCAATATCCACCGGCATTTAAGTTAGAAGAGAGAATCCATGCGGCGAGGGTCAGGAAGATCCGTGGCGTTGATGACCGCGCTCAAGTAGGCGGTAAGCAATGCCGGACGAGCCTTGATCTCTTTCAGGACGGCTTGAATGTTTTCGTCAACCGTCGCATATCCAGCCGCTTCCAACGCGGCTTCGACATGCTCGGAAGTGATCGTAATCCTTGTCATCAAGCCGCCTTGACGAGATTGTGCGCGGTGAGATAATCCGTGATGGACCGTTCCAGCATCTTATCACTGCCCGGCCGGTAGTAGTCACGGTAGGCCACCACGCCAGTATCGCCATCATAGGCGACGTAAGCGACCTTACGCCCCTTGGAATCGCGGAAGCTGTGCGGCTTACGTTTGAAAGAGCCGAACACGCCAGCCAATTCCTTGACCGATTTGCCGCCTGGAATGGTCACATCCCGCACGATCACGCTGCCGGAGACCTTGACCACCTTAGCCTTGTTGTCGGCGACAGGCGGAACTTCAGGAATCTCAGCCGTCACCGGTTCCGGTTCGGTTGCTTCATCGAACGATTCGACGGCTTCCGGGTGGTCATACTCGGCGGGAGTGAGGAAGTCAATGTCCCTCACAATCGTGTACGGATCTTCGAACTGCCATCCGCGCCCAGCGTCGAGCTTGGTGAGGGAAGCGCCGCCGATCTCATAATCGCCATCGGCCTTGCGCCATTTAACCTCGCCGCGTTCCACGATTTCAGGAATCTCGCCAATCTCTGAGATTGCCTGATCATACTCGCTGGACTTGATGTCCAATCGCATGGCCATGCCGTTCGCGCGGTAGGCTGCCGCGACGCCACGGACAGCGGCGGCGGACTTGCAGCCCGGGATGCGCTGCCATACTTGCCGGTTGCCATCCAGCTGGTAAGCCCATGCACCGACCATGCTCTGCGTGGTGTTGAAGTAGGCGAACTGGATGCCGTCGATATTGACCGCCCAAAGTCCGCTGATTGCCTGTGCCATTGTGTGCTCCTTGGATTGTGTTTGTGTGTGTGATTCTGAGACTACCACCATCCCGTCTACAGGACAAATCATGTAAACGGGAGATGGTGGGAAGTGTTGGAACTACGCCGATTGTTCGGCGTGTCGTGTTTAGGAAATTTTACTTACAGTTACGCGCCACTTCGCACGTCCGTAAGCATGGGCGGTAGCCGTGAACCCTTGCGCCTTGAGATAGGCGGCATAGGCCACGGCCACCGGGTAGCTGAGAGTTATGAGACACCTCGCCTTAGCCGTGCAACACATGGTTTCTCCCGTGCTTGGGATGATGGTCGAGCGCCGTCTGCTTGACACCTTGCTGCCACTTGCTGCGCGGTCGAGTGGCTTCGATTGCCTTGATGGTTTCTAGTACTGTCAGCATGATTTTTCTCTTTCCAGCGCCTGTGCTAGACTGGCAAGCGCTAATTGTTTTGTGTTTGTGTGGATGACTAGCACCGCCCCTAGCTGACTGGAATCAGCTAGGGGTTTTATGTTTTTTGAGCGGCGTGAGCGAGCCGTAAAGACATGCTCAAGCCTGATTAGGACTATCGACTTTCAGGCCGCTCACTGTCGAGCAGTCTGCGCGGATTAGCCACATGCAAGGCATCGCACAGGCGTAAGGCCGTGTCCAAAGAGGCGGTACGTATATCCCTCTCACCCGACTCAAATCTGGCGATTGCGATATGATGCACTCCACTTTTTGCCGCGAGCTCTCGTTGCGTTAATCCACGGCTCAGTCTCAAGTCTCTAAGATTCATACTGTGCTCACTTTCTATGGTCGTGAGCACGATTGTAGTTTCAAACTCATGTATGCGCGCGGGATAATTCCATGCCGGATACCGCGCCCTCGTTGTGACTTGCATTCCGTATCGACCGTCTGCATCCTGAGGATGGAATTCAGCCGGAAGCAATCGGAGTGGTCTTGGTCACGTCCACTATTCGATTATCAAATTCCTCTTTTCGTGAGGTCAATACCGCGCGGCTGAGAGGCCGGGGCTGTGGGGTTGGGCCGTGTGGCCTTTGATCTAGGGCGGGTGGTTCATCTCCTGTTTCCTTTCGTGGTTTGTAGGTGATGGCTATCACTATACATGCTAGCCAATCGGATAGCAAATCGAGATACATAAGACGCCATACAAACCGTTGGAAACACTAGCATCCATCGGCGTGTCGCATACCACATAAATCCACAGTCCCATACCATGCCGTCATGCCATGGCCGCCACATGCCAGGACAGACGGACGGCACGGCTCACGACAGACCACAGAGAGAGACGGACAGACCACGACCACGCCACGACCACAGACGGACGGACATGCCACAGGCACATGCATACACATGACCGCACGTGCGCGCACAAATACCATACGACACGCCACACGTCAACACACACCCCCCGTGGGAGAGGGTACCCCCGGGATAAAAGCAAGGCCGCCGGGCCTCTAGTGCTGACGCTGAATGCGTCCCAGACTATTTTTGAACTACGCGTTACTCACGAAATCTTCACACGAATTGGGCATGCAACCGTTGTTGCACCCGTTGGGGTGAGTAGAATACACTTTGGGTGATATTGATGGTTGGGGCCTAGGCCGGTCGTATCAACACCTGTTCCGGTTCCACCGCGAGTGGGCTATATGCGCATTTAAGAATATTCTGGAGCTGGGATGGCGGTTCCACTGGATGTGGCGGTTGGATTGCTAGGCAGTGTTCGATTCCTGCGACCGCCCGCTTCTTCGGTTCGGCTTTGGAGTTTTCTTGGTCGGATCTTGGTGTCATGTGGATTCGTGTACATGTCATTGGTGCAATTGGTAGCATGGCGGTCTCCAAAACCGTCGATGCCGGTTCGAGTCCGGCATGATGTGCGATTGAGGGAGATGGTACCGCCCTCCAATACGCCGTTTGGTCAGTTTCTCGGGCGTAGGGTTTGTATTAAGCTGACAGCTGCCCCGTTGGGTAGACGTGCATGCTAGAACTGCACATTAGCTGATCTACATGTTGTAGAAACAGTCTCCGGAGTCGTCCTTCGTTGGGCGGCTCCAGCTTTTGGATGATTGGCAGAGTGGCTTATTGCATCATCTTGCTAAGGTGACGGCCTGTTGTGGTCCGGGAGTTCGAATCTCTCATCATCCGCTCGTCTGGCTGACGTTAATCGCCATGTGTGTTCCTGTAGGGGTAGTCCAATCCCATCTCTTTTCTGTTGTGTCTGTGATGGGATTGGATTGTCTCTTACATGAGGTCGTGGATTTTCTTCGTGTTGAGGGCTTCCATGAGTTTCAGGGCCGTGCCGACTGTCATATTGCTTACGGGGCGTTTGCCTGTCACGTATTCGGATATGGTTTGTTGCGGTATGCCTGATTTTCTGGCCAGTTGGGTTTGCGTGGTGTGGCGTTTTTCAATCATGCTTTTCAGGCTCATGGGTTCTCCTTTATTGTGGTAGGGTTCCTGATTTTACCATATTATTCTGATAATGCTTGTGTGGCGGAATGGTAGACGCGACGGTTTCAAAAACCGTTACCTTTCGAGGTGTGAGGGTTCGAATCCCTCGACAAGTACTAGGGGCGGTTGACCTGAGACAACCACTGTTGCTATAGATTCTCCCTGACTGGTTATGATGCTCGCTCAGCACCGACCGCCCTGTTTTCTTGGAGGGATTGTATGCCGTGGTCTACCAGTAGACGTAAGGAACGGTTCAATCCTGATTGGCCCCGTACCCGTATGCGGATTCTGAAACGGGACAAGCATGTGTGCCAGTGGCCTGTGAAGGATGATTTCGGCAACGTGCGTATTTGCGGCGAGTATGGCAACGAGGTTGACCATAAGGTGCGCCATGACGGGTATGACGATGACAGTCCCGAAAACCTGTGGACGTTGTGCCGTTGGCATCATCAGAGGAAGACCGAAAGCGAGTCCGCTGACGTGCGTCGTGAGAACGGTAGGAAGCGGAAGGAGAATCAATGGTATTCTCACCCGGCTTTCAGATGAATGATCTCATGTGCATGGTTGCCGGTTGCACGAATACGGTGTGTGCGAAGGGCTTGTGCCGTTCCCATTATGACCGTGACCGGCATTCGGGTTCGCCGTTGAAGCCGTTGCGTCAGCGCATGTGCCCTCAATGCCATGTGTGGTTCGACCCTAAGCGTTCCGATCAGCTGTTTTGTTCCGGGCGTTGCAGGGTGGCGTACAAGCGTGCGCGTGACCGTGATAGTTCGTTGCCGTTGAAGCCTGTGACGACGATGTATGTGAAGCAGGTCGATAGGGATGATGTTGGGCCTGAACTGGTGGTCGAGGCGTTTACCGACTCTCAGGTGATTGATAAGTGTGGTGGCTTGTGTGCGGTATGCCATGAGCCTGTCGTTTTGAGTTCGGGCGGGGATGATGGCCCCGCTTTCATGTGGAAGGTTCCTTTGGAGAAGTCGCTTCAGGCGACTTTGAAGAATCGTCTGCTGGTTCACAAGCGCTGCGAGGGTGGAACGCCTTAGCAGTGGTGTTGTCCTGAAACGGGACGGATTGTGGAGTGGTTATGGCTGGTAATGGGCGTGGTGCGCAGAAGTCGAAGAGTCCTATTCTCAAGGCTCCCGAGAGTCCTATGGGGTTGGAGTTTCCGGCTGTCCGTCCTGATGGGCAGGAGTGGTTGCCGAGGACTCGCGCATGGTATGAGTCGATTCGTATCAGCCCGTTGGCTCAGCGTATGGGTGTTGAAGCCGACTGGTATGCGGTTCAGGATCTGGCGTTGTTGAAGGATGATTTCTGGCGTCCGAAGACGAAGGGCCGTTGGATGTTGGCGAGTGAGATTCGTCAACGTGAGGGCACGTTGGGGATTACGCCCGAAGCTCGTGTCCGTTTGAAGTTCGACGCTCCACAGCCGGATGATATGAAGGCTTCCGCCTATCAGGGTGATACCGAGGGTTCCCGTAACGTCCAACGTAATAGGCAACGTGCCGCCGCGCTTGGCTTGAGAGTGGTTAGTGGCGGTGAGTAGTGCATACACGTATTCCTGAACTTAAAGGCGATGATCTCGCCCGTTCGATGGGAATGTTCGCTGTATGGTGGATTGAAACGTTTTTCCGTGTTGGCCGTGGCGGTGGCGTGGGCTTGCCGGAAGAGTTCGACATGGACGAATACCTGTTCATGCTTCACGCTTACGCGTTGACCGAATGGGGTACGCGCCGGTTCAACCGTGTGTTCTATTCCCGTGCGAAAGGCAAGAACAAGTCCGGCAAGGCGGCTGGCATATGCGCGTTCGAGGGTTTGGCCCCGTGCAGGTTCGACCATTGGGCCGAAGAGGGTGAGACCTACGAGTTCCTTGGCGAGGTTTACCCGTATAGTCCGGGCGAACCTGTGGGCCGTATGGTGCAGATGCCGCAGATTCTCTGCTTGGCTACTGCCGAAGGTCAGACGGGTAACATTTTCGACTCGATCTACTACAACTGCGACCAAGGCCCGTTAAGCCAGTTGAAGGGCGTCGGCCTTGATGTGGGCCGTACTCGCATCGGATTGCCTGAGGGCGGGGAGATTATTCCTACCACGAGCGGTGCCGCGTCGAAGGATGGCGGCTTGGAAACGTTCGCCGCCTGTGATGAAACCCACTTGTACAATACGAACAAGCTACGCAACATGTACAAGACCGTGCAACGTAACCTTGGAAAACGTAAGGGTGACGCCGATCCGTGGATTCTTGAAACGTCCACCATGTACAAGCCGGGCGAAGAGTCCATTGCGGAAACCTCATACAAGTATGCGTGGGATACCGCTTCGGGCAAGATCAAGCATCGTAGCGGCATTTACTTCGACCATGTGTATGCGAACATCGACTTGGATGATTTCGCTGACGAGAAGAAGGTTCTCCGCGCATTGCAAGTGGCTTACGGCGCCAGCGCTAAGAGTTCGGACGGCAAGGATCATCTGATACTGCCCGATGGCCGTATGACCGTGCTAGACGATGAGGGCGTTGACCCTGAGGGTCATACGTATTGGGATGGTGAGCTTGGCCCGTCGAAGGATGGGTGGATTGATTTGAACGGGCAGATGGATCAGATCTATCAGCCTGATTCCGATCCGGCTGACTCCATGCGCTACTTCTTCAACACGTTGTCGAGCGTGCATGATGCTTGGATTACCGAGTCCGACATTCAATCCCACTTGCTGTATCGGGATGAAATGCATACGGCGTTCAATTCGATCAGGTTGGATGGTGCTTGGCAACGGTTCGTCACGAAGAAGGAACCGATCACCTTGGGGTTCGACGGTTCCGTGTCGGATGATTCCACGGCTCTCGTGGGTTGCCGCGTGTCCGATGGCATGCTGTTCCTCATCAAATTGGAGTCTGCGCCGGATGGTCCCGAGAAGGCTACGTGGCGTGTGAACCGTGACGCGTTCGACGGCATGGCCCGTTGGATGATGGACAAGTATAACGTGGTCGGATTCTTCGCCGATGTCGCCTATTTCGAGCAGATGATAGGCGGCTGGGAGAAGGATTTCGGCAAACAGTTGAAGGTTGGGCCGAGGGCGTCCGGCGACAAGATAAAGTTCTGGACGAACAATTGGTTTAAGGATATGCAGGTGGCGTTGGATAATGCGCATACCGCTTTCCGATACCCGTATACGGAGCCTGAGAGGAAAGGCAAGCCGGTCAAGGATGATATAGCCTTGCTTGCCGATCCGAGGCTGATAAACCATTTCCGTAACGCCCGCCGTCGTGAAACCCGTACGGGGTATGCGATTTATAAGGAGTCTCCGAACTCGCCGGACAAGATCGACGCTTGCATGGCCGGACTGTTGGCTTATACGGCGCGAAGCCGGTATTTGGAGTTGGCTGACGCGAAGCCGAAGTATGCGCCGCGCAGAATCTACTGAATGTTAGAGAGGTGTCATGGCTGAATTGCAGCTTATCATCGACGGTGCCACCAGTGAGGATGATGACGCTTATGTGATTACCTCTCTGGCTCAGGAGTGGGGTTCCCGTCTGCTTGAGATTGCCGAATTGAAACTGTTCAAGGATGGCAAGGAGATGGTGGATAAGAGCAGTGTCCCGCAGGGTGTTGACCCTAATTCGGCTCCCGTGTATAGGCTGATGCGTCAGTTGGGTGTGGTGAATCTGGCCCGGCGTATCAGCGAAAGCGTGACAGACCGTCAACAGCCTAATGGTTTCCGTAAGGTCGAGGATTCCTCGTTGAAGGATACCGACGCGGATAAGATGGCGAAACAGTGCGGCCTGTCGTTCATCCTACGCCGTCACCTATTGCCCGATAAGGGTGATTACGGGTGTTCGTTCGCCATCGTCGGCAAGGGTCGTGGCACCCATTACATCAAGGCGTTGAGCCCTTGGGAAGCGTGGATGTCCGACAATGACGATTCGGCCATCATCTACTCGTATGATGACAAGGAGGGTGTCGAAAAGCTCACCTTGTTCCGTATCGAACGTGATGATGACGGGTATGCGAAGCGGGTGTATTCTCGTGTGGCTTCACGGGAATCTGATAAGACCGTCATCAACCCTGCGAACGATACCGAACTGTCCGACTTCATCAACGATGGCAAAGTGTGGAGTCCTGGCACGAACTGGCAGTGGGATTCCAGCAAGGATGACGAGTATGATTACGCTCTCGCCTGTGAATCGTTGCCTATCGTCCGGTTGAGCACGGTTGACGGGCAAGGCTTGTATGAGCCTTATCTGCCGATGTTGAAGCGTATCGACCGTGAAGTGTTCGACCGGTTGTGCATTACGATGATGCAGGCGTTCCGACAGCGTGCCGTCAAGGGTGAGCTTCCCCAGACCTACACCGAAGAGGACATTGACGTTATCAACGGTCTTGCCGAAGCCGGAGACCCCATCGATTATTCGAAGCGTTTCGCAATGGGCCCCGCCGCCTTATGGCAGTTGCCGGAGGGTATTGAAATATGGGAGTCGCAGACCACCGATACGAGTGGCTTGCAGAACATCATCGCTTCCGACGTGAAGCAGATCGCGGCAGTGTCCGGCATCCCGTTGGATATTCTTTCGCCTGACGTTCAGGGTTCCGCCAATGGTGCGGAGTTGAAGCGTGAAACCTTGAAGTTCAAAGTGCAGACGATGAACGAACTGGACGCCGAAGCCATCGTGCGCATGATTCGCATGGCTATGGTGTTGGATGGTTCCAAGGCGGCTTCCGAAACCGAGTTCGAGATGGTGTGGAAGCCGATGGATACCACGTCTTCGTTGGAACAGGCCCAGGCTTGCCAACTGCTGTATCAGAGTGGTTTGATGGCGCGTCGTACTGTGTTGACGCATCGCATGGGCTTTACCGCTCAGGATGTGGCCGAGGATGACATGAACCGTCTCGCAGACCAGTTCAACACCACGCCGCAATCCAGTAACGGCAGTGCGAAGATGGCCGCCGCCGTGGAACCGGCCACCGGATGGGATGAGGATACCAAATCCGCCGTTGACGGTCTTCCCACGGTTGAGGCGGAACTTGTTGACGACGAGGAATCCTGATGGCCGGGAAGAGTCTTAAAACGCTTTCCGTCTCCCTTGAACAGGCGCGTAGCGGTCTGGTCAACGAGTATGTGAAACAGGCCCGCACCGTGTGGGGTGCGCTCACTCCGGCTGACTGGTGGAATGATGGCATGACGTATGCCGTCGCCGCACGCATGGCCTTGTTGGAGATGGCGATGATACAGCAGTTGCGACAGTTGGGTGTCGCCTATGCGGATGAGACGTTGAAACTTGTCGGCGTCAATCCGAAAGGCAATGTTCAGAATCTCGTGTTTCCCCGCGACAATACCGATCCGTGGCTTGTGGCACAACGTCCGGCTGACACGTATCGTGAATGGGCCGTCAAGAATCCGACGATACGTCCCAAGGATTGGCCCAGTAAGACCGATGAGACGTTCGAGGAAGTCAGCAGGTGGCTGTCTCACGCGTTCGATCGGCTACAGGCCACGGCGGAAGAGGATGCGGCGCGTGCGCAGACCAGCGCCACGTTGGGCAAGTACCGGCGTAGCAAGGTGTTGCAGTATCGCAGGGTGTTGCATCCCGAACTGTCCAAGACCGGCTCATGCGGTTTGTGCATCGTGGCGGCTGACCGATGGTATTCGACATCCAACCTTCTGCCGTTGCACGCCAACTGCCATTGCGGCGTCGCCCCAGCCGGCAGTGATTACGACCCCGGACTCCAATTGAATCAGGCCGATCTGAAACGATTGTATTCCGAGGCTGGCGGCACTACCGCCGCCGCATTGAAGCAGGTGAAGGTGCAGACCATCACCCACGGCGAACTTGGCCCAGTCCTCCTAGCCGAGGATGCCAAGGATACACCAAATCCCGTTCCGTCGAAGGATTCCGACGCATGGCATACGCCAGACCGTCAGACCACGTTGGAACAATGTGAGCGTATGGAGAATCGGGCGATCGAATTCAACAGACGCTACAAGGAAGTTCAGAAGTCCGGCAAGCCGGTTCAATTCCGGTATGAGGGGCGAAAGTTCACATTCAAACCCACCGACAATCTGAAACAGGCAATGGCATGGCAATCGACCATGCTCAACCAGATGCGTGCCATGCTAGGCAAGGCCGCATGATCTCGAAAGGATTCAAGCCGAATGGCTAACGAAATCACTACTGCCGCTGAAACGGCGGCATCGCAGAAAGCGCCTGAAACGGGTGCGAACGAACAGCCGAAGGACACTGCCCCCTCCACTGGCGCACAGGCGTCTGAAGGCAAGTCCAAGACCGGTGATGACCTTGCCGAAAAGTTGGGCATGTGGAAGCATCAGGCTCGTGAGAACGAGCAGAAGATGTATGAGAACCGTGACCGTGCCAACGCCGCCGAAGCGAAACTGGCCGACACCGAAGGTCAGCTGGCGCAAGCTCAGGCGCAGATCGCGCGATTGACCGCGCAGAGGAATCATCCCGAAATATCGGATGAGGCTTTCGATACTTTATGCAAGGAGACTGACCCCGAGGAAATTTCCAAGTGGGCTGACTCGTTTGCGAAATTCATGCCCGGCAAGCCCGAAACAGGCGAGTCCGGTAAATCCGAGCCTGACGTTTTCCCGCGCAACACGGGCAAACAGGCCATGCAGACAGCTCTCTCCAATTTCGCGCCGCACGTGCACAAGCCCGCTCAGGGCGATGCCAAAAGCGGCTACGAATACGGTCTGAAGCATTCAATAATTAATTCCAAGAAGGAGTAAACCTATGGCTAACGCTATGGTTCGTACCGAGAACCTTACCGCGCCTCAGGACAAGCAGAAGTGGCTGCTCAACCGTATTACAGACGGCGCGAAGAAGGTCACTCTCGACTTGTCCACGTTCATCGGCGATTCCGGCAAGGAAGCAAAGTATTTCGCTTCCATCGACGATGAGAACACCGTGGCATACCTGTATTCCGGCATTCCGCTGGCCCGTATCGGCTCCACCAACAATTTCGGCCCGTATGATCCGACTGCATCCGATGGCCGTCAGACCAAGGTGGCCGGATTCCTGGAGTCTCAGGTCAAGGTCGAGTTCACCCGCAAGGGTTTGAAGGAAAAGTATGTCGATTCCGCTTTGCGTTACATGGCTGTGATCGATAAGAGCGAACTGCCTGTGACCATCGACAATGCGAAGGTTGACGGCCTGATTCTGTCCTATGACGCCGGTTCCGGTTCCGATGTCGAAATGCTGTCCACCGTCACCGCCTCCGGCTCCTACACTCTTCCGGCAGCTTCCACTACCGCGTTGGGCGGCGTGAAGAAAGTCAACACTCCTAGCGAGGATTCCGTGTCCGCATTGAAGAACGCGTTGAAGCTCGCCGGTGTCTTCGCGTGATGACATTCATCCTGAAACATTCATGAACCCGCCCGCCGTGGCGGGTTTTCTCATATAGGAAGGCTTTTATATGGCTCTGGTAAACAAGGATTTCATTACCCCTGCCGAAGCGTCCGGCATTGTGCTCGGCGCTTATCAGGGTGCCACTTCCGCCTTGCCGTTCGGTCAGATCCTTACGGATATGAACAATCCGACCGGCATTAACGTCAGCTGGGTTCCGAACCAGCCGCGTTTCGAGGTGGATACGATGGAGTATTCGTCCTATGATGCTGAGGCACCGTATGACGAGACCCATGCCGGTGGCAAGAAGAAGTATACGGAGATGCTTCCGTTGCGTAAGCGTCATCGCGTGTCCGAAGAGGACATCGTCAAGGGGGTCGCATCTCCGAGCTTCACCGTCGATCCGGCTGTGAATGGTGTGATCGCCACTCCGACCGCCGCCGACAATCTACGTGAGGCGTTCGTCCGTCTTGGCAAGGAGCTGGCGTTCACTCTGGAAATGTATCGTGTGGAAGCCGCAGTGAATGCGAAGATTTCCCCGAAGTCCGGTTCCGCTTTCGATAACGAGTGGGATTATGCCCGCGACTCCACTTTGACCGTGGCCAAGACCACCGGCCAGACTTGGGCCGATGGCGGTGACCCGGTTCAGGATTTGCGTGATTGGGCTGATGCCATCGATGCCGTCGAGGGTGATATGCCGACCATCATGCTCACCACCAAGAAGGTGTGGCGTGCGTTGGCGAAGAACGCGGCCATGATCAAGTACTATTATCCGACTACGGCCAAGGCTTCTCTGCCTAACCTGTTGAAGGATGATGAGTTGAAGTACGTGCTCATTCAGATGACCGACATTCGTGAAGTGGTCATCGTGGATGACATTTACAAGGATTACGCCCGCCAGATGGGTATTGAACTGCCCGGTAAGGTTAAGTCGTTCTTCCCGGAGAACACTGTTCTTCTGATTCCGGCTTTGGGTGACACTTCGATGGGTTACACTGCTTTCGGCCCGACCGCTCAGGCCAAGGAGAAGGCCGTGTATGGCATCACTCGTGAATATGATGCCGGCCCGGTTGGTGTCGTGTTGGATTCCACTGGTGCGAATCCGGGTTATGAGGCGCTTGTGAACGCTTCCGCCCTGCCGGTGCTGGTCAAGTCCAACAGTACGCTTAAGGCCACTGTGCTTCTCTGATGGTCAGGAGTCCCCGTGAGTACCGCAATCATCGATGATATTGATTGGGTGGGGTGGATGGCGAAGTTCGCCACTGCCGACTCGGCATTGTTCACGGGGGACGACGCGCCATATGATGACGTGTGGGTTAGGACTCGTTGCCGTAGGGCCGCGTTGACATGCTTGGGCGTGAGTCCTCTCGTTCGGGTGCGCTTGCGTAAGGGGCGTTTGAGCGAAGAGGACTTCGCACAGGTGGTGTGCGAAATGGTGTTGCGGTTGGCGAAGTCGGAACAGTATAAGAGCGAATCGAACGGTTCCTACTCGTATCAGCGCAACGACCCCCAGCCTGACCCTCCCGGCTATTCTCCCACGCCGCGACTGTTCGTCTCCAAGGATGATCGCACCGTCCTGTTGGGTTCCGAGAACCCCGTGGGTGGTACGAGCCATATCAGCTTGGGGCTCGACCCCGGTTATGGAGGTTGACGGTGGCTGTCTACGCGGAGAAGCCCCGTAACGGGCATGTCTACAACAATGCCACCGCCCCCAAGCATGTGCCGACCGACCTACTCCATCGTGACATGATGATATTCGAGGGCATGAAGCCGTTGGTGAACTGTTACGGTTCCACGACCATACCCACGGGGGAAGTCCACTACGTGTATGGTTGCGTGGTCGGACGTACCCAGAAGAACAGCGTCATGTCGGAGAACTGGGCACAGGATACCGCGCCGCAGAACGTGGGTGGCAACCGTGAAATGAACCAGATCAAGATTCTCGCCCCCGAATGGCATGGCGACTTCTATTCCCGTGTCTGGTTCAACGGCTCATGCTATGAGGTGGATGGTTCGCCAGTGTATTTGCCGCATTCGTCTGACTTGGCGAAACATTACGAGTTTCCGGCACGTCGAGTGTATGCGCCCGAACTTGCCGTGAACCATATTGACCCGCCTACCGTACCGGAGGATGCGAAAGTATGGGGTATGTGAGGTTGAAGCCTGACCTGAACCTTCAGATAGCGAAACGGTTCGGTGGGAAAGCCACCAGACCGCATGCGTTGAAGGTCGAAGCGAAGGCGAAAGCGTTGGCCAGTGCCAAGGCCGTCAATTCCAGCGTCGCCGATCGTATCGAGTTCTCCACTCACGCGCATGGCATCCATTCCAGCGTGATCATGAGCGTGATAGGACGCAACGGCGTGCAGATAGCAAGCCTGTTGGAGTTCGGCTATTTCAACGATTGGCTGGAAAACAAGTATGGCGAAAACGATCCGCGTGCGCACATGCAAGGCAAGTACATTATGAGCGAGGCCAAGTATGGCTGATGTCATTCATGATTTGAGCGTCCGCGACCCATTGGATGCGGAAGCGTTGATCGATACGATGCTGAAACGGCTCGACTTCAACGCAGCCGGATTCGATAGGGTCGTGGTGCTGCCGCGCGATATGGCGTTCACCGACTCGTATGTGATGGATCATGATGTGGTCATATGGCATTGCGGCGCCCCTTCCCAGCCTGACTGGAATCTGAAGGCGTGGGTGTGGCGTTTCACGTTGAGTCTGACCGTGGTGAATCGTGAGCCGAAACGGAATCATGATATCGCCTCGTTCCTTCACCGGAGCATTTCGCAATGGCCATGCGACAAGGGCACTGAGTTCGGCAAGATAGGGGCGATACCCGACAATCCCGGATTCCAGTTGACTTCCATCGGCGACGTGGTGACTACGAAGACCGCAGTGGTGCGTTCCTGTACGAAGCTGGTGCAAGCCGGCTCCCTGCCAATCACAGGCTGATTGGCTTACTGATTTTCCCAAAATAAAGCATACGACCCCATGACCTTTCCGGCATGGGGTTTTCTTGTATGCGCGAATCTTGAAAGGATTCATTATGGCTGATACCTTGGGTATCCATGGTGAAAGCGTAACTCAGGCCGTTCGAGGCTCGGTGTTCCTGTGTGATGCTGAAACCCTGATCGGCAAGGTCGATTTGAAGAAGTTCGAGCTGACCGCCGAGAAGGTGGAGCTTACCGCCAGTGGCAGTGAGAGTGTGAAGACGTTCTACAACTTGGGTCACATGTCCAATGACACTCTGCCTGAGTTCTCCCTTGACGGCGGTGACGCCACCAATCTTTCCACTTGGCTTGAAGCTTCGTTCCGTACGTCCTATGACGAGACCACCGGTAAGGTCACGTTCTCCAGCGTTCAGGGCGACAAGACCACGTTGAAGACCATTTACAATGCGGTTGACATGCCGGATAGTGTCGGTATCGCGTTCAGCTTGGTGAAGACTCCGGTTGCGAAGAGCGTTCTCATTCTGTGGCAGGACACCAATACCGGTGAACGTTCCGCCCTCCTGTTGCCGAACCTTGACTTGGCTTTCAACAATCTGCCAAGCCTCTCCACCGATAAATTCACCGAATACGGCATGGAAGGCACCATCAAGACGTCGAAGAAGCTGCCGAAGGACGCTTCCGGCAAGTATTGCTCCGTGGCCATCTTCGACACCGCTGACTTCAAGGCCGTTTAGCTGACTTCCGAAGCCGATTCCTCGGCGTCTTCACGTTCCGAGGATGGTCAAAGCGGGACGGCAACCACCGTTTCGCAGCCTGTTGTTCAGTCTGACACCGAACGGACTTCACAGACAGGCTGAATCATATAGCTTCCCAACCGCCCGTACCTCCATCCGGACGGTTGGGATTTTCATTAACCGCATGATGGGGGATTCGAGCCGATGGAGGATGTCATGGCTGAACATACTGATGAAACCGTTGAAACCGTAGAGGTTCCCACCACTTGGGAGGAGTTGAAGGCGTTCGACGAACGCTTGCACGACCTGCCGGACATGGTACAGGCTGAGGATTTCACTCCGGCACAGACTGCCATGTATACGGTGACGAGCGGACGCCTGTTCGAGCGTACCAACCGTCTGAACGAACTTGGATGGTTCGGCGGGGGAGAGTCGAAGAAGAAGCGTAAGAGCGCGGAGGACGAGATCGTTCTCGCCTTGGCCGAATACGTCGAATACGCCGACCAGTGGTTTGAATCGTTGGCTCTCGACAAGGATGCCTACCATGAGTGGGCCAAGGGCCGTGTGCTGATCGACCTGTTCGCCATATATGCGACTCTCGACCGTTTCTATACGGAACGCTTGGGAAAATCCAACACCTCGAAGACGCGCTCCGAAAGTGCCGAGTAGAGGTAGTTTGCGACTTCCGCAGATTCTACAATCTGAATCTGCCCGATGATATTAAACGTTACGAACCGTCGTACCTGTGCGACCTGTTGGACGGGTTGGAAGGCATTGACGGTTCCATGTACCGTGCGTGGCTTCTCCAATACGAGCCTGTGGACGAGAATGATAAGAGCGAACGTGGCAAACGTCGGCTCAGCTATCTGTCGTTCAGCCAGGATTCCGTACTGTTCCTTGAAATGGCGAACACGTTGGAGACGTTGCGTGTCATGCTCGCCCTCTATATGGGCGATAAGAAAGCCCAGCCCGATCTGATACTGCCGCCCGGCGTGGATGCCATTGATGGCGTGGATGCCACGAAACGTTCGATGAGCACTGCCGGTATGAGTATCAGTCAGATTTCCGGCATGCTTCACGGCATGTTCGGAGGCAATGGGGCTGGATAGTCACTCTTCCCGCATTCCACGTTTCTTTTCTGTCCCTTTCTTTCCGTGGAATGCGGGATTTTCCTTTTAAGGTGGTCTGCTTTATGGCTGGATTATGGTCTGCCGGTAGGGTCGGTATCGATGTCGAGCCGGTCACTACGGGATTCTATGCGAAGCTGGATGCGGAACTGGCTCGCGCGGCCGGTAAGGAAATCGAGGTCACTGCGAACCTTGACCTTGATGATGGCAGTGCGCGTCGTCGTCTGCGTGAATGGGATGGCAAGACCGCCGAACTGCGTATCAAGGCCGACGATTCCCAAGTGCGTCGTGCCGTCGCCAAGTGGGGTGACGGTAAGCAGTTCACTGCGGAATACGTGTTGGATTCCCGTGAGACAATGCGTGAGCTTGACAAAGTTCAACGTGAGCTTACGAAGACGAACGCCAAGGCCGACATGTATAAGGCTTGGGGTAAGAGTCTCAAAGGTGTTCGTGAATATGATGATGCCGTCAGCAAAAGCACCTCTCTAACCCGTAAGCAGTCGCAGATTCTAACCAGTGAGATTACGAAGCGTGTCAAGACGATTCGCGACATGCAGGATTCACTGGTGAAGAGCAATCCTCTCGGCTCAGGCAATCTGCTTGACATGAAGGCCGCTAACGCTCAAGTGCGTAAACTGCGCACCTTATTGAATCAGGTTGAGAAGAATCCGGCACGAGTCAGCGTCATTTTGAAGAATGAGGATTACGCCAAGACCATGAGCGGTTTGGAGTCCGTAATCCGTAAGAAAGCCAAGGTTGCGGAAGAGAACAGTCGCGTCCGTCTCTACTTGGATGGTGCGGACAAGCTCGAAGCGCGCCTGAAAGCGTTGGAGCACACTCGGCTTACGATTCCGGCGGAAATCAAGGTCGAACAGGAGAACATGATCCGCCGTCTACGTGAAACGGCCGAACTGGTCAGGTTGAACCCGGACGCTAAATACGAGGTCAATCTTGACGTTGACATGAAGCGTGCCGAGGAACGTATCAAGAAGTTCAAGGATGATAACGACACCTTGAACATGGACGTGGATTTGGAGACCGCCGCCGCCCGTGCGCATCTCATGTATTTCACCCGTCCCCGTACCGTGGATATTTTCGCACGGTTCCGTGGAACGGACATGGGTAAGATTCTCAATGGCATGACGTATGGCGCGTCCGGTCTGAAGGGTGTCGAAAACCAGTTCCAGCGTCTTGTGAATCTCATGGACACGTTGGATACGAAGGTTCCGAAGTTCGCCATTCTAGGCAGTACGCTGATTTCCATTGGCGCCGGTGCTACGAATCTGGCCGGAACCATCGGAGGTTTAGGCAAGAGCATCATCAGCCTTTCCAAGGCCGCATATGCCGCTCCTGCCGCGTTCACCGGTCTTGCCGCTGTGTATTCGACGTTCAAGATGATCTATGGTGACAAGGGCACCACTTGGGCTGAAAACATTGATTTCGCTTCCACTAAGCTGTCCAACATGTCGGAAAGCGTGCAAAAGGCATTCTATGGGGTTGCGAAACCAGCCATCATGGATACCGCCAACGCCATAGGCGATTCTCTCGTACCTGAGATGAGCACTCTTGCCAAGCATGAGGGCGAGATCGTCGATAAGCTGATGTCTGCCGTGCGCACGTCATATCAGATGAACGAGCTCCCCGTGATTTTCGACCGCGTAAACGAGTCGATGGATAATCTCGTTCCTGGCGCCGAATCGTTGATTACGGCATTGTCGAAGATTGGCGCGGCTGGCGGCAAGTATCTGCCTGAGTTTTCCAACTGGCTAAGCAAGAATGCTTCATATTTCAGTGCTTGGGCTACGGAAGTGTTGGAGCATTCCGATCGCGTGGATAAGGCCATGGCCGGGGTCAAGGAACAGGCCGGTTATCTTGGTTCGTCTGTGAAGTCCTTGATGGGAATTTTCGATGGCACGTTCGGCACGCTGGCAAAGTATGAGAACGGCATTCAGGGCTTCTCCGAAACGTTGCAGAAGATGAATGATGCCGTGCATTCAATTCAATTCCAGCAGACGTTGGAATCTTGGATTGATGGCGCTCAGATTGCTCAGGGCAAGGTGCGTGATTCGTTCTCGAACGTGGGCGAATATTCGTATATGCTTCGGGATTCCATGAAGCAAGCGTTTGCTGACGCGGGTACGGTGGTTGGTTCCACTATTTCCGAAATCAGCCGCCTACTGGGGCGTAGTAAGTCCGGTATTCAGGATTTCACTTCTGGTATTGCTTCCGGCTGGTCTGCCGCCATGAAAGCGTTCGGTGACAGTAGTGGCGTGTTCAATAGTCTACTGACCATGGTAGGCAAGCTGTCCAACGCATTCGGTAGCACGTTGGCCGCGTCATTGAAGTCCGCTGCTCCAACGATCGAAGCCATTGCCGATGTCACCAGCACCATTGCCGATGCGATAAGCAAGATCCCTGACCCCTTGAAGGGGGCTCTGGGATTGTGGGCGACGTTCGGACGTGCCGGTAAGAGCGCGTGGACTGCGTTGAAGGTCGGCGCTCTTGAGAACATTCAGAAGACTTTGCAATATCAGAGTACACTGCGACAGTTGGGTGTCACCGTTGATAGCACAAAGGTGAAAATGACCCAATTGTGGCAAGCCACGGCGAAGTTGCAAAGGAATGCTTACACGGCTTCCGCCACTGGCAATGCCATGGCGTACGGGAATGTTGCAGGACTGTTCACCGGTATCTCCAAGGGTGCTGAACAGGCTTCTAAGAGCATGTCGAATCTAAGCCCACGTCTTACCGCAGTGGTAACTACGTTAAGTGAGGTGGAGCAGACCGGTAAGGTTCCGGTGAACAATCTCACCGAAAGCATCAGCAAGGTCGGCACCACGGTCGAAACCACTGGCGGCAAGTTCGCAGGTTTCAAGACGAAGGTTACTGGCGCGTTGGAAAAGGTTGTTTCCAGCAGTAAGAATGTCGGCAGCGTGTTGCTTGAAATGGCTGGCGGCTGGTCTGGACTTGCTGGAATGGCTGGTATCGGCGCGTTGACTTACGCGTTCTCCGACTATTCCCAGCACGCACAGAACGTGAAGCAGGTTTCTGAGGATGTGTCACAGGCGATTTCCAACATCGCCACTGCTTCACATGATGCAGCAAACGAGCTTGGCTCAGTCGGCACCGCGATCCAGAATAACCTTAGTGCGAATTCCGATGCCGGACGCACCGCTTGGCAGGCGAGTTTTATCGGCAAGGCTACAACCGGTTCGGTGTTCGGCGATTTCAAGGATACCTCCGACGCTATCAGCCGACTGAACAAGGGCCTGAAGACGAATAAGGTTAACATGACCGACATGTCCAAGGCGGTGGCTGGTACAAATGGCGAATATCAGAAGTTTGTCAAGCAGTTGGATTCCGCAAACGCCGAGTTAAATAATCCTAACGTTGGATTGATTGAGTCCATCCGCAACGGCGATTCGGTACGAGCATATGAGGATGTCAAGAATCGCACCGCCGAACTTCGAGAGGAGATTATCCAACAAGCCAAGCAGACAGCGGTTGCCAACGGCTATTCCGAGAAACGCGTGGACACTCTCCTAAACGAGGGTGAGAGTCTTGACCAGATTTCAGCCAAGATTCAGACGGCTACGCAAAAGCAAGAGAACCATACTCAGGCTTTGAAACTGTTGAATCAGGTTGAAAAGAATTCAGTCAGCAGCCGTATCGCCGCCAACTCCGCTGGGGCTACCTACAATTCCACATTGCAGGGGCTTGGCGATACCATCAAAACCGTCAAGGAACTGATGGAAAGCGGCCAGTCAGCTTGGGATGAACAGGCGAAGAACTTCAACCTGACCACCGAAGCCGGTAGGGAAGCGTCAAACGCTTTCGGCACATTGTCAACCAACGCGCAAAATTACATTTCCGCGATGATTGACAACGGTGATTCCTTGGATAAAGTTACCGCGAAGAACAATGAGATGCGTCAGAGTATCTACGATACCGCAATGCAGATGTTCAACAATAAGGACATCGCTAAGGCATTGCAGGATCAGTATGCCCTTACGCCAGAGGAAGTCGAGACTGAGTTCAAGGCGCATGTCGCTCAAGCGAAATTGGATTGTGCTGAATATCTGAGCCTGATTCGAGACACGTTCCCAGACGGCACAGGCACCAAAACGTATACGGCCATCATGAAGGCGATTACGAAGGGTGCCGTAACTGACATTAACGAGGTTCAGGCATTGGCTGATAAGTTGGCTGACGGCAAGCATGAAATCGTGTACACCGCCGACAACAAGGCAGTGGTCGTCGCATCCGATGAAGCGACACGGGCCATCATGAAAGTGCCGGCATCGAAGGATGCGTATCTCAATGCCATCATATCTGGTAAGAGCGATGCTGACGCATTGAAGGATGCGATCGATGCCATCCCAGAGACGAAGGATGCGTATGCGAAGGCGAAGGCCGAAGGCAAGAGCGACATTGACGCGCTTGCCGAAGTGCTGAAGGCGTTGCCTACGGAGAAAAACACTGAGCTAACGGCAACTGACAATACTGGTGCAGGTGTTACGAGCGGTACGGAGAACTTGGATAAGTTCAACCAGAAGTTCGGTAAGGTCAATTCCGATCTGAATGCCACGGATAACACCGGTGGGGCAACTAACTCAGCCAAAGGCAACATTAGCTCAGTCCCAAATACTCATGACACCGGCGTGAACGCTCAAGATAATACTGGTGGCGCTACTGGCTCAGCCAAAGGCAACATTAAATCTGTGCCGACCAGCCATGACACTTCGTTTGGAGCCTCGGTTTCAAGTAGTTTCGGCGGTGCAGTCGGAAGCGCCTTGAACTGGATTAAGCAGGTGCCCACATCAATCACTACGTGGTTCCACGGCATTTTCAGCAAGGAAGGCGACGGCAAGGCTACTGGTGGTCGTATCTACGGCCCCGGTACGGACACTTCCGACAACATCCCACTTTGGGTATCCCCGGGTGAAGCTGTGATCCGTGCCGCCGCATTGAGGAAACTGGATGCCAAGTATGGTGCCGGGTTCTTCAACTACTTGAATGCGAATGGTGACATTCCGTTGAAGTATCGTGGTCAGGTTGCTCAGGCTAAGACTGCTTCCGTGCAGTCCAATGGTGTCAAGTATCGGAGTCAGATTCAACGGTTCGCCAATGGTGGACGTGTCCAAACGTTGCGTAATGGATGGAATGTGGTAGTCAATCCTGAAGTCAAGGTTGATGGCGGTAAGGGCACTGTGGTCAATCAGACGTTCAATACGAAGGTTGTCCGCAGTAATGATGACCTGTATGCGGCCGCTCCGATCTTGCATCGTAACGCGTTGGCCGAGGCTAGGAGGTTCCAACGGTGAGTGATGTTCCCGAACTGGTGGAATTGTCCGCCGCAGGGTTGACGGTCACGTTCGATGGCGGGCATGGCGTTGACCCGGAGGATGACATGCTGCTGATTTCCGAGGATGGCGTCGAGGGTTGGTATGATTCGCCGGATGACAAGACGGTGATGAGCGAACGCGGCCAAGGCGACGGCGCCCATGACGTGTGGCAGTCGGATTTCCTGTATTCGGCGCGTGTCATCACGTTGCATTTCACGGTGGGGGCGCATGATCGCATCGGGGTCGTGCGCCTGTTGAACGACGTGCGCCGCGTGTGCACCCACCGTAGGGTGAAGTTCCGTTTGAAGGATGCGACGCATGACTGCTACATAACGGGCCGTGCGTCGTGGAAGTCGAATGGCGAGTATGGCAGGGATGGTTGGCTGGAGGACAATACGTTGACGGTGACGTGCGAACGCCCCGAAATATTGTCCTCCGCCGTACGGAGTTTCCAGCTTCTTCCGTCCGTGGATTCCGCCCGCGTGGGATTGTCGTACGGGGCGAACAATGAGGGTTTGGCGTATCCGGTCTCGTATGGCGTGGCGGCTGCGGATGCGCGCAACGTCGGCCTGATCGTGAACGAGGGGTCGTCCCGGGCGTATCCGACGTTCGTCTGTCAGGGCCCGTGGCCGAACGGCGTGCAGGTCACGTTCCCGGGCTTGGGCTTGTTGTTGGATTATTCCCAGCCGGTCCATGACGTGCCGCTCGTATTGGATTCGAGGAGCCGAACGGCTTCCATCGGCGGTTTGGACGTGTCGCGGAATCTGCGTTCCCGTGGTTTTCCGACGGTTCCGGCGGGCGGTTCGGTTTCGGTGAATCTGCAGTCCGTGGGTTCCGGCTATGTGACGGTCGAAACACGGGACACGTACATGTGATAAGGAGAATTATGACTACGGCTTACGGTATCGCACCGGATTCGAACGGGAGCGGTCTTGACCCTTTGACGCATCGGAGGATTATCAAGGCGCATTGGGTGAACACGGGCGTCATCTGCGGTTTGGACGTGTCGGGCGGCGCCGACCTGCGCTACAGCGTGGCGGCCGGTGCGGCGGTGTGTTCGCGTGGTGATGAGGATGGTTACACGGAAGCCTACTGGAACGGTGGCAGGACGGCGGCGGTGAAGGCGGGTGATTCGTCCAATCCGCGCATCGACCGCATCTGGATCAGGGCCAACGACATCAGTCAGGGCGATTCGGACAATCAGGTCACGGTCGGCGTGACGCAGGGCACGCCGTCCGCCACGCCCACCGCGCCCTCGTTGCCGTCCGGTTGCGTGCGCCTGATGGACATGGTGGTGCCCGCGGGGGCGACGAGCACGGCGCAGGCCGCCAGGTCCGGCACGCAGGATTACGCCATCCCCTACGGCGCCACGTTGGGTTTGCTGTCGGAGAAGTCGGACACGCAGACGGTCGATCAGGCGTGGACGACCCAATGGTACGACCAATTGGTGACCACGGTGTCGTTGCCTACCGACCGTCTGGTCGAGGTCGTGTACGAGGCCCGCGCCACCACCGCCTACGCGAGTAGTAAGTGGGAGGCGTTCGGCTCCTACTATGTGAAACTGGTGGTCGATGGAGCCGACGTGACGGACGGCAACGACGAGCAGCCGGTGCATCACGCGTGGGTGCGCAACCGTATCGTGTTCACCACGAAACTGGCCAAGGGGTCGCATACGATTCGCGTGCAGGCCAAGGCGAACACGGGCATCACGAAGTTCCGGTGGGTTGGCCTGCGGCGCGTGCAGGTGTGGGACAGGGGCGTAAGCCAGTGACATGGAACGCCTATCTGTACGATACCCGTACGGGCCTGTTGGCTCAGCGGATCGACATCCCGTCGTTCTCATGGTCGATGACGGTTTCGGACAGTTCGTTTTCGACGACTTCGGGCAAGGACGTGGGCGAGGACGAACTGTCCGGCCTGCAACTGCCGTGGACGCAGATACCGGGCGACACGCCCACGGCCCGCGCGCAGGCCCTGCAACCCTACAAGCGGGGCATCGTCCTGTTCTGGAAGAGCCCGCTGGACGACGCGGGCTCGCTTGGCACGCCGATATTGGCCGGCGCGTTGGGCGTGCGCACCAGCTCATGGCATGACGTGAGCGTGCCGTACGTGAGCATGATGGGCCTGCTGGAGGACCGCATGCTCGTACACGAGGGGTCGTTCGGCAGGGACGCCGGCCACACGAGCAAGAAATCCTACCGGTGGGAGAACCTTTCATGGCGGGCCTTGGCGTGTCGTGTGATTCGTGAATGCACGGAGGCCAAGCCGGGCGGCATGCTGCCGTTCGACCTGCCTTACCTGGACGAGCCGGGCACGCATTCCCTGCCGAGCGAGGGCGACGATTCGGCTTCGAAATCGGCTTCCACGAAGAGCAGGTCCCATGTCGATACCGCAGACGGGTATGTGGAGACCACCGTGGATGGCGATACGACCACCGTGGTGGAACGGCACGACGACAAGCAGACCAAGCAGGTCAACGTGACCGAACCGTACACGTACGCGACCAAGGCCGGCAAGGTCACCAAACAGCACACCGTGACGAAGACCGTCACCATCGGGCGCACCACGGTGACGAAGAAGACCGTCACCAAGAACCACGATGATTATGCGGAACGCAGCGTGACCACCACGACCATCACCTACACGTATGACGGCAACGGCACCCAGACCGGCAGCCAGACGAGCACGGAAGGGCCCGTGACGAGCATCCTGCCACGCCAGACGGTCAGCGAATACTACGACTACAACGTGGCCCACCACGCGTGCGCGACGATTCTGAAGAGCATCGCCAACACGGACGGCGGCCCCGACATGCAGTTCCGACCCTATCTGGCGGATTCGCAGCATATCCGCTTCCGGTTCGAGGCCGGCAGCGACGGCGACGTGTATTTGCGGCAGGACACGAGACTATCCCTGTCCTGCGGGCCTTACGGCGGCACGTTGGAGAACGTGAGGATCGACCGCGCCGCGCCCTACATGCGCGTGTACGCCACCGGCTCCGGCTCGGGCGAGGGCATGATGTGCGACTTGGCCGAGGATCTGACCCTGGTGCAACGCCGCGACCCGTGGCCGCTCCGGGAGATGACGGTTTCCGGCACCGACGCGAAAACGTGGGAGCTATTGCACAATGCGGCCAACGCGCGGTTGAACGCGAACCGGAACCCGTTGGCCCAACTGTCCGGCGAGATCGACGCGGACGATTGCGATGCGAGCGGCATGCCCCTGCACCCGTTGGGCAGTTTCTGGCCGGGCGAGACGTTCGACATCGCGTTGGACGGGTATCCCGACTGGCCGGACGGCGTGTATGCGATGCGGCTCATGCAGATGAGCGGCGACGAGACGGGCAGGGTGTCGTTGAAGTTCGACCCCGTGGAAGACCCCGTGACCTGATTCCTTTTATACCGTTTGGCCCCGCTTTCATGTGGGGTCTTCCATTTTGCGAGGGAGATTGCATGGCTTCGCATTGCGAACTGAAACCGGCTGACGGCGCGTTGGCGTTGATGCTCGCGTCGGCGGCGATGGAGAAGGCGTCGCAAAACACGACCGTCCTTACGGGCAGCGTGATCGTGGACAACGGCGACGGCACGCAGACGTGGATAGGCGGCAGTGGTTCCGACCGGTCCTGTGCGCGGGATGCGGGCGGCGGCGTCATCACCAACGTGGGCGACATGACGATACCGGGCATGCCCACGGGGTTGAGCCTGTCGTGCGTGGACCGTCGCATCCATGTCATGTGGGACGGGACGCTCGAGGGCGGACTGCCGGACGATTTCAGCCATATCGCCGTCTACGCTCGCGCCACGGATGACGGCGCGGAGGAGGAGTGGGGCGCCCTGAATGGCGCGGGCGTGCTCGTGGGACGTCGCATGGCGCCGGGCACCATCGTGGACATCAGCGCACGCGCGTTCGACGATGCCCACGCGCCGGACGGCTCCTACTGTCCGAACATCGGCCCGAGATGCGACCTGCTGTCGATCATCGTCGAGGACGATGCGAGCATGCAGGACATCCTCGAATTGGAGGAACGGGCCGACGCTCTGTCGAAGAAGGCCGAACGGGTGCGTGCCGACTTGCAGTCCGAGGTGGATGATATGCGGTCGGAGGTTGACGGGCTGAGCGGCGCCGGTGACCGACTGTCCGGGCAGATCGCCGATATCAGGGGCACCGTCAACGGCCAGCAGTCCAGACTGGACGAATTCGGGCAGAGGCTTAAGGGCGCCGTCACGCAGAACGGCGCGACCGTGCAGAGCGTGACCGAACTCAGGCAGCCCGTATCCGGCCTTGACGCCCGCGTGGCGCAGAACACGGAAACCGCCGAAGGGGCGATGGGCAAGGCCACGGCCGTCCAGCAGACCGCTGACGGTATCAAGGCCACGCTCGGCAAGGATTACACGCCCACCAAGGATGCGGACAGGAAGTATTCCACGAAGACGGAACTGAGCGCCGAGGCCGGCCGGATTCGCGCGGAACTGTCGGAGACCACGAAGACCGCGAACGGCGCATTGGACAGGAGCGCCGCACTCGAAGCCACGGTCAACGGGATTTCTACGAAGATCGGCGAACAGGCGGCCACGTTGAACGCGACCGTGAAGACCGCGAACGAGGCGAAGAGCACGGCGGATTCCAACAAGCGGACCATTTCGCAGGTCAGCCGGGACGCTTCCGGCGCGCTTACGAAGGTGACCACGGTCGAAGCGAACCTGAACGGTTATAAGACCACGGTATCCGAAACGTACGCCACCAAGACGGACATGCGGTCCGGCGATGCGACCGTACAGGCGAACGTCGACCAGTTGGCATCGGACGCGATGAACACGTACGTGCAGTCCTCGGCGTTCACGCAGGCCCGGGACAGTTTCACCCAGGAACTCTCCCAGACGAAACAGGGCGTGACGGACGCGAACACGGCCATCGCCGCCAACGAGGAAACCCGCAAACAGTATCTGCGGTTTTCCGGAGCTGATTCAGGCGACCCGCAGATCGAACTGGGCGCGTCCGATTCCGCGTTCAAAATGCGGTTGACGAACCAACGATTGGCGTTCATGCAAGGCGACAGTACGCCAACGTACGTTTCCAATCAGCGCCTGTACATCAACAACGCGGAAGTCAACCAGACGCTGCGCATCGGCAGGTACGCGTTCATCCCGCGTGCGGACGGGCATATGAGCCTGCAATACGTCGGCTAAGGAGGAAGAACCATTGGCTGAAGTGTACGGCAACAAGATAGGACACTGGCAGGCGCACGTGACCTGCAACATCACGGAGCAGGGCCCGGATTGGGTGAACCTGATGGTCACGACCGGCATCCACACGTCGGACGGGTGGGACTACGCCGGCATCAAGGGCGGTGCCGGCGCGTACGCGAACAACGTCGGCGGCGCGAAGGAATGGTCCGGGAACGTGCCCGTCAACGGGGAGACGACCATCGTGACGTGGGGCGTGTACGGCATCAAAAAAGGCCATACGGCGCAGGACATCTCCTATGCGGGCTATGTGAACCTCGTCGGCTATGCGGCCGGTTCGAGTACCGCATACGGTTCCATCCGGATCGACGCACGCCCCTCATACACAGTCGGCTATGACGCGAACGGCGGCATCGGCGCTCCCGGCAACCAGACCAAATGGTATGGCGAAACCCTCACGTTGAGCGGCGCGAAACCCACGAGGGCCAATTACACGTTCCTCGGATGGGCGACCAGCGCGAACGGGAATGTGGCATACCAGCCGGGCGGCCAATACGGTTACGACCAGAACGTCACCTTGTATGCAGTATGGAAGGTGAACTCGAATCCGCCGACCATCGGCGCGTTCACCGCCTACCGGTGCAACGCGTCCGGCGTTCCCCAGACGGACGGCACATACGTCAAAATGGCGTGCACGTGGCACGTGGACACTGCCGGCGACACGACGAACGCGTGCACGAGCCTGAAATTCGCCGTCCAACAGGATGACGGCGGTTGGACGGATTACGCGGCCTCCGCGTCGAACGGCACGGGCACGACCACGACCAGCATCCAAGGCGGGTTCACCGCCTCACGAAGCTGGAACCTGCGCGTCACCCTGTCGGACAGGCATGCGACCACGGTGGCCTACACGACCATCGGCCCGGCCACGTACATCCTCGATTTGAACGCGGACGGCACCGGCATCGGCATCGGCCAGATCGCGCCAAGCCAAGGCGTCGCCGTCTACGGCAGTCCGTTGAACCTCAACGGCACCGTCAAGATCAACAACCATGACGCGGGAAGCCTGTTCGAATCCGTCACCCGGACGCTGATCTCAAGCGAATACGGGACGGTGATCGGCGCCAGACGGGCTGGCGTGTGCATGATCCACGTGGATTGGAAGAGCGCGAACACCGCATCATGGGGCACCGGCAGTTTCGGCACCCTGCCAGACGGGTGGAGGCCCCCGGTGGAGGTGACGATGCCGTTCTGCGGACGCGACGGCGCCAGCCAACGGCGCATGGTGTTGAAGGCGGACGGCACGATGACGTATCAGAATCAGGGCGGCAGTCAGAACGGCGGCCCGTTCAACGGCACGTTCACCTACCTGAACGCAAACCTATGAACCATTCTTTTTCGGACGGAAGGAGACAGATCATGTCCGACAGCAATGAAAACAATCAGGAATCCATAGCCAAGGCGACCGTCAACGAGGGGGTGTTGGACATGCGGCCGAGCAAGGACGGCATCGTCTACCAATTGTTGCGTCTCGGCTTGGCGTACGACCATGCCGGGGCGGACGGGGAGACATGGTGCGATTACCGCATCGGCCTTCAGGCCGACTTCAAGACCCGTGCCAGCGATTCGTGCACCCTGACCGACATGGACACGAAGACCGTGGTCAGCGCCACCGTGGAGCAGTTGAAGCAGGCCACGTCGATCAAGACGTGGCGTAGCGACGGGGCCAGCGACTAGTGCCACCGTTCCAAGACCTGTTCAATTCGCAGGAATTCTGGAGCGCGGTCATCATTTCGCTGATCGGCGGCGGCGGCATCGTCGGCGCGATCATCACCGCATGGAGCAACAGGCGGTCGAAGTCGCAGGACGAGCATGAGCAGGCGGAAGCGGACAAGCTGGCCGCCGAAGCCGCCGAAGCCGCCGTGCGAATCCTCACCGACAGTGTGATACAGCCGCTTCGGGAGCAGGTGGAATCACAGGGAGACCAGATCCAGCATCTGGAAGAGAGGCAACGCAAATACTTCGCCCTGACCGCCTACACGAGAAGCTTGTTTCACTGGCTCCAGCAGTTCTGCGAGATCGTCGAACCGGAATTCCTCAACCGTCACCCGAAACCGCACTTGCCGGACGAGCTCAGGGCCGACGTGGCACCGGAAACCTTGGGGAAGGAGCCGTGATGGAGTGGTCGCTGCTCTTGCCCGGCATTGCCCTTCTCGCCCGCGCAATCTGTGACCTTTTTAAGGAGCCGTGATGGGTCACGCATTCCCGTTCGTCTTCATTTTCATGATCGTTCTCTGAAACTACACGAGACGACAGTAAAACCAACCCATTTTTTCAAAGCCACCCCCATTCACGGGGGTGGCTTTTTCGTTAGGAGGAAACATGGCAGACCATGCCAATAAGACCGTCAAGACCAATCTTCCCGGCATGACCGGCGAACGAGTCAAGGCCGTCGTCACGATTCTCGTCACGCTCTTCTCGCTCGTGAACGCGGGGTTGAGCCTGTCCGGATTCAACCCGTTGCCGTTCACCGACGAGCAGGTTTCCGCGACCCTGTTCGCGGTGGTCGGCGTGATCGGCACGATCTACGGCTGGTGGAAGAACCAGAACATCACCAGCGCCTCGCTCGCCGGGCAGCAGCTCGTGGACGCCCTCAAGAAGGAGGGTGTGGTCAACGGTGTGACCGCAGCGAAGAACGCCGCATTGAGCGCCGCAAGCGCGGTGGCCAAGACCGCACCGGCAGAGGAAGCGGAGGAATCCGGAACCGCGGAAGCCAAGACGGAATCCGTCGAACCCGCGGCCGCTGAACCGGTCGCACAGGACGCCGGAACCGTGGCCGTCGCCAAGCCTGACGTGGCCGTCGCCGATGCCGGCATCCCGCAGTACATGCCCGTCAAGGAGGACTAGTGGCCGGAGCAGGTTTCGCAGTCTGGCGAGGCTCGCCCAACCACTACGACGGACGGTTGGGCCAATCCGTCAACCACATCACCCTGCACATCATGGTCGGCCGGTTGGCCGGCACCGACAGCTGCTTCCAACGCTCCAGCTTCGGCGCCGCCTCACATTATGGCGTCGGCGGGGACGGCACCGTCTACCAGTGGGTGGACGAAAACAACGGTTCGTGGGCGGACGCCAACTGGCAGTCCGACTGTAGCGGCGTGACCATCGAACACGAGGGCGGCATGGCCGGCGTGCCCGTCACCGACGCGGAAGTGGAGGCCAGCGCACAGCTGTGCGCGGACATCGCCAAACGCTACGGCTGGACAAGCCTCAACCATGACGCTTCGGGCAACCGCACCGGCAACGTCGTATTGCACCGTGAGGTGCCCGGCACCGACCATTACGGGTGCCCCGACCGGTGCACCAACCCGCTGCCGGTGGACAGGATAATCAACAGGGCCAATGAAATATTGAATGGAGAAGACATGCCCACAGCACAGGAGATCGCCAAGGCGGTCTGGGAATACAAGTACGGCAACTCGCCCACGGGCGGCAACATGTTCAACCTGCTATCCTACGAACTGCCGCACATGATCTGGGAGTACAACTACAAGAAATCGGCGTTCGGCGGCAACATGTACAACGCGCTGAACAACGCGGCCAACAACGCCAACGCGATGAAGACACAGGTCGCGGCCCTCCAGACGCAGGTGACCGCACTGACGGAAACCGTCAAGACCCTGGCCGCAGCCAACGGCGCCGACCCGGACACCATCGCCAAGACCGTCGAAACGGCAGTCAAGGACAAGCTCGACAAACTCCAGATCACCATCACCAGCAACGAGTGACGGAACATTTTGCCGACGTTGGCAAAACGTTCGGAGACGATGGACGTGACCATTTTCCTGATGTCGGGAAAATGGTCACGGCATTGACCGGACCATTTCGTTGACGCCGACAAAATGGTCGTCGCTGGTATCATGGGATATTCTTCCCACGTCGTTGAAGCATGAAGGTCATGTGCGACGTGGGTTGCCGGGATTCCGGCTGGTTTTATATTGGCATGCCCCTCTCCTAGGATTGGAACCCTAGGGGAGGGGCGATTTTTTGTTACGCCTTTTCAACTATGTCTCGTATATCGTTGATGATATGCGTGATACTGTCATTGACATGCGCTTGCAGTGCCGGTTTGGTGATTTGAATGGAGTGCGTTTGAGGATCGAACGGGTTGTCATCCAACAGCATGGTGGCTTTCACATCGTCCGTCATATGCTTGACGTGATTTTCCAACATGACGATGGCAACACATATGCCTCGTATGTGACCCAGTTGGAACGCTCCTTGCGTTGGGGATATTGTCAGACCATCCGCTTCGGTAATGTCAGTCGTACAGCTAATCCACTTTGGGAGTTTCTTTTCGAGAAGGTGTACGCAGTCCATGACGGCGTTGTCGAAGCATGCCACCAAGTCCTTCTTCTTGCATTCGATCACATTGTCCGTTTGATGTTCGAAGTCATGCAATGCGTATGGCGGATCATATGATTTTCGTTCTCCGTTGAGATAATCCTCTACCATTGCGAGGATGGTGAACGCTCCCTGCTTGTAGCCTTTACGGAAGGCTTCTATTACCGTCACTGCTTTTCTCCATTCCATTCGATCTGTTTCAGATTGAGTGCACTGTCAACGTTCATCATCGCACCCATGCGCAGACTGTCATCGACGGCGAAATACAGGTCATCGACGGCGACCGACGAATGGCCGACAATGCTCATGACGACTTTCTGGTCGACGTTCACACTACGTAACAATGTAACCAGACTGCTACGAGTATCATGCCCACGGTGAAGTTTCGGATTGATGCCGCATTCCATTTGGAAACTGTCGAACGCGGCCTTTTCCTTCCTGGCTTCCCACATGGGCGTACCGTCCGGGTTGACGAACATGAGATTGTGCGGGTTCGGATAATCCTTGACGGCAAGCCAATACCGTTGCAACACTTCCGCAAGTTTCGGAATGATCGGCACGATATGTACCGTTGCCGACTTGGGGCGCACCAAGCATTGGGAGCCTTTGACCTGAATAAGGTCTGCACCATCGGGGATAAGCCATCTGACCTTGGGACAATTGCATGCGAACCTAGCTGACCAGCCACACCTGTACCTGCCATCCTCGTCCGATTTGCCGCAACCATGCCGTGACGGGATTGACTGCATCTGCCACAACACCCTATATCGTGGGCTGGAACCTATCATGTCGAGACTGTCCCAAGTGCTACCGATCAGTTCACCCTGTCGCATGCCGGTCAACAGTCGCCACCACCACCATGCGCCTTCCGTTATAGGCTTGGAAGCAGCCACTTCCAGCATACGTTTGATTTCGTCCACGTTGAATGGGCGGCATGCCTGATTGATGACCTTATCCTTGGCTCTGGGCGGTTCCACTCCGGATACCGGATTGTATTGGACGCACCTATCCTGCACTGCGGCCTTGAATAGCATGTTCAGCACTATTCGCAACGTTCGTCTGGTGCTGATGCTTATGCCTTCGTCGCGCATGTCATCTAAGACGCTGTAGATGATGTCCGGCGTAATCTCGTCCAACCGGACGTTCAATATGCTTTCGCAATGCTTGTGTATGGCAATCCTGTAGCTCTTATACGTGCTGGGGTCTACCTGTTGGCGTTTCCTATGCAACCATCGTTCCGCATACTCTCCCAAGGTGACGTTCAATCCGGTTGGGGTCTTGCCCATGCTGAGCTGATGTTCCAGCTCCCGACGTTTCTCATCGCATTCCCGATAGGTGAGTGCCGTCACCGTCTTGCGTTTCCTCTTGCCTTCCGGCGTCACACCAATGTCAATCTGTACCCGCCATCTGGTCTTACCTCTGGCGTCGGTGTATTTGGTCGGTCGTCTATGCCCATGGCTCATGCGTTTCGGCATTCTTCTACACTCCCATCAATCCGTGTTGACATGTGTTGACATGCATATCACAGTCATATCACAATCATATCGCAGTGATATGAAATTATCCACAACCTAGGAACGTTGGTATTCCAACATTTTTCGTTGATATTGCTTGGTTCCATTCTATCTTGGGAAACGTGTTGTCAATAACCAGGGATTCGCCTCATCCCAGGCCTCACTGTTAGTGACTATATATGGCCTGTTCGCGGCGCTCGGTGGATGGTCTGCCGGTGTACTGGCCGAGATGTTCGGTGCGCGCAGGGTCATGCTGTTCGGTGCATGCTGGTGGATCGGCATCCATCTGCTGTTCCTCGGCGTTGCCATCCCCAGCCACGTCTACCTGTTGATTCTCG
>SKEH01000204.1_pt1 | contig 40845 bp, 38 predicted proteins | sample 4826571 | NCBI WGS metagenome assembly SKEH01 (sample SAMN11008814, study PRJNA524170) | human gut metagenome | biome: Human fecal sample; material: Feces; isolation source: fecal sample from pouch patient p29 | host: Homo sapiens | place: Israel: Tel-Aviv | collected 2016-09-14 | reverse complement strand
TTGTAAAACAATCTAGTTGTTCAGAGATTATATTCTTGTTTAATTCCTATTAACTTAAGTGATCAAACCATTTTGCTGGTACCAAAAAAATAGTTCAAATAAATTATTTTTAGGGGATGAAAAGATTGAAGAGGGATTATCGAAAGTTAATGGACCAAAAAGCACGAGCAAAACGACGTTCAAGAAAATATATCTATGTAGGAACTTCAGTAGCGACAGGCTTGTTACTAGGATTGACACCGATTTCAATAGCAACTCCGTTTTTTTCAACGCAATCTACACAGGCTTATGCAGCGCTGATAGATGGGCAATTATTTAGTAGTTTGAACTCTTCCAATTCAAGTGGAACAACTGATACGAGTCCTTTTACTATTGAAAATGCTGTTAGAAGTGTGGATTTCACCATTTCAGCTGATAGCGGTATTGATCTAAGTGTGGTTGCAGGCAATAGAATGGCTGTGTTGGCAATTCCTGAAGAACTTCGAGGTCACGTAGCACCGAATGGTACAGGAGCGCTCTCAACGAATATTTTACTTCCGGAAAACGGTCTAGCTCCATTATTATCGATTGTTGACGGCGCAACGACTACACTAATAAACTCGATTAACACATTAATTAACTCTAATCCATTATTGAATATAAATTTAGATGAGGTTTATGAACAATTAAATCTATTAGAAAATTTAAGTAGTCTGACTGCCGCAGATGTCGCATTGCAATTGCAGGCCCAAGGGGATCAATATATTTATGCGGATCTTGACGGTGTATTGGAAACGATTATTCGAGAAAACGTCAATCAAATACTTAGTGATTTGAATAGTGCTGTCCAGGCACTGACAATTACAGGAACCGGTGCTGGACTTTTGAATCAAACGCTAAATCTGACGCTAAAACCTATTTTCAATGGAACCTTCGCCACTGCCCAAGCTTTAGTAAATACAGGCTCAACATTAATTGGTGAGCTTGCAGATGTGAGTATTTTAGGAGAAACGAACGTTACGATTCCAACAACTATCATTGATCCGATCCCTCAAGAGTTAATTGATCGGGGAATAGACTTGACTCAACCTTATGAAGCTGGATTTTTAGCTACAATTGTGAAAACGAATCTTCTTTCAATTGATATTTCTACAGAATACGATGGCTATACACCAATCTTTTATAAAGTAGCACAAGTAACTGCACCGTATGATGTAGTAGTTACAGGGAATTCATCAACGGATTATAAAGTTACAGGGTATGCGGACCCTAATACGATCATTAGAATTTATAAAGACGGCACAGAAATTGCTGAAGGAGAGACGGATGAGAATGGTCGATTTTCAATCCCTTTATCTGCAGAAGATGTCGATGCATTAGATCAAATTGAATTAATTGCCTATGATCAAAACAACGTGCCAAGTTTACCGACACCTGCAATTATTCCAGATGATGATGAAACGGATGCTGACGCAGATGCTGATGCGGATGCCGACGCTGATGCGGATGCCGACTCTGATGATAGTCAAGATACGACCATCATTACTGTGGTAACAAATAATTTTGGTGGGTCAGGACCAACAGCAACACCAAAACTACCAGTACAATATAGTAGTTCAGGGGTTTCTAAACCTTCATCTATGACTAGCGGAAGTAGTACACCAAAAATGTATCCTAAGACATCAGATACGATTGGTTCCTCTGCTTCTTGGTTAGGCGGACTAGTATCGCTGATCTCAGGTTTAGGGATTTGGAAAATGAAAAAAAGTAAGAAAAAACAATAACTAAAAAAGGCTATGGCTATAGATGATACTATTTCCTATAGTGATTCGATGCCATAGCCTTTTTATTATTAATAGAGGTGGGAATATGCTTGTTCAGACGAATACACATACGAATCTATCAATGATCAAAAAGATACTTGAAACGGTAGATAAAACTATTCCAACAAAATTACTGATTGTTTCTGTCGGAGACTTTAAAGAGCGGGGACAAATCTACGAATTTTATGGAAATAATCTAAAAGTAATCTGGAATAATTTATTGACAGCTTATAGAATCAATCAATTTGAAAAGGCACCGTATTTAAGATTGGACATAGTTACAAATGAAGAGTCAGCAGATTATCACCAAGTAAATGAACGATTGAAAAAAATCAAACGAAATAATTATGTCGATTTCAACTTGCGGATTGACGGTCTAAGAAAGAGAAGTTTCCTCAAAGAAGAATTAGTGGCAAATGCCATTATTAAACCTAGTAAAACACATAAAGTTGGTAAAAATCATCCTGACTTGCATATCGACCCGCAAAATTATCGAGGATATATCAAACGTAAATACGGTCGAGAAGAGACAGATCTCAGTTATTTGGAACGTTCGAAGTTCTACTTTTTTGAAACGACATCTTTCTACTTAGAGCAAGGACATATTTATCCGCTGAAAAACTACGGGAATGGGAATCGGGTCCGAGAGGTAACTTATGACAATCTTGAAGAAACAACGAGATTGGTGATTGAACAAGGAAGTAGGTATCTAAAAAAACAATTAACAAAATCTGGACAATTCATTTACGGATACTATCCTTGCTACAATCAACTGCTGAAAGGATACAATTCTGTCCGTCATTTTTCTTCTCTATATGCTTTAGCAGAAGCAGCAGAATATTCATATGATCCAAACATGCTTCAAAACATCAAAAATGGCTTGCTCTGGGGTATCGATAATCTAACCTCTGAAGTTGACGGTTACTTGCTAATCAAAGATTATTTGAATAAAGAAATCGAATATAAATTAGGCGCACAAGCAACGGCTATCTTAGCAATTGCTAAATATATCGAAGTGACAGGCGACCAGGAACTCTATAAATATTTAAGTCGATTGATCGAGACAGTATCAAAAAAATTTATTACTTCAAATAGTAAGACCATTCATGTACTTGATGCCGATTTGAATTTAAAAGAGGAGTTTCGGATCATCTACTATGATGGTGAAATCCTATTTTCTTTACTTCGAGCTTATGGGATTTTCCATGATTTAGCGATTTTTGAAATTTGTGAAGGACTGATGGAACGATTTGTCACAGATGGTTATCAAAAATACCATGATCATTGGCTGAGCTATGCAACAAATGAAATGATAAAATATCAAGAAAAAGACACATATTATGAATTTGGTATCAAAAATGCGATGGTAAATATCGATTTTATTGATAAGCGGGACACTGCGTATCCAACGATGCTTGAATTACTAGTGGCAGCTTCCAAAATGATGAAAAAATTGGAAACAAGTGAATCAAGAGAAAGACTGTTTAAAACAGAAGAGGAGTTTATAGCTATACAAGACCGAATCAACACAGTCATGGAGAAACGTGTATTGCATGAAATCACAACAGGAGTGATGTTTCCTGAGTTTGCCCAGTTTTTCAAAAAACCAGAAGTGATCAACTATGGCTTTTTTGCCCGTCATGATCGCTTTCGGATGAGAATTGACGATGCAGAACATTTTTTATCTGGTTTGATCAATTATTTGATTCATTATAAATAGAAGGAGTGAATAAAAATGGTTGGGTATATTCGTTTTGCAGCATTAGCGTTGATAGGTTTTTCATATGTGGGATTCCGATTAAAAAAGAAAAAAGATCATCAGAAGAATCAGATGGAGACTGATTTAAGTCAATATGAAAAAAATGAAGAGGGACTCTACCCTTGGGAAGTTGATCAGGATAACTCTCCAGAAAGAATTGAAAAAACAGCAACAAGATATGTCAATCAAGCAAGACCTCGACGTGGCAGATGGTAAAGGTGGGATGAGGACATGTGGACAATTCAGAATATTTTAAATGGAATAGATGGAAATTTTTTTAAGATATATGATCATTTAGATCAACCAATCACAGATTTTGAATATTTTTCAGGACATTTAAAACGAAATCAAGATTATTCAACAACCGCGTTTGTTTCTATTTCGTCAGAAAGAAGAAATTATGTCAATCGTAAAAGTATAGCCTGGAGAGATGGAAATGAACAAATCAAAGGGCGGGAGAATGAGTTTGCTTTACTCATAACAGAAACACCGATTGATGATCCTTCGGTTAAGACACCACAATTTATTGTAGAAGACAGCTGGAAATTCTTGTTAGAAATATCGTCGAAGTTGCGAAAAGCGTACCATAATCCTGTCATAGCAATCACTGGTTCAGCAGGAAAAACATCGACCAGAATAATGATTTCCCACTTGTTACAAAAGGAAAAAGTACTTGCAAATCGAGGAAATCATAATGTTCGTTTTGCGATTCCCCTCTATCTGAGCAAGCTGGTAGGACAACCAGATATAGTGAACTTAGAAGTGTCAGTCAATGCGTTGAACTCTTACGACACAGGATCAATGTCAAACCTTATTCAACCAGATATTGCGATTGTGACCTCAATTGGAGAGGCACATCTTAGCTCATTGAAAGACACGATTGGCGTGGCACGTCATAAAGCAAAAATATTCGAGGGATTGAAGGAAAATGGGACAGCTATCATCAATGCCGATATTGGAACGGAAGAGTTGGCTATTTTGACAGCTGCTGCACGTAAGCATACAAGTGAAATCTTTATCTACTCGATAACGGACCCCACTAGAGATGTTTTTGTAATCAGTACTACGCAAAAAAGAGACTATTGCAATGTAAATATCTCATTTTTCGGCAAAAAAATTTCTTTAAATCTATCGGTTGCTTCATTAGGAATGGTCTCGAATACATTAGCCACCTTGTTGACTGTTTGGAAAATCAAAGGAGATATCCATCCTTACCTCGCGGCTTTTGAAACATTTAAACCGCTGACGAAAATATTAGAGAAAACCTGTTATAGATCTGATAGTGGTCCCAATTTTACATTTATTGATGATACACATAATGCATCTTTACCGGCAATGAAAAATGTAATTGCTTATTTCAATGAAATCAGCCCTTTTTACCAAGGAACGAAATTATTGATCCTTGGTCAAATTGCAGATTTAGGGGAGGCGTCTAAAGAAGTCCATGAATCCTTAAAAGGACAGATGGAACAATCTACAGCAGATTATATTTTTGGCTATGGTGAACAGTTCAAGGAAATTTTCAGTGCAGAGCATCAACAATACGAAAATTTTCAATGGTTTGCTAGTTTATCTAAGATGAGTCAGCGAATTGAAACATTACTAAATGAAGATAGTTTACTCTTTGCAAAAGGATCTGTTACTGGAAGTGATTTTCAACAAATCGATAAATATATCCGGAAGATCGCAAATAAACGGAATTTGAAGAGTGAAGTCAGTGTTTAATAGGTTAAAAAAGAAGAGACAATGTCCAGGTTAAAGACAACGTTTCTTTTTTTTGACTGAAAAAAAGTATAAATATAATCTATCTATTTTAACCGAAATATGTAAAAGCGCTTTGAAAGACTAGAATTGCTACTTTTCTCTAAACAAATGCTATGGTATGATAGTTTAAGAATTTTGAAAAAATACATATAAATCAGTTATCCTTGTAATTATTATTTAAAGTTTTATTATGATTAACTAAGTGAATTGCTGAATTATTAGTTATGTGAGAAAATATTTTAACGAAAATGTGAGACAGAGGTGTATTATGAAGCGGTGGCAAAAAGTTATTTTAGCTTTTTTAGGCGTTCTTGTTATTCTGATTGGCGGGATCTCAGCTTATGGAATCAAGTTCATGGGAGAAGCAAGTAAAACAGTAGATCAAATATCTAAAAAATCAAGTCGAGTATCAACTAAGCGTGATAATAAAGTCAATATCGATGATAAGGAACCTTTTTCTGTGCTACTTTTAGGGCTAGATACGGGTGGACTTGGTCGGACAGAACAAGGTCGTTCGGATACGATGATGGTGGTTACCGTCAACCCACAACAAAAAAAATCAACGATCATCAGTTTAGATCGCGATATTTATACGAATATCGTTGGTTACGGCACCGTGGATAAGTTAAATCATGCCTATGCGTTTGGTGGCGTTGATATGGCAATGAATTCAATCGAGCAATTATTAGATATTCCCATCGATCATTACGTAACGATCAATCTAGATGGTATGGAAGATTTGATCAATGCGGTTGGGGGAATTGAAGTAAACAACAAAATCGACTTCACTCTAGATGGGATACATGTACCGGTTGGTAAGCAAACATTAGATGGAGAAAAAGGATTAGCGTATTCTCGGATGCGTCATGAAGATCCTAAAGGGGATGTTGGCCGACAAGCACGACAACGTGAAGTAGTTACCAAGATCGTGAACAAAGTGCTAAGTTTAGACGGCGTAAGCAATTATCGTAAAATATTAAAAGCTGTTGAAAAAAATGTCACTACCGATTTAGACTGGGATGACATGTTGGATGTAGCTACAAATTACACCTCTGCTTTTGAAACGATCAAACAAGATCAATTGCAAGGAAAAGATGCAATGATCGATAATATTTATTATCAGATACTAGGTCAAAATGATCTGTTAGCTATCCAAAATGAATTGAAAAAACAATTAGAGATCAAGACAAGTGATACATTGCCAAACTTAAAGAATGATAACGCGTCTTACATGTTCTATGACGACTCAGATGGTTCGGATGGAGAAAACACGGATGCTGGAACTACTAACAGCAGTTCAAGCTACTATTCTCAAGACACGAGTCAGTATAACAATCAATACAATAATGATACGACCCAAAATGGGTACCAAGATAATGGTCAGAATTACGATCAAAACTATGATCAGAACTACGATCAAAATTACGACCAAAATGGCTATTAAAAAAAGAAGCACTCGCGTTTGTTCAACTCCCGCGAGTGTTTCTTTTTATGCAAAAAATGAAGGCTATCAATTCAAAAAGTAGATAGAATAATTCAACAAGGTAGCAAATAGCACCCATAAATAGTACGGAACAAGTAACCACATCACCAAACGAAAATGTAGCCATAAATGATAGAGTAAGATCGTTAAGACAATGACTAGGATAGTAATATCGACAGCGGCAATAAAATTACTTTGCAAATTAAAGAATAAAGCAGACCAAAGAAAGTTACAGATAAATTGGATAACGAATAGTGTAAGAAGCTTACGCTTTAATTTTCTCTCATCCATTTGTGTTAAAAAATATAGTGCCATACCCGTTAAGATATAGAGTACTGTCCACATCGGCCCGAAGATCCAACTTGGTGGCGCGAACGGAGGCAAGTCTAATGAATAATAGTAACTTCCAGGATTGCCACTAAGTAGCCCTGATATAAATCCTAGGATAACGATTCCCACTGTACATAACCAAAAACGAAAATCTTTTAATATAACCATTTTATTATCTCCCTTCTATGATTTAAGTTTACCATGAACATTTCAGACATACTCAAATTTACTCTGAGGATCCAAAAGGTAAAAGTAATCATTCGGTTAGCTATTATTTTAGTTGATGGCTAGATAGAAGTATTTGACGTTTTGAAAATCAGCCATTTAGTCCTATTTAGAATGAGTGTAGGACAAAAGTAAGAAACACTTTTGTCTCATTCTTTAAAAACGAATAAACGGCGGGAGCAGAAGCAACGCCTTCGGAAATAAGCCGAAATTCACAAAAATTTGAAAAGCAATTTCCGTTAATTTCTTCTTATTTCTCGGAGTTAAACACTTCTGTCCCAGCCTCATTTGTACTACTCTTTCTTAGTTTTAAACTGATTTTTAGCAACAAACATGTTAAATTTAGAATTTGACTTTAATAAATTAAATAACGTTAATATTGTTTTGTTTGTTATTTTCTAAATGTTATAATTTATATGTAATCGGTTACATAATTTTTTTTAATAACAAAAATATGATAGGGGTGGGGAAATGGAGAAAAAGTTTAAAAGATTATTTGTAGGAGCGGCGCTTTGTAGTTTGCTGATTGCACCGTTATTGTTAGATGCAGAGGAAACATTGGCAACAGAACAAAGTAGTAAACAACAAGCAGATTTTGGGGTTGGTCAAGGTATTCAGTGGGGAGATCAAGTGGTCGCTCCTTTTGTGGACATGACTGCCTATAGCTCAAAAGAAGATCTTTCAAGCAACGGTGCGTTAGATCTTGCAGCAGTTGCAAAGAAGACTGAGCAAAAATTTTTTAATTTAGGATTCATGCAAGCAAAAGGAGTTAAAAATGACAGAATTGACTGGGCTTGGGGTGGCTTTAGTGGACTAAGCGAGAGTGACAATGATCAATGGCAATATGAAGGAATCAAAAAATCAATTCGTGAATTGAGAGGAATCGGTGGTGATGTGGCGATTTCTTTTGGTGGTTTGAATTCTGGTGCTTTTTGGGAAACGACACAAGATATTTCTATTTTAGCTAATTCATACACCGAAATCATCCAAGGCTATGGCCTTACTCGAGTCGATTTCGATGTGGAAGCGGCAGCAATGGGCTATCAAGAAAATTTAGCAAATGCAAAAGCGATCAGGCAAGTCCAAGAAAAAACGGGTGTAGAAGTGACATTGACTTTACCAGTTATGGATACTGGGCTGATTTCGACAGGATTGTCTGTACTACAAGCCTATTTAGAGGCAGGAGTAGAGCTAACTACAGTTAATTTGATGACGATGTGTTATGGCAGTGTCGTTCCTGACTACGCACAAGGTTCTTTAGATGCAGTAGACAATACGATGGTTCAATTGAAGGATTATTACAAGCGTTTCACCAACACGACGTTAACAGATGAACAAGCATATGCAAGACTAGGCACAACGCCTTCGATTGGATTTGAAAGTGAAGCACATCCGTATTTTACAACAGCAATGCTCAATAAGGTTATCCAACATGCAAAAGAAAAGAAAATCGGTATGGTTTCTTACTGGTCAATGAACCGAGATGCAATGGTGGATGGTGGGCAAGGTAAAGTCAAAAATCAATATGAATTTTTAACGGTCGCTCAACAATTTGGCAAAGATACTCCATCACCAGAAGATTTTGAAAAACCATCTACACCAACTGATTTACATGGAGTGGCTTCCTCTGATTCGATCTCATTGTCATGGACTGCATCCACAGACAATGTTCAAGTATCTCATTATAATATTTACGAAGAAAATCGTTTGGTGGGAACAAGTAAGGTACCGAATTTCCTTCATAAGGGATTAAAACCAGCTACGACGTATTCTTATACGGTAGAAGCAGTAGACACAGCGGGTAATAAGTCAGAACGTTCTGCTATTTTGTCGCTTAAAACTAATGATGAAACGGAAGGCCAGCTACCAGTACCTTCTGTGCCACTTCAATTGACAGCTAAAAATATTCTACAGAATAAATTAACGTTAACATGGGTGAAAAATACACCGAATGAACAAGTGATGCACTATGCTATTTATCGTGACGGCATTCGTATAGGTGTCAGTGAAACGAATGAATTTGAAGATACTAATTTAGATGCTGGTACAACTTACACTTATCAAGTCAAAGCAATCAACCAATCTGGATCATCTGATTTCAGTCAAGCAATCACTGTTAAAACATTGGATGAAGATAGCCAAGGAAATACTTGGACAACTAATCAAGCCTACAGTATTGGAAGTATCGTAACTTATGGTGGATCTAGTTATCGCTGCTTACAAGCACATACATCAATTGCTGGCTGGACACCAGATATCGTACCAGCTTTATGGGAAAAAATCAGTTAAAAATCATAAAAGCATAATGTTTGTCATTGATAAAGAAAGCGATTACAATGAACCTATCAACTAATAGGAGGTTCATTCATGAAGAAGCTTAATGTCTTATTGTTTGTCGGTGTAGTCATGTTAGGGTTGTTTGGATTCGGTACTTCTGGATTTGCACATGGATATGTCACTTCCCCTGGAAGCCGTGCTTATTTTGGTACGGCAGCAGCGGGTAATTTGAATCAAAATGTTGGACGCGCACAGTGGGAGCCACAAAGTATCGAAGCACCTAAGAATACATTTATTGATGGAAAATTAGCAAGTGCTGGAGTCACTGGGTTTGAACCATTGGATGAGCAAACGGCAACAAGATGGCATAAAAGTGTGATCAATCCTGGTAATTTGACTATTTCATGGAACCTAACTGCGCAACATCGAACAAGCACATGGGATTACTATATGACAAAAACAGGTTGGAATCCTAATGCACCATTGAAAATCAGTGATTTTGAATTGATTGCGCAAATTGATGATAAAGCAACTGTACCACCTAAAATCGTCAATCAAACAATCACTGTTCCGCAAGATCGCAAAGGCTACCATGTGATTTTAGCTGTGTGGAACATCAGTGATACCACCAATGCTTTTTATCAAGCAATTGATGTAAATATCCAATAATAAGTAAATATCAATTAGGTTGGATAGAAGTGCTACTCCTAAATGAATAGGTCAGAATGCACGCAACTTCAAATTTTTGCGAGTCTTCATTTATTTTTCAAGGAGTTTCTACTGTTCTAATAGTTTATTCAATCCTATAGAGTGAGGGAAAAGTGAGTGTACTTTTCTCTCGCTTTTTTTGTGAGTCAATGATTTTGGTTCAGTAACAGGTTATTGTATCATGGAACTACACGGACATCAGGAAAATGTCTCGCTTAAAGCAACAAATAGGAAATCACTATGTGTGTATGTTGAAGCTTTGGATGTATCAAAATAGCTAATTGGCCTTTTTGTTTTGGTCGTCTTTGGCATATACAGAGAATGAGTGTTCTTCTCTTCAATCCATAAAGAAGAATGTTTTCAGTAATAAGGAGGAATCGATCGATGAGATTGTTAAAGAAAAAAGCAACAGTTAGTAAAGAAAAGAGTAAAGAACAGGAAGTTGATCCATTACTTTCAGAGGAATTAGACCAAGAAGAATTTGACTCTTTTTTCTCTGAAGTACTTAAAAAAATCCCACAAAAGACATCAAAGGTTATTTTGAATACGTACGAAAAATCAAAAAAAGTGGCCGAAACGATTCTGGAGAAAAATCAAGTGAAATTTGACCATGTGTTCGAAGATTTTTTAAAAGGGGTAGATCCAATCACTCGAAAAAAAAGCCATCGTATCATTCATGCTGCTTCATTGACAGCAGCGATCATTGGATGTTCTCCTATCCCATTTTCAGATGCTTTTTTATTGGTTCCGGTTCAGTTGACAATGATGGCTCGTTTGCATAAGCTATTCGGCCAGCCATGGTCTGAAAGTCTTGGAAAAAGTTTGTCAAAAGAATTAGTGGTGGTTAGCCTAGGCAGAAGTGCGGTGGGAAATCTCGTGAAATTTGTGCCAGCTGTTGGAACAGTTACAGGAGCTGCTATCAATGCGACTGTTGCTAGTGCAATTACAGAATCATTAGGTTGGGTCACTGTGAAAATGTTGAATGATGGAGAGGATATCTTTGAACAAGTCATGTCATTCAAAGGACAGTTCCAAACCTTATTTCGTGCATTGAAGACTGTCAGCAAAAAATAAACGAACGTGGGACAAATCTAAAAATCAGTTTTGTTACAGACTCTTGAATAAACGGCGGGAGCAGAAGCAACTCCTTCGAAAATAAGCCGAAATTCACAAAAATTTGAAAAACAATTTTCGTTAATTTCTTCTTATTTCTCGGAGTTAAACACTTCTATCTCGATCTTTTTCGATTAAGTCTATTTTTTTGTTAGCTTTACAACAACTTCACAACGGGCAGTTTGAGGGAACATATCAACAGATTGTAGATACTCGACCTGAAATTTTTTGCTTAATTCAACAAGGTCACGTGCCAGTGTTGAGACGTTGCAGGAAATATAGACAAGTTTAGTTGGCGGATAGGCTAAGATTGCTTGGATCAATTGAGGATCAAGTCCAGTTCTTGGCGGATCAACGATGATTCCATCTGGCTTAAATCCTTCTTTTAGCCATTTTGGTAATAATTCTTCGGCTGTTCCTACTTCATAGCGTGTATTCTGATAGCCCAAACGTTCCGCGTTTTTTCTGGCATCAGCGATAGCTTGAGGAACTGTATCCATTCCACGGATCTCTTTCGCCTGTTTTGCTACACTTAACCCGATCGTTCCTACTCCACAATAGGCATCAACGATCGTTTCGTTTGGTTGGATAGCTAATGCTTTGATTCCTTCGCCATAGAGAATTTCTGTTTGCTGTGGGTTCAATTGAAAGAAAGCACGAGGAGAAAGATCGAATGTCACTTCGTTGATATGCTCTTCAATTGCCTCTTTCCCCCATAAATGAAGGGTTTCATCACCCATCACTAGGGAAGTTTTATTTGGTTGTACATTTTGCATGATCGAAACAACTTCTGGTAATCTTTGATTGATCTCACGAATGAGTGCATTTTTTTGAGGGAATTTCCGACTTCGAGTAATAAAGACCACTTGTAACTCGCCTGTTTTGATTCCGACTCGGACCATGATCGTTCGGAAGATGCCGCTATTGCTTCTTTCATCATAAATAGGAAGATCATATTTATTCAAAAGGGTCACTACCGTATTCATTACCTTTTGTGTTCTTGGTTCTTGGACTAAGCAATCAGTCAATGGCACAAGTTCGTGCGAATTTGCTTGGTACAGTCCTGCTTCTATTTTTTGTGTTTTTTTATTTTTTCTTAGCTGAAATTGGGCCTTGTTACGATAGTGCCAAGGATCAGACATTCCGATCGTAGGGCGCAGTTGATAGGAACGGTATCCTTCTGGTTTGAATTTTTCAAGAGATTGCAAAAGTAAGTCTTTTTTGAAGTCGAGTTGCGCATGGTACGCTAAATGCTGTAACTGACAGCCACCGCATTCATAATAGACTGGACATGGAGCAACTACCCGATCCTTACTTTCTTTTTTGATTTTAACAAGCTGTCCTTCTGCATAACGAGGTGTAGCCTTTGTGATTTTCACAAGTACTTCTTCTTTGGGAAGGGCGTAAGGAACAAAGATGATCAATCGTTTAAAGTAACCGATACCTTCACCGTTGATGCCTAAACGCTTGATTTTCAAAGGGATGGTCTGGCCATTTTTGACAATAGTTTCTGTCATAAGTATCTTCCTTTTTTCTAATAGTGTGGCTTTATTCTAACATATAAAAAGAAAAGATGGGGATTTTCTATGGTATCATAGGAATATATGTTCGAAGGGAGAGAGTCGATGATAACTGTTACTAGAATCAGCAAGGGCAAGGGTCCTTTTTATCAAGTTGATTTATCTGAAGGAGATGCGTTGCGAGTATCGGAAGATATTTTAGTTCGCTATCGCTTATTGAAGGGCCAAGAGTTGACTGACGAAACGCTACAAGAGATAAGAAAGAGTAGCGGCTTTGATTTTGGCTTTCAGCAAGCCCTCAATTATTTGAGTTATCAACTGCGTTCTGAAAAAGAAATCAGAACGTATTTAAAAGACAAAGAAATCAATCTTGAAGACCGCAATAAAATCGTTGAACGGTTAAAAGAATTGGATTTGATCAATGACTTGGTTTATGGAGAAAGTTTTGTACGAACCAATGTCAGGTTAAGTGATAAAGGGCCCAAGAAATTAGCACAACAATTACAACAAAAGGGTTTGAAGCCAGAGATAATCGAACAGGCGTTGTTTCAATATCCTGATACAGATCAACAAACGATTGCTATGCAAGTAGCGGAAAAACTGTATCATAAAAATCACGGGAAAAGCCACAAGGAACTTATAAGAAAGATCCAACAAAATCTTTTAACAAAGGGATTTACACAAGAAGCCATCCAACAAGCAATAGCAAATCTGCCGCAAGAAGTAGATCAGGAGCAAGAATATGACCTTTTAGTAACACAGGGAGAAAAATTGTGGCGTAAAAATTTACGATTTGAATCGAAAAAAAGAAAAATGAAAATCAAACAAAGTTTATATCAAAAAGGATTTGATCTAGAGATGATCCAACGTTTTATTACGGAAAAGGAAGAAGAATGTGAATAAAGAATGGGAAAAATGGACAAGTGAGCAGAAAAAAGAATTCCAAAGGATTTTTATCGAATGGTACGAAAAAGAAAAGCGTAACCTTCCTTGGCGTTACAACCAAGACCCTTACCGAATTTGGATTTCTGAAATCATGCTTCAACAAACGCGTGTCGATACAGTGATTGATTATTTCTATCGTTTCATGGAGTGGTTTCCCACAATCGAATCGCTAGCAAATGCTCCAGAAGAAAAACTGCTTAAAGCTTGGGAAGGACTTGGCTACTATTCGAGAGTCCGAAACATCCAAACTGCGGCAAAACAAATCATGGCTGAATATGGCGGGGAAATGCCTCGCACGCCAGAAGAAATAAGTAAATTGAAGGGGATCGGTCCATACACGACTGGTGCAATTTCGAGTATAGCTTTTGGTTTGCCTGAGCCAGCAATCGATGGAAATGTCATGAGGGTAGTCAGTCGGCTATTTTGTATTGAAGAAGATATTGCAAAAGCATCGAGTAGAAAAACCTTTGATGAAGCGATGCGAAGTATTATTGATGAGAATCATCCAGGTGAGTTCAATCAAGCATTGATGGATCTAGGATCAGCTATTTGTACACCCACCTCACCACTTTGTGAGGAATGTCCTATCCAGGCTTTTTGTCTGGCAAAACAGGAAGGAAAGCAACAGCAGTATCCAGTAAAAACAAAAAAGGAAAAACCAAAAGACATTTATTATATTTGTGCAGCTATCCAGAATGAAGCGGGTGCCTATTATTTTGAAGAAAGGCATACACAAAAATTACTAGCAAAAATGTGGACATTTCCGATGCTGGAAGTGACAAAAGAAACATACCATCTTTTAAAAGAAGAGTGGGCGCAATCATATGAGCCTGACTTATTTGCGGAGTCGCTGGTGGCGGAAGAAGAAGGGCATATACTACCCTTTGCTTTTTCTGATGAGCTGATTTGGCAAAAGCGTCATTTGGGAGAAGTAACCCATCTTTTCAGCCATTTGAAATGGCATGTGCTTCTTTTCTATGGTCGTATACCCGCACAATCAGAAAATGTACTAAGTGAAACGAAAAACGCACGCTGGTTAAATCCCAATAGCTTTAATGACGTTGCTTTTCCGAAAGTTCAAGTCAAATTGCTGGAACAACTTGAGAAAAATCGAAACAATAGTAATCCTTTCTAGGCAAAGCACTTTTTTATTGATATAATAATTACGATGTCGGTGTAATGAACACCCAAACACAAAGCATGAGATGCTGCGTAAGGAAGGGTTGCTATGGGAGTCCCAAAAGAAGGCGAGTTTGTAACGATCCAAAGTTATAAACATGACGGCAAATTGCATCGAACGTGGCGTGATACCATGGTATTAAAAACAAGTGAGCATTCAATGATCGGTGTTAATGATCATACTCTTGTAACAGAGTCTGATGGCCGGCGTTGGGTAACTCGAGAACCAGCAATTGTTTATTTTCACAAAAAATACTGGTTCAATGTAATAGCAATGATTCGAGAAAAGGGGGTTTCCTATTATTGTAATCTAGCTTCACCTTTTTTGCTGGACGATGAGGCACTAAAGTATATTGATTATGATTTAGATATCAAAGTTTTTCCTGATGGTGAAAAACGATTACTAGATGTCGATGAATATGAGATGCATAGCCAAATGATGAATTATCCAAATGATATCGACTTTATCCTAAAAGAAAATGTGAAGATCTTGGTTGACTGGATCAATAATGGTGATGGCCCTTTCTCCGAAGGCTATATTGATATTTGGTATAACCGTTACAAGCAATTGTCGCGCAAGTAGAAAGAAAAACAGTAAGACAAAGATCATGTCTTTGTGCTTACTGTTTTTTTTGTGATTTTTATACTTGGTTGGTCAAAATTCTTTTTTCATATGGACATGCGGCATGCCAGCATCTTCAAAAGGTTCACCATATGCTTGAAAGCCTAATTTTTCATAAAAGGCTTCCGCTGTTGCTTGAGCGCCAAGTAAGATCGTGTTGTAGCCTTGCTTTTTTGAAAATGCTTCGGCTTCCTCGACTAAAATCTTGCCTAGTCCTTGGTGACGATACTCTGCTAAGATCGCCATGCGTTGTAACTTCATTTTCCCATTCTCCAATGGAAGCAGTCGGACCGTGCCACAAGGTTTTTTTTCATCTGAATAAAGAACGAAATGGACACAATGGGCCTCATCTTTGTCTATTTCTCTTGTTAGAGGGACACCTTGCTCGACGACGAACACTTGATTTCTGATGCGAACCGCATCGAGATAGATAGTACTCAAGGTATCTTTTGTTTGCACTACTTTCATCTTGTAGCCACCTTTCATTTTTTCTAGTATACTTTAAAGAAAAATAATTGAAAAGTAGATAAAAAAATCAAATTTTAGTAAGAATAAAAGAAATTTTTACCAATATGCTATATACTGGTAAAAAAGACGAAAGGGGAAAAACATTGTTTGAAAAATTAAAACAATCAAAACTAATGTTTTGGTCTTGTGAACTACTCATATTAGCTACATTGATTTTCGTTTCTTCAAAAATCAATTTTATTTTTCAACCGATTGGGACATTCTTTTCAACGCTATTCGCACCAGTTTTGACTGCTGGATTTTTGTATTATCTACTGAATCCGATTGTAAAACTGTTGATGAAAGCAAAAATCAAACGTGTCTGGGCAGTGGCGATCGTGTTACTTTTATTAGTAGCAGCAATCATCTGGATTTTGCTGAGTGTCATCCCAAGTTTGATCCAGCAAATTTCTTCATTAGCTTCTAACATACCTGATTTTCTCAAACAGGTTGAAAGTTGGTTGATCCAAGTATCTGATTTACCGATCTTCAAGGAAGTAAATATCAATAAATATTTTGAACAACTAGATATTTCCTATGGAACGATCATCCAACAATTTTTAAGCGGAGTATCGACTAGCCTTGGTTCGATCGTGGGAACAATTGCTTCTGCTACGATCGTGATCATTACAGTCCCGTTTGTTTTGTTCTATATGCTGAAGGATAGTGAAAAATTAGTACCAAATATCCAACAGTTTTTTCCAGAAAAAAGAAGAGATCAAATCATGGAATTGCTTGGGCAATTAAATAAAACATTAGCGAACTATATCAGTGGACAGGCAATTGAGTGTTTGTTCGTTGGGACATTTACGTTTTTAGGGTACATGATTCTTGGTGTAGATTATGCGTTTCTTTTCGGAGTGATTGCAGGGCTAACGAATTTGATTCCATATTTGGGGCCTTATCTAGGATTAGCTCCTGCATTTCTAGTTACAGTCTTCAACGAGCCAGTTAAAGCATTGCTTTGTTGTGTCGTGGTATTGATCGTGCAGCAATTAGACGGAAATATCATCTATCCAAATGTGATTGGTAAATCATTGAATATCCATCCATTAACGATCATCATTGTTCTACTGGTTGCAGGGAATATTGCTGGCTTAATGGGTATCTTCTTAGGTGTACCGTTTTATGCAATCTGCAAGACGATCATTTCTTATGTTATCAAGATCGTCAAAGAAGATAAACAAAACGAAAACAAGAAAAAAATCGCAACAACTTTGTGACGTAAATTCTGAATGAAGAATGAAAGTAACGGATATAAACATTTGTTTTTATTGCAAAGGAAATGCCTTTGTGATAACATTTTAGCGTGGCTATCTTTTTAGTCACGCTTTTTTTCTATCGTAAACTAAAAATTTTAAATTATAAGGAGAGAATGCGATTATGAATGCTGACCCTGAGAGTCAGTCGCTGTTAGCGCAAATTTTATTACTGATCATTTTGACTTTGATCAATGCTTTTTTAGCTGCTTCCGAGATTGCAGTGGTTTCGATCAATAAAAATCGAATCGAGCAAAAGGCGGAAGAAGGAGATACCAAATCTCAAAAGCTTTTAAAAATATTGCAGAACCCAAATAACTTCCTGTCAACGATCCAAGTAGGGATTACATTAGTCAATATCCTATCTGGTGCATCATTAGCCAATACACTGTCAGAACGATTAGCCCCTGTCTTAGGTGGTGGAGTGGCAGCTAAAAACATTGCCAACATCATTGTATTAGCTATTTTGACCTATGTATCCATTGTATTTGGAGAATTGTATCCAAAACGTATCGCGTTGAACAAGTCAGAGGAGGTAGCGAATTTTACTTCTGGAATGATTCGTACGATCGGTATAGTCGCTAAACCATTCGTTTGGCTTTTATCTGCTTCAACTAGTTTGTTAGCAAGGATCACACCGATGACTTTTGACGACGAAGATTCGAAAATGACCAGAGATGAAATGCGGTATATGCTGGAGACTGAAGGCGTACTGAACAATGAAGAATTAGAAATGTTACAGGGCGTTTTTTCTTTAGATACCAAAGTTGCACGCGAAGTGATGGTTCCTCGAACAGATGCTTTTATGATCGATATCAATGACTCCGTTGAAGATAATGTCAATGAAGTTTTATCAGAAAATTATTCAAGGATTCCTGTATATAATGAAGATAAAGATAAAGTAGTCGGAATCTTGCACACGAAGAATTTATTGAAAGCCGCACATAAATTTGGCTTTGATCATTTAGATCTACAAAAGATCATGCAAGAACCATTGTTTGTACCAGAAACAATATTTATTGATGATCTTTTATATGAAATGAAGAAAACACAAAATCAAATGGCGATCTTGCTTGACGAATACGGTGGCGTAGTAGGTTTAGCAACATTAGAAGACTTGTTAGAAGAAATCGTTGGGGAAATCGATGATGAATCAGATGAAGTCGAAAACCTTTATGAAAAAGTAGATGAACATGAATACCTTATCCAAGGCCGCATGTTGATCGATGAATTCAACGAAGCCTTTGATAGTGATCTGCACATGAGCGATGTTGATACTATGGCTGGATACTTGATCACAGCCTTAGGAATGATTCCTGATGAAGGTGAGAAACTGTCCTTTGATGTTGACAACATCACGTTGATTTCTGAAGAAATGGAAGGTTCTAGAATATTGAAGATTCGAGTGCTATTCCATGATCCTGAAGAAATGGAAGCAGAACCTGATGAGGAACGTCGCTATTTCAGAAAAGAATTTGAAGATGACGAACCAAGAAGATAAACAAGTTATTGTTTGAAGAGTAATATGACTTGTAAGAATAGATGTGTTGCGTAAGAGCAGCATGTCTATTCTTTTTTGAACGTATAAATCAATTTCGCAAGAAATCTTGATGTCATGGCTTTTTCAATCACTTAATCCATGCTATACTGATTTAGTTGTGAAAAGAAGAGGCTGAGACAGAAGTGTTTAACTCCGAGAAATAAGAAGGAGTTGTTTCTGATCCCACCGTTTATTCGTTTTTAAAGAATGAGACAAAAGTGTTTCTTACTTTTGTCCCATGCTCTAGAGGATCTAGAGGAACATTAAATAAAAGATGAAAGAATGGAGTTAAACTATGAACAATCCAGAGTTAAAACAACAAGTGGACAATCGGCGTACTTTTGCCATTATTTCCCATCCGGATGCAGGGAAAACAACGATTACTGAACAATTATTATTATTCGGTGGCGCGATTCGCCAAGCAGGAACAGTCAAAGGAAAAAAGACTGGTAATTTTGCTAAATCTGACTGGATGGAGATCGAGAAGCAACGCGGTATCTCTGTTACGAGTTCAGTGATGCAATTTGATTATCATGGAAAAAGAGTCAACATCCTGGATACACCAGGACATGAGGATTTTTCAGAAGATACGTATCGTACATTGATGGCAGTGGATAGCGCAGTCATGGTCATCGATAGTGCAAAAGGGATCGAAGCCCAGACAAAAAAACTATTCAAAGTTGTTAAAAAACGGGGAATTCCGATTTTTACATTTATCAATAAACTTGATCGTGATGGTCGCGAGCCTTTGGAACTTTTAGAAGAATTAGAAGAGTTGTTAGATATCGAATCTTATCCAATGAATTGGCCAATCGGCATGGGGAAAGGCCTAGAAGGATTATACGATATCCATCACAACCGTATCGAATTTTATCGTCCGGAAAACTATAACGATGAACGGTTGATCGAATTAGATGAAGATGGCTTACTACCAGATGGACATCTGCTAACAGAAAATTCATTGTATGAACAAGTACTTGAAGAAGTTGAATTGCTCAAAGAAGCAGGGGACTCATTCAATGAGGAGAAAATTGCTCGCGGGGATCAAACGCCAGTATTCTTTGGCTCAGCGTTAACGAATTTTGGTGTACAGACTTTTCTAGAAACATTCGTGGAATTAGCTCCATCTCCTTATAGTCACAAGACACAAGACGAACAAACTGTTAGCCCCTACGAAGAAGAATTTTCAGGCTTCGTGTTTAAAATCCAAGCAAACATGAATCCAGCACATCGGGACCGCATCGCATTTGTTCGCGTTTGTTCTGGTACATTTGAACGTGGAATGGATGTGTCATTGGAGCGTACAGGTAAAAAATTAAAATTGAGCAACGTGACGCAATTTATGGCTGATTCACGTGAAAATGTCGAAAAAGCTGTAGCAGGTGACATCATCGGAGTTTACGATACAGGGAATTACCAAATAGGGGATACTTTATATGAAGGAAAATTAAAAGTTGCATATGAAGAATTACCGTCCTTTACACCAGAACTTTTCATGAAAGTTACTGCCAAAAATGTGATGAAACAAAAATCTTTCCATAAAGGAATCTATCAATTGGTCCAAGAAGGAGCAATACAATTATACAAAACGTATTTGACTGAAGAATATATCATTGGTGCAGTGGGACAACTACAATTTGAAGTATTTCAGTACCGAATGTTGAATGAGTACAATGCGGAAGTCATCATGTCACCGATGGGGCATAAAATTGCTCGATGGATCGATCCTGAAGATTTAGATGAACGAATGAGCTCAAGTCGTAATATCTTAGCGCGTGACCGTTTTGATCAACCACTGTTCTTATTTGAGAATCAGTTTGCGGAGCGTTGGTTCGCAGATAAATACCCAGATGTAAAATTGAAAAGCTTATTATAAAATAAAAAACTCTTTTCCGATAAATCGGAAAGGAGTTTTTTCTTAATTTGAGAAAAATAAATAAATCTTTATTCTTTAGGTGAATTACAATTGATTTGCGTACCTATAGAAGAGATGAGGTGAAAGATTATGGAGACAGAGGAACAACGTAAAGACAGGATTGCAAAAAAGAAATTAGAAATGCAACGTCTTTGCCGAATGTTGGATATAGAAGACTGGGATCAAAATGAATGGCTTCTCAGAGAAGTACGCTCAATTGTCCAAAAAGAAAAGAAAGCGAAAAAAGAGACGGAAAAATCAACAGGGAACAAAGTAAGAAGTGTGGCAACTTCGAAAAGCATAATGAAGAAACATCTACATACAAAAACTCCTTGAAAGTCAATCTGACTTTCAAGGAGTTGCTCTATTTAATAGCCTTTACATTGCAAACTCGGTATCCAAGTGATGTTTAGGGATAGAAATCTCCACTAACCCAGCTAATTCGATGACTTTGATTTCTTCTTCATGATACACAGCGTCATGGATTTTTTTCAAGAAATATTTTTTTACTTCTTCAATTTCTTTTGGCTGTACTTTTCGATTTTCATTGATCAGCAAGATTTCATTATGTTCAGGGGCTTCAGTATAGACAATTGTCGTATTTCCTGCAGTATACACTTTTACCATATGAGCATCGGTATTCTCTAATTGATTTAATACTAAACGTGAATGGCTATTCGTTACATTAACAAATTTCATGGCGCTCACCTCATTTATGTAGTTTTTTAGATACAACCTTAGTTAATTATAATTTTTTTTTAATCAAATGAACAGTATTTTGATTTCTATAGAAAAAACAAACGCCTATTCTGTCCCATGATGGGGTAGAATAGGCGTTCTGCTTTGATAAAATCCACCAGAATTATTCTGCTTCAGTTTCTTCTTTGACCAAACGTTCTGGTTTTGATGTGATAACGATTTTACCATCTTTATCTAATTTTGCTTTTAGATCGTGGATAGCTGGATGATCTAAGTAGAATTCGGCAATACCATCTTCAATCTGTTCTTGGATCGTTCGACGAAGAGGGCGAGCACCCATTGAAGGATCATATCCTAAATCGACTAATTTTTCTTTAACATTTGTTGGTACTTCAATGTGTAGTTGTTGGGCTGCCAACATATTGTTTACATCATCTAGCATTAGAGTGACGATTGTCATCAAGTTTTCTTTCGATAATGCATTGAATTCAATGATGCCATCAAAACGGTTCAAGAATTCAGGAGTAAAGTAGTTGTTCAATTGATTCAAGACAGAGCGAGTGACACCTTCTCTTGCTGCACCAAAACCAACATTTGCTTCTACTTTTCCAGTACCAGCATTACTTGTCATGATGATGATCGTGTCTTTGAAGCTGACTGTTCGCCCTTGTGCATCCGTTAGTCGGCCATCATCTAGGATCTGTAAGAACATGTGCAATACATCAGGATGTGCTTTTTCCACTTCGTCTAAGAGAATCAAGCTGTAAGGATTACGACGAACTTTTTCAGTCAATTGGCCTGCTTCTTCGTATCCAACGTAACCTGGAGGAGAACCGATCAATTTAGACACACTGTGTTTTTCCATGTACTCAGACATATCGAAACGAATCATTGAATCTTCAGAACCGAATAGTTCAAAGGCTAATTGTTTCGCTAACTCAGTTTTACCTACACCAGTTGGCCCTACAAATAGGAACGAACCGATTGGACGATTTTTCTTGTTTAGACCAACACGATTGCGGCGGATGGCTTTTGTTACTCGATCCACTGCATTATCTTGCCCAATGACATGTGCTTTTAAATCACTTGCAAGATTTTTCAATTGTGTTTGTTCTTTTTCTTTTAATTCGCCGACAGGAATACCTGTACGTTGTTCGACGATTTTTTCCATATCTTTTTCAGTAATGACAGGTGTTTCTTCATCTGTCAATTGGCGTTCTTTCATTTTTTGCAATTTGTTGATTTGGTCACGATAATAAGCTGCTTTTTCGAAATCTTCTTCTTTTGAAGCTTGAGTCTTTTGTTCTTCTGCTTCTTGAAGCTTCTTATCGATCGTTTTAGGATCAACGATTTGGATCGTTAAGTTTTTCTTTGAACCAGTTTCGTCTAATAAGTCAATGGCCTTATCTGGTAAGAATCGGTCTTGGACATAACGATTCGATAAAATAGCAGCGGCTTCGATTGCTTCATCTGTATATTTGACATGATGATAATCTTCGTAACGTTTTTGCAATCCTTTTAGGATACTGATTGTTTCCTTCACTGTAGGTTCGTCTACTCGGACTGGTTGCATGCGTCGTTCTAATGCTGCATCTTTTTCAATGATCCGGTACTCATTCAAAGTTGTAGCACCGACCATTTGGAGTTCACCACGGGCAAGAGCAGGTTTCAAAATGTTTCCAGCATCCATATTTCCATCTCCGGCAGAACCTGCACCAACGATTTCATGGACTTCATCAATAAACAAGATCACATTTTCTGCTTGCTTGATTTCTTCAATCAATTTTTGCATGCGTTCTTCAAATTGACCACGGATACCAGTACCTTGAACTAAGGAAACGACATCTAACCGAATGACTTCTTTATCCATCAATTTTTGTGGAACATCACCGTCGACGATTTTTTGTGCAAGGCCTTCGACTACTGCTGTTTTACCAACACCTGGTTCACCAATCAATACAGGATTGTTTTTGGTCCGACGATTTAGGATCTCAATGACTCGTTTGATCTCATCATCTCTGCCGATCACTGGATCGATGTCTCCTTGACGTGCTTGTTCTGTGATGTTGATACCATATTCACCGAGTAAGCCATCTGTATTTCCTTGAGGTGGTTGCCCGCCATTGAAATTGTTGTTTCCACCAAATTGAGTTGGTGGTGTTTGTTCCATGTTTCCTTGTTGTTGCATTTGGCGTGACATTGATCGAAATAGATCGTCTAAACTGCCAAAACCAAAAGGATCATTTTGGGCCATACTTGTCAGACCTCCATTTTGCTGATTTTTGATTTTTTGATAACAACTTTGACAATAGTCCAGCTGTGTTCGCTGACCGTTTACTGTTGCATATAAGTGGATCGTTGCTTCATTTTTACCACAATTTTGACAAAGCATAAATGATTCACGTCCTTTCAGTTAATTACATTTCTATTTTACAACCTGTTTTTATTAAGGTAAAAGAATAACCCTCATCATTATAGGTAGTTAAGAAAGGTGGAAAATGTAGTTGACCATTCCTGACCTTTGAGTTCTATTATACTAAATTTATTAACCGACGCAAGTATTTAGTTTGATTTGAGAAGGAAAGTGAATAGTAGTGGAGCGATGCTGATAGAATAAGGAATAGAACATCATTCAACGATGATTTAAAATTCGTTCTGAAAATAACTTTCATGGTCAGAGTGAACGCATAGCCCTTATTGATGTTATGATATCCGCTGTCATTTTTAAAAACCATATGAAATATTTTTATACACTTTTGAGTGAATTTAAATGAAAACTGTTGTATCTGTCGGCAAAAAATGGTAATCTTTACAGATGAAAGGGTACTACTTCTTAGCGTTCCTAATGAATGCTAAAAAAGAAAACCCTCACATAAAAACAACACTCACTTAAAGGAGACCGATTAATATGGAAAAGAAAGAATTTCACGTAGTAGCAGAAACTGGGATCCACGCACGTCCAGCTACATTATTAGTACAAACAGCAAGCAAATTTAACTCTGATGTAAACTTAGAGTATAAAGGTAAATCAGTAAACTTGAAATCTATCATGGGCGTTATGTCTTTAGGTGTAGGCCAAGGTTCTGACGTTACTATCACAGCTGAAGGTGCTGACGAAGCGGATGCAATGGCAGCTATCGTTGAAACAATGAAGAAAGAAGGCTTATCTGAATAATGGTTGAAATGCTAAAAGGGATTGCCGCTAGTGACGGAGTTGCCGTTGCAAAAGCTTACCTGCTAGTTCAACCGGATTTAACATTCAGTAAGACAACAGTAGAAGATACTTCTGCCGAAGAATCTCGTTTAGATGATGCTTTAGCTAAATCTACTGAAGAATTGCAGCAAATTCGTGAAAAAGCAGCGCAAAGCTTAGGTGAAGCAGAAGCGCAAGTATTTGACGCTCATTTGATGGTTCTTTCAGATCCAGAAATGGTTGGCCAAATCAAACAAAATATCAAAGATAACAGTGTAAACGCTGAATCAGCGCTAAAAGAAGTTACTGATATGTATATCGGTATGTTCGAAGCGATGGAAGACAACGCATATATGAAAGAACGTGCGGCAGACATCCGTGATGTTGCAAAACGTATTTTAGCACATCTATTAGGAGTGACATTACCAAATCCATCAATGATCAACGAAGAAGTGATCGTTGTTGCACATGATTTGACTCCTAGTGATACAGCGCAATTAGACCGCAAATATGTTAAAGCGTTTGTAACTGATATCGGCGGACGTACTTCACATTCTGCCATCATGGCTCGTTCTTTAGAAATTCCAGCAATCGTTGGAACAAAAGAGATCACTGCTAAAGTCAAAGAAGGCGACATTTTGGCTGTCAATGGGATCGAAGGCGATGTAATCGTTCACCCAACTGACGAACAAAAAGCTGAATTTGAAAAAATCGGTGCTGATTACGCTGCTCAAAAAGCAGAATGGGACAAACTAAAAAATGCTGAAACAGTTACAGCTGATGGCAAGCATTTTGAGTTAGCCGCAAACATTGGTACACCAAAAGATCTAGTTGGTGTTCACAACAATGGTGGTGAAGCAGTAGGACTTTACCGTACTGAATTCTTGTACATGGATTCTCCTGACTTCCCTACTGAAGATGATCAATATGAAGCGTATAAAGCGGTTCTTGAAGGAATGGATGGTAAACCAGTCGTTGTTCGTACAATGGATATTGGTGGCGATAAAGAATTACCTTATCTGCAATTACCTCATGAAATGAATCCGTTCTTAGGCTATCGTGCACTACGTATCAGCTTGTCTGAATTAGGTGACGAAATGTTCCGTACACAAATGCGCGCATTGTTACGTGCATCTGTTCATGGAAACTTACGCATCATGTTCCCAATGGTAGCGACTCTTAAAGAATTCCGTGCAGCGAAAGCAATCTTTGAAGAAGAAAAACAAAAATTAGTGAGCGAAGGCGTGGAAGTATCTGATACGATCCAAGTCGGCATCATGATTGAAATCCCTGCAGCAGCTGTCTTAGCAGATAAGTTTGCGAAGGAAGTTGACTTCTTCTCAGTAGGTACGAATGACTTGATTCAATACACAATGGCAGCTGACCGTATGAACGAACGTGTATCTTACTTGTATCAACCTTATAACCCTTCAATTTTACGTTTGATCAAAAACGTGATTGATGCAGCACATGCTGAAGGTAAATGGGCTGGTATGTGTGGAGAAATGGCTGGAGATCAAACCGCTGTTCCTTTACTTGTAGGTATGGGATTAGATGAGTTCTCAATGAGTGCGACATCTATCTTAAAAACACGTAGTTTAATGAAACGTTTAGACACAACGAAGATGGCGGAACTTGCTGATCGTGCTTTGAAAGAGTGCGACACAATGGAAGAAGTCGTTGAACTTGTTAACGAATACGTAAAATAAACAAGCTAGCAAAAAGAGGCCGGAACAGAAGTATTCAACTCCGAGAAATAAGAAGCGATTCACGGAAATTGCTTTTCAAATTTTTGTGAATTTCGGCTTATTTTCCCGAAGGAGTTGCTTCTGCTCCCGCCGATTATTCATTTTTTAGAGCGTGAGGCAAAAGTAAGAAATACTTTTGCCTCACGTTCTTTTTTTATGACTTTAGAAAATCCAGTGATTATTACAGATAGGCATCAACAAGTCATCTAGATTTTTTGAATAATAATCAATAGATGATTAAAATAAGCAAAAAACGCATTATTTGCTGAACCTTTTAAAAATAGGGCTTAAGTTTGAGTGACAGTTTCCGTGCTATGTTATACTATATAAGTGAAGGAGGACGTAAATTGAAGGTATTATTATATTTTGAAAGTGAAAAAATGCTGGCAAAATCTGGTATCGGACGTGCACTTGACCATCAAAAACGTGCTCTAAAAGATGTAGGAGTTTCGTATACATTAGATAATAAGGAAGACTATGATATTTTGCACATCAATACATATGGTATCAATAGTCATAACATGGTTAATCAGGCGAGAAGAGATGGGAAAAAAATCGTTTATCATGCACACTCGACGGAAGAAGATTTCCGTAACTCGTTTATTGGCTCAAATCAATTGTCGCCCCTAGTCAAAAAATACTTAGTGGGACTATACAGTAAAGCGGATTACTTGGTTACGCCCACTCCTTATTCAAAACAATTATTGGAAGGCTATGGACTTACTGTACCGATTCAAGCAATTTCAAATGGAATCGATTTAGAAAAATATCGTCCTGATCCAATCAAGGAATTAAAATTCCGTGAACATTTTCAGCTTTCTGAAGATCAAAAAGTGATCATTTGTGTCGGGCTTTTCTTTGCCCGTAAAGGCATCATTGATTTTGTCGATATTGCTAAAAAAATGCCAGAATATACATTCATCTGGTTTGGACATGTGCCCATGTATTCGATCCCTAAAAATATTCGAAAAATTGTCAAAGAGGATCATCCTGACAATGTGATTTTTCCCGGATACATCAGTGGGGAGATTATTGAAGGGGCTTATTCTGGTGCAGATTTATTTTTCTTTCCTTCTTATGAAGAAACTGAAGGAATCGTCGTTTTAGAAGCACTAGCAAGCAAACAAAATGTTCTCGTACGAGACATTCCGGTGTATAATGGTTGGTTAGAAGACAAAAAAAATTGTTATATGGGAAATACGAATGATGAATTTTGCGAGATGATCAAAAGTATCATGGAAGAAGAAGTTCCTAGTTTGGTAGAAGCCGGGTATCAGACAGCCCAAGAGCGCAGTATTGAAAAAATTGGTGAGCAACTTCGAAATGTTTATCTGCAAGTACTTGATGAATAACATTATTCTAAAATAAAAACAGGGTAGTTTGGAGGCGAAAAAACATGAAAATTGGCTTTTTTACCGATACCTATTTTCCGCAGGTAAGCGGAGTTGCGACCTCAATAAAAACCTTAAAAGAAGAGCTAGAAAAAAATGGACATGAGGTATATATTTTTACAACGACTGATCCCAATGCTGATAAATTAGAAAAAGATGTGATCAGGATGCCAAGCGTGCCATTTGTTTCATTTAAGGATCGTCGTGTAGTAGTGAGAGGAATGTGGTATGCCTATTTGGTAGCTAAAGAATTAGAATTGGAACTGATCCATACACATACAGAGTTTGGTGCTGGAATACTTGGGAAAATGGTCGCCAAGAAATTAAAAATTCCTTTGATCCATACGTACCACACGATGTATGAGGACTACTTGCACTATATCGCAAAAGGTAAAGTGCTTCGCCAGTCCCATGTGAAGTATCTTTCACGGTTGTTCGCCAATCACACAACAGGCGTTGTTTGTCCAAGTGAGCGGGTAATCGACACGTTAAGAGGCTATGGTGTCGTGACACCATTACGTGTGATTCCAACGGGGATCGATATTGAAAAATTTAAGCGTGCCGATATCACGAATAAAGACATCGAAAAATTAAGACAATCCTTGCACATCGAAAAGGATCAACTAATGATCCTCTCGTTGAGTCGGATTTCCTATGAAAAAAACATTCAAGCGCTAGTTTATGGCTTGCCGCAAATAATCAAAGCATATCCTAATGCACGCATGGTGATCGTCGGTAAAGGACCTTATCTGGAAGAGCTACAGGAATTGATTACTACGCTTGATTTGAGTGAATATGTCCAATTTACTGGAGAAGTGGCAAATGATGATGTTGCATTATACTATAAAGCAGCGGATTTCTTTGTGAGTGCATCAACGTCAGAAACACAAGGACTAACGTATACAGAAGCTATGGCTGCTGGAACGCCTTGCGTTGTGGAAGGAAATGCCTACTTAAATCGCTTGTTTGACCATCCTTCTTTGGGCAGAACCTTTGAAACAGATCAGGATTTCGCACCAGCACTTATTGATTATATTAAAAGCGAAGTACCCCATGATCCACAAGTATTGGAATCGAAATTATATGAGATTTCTTCTACGCATTTTGGTGAAGCGATGATTGAATTTTATGAAGATATGATCGTTTATCATGCAAATGAATTACAAAGAAAAGAAGAAGAAGCATCAATCGAAAGAATAAAAATAAAATTAAATTCGTTTAAACGATAAAAATCAGGCGTTTACTCTAAAAAAATCCTTGTTTCTGGCGTATACTAGCATAGAGACAAGGATTTTTGATTTTTAGGAGGTAAAGAGATGAAAATTGGATTTATTGGTACCGGAGTAATGGGGAGTGCGATCGTGCGTCATCTGCTAGAAGCTGGGCATGAGTTGACTGTCTATAATCGAACAAAAGCAAAAACGGATCAGCTTGTAAAAGAGGGAGCCGTTTGGGCAGACACGCCAAGAGAGGTAGCTGCTACTAGTGAAGTCATCTTTTCGATGGTAGGCTATCCACAAGATGTAGAAGAAATCTATTATGGGGATACTGGCATTTTTGCCACTGATGTGACGAATCGTGTCTTAGTCGATTTGACAACAAGTACACCGACTTTAGCAGAAAAAATTGCAAAAACTGCCAAAGAAAAAGGAGCAGTAGCGCTAGATGCCCCAGTATCTGGTGGAGATCTGGGCGCTAAAAATGCGACATTAACGATCATGGTCGGTGGAGAAAAAGAAGTATATGATAAAATTTTGCCACTATTCCAAGTCTTTGGAACGACCTTCACGCTTCATGGATCAGCAGGTAAAGGGCAGCATACTAAAATGGCAAATCAGATCATGATCGCAGGCACAATGACAGGTATGACGGAAATGTTGGTTTATGCGGAAAAAGCCGGTCTTGATCTAGAAAAAGTCATTGAAACACTTGGCGGGGGCAGCGCAGCCAATTGGTCATTAAGTAACTATTCTCCTCGCATCCTGAAAAACGATTATACACCTGGTTTCTTTGTCAAACATTTTATCAAAGATTTAAAAATTGCTTTGGATGAAGCAGAGAAACTTTCTTTAACGTTGCCAGCGACGGACCAAGCGCTGAAATTATACGAACAGTTAGCTGATCAAGGTTTTGAAAATGATGGGACGCAGGCTTTGATTAAACTTTGGTGGCCTGATGGAGAGATACCAGAAAAAAAATCTTAAAAAACTCGATTTTTTAGAGAAAATCAATGCAAGTCGGCCATGCTTTTGATACAATATAACAGAAATAAGAAAAGGAGGACCTCCGATGGCACATTCACAATTGGTTGCAATCATTAAACGACTGGAGGCTATGGTCGAATCAGCAGATAATGAACTGCAAGTCCGTCGTTTTGAAAAAGAGGGCGCTGAAAAATGTACAGTAACTTATGATAAAGCGACTGAAACATTTGAATTAACTGAAACAGATTCACATCAACAATATGAATTTGACAATATCGATATCGTAGCAATGGAGATTTATGACTTGATTCAATAAGAGTTTGCTTGAGGACAAGGAGTTGGCCTCTGTTTAACTTTTAGAAGAATCAATACAAAGTACTTCTCTTCAAGCACTGATCTGTGTTTTGTTTGCTAGATTTCGATCAGAATAGTAAGAGATAAAAAATAGAGAAGGTTCCTAACCATTCATTTTAGGAATTCTTCTCTATTTTTTTGACTCTAGACTCGTTTCTCTCTGAATTCTTCTATAGTAACTCATCAAGATAAGCACAGGGTCGATTTCGTCTTTTGATAATTGACGCTTTAATGCTAGTGTCTTTTCGCCTTTTTCATAATAAAAGTGAGGCGTCTCATCTGCTTTGGTAATCACTGTATCTGCAAGCTGTCCGTAACAGATCAAGTAGTGTTTTCGCCTAGTATCATCTATTGCTAGAGGTAAGCTGAAAGATATTTCAGGCATCCGCAAAAATTTTTTCTGCTCTTTTATCTTTTGGATAAAAGAAGAGGTCAATTCGATCTCGCGTTGGAGCACTGCCGCTTTTTCAAAATTCAACTGTTGGATAAAGTGATCTTGTCTAAGTTTTTGGTAAGTCAATAGTTTTTTATTTCTTCCTTGAAGCAGTCCTTGGATCTCTTTTTTCTTTTGCAGATAAGAGAGCTGTGCAACCTCTGGAAGTTGGGTCTGCAAAGCTAAACGACTGATTTCGGAAAGCCATGGCATTTGATAGGTTTCTTCGATGATCCTTAAAATGATCGGCATTTTCTTATATAATCGAAAAGGCCCATAAGTGTGAGCAAGTGGCACATCCGAAAGACTGAAGCCCTCGTCCGAAATATGTAAATAATTATAATTACTGAAATAATTCATTTGTCGGTTGTAAAAGGGACGGTAATACTGAATCAATTGGCACTCTAATAATAGAGCATCTAATTCTGTGTCTACCACGACAAAATCAAAATCATCGATATGATGGATCAGACGACGGATTTTTTTTGAATGTTGCTGGTTTTTGTGAAAGTACGTACTTACGCGATTTTTTAATTTTTTTGCTTTTCCAACATAGATAACGGAACCTTCTTTATTTTTCATTAAATAAACACCAGGTAATAGCGGCAGTTGTTTTACTTTTTCTTTCAAGGGCGTATCTCCTTTTTTTCCAAAGCTACTATAGCAAATTTCAGGTATAGCGACAACTTTTAAGTTTAAATATAAAGAAATCTATAAAAAATACTTTGATAATCAAATCAATTTTATTTTATACATATTTAATAATATCAATCTTAAATGCTGTTTTATCAGCTTTTATAAATTAGCACCAGATTAAAAAAATATCATAAAAGAAAAAAAGTGGTTTTTAAGGTTGCATTTTGAAAAAAGTTAAGATATAGTTTGAACATCAAATGATTTGATAATCAAACTAATTAGTGGATGGTGGAACATGGAACCAGATTTAAAAACAGTGAATGATTATCTCGTTAGTGTGTTCAATGACATCTTGACAATCGAAGAATCTGAGCTGAAAAAATCTCAATTCAAAGACTTGTCGATCACAGAAATGCATACGATCGAGGCAATCGGGATGTATAAGAAAAAAACGACTTCAGAAGTAGCCAAAGAACTGTCGATTACTGTTGGGACCTTGACCACTGCTATCAATAAGTTAGTAAAAAAAGGCTATGTTGAACGCATCCGAAGTGAAGATGACCGCCGCGTTGTAAAACTTGGGTTGACGAAAAAAGGGAAACTTTTGTATCGTGTCCACCAACATTTTCATCGAGAAATGGTCAAGAATATTTTGGATAGTATGGCTACGGAAGAACAACATGCTTTACTGGCTGCGTTGAAAAACTTGCATGATTTTTTGCGAGATTACAAGTGAGGATTTTTAATGGAACAATTTGGAACGATCACAGCAACCGCTAGTGTCCTTCCCGAAAAAATCATTACCAATGAGGATCTTTCTAAAATGATGGATACATCAGATGAATGGATCGCATCTCGAACGGGTATTAGACAAAGACGTTGTGTCACAGATCAAGAAACTTCTGATCTATGCTATTTGGTAGCAGAAAAATTATTGAAAAAAAGAAATATCGCTGCGAGCGAACTTGACTTTATTATTGTTGCAACGATGTCGCCCGATTATGCGACACCTTCTGTAGCTGTTCAGGTACAGGGGAAGATCGGTGCGATGAGAGCTATCGCATTTGATATCAGTGCAGCTTGCTCTGGGTTTGTTTACGCATTGAGTCTAGCGGAAAAGCTGATTCGCTGTGGCTCCAAAAAAGGCCTAGTTATCGGTGGTGAGACATTATCAAAATTGATTGATTGGTCTGACCGTACAACAGCTGTTTTGTTTGGAGATGGTGCAGGTGGTGTGTTGCTTGAAGCTGGAAACGAACAAAAATTATTGGCTGAACATTTGGCCGCTGATGGTACGCGGGGAACTTCACTTACTGCAGGCTATCATCACAATGCTTCGCCGATTTATACAGAAGATTCAGAAGGTTCTTTCTATTTAAAGATGGTGGGAAGAGATATCTTTGATTTTGCTGTCAGAGACGTTGCGAAAAACATTAAAGAAATCATCAATGATGAGCCAATTGATTATCTGCTTTTGCATCAAGCAAATCTTAGGATCATTGAAAAGATTGCACGAAAAGTAAAAGTACCACAAGAAAAATTTCTGACAAATATGGATAAATATGGCAATACCTCTGCTGCAAGTATTCCGATCCTATTAGATGAAGCGGTAACTAGTGGAAGAATCACTTTAGGAAAAAAACAAAAGGTAGTATTTACAGGTTACGGTGGAGGTTTAACTTGGGGAAGCATCCTCATGGAGCTGTAAACTGATAAAACATAAAAAAATTGTAAACAATATCGGAGGAATATAGATTATGGTATTCGAAAAAATTCAAGAAATTATTGCTGAAGAATTAGGAAAAGAAACTGAAGAAATCAAATTAACAACAAATATCCAAGAAGACTTAGAAGCAGATAGCTTGGATTTATTCCAAATCATTAACGAAATCGAAGATGAATTTGATGTGAAGATCGAAACAGAAGACGGCATCAAAACAGTTCAAGATTTAGTAACTTATGTTGAAAAACAAACTGCATAATCATTGAGATTAGGTTGGGGGCTGGGACATTTCCTTTTATGGGGATGTCTTGGTCTTTTTTACTAAATAGTTGCATCACTAATCCTAAAACTATTGGAGAAAATAAATGAAAACAGCATTTTTATTTAGCGGACAAGGCGCTCAATATCAAGGGATGGGTCAAGACCTCTACCATGAGCCAATCGTAAAAAAAACATTTGATGAAGCAAGTGACATTTTAAGCTATGACATGGCGGAATTATGCTTTTCAGAAAATGAAAAATTGAATCAAACGATGTACACACAACCGGCAATTCTAACTGTTAGTATCGCTTATCAGCGCTTATTGCAGGAACATGGGATTTTTCCGCAAGCTGCTTTAGGGCTTAGTCTAGGAGAATATTCTGCATTAGTTGCAAGTGAGGCATTGCCATTTGCTGAAGCAGTTGCACTGGTAGCCAAAAGAGGTGCTTATATGACAGAAGCAGCACCTGCTGGTAGTGGAAAGATGGTTGCTGTGATGAATGCACCTATCGAAGTCATTGAAGAATGCTGTGTAAAAGCACAAGAACTAGGTATCGTCTCACCAGCAAATTACAATACGCCACAACAAATCGTGATCGGTGGAGAAGAACAGGCGGTGGATCAAGCAGTTGCTTTACTGCAAGAACAAGGAATCAAACGAATGATCCCTTTGAATGTCAGCGGACCTTTCCATACGGCAATTTTAGCACCTGCATCAGAGAAATTAGCAGCAGAGTTAAAGAATGTTGCATTCAATGAACCGAAAATCCCAGTCATCAGTAATACAACAACCGAAGTGATGACAAAGGAACGCATACCGATTTTACTTGAGCAGCAAGTGATGAAGCCGGTTCGTTTCTATGAAAGCATCCATCGTTTGAAAGAGCAGGGAATCGAACAAGTCATTGAAGTTGGACCTGGAAAAGTTCTCAGTGGATTTATGAAAAAAATCGATAAATCGATCCCTGTTCTGCGGGTAGAGAATCAAGCAACATTTGAGGAAACAATGACAAGTATCGGAGGTATGTCATGGAGCTAACAGGAAAAAATGTGTTTATCACAGGTAGTACTAGAGGAATCGGCGCAGCAGTAGCTATCGCTTTTGCAAAAAAAGGGGCAAACATCATCCTTAATGGACGAGGAGAGATCCCAGAAGAGAAAATCTCAGAGATCAAAGCGTTAGGAGTAGAGTGTATTGGTGTTTCTGGAGACATCTCAGATTATGAAAAAGCTGGAATGATGATTAACGAAGCAGAGGCTCGATTAGGTTCTGTTGACATATTGATCAATAATGCCGGGATCACGAATGACAAATTAGTGATGCGCATGTCGGCAGAAGATTTCAAAAAATGTTTAGATATTAATTTGACAGGAACGTTCAATATGACCCAACACGTTTTAAAGAAAATGATGAAAAAACGCGTTGGTGCGATCATCAACTTATCAAGTGTTTCAGGATTGATCGGCAATGTCGGTCAAGCAAATTATGCAGCAAGCAAAGCTGGCGTTGTTGGTTTCACAAAGTCGGTTGCTCGAGAAGCAGCGACTAGAGGTATTACTTGTAACGCAATTGCTCCTGGATTTATTGCTACAGATATGACAGAAGTATTATCAGAAAAAGTCAAAGAACAAGTGGAAAAACAAATTCCAATGCAACGTTTTGGACAGGTGGAAGATGTCGCGAATACAGCAATATTCTTGGCACAGAGTCCATACATTACTGGACAAGTCATCAATGTCGATGGCGGATTGGTCATGCACGGATAAACAAGGAGGAAATAAATCAATGAATCGAGTAGTAATCACTGGTTATGGTGTCACTTCACCAATTGGTAATGATGCTGAGAGCTTTTTAGAAAGTTTGCAAAAAGGAACAAACGGGATTGCACCCATTACAAAATTTGACGCCACAGAAACAGGCATCACTTTAGCAGGAGAGGTAAAAGATTTTCCTTATGATAAATATTTTGTAAAAAAAGATAGCAAACGTATGGATATGTTCTCGATTTATGGTATCTATGCAGCCCTAGAAGCGATGGGGATGAGTGGATTAAATAAAGATGAAATCGATCAGGATCGTTTCGGGGTCATTGTTGGATCAGGGATCGGTGGCTTACCAACGATCGAAAACCAAGTTATCCGAATGCACGATAAGGGACCTCAACGAGTATCACCAATGTTTGTGCCGATGTCTATTGCCAACATGGCAGCCGGTAATATTGCTTTGCGTGTAGGTGCAAAAGGTATCTGTACAGCCATCGTAACAGCATGCGCAAGTGGAACCAATGCGATTGGAGAAGCTTTCCGCAACATCAAACATGGATATTCTGATGTCATCTTAGCAGGTGGAACGGAAGCAACGATTTGTGAAATGGGGATTGCTGGATTCGCAGCATTGACTGCTTTGTCTCGTTCGACAGATCCAAATCGTGGTTCTATTCCATTCGATGAAGAGCGAAATGGCTTTGTCATGGGTGAAGGTGCCGGCGTATTAGTTATCGAATCTTTGGAACATGCACAAGCACGTGGGGCTAAGATCTATGGGGAAATCGTAGGTTATGGTTCAAATTGTGATGCATACCATATGACTGCTCCAACACCTGACGGCTCTGGTGCTTCAAAAGCGATGAAATTAGCAATGGCAGAAGCAGGCATCACACCAGAAGAAGTGGGATATATCAATGCTCACGGTACAAGTACGCCTGCAAATGATCAAGCAGAAGCAAAAGCGATTCAAATTGCTTTGGGTGATAGTTTTAAAGAAACATATGTCAGCAGTACAAAATCAATGACAGGACATCTATTAGGTGCTGCTGGCGGAATTGAAGCGTTAGCAACCTTGATGGCCCTTGAACACCAATTTATTCCACCAAATATCAATGTTCAAAAACAAGATCCAGAAATCGACTTGAATGTTGTGATCAACGAAAGCAAACCTGCAGAACTGACTTATGCGATGAGCAATTCTTTAGGCTTTGGTGGGCATAACGCAGTCTTGTGTATGAAACGTTGGGAGGAATAATGTTGAATATCAATGAAATCAAAGAATTAGTCAGCCAATTTGACGGATCTTCTCTTACAGAATTTGATCTTCGAGAAGGACAATTCGAATTATACATGAATAAAAATGAATCAAGTCGTGGAGTGTCATCTCCTACGTCAACAGTGGAAGTTCCCAACGTTGTGATGGCTGAACCGGTTGTTCCATCTTCAACTAGACCTAAAGTTTCTAAAGAAACTACGCAAACAGCGACTGAATCATTTGATGGTATTGAAGTAAACTCTCCAATCGTTGGGATCGTTTATCTACAACCTGCACCAGATAAACCACAATTCAAATCAGTGGGCGATAAAGTAACAAAAGGTGAAGTGATTTGTATCATTGAAGCGATGAAACTGATGAATGAGATCACTAGTGAAGTGGATGGTCAGATCGTTGAGATCCTTGTAGAGAATGAAGCAATCGTAGAATATGGGCAACCACTCTTCAGAATCCAACCAAACTAAGTAAATCAGGAAAGAGGGACAACATGAACATTCAAGAAATCAAAGAAATTATTCCGCATCGTTATCCGATGTTACTGATTGATCGAGTAGAGGAAATGATTGAAGGAGAGCGGATCGTTGCCAAAAAAAATGTGACGATCAACGAACCATTTTTTCAAGGACATTTTCCGGAAGAACCTGTTATGCCAGGGGTTTTGATCGTAGAAGCGATGGCACAAGCTGGAGCAGTTGCTCTATTGTCTTTAGAACAGTTTAAAGGAAAAACGGCTTACTTTGGCGGCTTAGATAAAGCAAAATTTCGCCGTAAAGTAACACCAGGAGATACATTATACCTTGAAGTTGAAATCACTAAAATCAAATCTTCTGCAGGTATCGGAAAAGGAATCGCAAAAGTGGATGGCAAAAAAGTTGCTGAAGCTGAATTAACCTTTATGATTGGATAGGTGAGTTATGTTTTCAAGAGTTTTGATAGCGAATCGTGGCGAAATTGCCGTACGAATTATCCGTGCTTGTCGTGAGCTTGGGATTCAAACTGTTGCTGTGTACTCACAGGCAGATGCTGATGCGCTTCATACGCAACTTGCAGATGAGGCCATCTGCATAGGACCAGCTAAAGCGACTGATTCATATTTGAATGTGCAAGAAGTCTTAAGTGCTGCCATCGTGACAAAAGCAGAAGCAATCCATCCTGGGTTCGGGTTTTTGTCAGAAAATAGTCGGTTTGCTTCGATGTGTGAGGAATGCAATATTGCGTTTATAGGACCTAAAAGTGCCACGATCGATGCAATGGGAAATAAAATCAATGCGCGCCGTTTAATGCAAGAAGCAAATGTTCCGGTTATTCCCGGTAGTGATGGCGTATTATCAACGGTGGAAGAAGCATTAGAGATTGCAGATAAGATTGGATATCCTGTCATGCTAAAAGCAGCAGCTGGTGGTGGCGGAAAAGGGATCCGAAAAGTTTTATCTAAAGAAGAATTGCCACAGCATTTTTCTTCGGCCCAACAAGAAGCGGCAGCGGCTTTTGGAAATGATGAGATGTATCTAGAAAAAATCATTTATCCGGCAAGACATATCGAAGTACAAATATTAGGGGATCATTATGGGAATGTCCTCCATTTAGGTGAAAGAGATTGTTCTTTGCAACGAAACAATCAAAAAGTGTTAGAAGAGTCTCCATCCGTCGTTATTTCTCAAAGTAAGAGAGACAGTTTAGGAGCAGCTGCAGTACGTGCAGCTAAAGCGGTGAACTACGAAAATGCAGGAACGATTGAATTCTTGATGGATGAATCTGGAGAATTTTATTTCATGGAAATGAATACAAGGATCCAAGTTGAACATCCTGTGACAGAAATGGTCACTAATATTGATCTAGTAAAAAAACAGATCGAGATTGCTTCTGGGTTGCCATTAGAAATCACGCAAGATGAGGTGGTTTTCTCTGGTCATGCGATTGAATGTCGAATCAATGCTGAAAATCCCGCATTTCATTTTGCGCCTTCTCCTGGTACGATCCACAATCTGTTATTACCAGCAGGAGGAATGGGGCTTCGTGTCGATAGCGCTGTATATTCCGGTTATACGATCCCACCTTATTATGATTCAATGATCGCAAAAGTGATCGTTCATGGCGATACACGCTTTGAAGCACTGATGAAGATGCAACGTGCGCTTAGTGAAATCGTAACAGATGGCGTCATTACAAATGCCGAATTTCAGATGGATCTGATCAGTCATCCAGCGGTCATCGCCGGTGACTACAGCACTGCCTTTTTACAAGAAGAATTTTTACCGAATTGGTCACCCGAAACGGAGATAGGAGACGAGTAGATGGCTTTATTCAAGAAGAAAAAATACATTCGAATCAATCCCAATAGAGAAGAAAAGCCAACGAATGCGCCGTCTATTCCAGACAATATGTGGGCGAAATGTCCAAATTGCAAGCATATCATCTATACAAAAGATATAGGTGAGGAAAAAATCTGTCCTCATTGCGACTATAATTTTCGCATCAGTGCATGGCAAAGACTCGCATTGATCATTGATGAGAAAAGCTTAGAGGAATGGGATACGGAACTGGTTACGAAAGATCCATTAGATTTTCCAGGATATCAAGAAAAAATCCAGAAAATGCAAGAAAAGACTGGTCTACATGAGGCGGTACTTACAGGTAAGGCAACGATCAACGGGCTAAGTTTTGCTGTCGGTGTCATGGACTCCAATTTCATCATGGGAAGTATGGGCACAGTGGTCGGTGAAAAAATCACACGGCTATTTGAACGAGCAGAAAAAGAACAGTTACCAGTTGTTTTATTTACAGCTTCAGGGGGAGCCAGAATGCAGGAAGGTATTTTTTCTTTGATGCAGATGGCAAAAATATCTGCAGCAGTGAAACGCCACAGTAACGCTGGCTTGTTTTATTTGACTGTGCTGACTGATCCAACTACTGGTGGTGTAACAGCCAGTTTTGCGATGGAAGGTGACGTCATCATAGCGGAACCACAAAGTCTGATTGGTTTTGCGGGAAGACGTGTGATCGAGCAGACGATCAAACAAGAACTTCCGGATGATTTTCAAAAAGCTGAATTTTTACTGGCACACGGCTTCGTGGATGAAATCATTCCGAGAAAAGAACTGAAGAAAACGATATATGGGTTGCTTGAATTGCATACGCAGAAAGGTTGGATAAATCATGGATAGAACAGCACATGAAATTGTTCAACTGGCACGCGAAAAGGATCGTTGGACAAGTCTGGATTTTTTTGAAAATATTTTTGAAGGGTTTCGCGAATTTCACGGCGATCGCTTATTTGGGGATGATGAAGCGGTTGTCGGAGGTGTGGCTAAATTAGATGGAAAACCTGTGACAGTGATCGGCATCCAAAAAGGACGAGATCTACAAGAAAACATCCGCAGGAATTTCGGCTCTCCTCATCCTGAAGGGTATCGCAAAGCTTTACGTTTGATGAAACAGGCAGAAAAATTCAAACGACCAGTGATCACATTGATCAATACAGCCGGGGCTTATTGTGGGATCGGTGCGGAAGAACGTGGTGAAGGTGAAGCAATTGCACGGAATTTACTAGAGATGTCGGATCTAAAAGTACCGATCATTGCTATCATCATTGGTGAAGGAGGTAGCGGCGGTGCGTTAGCGCTTGGACTAGCAGATGAAGTCTGGATGTTGGAACAAACGATCTATGCTGTTTTATCTCCTGAAGGATTTGCTTCTATTCTGTGGAAAGATGGGAGTCGGGCAGCTGAAGCAGCTGAGTTGATGAAAGTCGCTGCTACCGAACTGTTTGATCTAGAGGTGATTGATCGTGTGATTCCTGAAACCTTCAATGGTGAACCATTAAGCAAAGAAAAAGTTAGCCGAATGATGCAAAAAGCATTGATTGAAAAACTAACTGAACTATGCCAAACTTCCGTAGAAGAATTGGTGGAAAGACGTTACCAACGTTTCCGAAAATTTTAATGGATAAATCAATAAGAGTATGTACGTTGCCTTTGGAAAAAAGGCGATGCACATACTTTTTTGTTTCTGGTATTTTGCTAATGGATCAATGCCAAATATTTTTTGATTTAATTACTTGATCTAAAGATGTTTTCTCAACAGAAGAGAGGTAGGCTTCTTCGTAAATAAGTATACTATACTTTTTTTTTTTAGTCTTTAATTTTTTGGCTATGTTTTAAATAAGTGTTGATTTATCATAAAAAGCGAAGTATGCAAACTTACTTGTATAC